>Ga0255046_10000294_pt1 | contig 12968 bp, 12 predicted proteins | sample BC1_12_27_MG_FD_183632 | JGI IMG/M metagenome (GOLD analysis project Ga0255046, IMG submission 183632) | Seawater microbial communities from Strait of Georgia, British Columbia, Canada - BC1_12_27 | ecosystem: Environmental > Aquatic > Marine > Strait | place: Canada: British Columbia...
ACAGTAACTTACGTTATGCGATTCTTGCCCGAGTCAAAAGCAACGAGGTGCCTGCTCTTGCGCTAAAATAAGTATTCAATGGCCGGACTAATAACTCAAACTAACTGCCGGCCAAAATGGGGGGGGGTTCTATGAACAAGAATTTTCTCGTTTCCTGGGTGATCGTCTTCGTTGTCTGGATGGTCCTTAGTTTTGCCGTACACGGCGTATGGCTAGGCGAAACCTATACAGGCATGACCAGCATAATGCGTCCCGAGGAACAACAAATGGGGCTCTTCCATTTCATGTTGTTCGCACACGTATTGATGGCGGGTGCCTTCGCCTGGATCTATCAGAGAGGGTGCGAAGACAAGCCCTGGTTGCAGCAAGGCATCCGGTTCGGCGTCGCGATTGCGCTGCTCGCACCGGTTCCGACCTATATGATCTATTACACGGTACAGCAAATGCCAGGTGCGCTCGCGGCACAACAGATCGTTGGAGACTCAGTGACGGTCGTAGCCCTTGGAGTACTCGTCGCATTCCTTAGCCGGAGTAAGGCGACTGGCTAGATTCGCGAATTACTCCGAGAGCACGTTCTTCAAGTGCTCTCGGAATTGCGACCCCGTGTCTGGGTGTTCAAGGCCGTAAGCAACGGTCGCCTGCAGATAGCCCAGCTTGCTGCCGCAATCATAGCGAACACCGGCGAACGAATAAGCATGCACAGCCGTTTCACCGAGCAGATTCGCGATGCCATCGGTGAGCTGTATTTCACCGCCTGCGCCTTTGCCGATATTCTCGAGTTTGTCGAAAATTTCAGGGCGAAGCAGATACCGCCCTACAACGGCGGAATCAGACGGCGCGTCTTCTGGTGCAGGTTTTTCAACGATCTGGGTGATTCGGTTGTCATCGGACGCGTCAACCGCGACGATGCCGTAGCTTGATGTGCTCTCGCGCGGAACCGTCTCGACGGCGATAACGCTGCCACCATGACGGTTGTACTCGTCGGCCATCTGAGCCAGGCAACCTGGCGTACCAGCGATCAGATCATCCGCCAGGTGCACGAAAAATGGCTCGTCGCCGACCGCCGGACGCGCACATAGTACGGCGTGACCCAAGCCAAGCGGCTTACCCTGGCGTATGTAAATACACGAGACGCCGGCCGGCACGATGCCGCGAATGGACTCCAACAGTTTTTCCTTGCCGGACTCAACCAGCGCCTGTTCAAGTTCAGCGTCGGTGTCGAAGTGGTCCTCGATTGCGCGCTTGGAACTGCCCGTAACGAACACCAGCTTGGTTGCGCCCGCCTCTATCGCTTCCTCAACCGCATACTGAATGAGCGGTTTGTCGACGATCGGCAGCATTTCCTTCGGACTCGCTTTTGTCGCCGGGAGGAATCTCGTACCGCGCCCCGCGACTGGAAAAACGGCCGCCCTGACTTTTTCGCCCAACTCAATACTCCATTAACGCCGATGAGGAGCGAATGATAGCCAAAAGCATGCCGCTGCGTCATGACGAACATCACAGAGTATTGTGCAAAGCGAGTCGCGCCGGCCAGTGGCCGGCGCGACCGCAGGCTTGTCGACGAACTGACCGGCTACTTCTTCTTTGCCGTCGAGACCTGGATGTCGCTCCGGTTCAGGTCCACGGTGCGCTCGCCTATTCCCTTTACCAGTGACAGATCACCGGGATTCTGGAACGGCCCGTGCTTCTTTCGATATTCGACGATTGCCTTCGCTTTTGAGAGGCCTACACCCTTCAACTCCGCGGCAATGGTTTCCGCATCAGCGGTGTTGACGTTTACGGGACCAGCCAACGCACACAGTGGAAAGACCAGCCAGACTATTGGCCAAACATATCGAGAAATCTTCATCATAAGCTCCTTATCGTGACGATAGCGCCGCAGAGCCGCGGCACTAAGGAGCATAGGGATGATTGCGCAACTTCACCGTCCACAAAACTGTGCGGATTGGATGAAAACAGAGGCTAAGGATTGGTAATGCTGTGCTGCAGCAAAGTGTCAAACTGCACGCGGGAGGCCGGCCGTTGCGTTTCCCAGTTTCGGCAACTCGGACACTGCCAGAGTAGTCGCTGGCTGGAAAATCCGCATTCCTGGCATTGGTAGCGTGGTGTAGCACTCGCCAATTTGGACAAAGCGCCACGGACTTTTGCCAAGGCGGAATCATGCGAGGCCTGATCGCCTTCGGAAAGCTGCTGCAGTTCGACGAACTCGCCGAGCGTCGGTTCGTTCAACATATATTGCTCGACGCAATTATCGATTACAGGAATACCACCCAGATCGTTCACAATGGCCGTGTAAGCAATTAACGAACTCCTCTCAGGATTTTTCGCCAAAAGCGCTTTCAGCGCGCGCTCCAACTCGGCAGTCGCGTTTTCGCGCTCGTAAATCGTGACGATCTCCGGCAACGCCTCCGCTATAAGGTAGGTGTTCTCGTCGATAATACGGTGATAGAGCTTCAGAGCGGTCTTCCTATCACCCATATCGCGGGCGATGTGTGCACGTGTCAATGCGCCGCGCATCGTTCGCGGTCGGCCGGACTGGGCTTTCTTGACATGATCGCGAGCCGACGCGTAATTCTTCTCAGTTGCAGCGGCTTCAGCAAGTTCGCAGTAGTAATGGGCGATTTGTAGCGCGAGCGATCGCCCGCTTAACACCTCGAGTCTCTGGCCGGCGTCAATGGCCTTTTCCCAGTCTCGCTCCTGTTCGTATATGCGTCCCAGGCTCTCAAGCGCCTGCACCTGGTAACGAGAGCCCTCCGCAAGACGCGCGAAGATTTTCTCCGCCCGGTCCAGTAACCCGGCGGCAAGGTAATCTTTCGCCAGAGAAAACAGGGCCTGATCACGCTGCTCCGATGCGAGGTCGGGGCGCGCAATAATGTTCTGATGAATTCGGATGGCGCGATCCATTTCACCGCGGCGACGAAACAGGCTGCCGAGAGCAAAGTGAGTTTCGATGGTCTTGTCGTCAACTCGCACCATGCGCAGGAAATGTTCGAGTGCCTGGTCGGTTTGTTCGTTAAGCAGGAAGTTCAGGCCCTTGAGATAATCGATGTTCAGTGGCGGTGGTGCATCCTCTTCATCACGCTCACCAAACCGACCCATCGCCCACCCTGCAGCGGCGAGCAAGAGAAACAGGCCCGCCAGCAGAAAGGTGGATTCAGTCGGCATCGTTTAAGGGCAAACCGCGAAGGCTAGTGACCTCGCTTTCCGACAAGCGCAGGGAGCGACGCAAAACTCGCCGCTCATTGACCAGTTTGATCGCGAAGAAACCCATGCAGAGAATTCCGAACAGCCAACCCAGCGCAAAAGTTACGGTAAGTACCAGCGGCAGCGGCTTGGTGAACTTCGCAAATGCCAGGTCGATATTGACCATCCCGGTGTTAATGGCGGTAAACGTAGCCATCAAGGCGGCAATAACGACGATGAGAACCAGCAGGCCGACACGTTTCAGCATGCGTTCACTCCAGGAGTGTCAGACAGTGGAAAAAAACACATCGCCGCACCGTGCTGCGCGCAGTCAGTTCTTGATTGGAAAGTGGCGACTCTCGTTAACCCGCTCGCGAAGATCTTTGCCGGGCTTGAAATGCGGAACGTATTTGCCCGACAGCGCTACCGCTTCGCCCGTCTTGGGATTGCGACCAATTCGCGGTGGACGGTAGTGCAGCGAGAAACTGCCGAAGCCGCGAATCTCGATACGCTGACCCTTGGCCAACGAGTCGCTCATCAGGTCGAGCAAATGCTTTACCGCGAGTTCTACATCCTTCGCCGGCAAGTGCTTTTGCTTACGGGAAATTGATTCTATGAGTTCAGATTTTGTCATTATACTTGTCGCCGTACCGCCTTGTCAGCGTAACCCACGGATAGTAAAGACAATAATAGCCCGGACCGGGCGGTCCGGGCTACCTTTTTTACTTATTATTTGCTTCCGCCGGACATCTTTTCCTTCAGAAGCTCGCCAAGGGTGGTTCCTACAGGGGCTGCGGCGGAATCAGCCTTGTAGCTGCTGACTGCCTCGGCCTCGTCATGAACCTCTTTGGCCTTGATCGAAAGCGCTATTGCGCGGTTCTTGCGATCCACATTGGTGAACTTCGCTTCGATTTTCTCGCCGACCTTGATCATGGTCCGCGCGTCCTCCACACGGCCACGGGCCAGCTCGGATGCGCGCAGCGAACCGAATACGCCGTCGCCGAGATCCACCGTTGCGCCGCGGGCGTCGACTTCCGTGACGGTACCTTTGACGATGGTGTTCTTCGGATGCGTTGCAAGCCAGTTAGAGAACGGATCTTTCTCGAGCTGCTTGATGCCCAGCGAAATACGCTCGCGCTCAGCGTCGATCGCGAGTACCGCCGCCTCGATCTCCTGACCCTTCTTGTAATTACGAACGGCTTCTTCGCCGGGGTAATCCCAGGAAATGTCAGAGAGATGCACGAGACCATCGATGCCACCGTCCAACCCAATAAAGATGCCGAAATCGGTGATCGACTTGATCTGGCCCGACACTTTGTCTCCGCGATTGAAGGTCGTTGCGAACTCTGCCCATGGATTCGACTTGCATTGTTTAACACCAAGCGAGATGCGTCGACGTTCCTCGTCAATCTCGATAACCATGACTTCGACTTCCTCGCCAATGGATACAACACGCGCAGGATTGACGTTCTTGTTGGTCCAGTCCATTTCGGAAACGTGAACCAGGCCTTCAACACCGTCCTCGATCTCAACAAAGCAGCCGTAGTCGGCAATGTTGGTGACCTTGCCGAAGATGCGGGTATTTTGAGGATACCGGCGTGCCAAATCCTGCCAGGGATCATCACCCAATTGCTTCATACCGAGCGACACTCTCTGGCGCTCGCGATCGAACTTGAGAATCTTGACATCAATTTCCTGGCCAACTTCGACCACCTCGGAAGGATGCTTGACGCGCTTCCAGGCCATGTCGGTGATGTGCAGGAGACCGTCGATGCCACCGAGATCGACGAACGCGCCGTAATCGGTGAGGTTCTTGACGATACCCTTCGCCATGATGCCTTCCTGCAGCCCTTCGAGCAGCGCTTCGCGCTCGGCAGAAAATTCTTTTTCGACAACAGCCCTGCGCGACACAACCACGTTGTTGCGCTTTTGATCGAGCTTGATGACCTTGAATTCGAGGCTCTTGCCTTCGAGATAGGCGGGATCGCGAACCGGGCGAACATCAACCAGCGAACCCGGCAAAAATGCACGGACACTGTCGATCTCGACCGTAAAGCCACCCTTAACGCGGCCATTGATAATGCCTTCGACAACGTCACCAGCTTCGAACGCTTTCTCAAGATCAATCCAGGTGCGCGCACGGATCGCTTTTTCGCGAGACAGCTTGGTCTCGCCAAAACCATCCTCGACGGCATCCAATGCGACTTCGACGGAATCTCCGACGGAGATGCCACCTTCAATCTTGTCGTTCTTGAACTGTTCGAGAGGGATTACGGCCTCTGATTTGAGACCTGCGCTGACGAGTACGACATCGTCATTTACCGCGACAACGACACCGGTAATGATGGAACCCGGCTTTATTTGTTGACTGGCAAAACTTTCTTCAAATAACTCAGCAAAACTTTCAGACATGTTAAAAAAACCCAAGGGAACGATAGGTTCCCACCCAAACGCCTGGTCGCTTCCTGCTACCGACGGCCATTAAAAAAAAGGAACGAACATCCTGTCCGATCCTGTCCTTAGATCTTTCTTGGAAAAACTAGAGGTCTGCGACCCAATCCAGCACCGTCTTCGTAACGGCCTCGATGGACTGGCCCGAGGAATCCAGAATTCTGGCGTCCTCTGCCGGCCTTAGCGGAGCGACCGATCGCTCGGAATCCCGCCGGTCACGGTCCTCTATGTCCCGTGAAAGGGCGGCAAGGCTAACATCCATACCCTTGTCTTTCAACTGCTTATGGCGCCTTCTGGCCCGTTCCTCGGCGCTCGCCGTGAGGAAGATCTTGAGCGCCGCATCCGCAAATACGTGTGTCCCCATGTCGCGGCCATCCGCGACCAGACCTGGCGGCTGCTGGAAGGCCCGCTGCCGCTCAAACAGGGCCTCTCGAACGGCCGGAATCTGGGCCACCGCGGACGCGCCAGCTCCGGTTTCCTCGGTTCGAATCTGGCGGCTCACGTCCTCGTCTGCGAGCCAAATTCGCTCGGACCCGTCCTCATTACTGTCAAATCGGACGTCCAGGGCGCCTGCGAGCCCCGCCAGCCGACGCGCATCATCGAGAGGAACACCCGCCTTTTCGGCGGACAAAGCCACCAGGCGGTATAGCGCCCCGCTATCCAGAAGGTGCCAGCCCAGCTCCTGCGCTACACGGTGTGCGATCGTACCTTTGCCCGACCCGCTTGGGCCGTCAATAGCAATGACCGGAACAGCCTTTTTCATTGCTGGCGTTCCTCCTCGACAACAATATCCGCGCCGATTGAAGCCATACAGGTGGCGAAACCCGGAAATGAGGTTTCAACAGCGTCGACATTACGAACGACGACCTCGCCATCCGCGACCGTAGCCGCTATGGCAAGAGACATCGCCACTCGATGATCCCCGAAGCTTTCGACGGTGCCGCTACTGAAACGCCCACCATGAACCACGGCACCGTCCGGCGATTCGTCAACGGTGATTCCGAGTCTGCGCATGCCGTCTGCCATCGCCGCGATTCGATCGCTTTCCTTCACGCGTAGCTCGCCGATTCCGGAAAACACGGTTTCACCCCTGGCTGCTGCGGCGGCAACGAACAACACTGGAAACTCATCGATCGCGAGTGACACCAGCCCGGGATCCACGACTCCTCCGCATAACTGCGAAGACCGGACGCGGATATCCGCAACCGGTTCCTGTCCAACCAGCCGAGCATTCTCCATACCGATGTCGGCATCCATGCCCTGCAATATGTCGATCACGCCGGTGCGCGTCGGGTTGACGCCCACATTACTAATCAAAACGTCTGCATTATCGGCAAGCAACACCGCGAGCATCAGGAAGGAGGCGGAGGACAGATCAGCCGGTACCTGCACCTGGCATCCACGCAGCATCTGACCCCCCTTTATCGATATACGGTTGCCCTCAGTCTTTACGGGCACGCCCATCGATCTGAGCATGCGCTCGGTATGATCCCGGGTAACGTTGGGTTCAGTAACCGACGTCGCGCCGTCTGCGTAAAGCCCGGCAAGCAGGACTGCGGATTTCACCTGGGCGCTTGCGACCGGCATTGCATAGTCAATTCCGTGCAGGCGCAATCCCCCCGCGATCTGCAGCGGCGGAGATCCATCGCAATCACTATCGATTGCGGCCCCCATTTGGGTCAGCGGCGTGATCACGCGCCCCATTGGGCGGCTGCTCAACGATTCATCCCCAACTAGCGTACTGTCGAAACGTTGCGCGGCCAACAAGCCCGCCATCAGGCGCATTGCCGTGCCGGAGTTACCGAGATCCAATGGCCCGGCGGCCTGGCGCAATCCGTGCAGGCCGACGCCCTCAATCGAGACCTCAGTTGTGCTCACTGGGTCAATTTCCACGCCCAGCTGCCGCATGGCCGCCATCGTCGCGAAGCAGTCGTCGCCAGCCAGGAATCCACTGACGTCGGTGCGTCCCTTCGCAATGCTGCCGAGCATGAGTGCCCGATGGGAAACGGATTTGTCGCCTGGCACTGTGACCGTTGCGTCGCCGATCTTCGATGGAGAGATTTTAAAGTGCATGAAGCTAACGCGTCAGCCGATCGCCTTGGGATAGGCTCCGAGTACTTTGAACAGCGAACTCTTCTTTTCAAGTTGCGCCAATGCGTCTGAGACCGGCGATTCCGCGGCATGCCCCTCGATGTCGATAAAGAACACATAGTCCCATTTGCGTCGCCGCGACGGGCGTGATTCTATCCGCGTCATGCTGATGCTGTGATCGGCGAGTGGTTGAAGTAAATGATGCAAAACGCCCGCGCCACCAGCCGTGTCGCTCGTCGATACCAACAGCGTCGTCTTGTCCTCACCGCTCGGTGCCAGCAGCTTGCGTCCGACGACGAGGAAACGTGTCGCATTGTCGGGTCGGTCTTCGACATTATTGGCCATGATATCGAGTTCATAGACGTCGGCCGCAACCTCCGGTCCGATCGCTGCGGTCCCGTCTTCATCACGGGCGCGCCGCGCACCGGCCGCATTACTGGACATGCCGATCAACTCAACGTGCGGGAGATTCTCGCGTATCCAGCCGCGACACTGAGCGAGTGACTGCTCGTGCGCGCAAATACGCTCGATGTTTTCAAGCCCCTTGAACTTGCTCATCAAATGCTGCTCGATCTTGAGCTCGATCTCACCCCCGATCTTGAGCGGCGATGTCAGGAACATATCCAGCGTGTTGTTGACGGACCCCTCGGTCGAGTTTTCGATGGGAACGACGCCAAAGTCCGCCGCGCCGCACTCGACTTCCTGAAAGACCTCATCAATCGTATGAAACGGCAGTGCACGAACCGAATGTCCGAAGTGTTTGTAGACGGCCGTCTGCGTAAACGTGCCCTCGGGCCCCAGGAATCCGATTTTCAACGGCTCCTGCTGCGCAAGGCAGGCCGACATGATTTCGCGAAATAACCGCAGCATCTCTTCGTCGCGTATTGGACCCTCGTTTCGGTCCAATACAGCGCGCAGAACTTCCGCCTCACGCTCCGGCCGGTAGTAGTCTACCGCTGACGCAAGGTCTCCTTTGGCAATGCCAACCTGCTGGGCGATCTTGGCGCGATCATTGATGAGCAGTTGAAGTTGCTCATCAATGCTGTTGATGCGCCGCCGAATCTCAGCGAGATCTGGCTTTTCCGACTTGTCGTCCGACTCTGCCATTCGAATCCAGTTAGAAAACCGTAACGGAATCCTCAGGTTACAGGCTTGCCGAGATTTCGCAACGTTAAGACGCCGTCGATAGCCCGAATCTCCGACAGCAGCTCGGGCGTTGGCTCCTTATTCACGTCGACAATCGTGTACGCGAAATCACCAACCGACTTGTTGAGCAGGTCTTCGATATTGAGACCTGCATTCGCCAGGTCGGTGGAAATCTGGCCGACCATGTTCGGCACATTGGCGTTCGCAATGGTTAGACGCCAGGCATCGAGACGCGGCAGGCGCGCCTCCGGGAAATTAACCGAGTGGCGGATGTTGCCGTTTTCGAGATAATCCTTGACGTTCTCGGCGACCATGATGGCGCAATTTTCTTCCGCTTCACTCGTCGATGCACCGAGATGCGGCAATGCGATGACTTTCGGGTGTGCCATCAGTTCGGGCGTCGGAAAATCAGTGACGTAAGCCTGTAGCTTGCCGCTATCCAATGCCGCCATCGCGGCCGCATCGTCGACGACGCCGCCGCGCGCGAAGTTAATCAGTACTGCATTGTCGTTCATCAGTGCCAGTCGATCGGCGTTCACCATATTCCTGGTCGCGTCCATCAGCGGCACATGCACGGTAACGAAGTCGGCGTGCTGGAAAAGTTGGTCCAGGGTCTCCTCTTGCTGGACACCGGATGACAGCTGCCATGCGTTTCGAACCGTAATCGACGGATCAAATCCATCGACCTTCATGCCAAGGTCGAGGGCGGCATTGGCGACTTCCACGCCGATCGCTCCCAGACCGATTACACCGAGCGCCTTGCCCGGCAATTCGAAGCCAACGAATTGCTTCTTGCCTGCCTCAACTGCTTTGTTCAACGCATCTCCGGTCTCTGTCAACGAACTGACATACTCCCGGGCATTGCACAGGTTGCGTGCCCCAATAAGCATGCCCGCGATCGCGAGTTCTTTGACCGCATTCGCATTTGCGCCCGGCGCATTGAAAACGGGCACGCCGCGCCCGCTCATCGCATCGATCGGAATATTGTTGGTGCCGGCACCGGCTCGACCGACCGCCGCGACCGTGTCGGGGATATCCATGTCATGCATATTCTGAGATCGCAGAAGAATAGCATCGGGATGTGCGATTTCCGATGCCACTTCATAGCGTTCCCGCGGTAGTCGACGCAGTCCCTCGACTGCGATGTTATTTAGCGTTAGTACTTTGAACATGCTGTTACCCGTTGTGTTTTTCGAAGTCCGCCATGAAGTCGATCAGCGCATCAACCGCTTCTTCTGTGACTGCGTTGTAAATGGAGGCGCGCATTCCACCGACGGAGCGATGCCCCTTCAGGTTCGTCAATCCGGCGGCGCTGGATTCCTCAAGGAATTTTGCGTCGAGCGAAGCGTCGGCCAAAATAAACGGCACATTCATCCAGGAACGGCAATCCTTGCTCACCGGGTTGGAGTAGAAAGCCGAGGCATCGATCGCAGCGTATAACTTGCTGGCCTTGCGGCGATTGACTTCCCCGACGGCCTCGAGCCCGCCACGATTCTTCAAATACTGGAACACCAGATCGGCCACGTACCAGGCAAAAGTCGGTGGTGTGTTCGTCATGGAATCAGACTCGGCGTACGACTTCCAGGTCATCAAGTGCGCGTTATTCGGCCGTACCTTATCGAGCAGCTCATTACGAACGATGACCAGGGTAATACCAGCGGGTCCGATGTTCTTTTGAGCGCCGGCATAGATAACGCCGAAGCGGCTGACATCAATGGATCGCGACAAAATTGTGCTGGACATGTCAGCGACGAGTGGTACATCACCGCCGGGGACGAAATGAAATTCAACGCCGGCGATCGTCTCATTGGGGGTGTAGTGCAAGTACGCCGCGTTCGCACTGCGATCCCAACTGGATTCGTCCGGGATATACGTGAAATTCTTATCGGAAGCGTCGGCAACCACCCGCGCGTTGCAGAACTTTTTCGCCTCGCCGGCCGCTTTCTTGCCCCAGCTGCCCGTGACCACATAGTCGGCAGTGTCATCGGGACCCGTCAGGTTGAGTGGCGCCATCGCCATTTGCAGTGTCGCTCCGCCCTGCGGAAAAAGCACACTGTAGTCGTCGGGGATGCCGAGCAATTCCCGCACATTGGCCTCTGCTCGGGCGGCCAGTTCTACGAAGTGTTTGCCGCGGTGGCTAACCTCCATGACCGACATGCCTGTGTTTTGCCAGTCGGGAATATCGTTGCGGATGATTTCGAGAACTTCGAGAGGTAGCGCCGCTGGACCGGCACTAAAATTATAAACGCGCGACATGTCGCTGGAATCCTTGCAAGAGCGGGGGTGATTCTAGGCCGGGTATTGTCACGGTTTGGGGTCGTAAATGCACTAGGTAAATAACGCGATCGATCCCGACGCGAACGGCGAAACAACGCACCAAAGCAGTGCGTTATTCGTCGTCGTCCTCAATCGACTCGATACGCGCCAGACCGACCAGTCGCTGGCTGCTCCCAACCCGGATCAACCGTACGCCCTGGGTATTGCGGCCCATGATCGAGATGTCCTCAACGCCGGTGCGAACCAGTGTCCCGTTTGAGCTGATCAGCATGATCTCGTCTTCTTCCTCAACCTGTATTGCACCAACCGTCCTGCCGTTTCGATCCGTCGTCTGAATGGCAATGACGCCCTGCCCACCGCGACCTTGTACCGGGAAATCATCGACCGGCGTGCGCTTCCCGTAGCCATTTTCGGTCGCAGTCAGAATCAAGCCGTCGCGCATAATGGTCAGAGCAATCACTTCATGACCCTGCGGCAACTTGATTCCCCGGACACCCGCCGCGCCGCGCCCCATCGGGCGTACGTCGGATTCAACAAACCGAATGGCTTTGCCGTGGCTGGCAACAAGGAGTATTTCGGCCTTCCCGTCGGTGATCGCGACGTCCACCAGTTTGTCGTCGCCCCGCAAGTCAACAGCAATAATGCCGTTCGCCCTCGGCCGCGAGAACTGTTTCAGCGGCGTCTTCTTGACCGTGCCACCGGATGTCGCCATGAACACAAAATGGCCTTCGTCGTATTCACGAATGGGTAGAACCGCATTGATTCTCTCGTCTTTATCCAGGGGCAGCAGATTCACAATAGGCTTACCGCGCGAACCACGACTCGCTTGTGGCACCTGGTAGACCTTGAGCCAGTACATCTTGCCGCGGCTCGAGAAACACAGGATTGTGTCATGCGTATTGGCGACAAACAGGTTATCGATGAAGTCCTCGTCCTTCACCTTCGTCGCGGAACGACCACGGCCGCCACGTTTCTGCGCCTGGTAGACGTCAATTGGCTGGGCCTTCGCATAGCCACCGTGGGAAAGGGTTACAACAACCTCTTCTTCCGGAATCAGGTCTTCGACGCTAAGGTCCGAATGATCCTGAACGATCTCGGTACGGCGCTCGTCACCGTAGCTGTCGCGCATCTCGATGATTTCCTCACGGATAACCTCAACCAGCCGGTCAGGATCTGCAAGTATATGAGAAAGATCTTTAATTTTACCTAGTATCTCTTTGTATTCTTTTACTATTTTATCTTGCTCAAGACCGGTCAGTCGGTGCAGGCGCAAGTCAAGAATTGCCTGCGCCTGAACAGCAGACAGGCGGTATTCACCATCGACTAGGCCGCTTCCAGCGCCGAGCTCATCCGGCCGCGTATCCGTATCGCCAGCACGCTCCAACATGGCCGTCACTTCGCCGGGCGCCCATCCCCGCCCCATCAGTCCGACCTTCGCCTCCGCGGGCGACGCAGAACTCTTGATCAGGGCAATAACATCGTCAATATTCGCAAGCGCGACCGTCTGGCCTTCCAGGACATGAGCGCGATCACGGGCTTTACGTAAATCAAATATGGTGCGCCGGGTCACGACTTCGCGACGGTGGACAAGGAACGCCTCCAGCACCTGCTTCAGATTCATCAGCTTGGGCTGGCCGTCGCTCAGCGCCACCATGTTGATGCCGAAAACACTTTGCATGGGCGTTTGTTTGTAGAGATTGTTGAGCACGACGTCACTAACCTCGCCCATCCTTAGCTCGATGACGATACGCATGCCGTCTTTGTCGGACTCGTCGCGCAGCTCGCTGATGCCATCAATGCGCTTCTCGCGCACCAAATCA
>Ga0255046_10000296_pt1 | contig 12946 bp, 13 predicted proteins | sample BC1_12_27_MG_FD_183632 | JGI IMG/M metagenome (GOLD analysis project Ga0255046, IMG submission 183632) | Seawater microbial communities from Strait of Georgia, British Columbia, Canada - BC1_12_27 | ecosystem: Environmental > Aquatic > Marine > Strait | place: Canada: British Columbia...
CCAGAGGAAGTACGCAGGGGGCCTCACACAGGTAATTTTGACGCATGAAGGCGTCACCAGTGAGGTGGATAAACTTGTTCCGGACCCGATTCTCCTGAATCAGATCCCGTAAAAAATTCAGCATGTATTCCCTGCGGTCAAGCCGCTTTGGCGCTCGCTGCTATCCGTGCTCGCTGCCATCTTGGTTGGCCTCGCGCTGCGAAGCCTAGAAAAAACTATACTTTTCTGTCTATAACGATGCGGCTGGTTCAGGATTGATCGCCGCTTGGTTCTTGTGAATTGCCCGGAAAGTCGTGCCGGGGCGTCACAGGGCGGTAATATAACACACCATCTCAATCCATCAACTTACTGATCATGCAGCAAAAGTCGGACATAAGCCTGGACACCATAGTGACCAGGGTGCGGAAAATCCGCATCGATAAGGAACAGGCGGGCCAGCGCATCGACAATTTTCTGCGCCGCGAGCTGCCCGGCGTGCCGAAAGGGCGTCTGTACCGCCTGCTGCGCCGTGGCGAGGTGAGGGTCAACGGCGGCAGGATCAGAGCCGAATACAAACTCCAGGAGGGAGACGAAGTTCGCGTACCTCCGGCGCGAATCCGGGCACCCAGTGACGCGCCAAAGGCTGGTCTTGCGGCGAAAATGACCGATCGTGTGCTCTACGAGGACAAACGGCTGCTCGTTATCGACAAGCCCGCCGGGATCGCCGTGCACGGCGGCAGTGGGATCAGCCATGGCGTGATTGAGATTCTGCGCCATGCCCGACCGGAACTCCGGGACTTGTCTCTTGTGCATCGACTCGACCGCGAAACGTCCGGTTGCCTCGTGCTCGCAAAGCGTCGCAGTGCGTTGCGCGAGCTGCATGCCCGGTTTCGCGACGGGGTTGTCGAGAAGAACTACCTGGGCCTCGCCGTCGGTGACTGGCAGCTTGGAGAGCAGCTAATCGATAAGCCCTTGCTTGTGCAGCATCGCAAGGGCGGCGAGCGCCACGTCGTCGTCAGCGGCGGCGGCAAGCCGGCGCAGACTCGCGTGCAACTGTCGCGGACATTTGGCAAGTACAGCTTGCTGCAATGCGCGCCGTTGACCGGTCGCACGCACCAGATTCGTGTGCACCTGCAATGTCTCGGTTTTCCGCTGGTCGGTGACGAGCGCTATGGCGATGAGGAGGAAAATAGACGTGCGAAGAAATTCGGTTTGCCACGCCTGTTCCTGCACGCGCAGTCCATCGCGTTTCCCGATGACAGTGGCAACGAGCTGCACTTCACGTCGCCTTTGGCCGACGATCTGGAGCGATTCCTGACAAAGGGGCTTATCGGGGCGCGGCGAGATAGCCGCATGTAGGAGCCCGTCCGTCTAAATCAGGTAGCCGAGTTCGAGCAAGACGTCCGAAACCCAGATCATCGGTAATCCGATTAGCGCGGTAGGATCATCGGTCTTCACCGACTCAAACAACACAAAACCTGCGCCTTCAATCTTGAAACTGCCAGCGCAGTCATACGGTTCATCGTGGCGCAGGTAGGTTTCAGCGAGTCGTCTGTCGAATTGGCGAAAGCGAACCGTCGTCTTGTCGACATGCTCGTACCGGGAACGCCCAACCGGGTCGAGAATGCAAACCGCAGTGCGAAATGTGACAGTCTGACCCGAGGCGGCCAGTAACTGCTCTACGGCTTTTTGGTGATCGCCGGGTTTGCCAAGTACCTGTTCATCGAGCACCGCGAGCTGATCCGCACCGATGACCAGGGAGTTGCGCGCTTGCATAGATACCGCCTCCGCCTTGGTTCTGGCCAGATGCAGCGCCAGTTTCTGCGGGCTTAGCCCTTCAGCATTACTTTCGTCAATGCCAGGCGAAACTGCCTCATACTCGTCGAGAAATCGATCGAGCAGTCCGCGCCGATATTGGGACGCGGAAGCCAGTACAATGGCTGGGGCAGAAGGATTTTGCATGAAATCAACTGCTTGGCGCGAAAAATCCGCAGTTTACGCGCTTTGGTGACCGGATCCGACATTCTACCCGTCATGCACTTTGACAGTAGCCTTGGAGGTCCTTATCATGCGCGCGCCATGGGCAATCTGCTGCAAGATCGCCGCACGCCGTTGGAATTGGCGACAAGCGGTCAAGTTATTGAATTTTCAGAGAAAATTAGTGAATTTGAGAAGCTGACAGGGATTGTTGAGGGTGATCTTGGAGTGCTGAATCCTGATAAACTGCCGCTCGACTGGCGCGATACGGTTGTCGCCGGCCAGTTAAGCTTCGGTTTCGCGGATGCGCAGGGCGCAATACCGGCGCTGCAAGGCCAGGCCACGACGACGATCGATGCAGTATGCCAGCGGTGTCTTGAGGCATTTCGATTGCCTCTTGTGGCCGACTTGCAGTTGTTGTTCGGCGGGGACGAAACGGCGTCTTCTGATACGGTGTCTGCTGCGGATGGCGGCTACGAGATCTGGGAACTCGAACAGGAGACGTTTCGACCGCTCGATCTTGTCGAGGAAGCATTGATCATGGCGATGCCGCTTGCGGCAATGCATGTCGATAGTAAGACGTGTCACGGGCCTGAGTCCGTAGAGAAAGACTCAGGCGAACGAATTCAGCCGTTTGCGACATTGAAGTCGCAGATGGAAGACGAAAACTAGACGGAATGATGGCGCTTGCGCGTCATTGTGACTGGAGAAGATTATGGCTGTTCAAAAGAGTCGCAGGACCCCGGCAACACGCGGCACGCGACGTTCGCATGACAAGTTGAAAAAACCGACCGTGTCGGTTGATCCGACTTCCGGCGAGACGCACCTGCGGCATCGCGTTTCGCCCGACGGTTTTTACCGTGGCGAACAAATTGTTTCGCAGCCTGAAATCAACGACGAAGACGACGAGTAGGTACACCGTGCCGACAGGTCGTTCTGCGTAACGACCTGCTTCTTTGTGGTGACACACTCGACAATTTCTCTGGATGCGATGAGCGGCGATCTCGGCGCCGAGGTCGTTGTACGCGCGGCTTACCAGGCACTGCGCAAGAACCCCGGGCTCGAACTTCTGCTCGTCGGCGACAAGGACGAACTGCAGGGGCACGTTACGCGCATCGTTGGCGATGAACCGCGCCTTTCAATTGTGCATGCCAGTGAAGTCGTCGAAATGTCCGACTCGCCTGTCGATGCGATGCGCAAGAAGAAAGATTCATCGATGCGAATCGCAATCGACCTCGTTAAAGAACACAAGGCTGAAGCCTGCGTCAGCGCCGGCAATACCGGTGCACTGATGGGGACGGCGAAGTACGTATTGAAAATGTTGCCCGGTATTGACCGGCCGGCAATTATCACGGAGCTACCCGCAAAAGGTGGTTCCCTGCACATGCTTGATCTCGGTGCAAATACGCTCTGTACAGCGGAGCATCTGTTTCAGTTTGCGGTTATGGGTTCGATCGTCACTTCGGATATCACGGGCGTCGCGCGACCGCGCGTCGCGTTGCTGAACATCGGTGCGGAAGACTCCAAGGGTCATGACACCATCAAGGATGCGTCGGTGATGCTCAATGAGAGTACTTTGAATTACGTTGGGTTTATTGAGGGCAGCGAGCTGTTTTCAGGTAAGGCCGATGTTGTGGTCACAGATGGATTTACAGGCAATGTCGCGTTGAAAACCATGGAGGGTACTGTCGGCCTGGCCGCCCATTACCTGAAGCGTGCTTTTACGAGCAGCATATTTGCAAAGCTGCAGGCGCTGCTGGCACGATCGGTGCTTAAGCATCTCGCCGACCGAATGGACTCACGCCAATACAACGGTGCGACTCTCGTCGGCCTGAATGGTATTGTAATCAAGAGCCATGGCGGCGCCGATTCGTATGCATTCGAGCACGCGATTGAAACAGCTGTTGTTGAGGTACAGAACCAGGTGCCACAGCAAATCGGTAAATTGCTGCAACAGGAAGCTGCATGATGTACACGAAAATTGTAGGCACCGGGCGTTACCTGCCTGAGAAGATTCTTACGAACTTCGACCTCGAGAAGATGGTCGATACCAACGATGAGTGGATTCGCTCACGCACCGGTGTCGAGCGGCGTCACCGCGTGGCGCCGGACCAGACGACCTCGGATATGTGCGTCGAGGCAGCGAAGAGCGCAATGGAAGATGCTGGCGTCGATGTTACCGACATCGACATGGTTTTTGTCGGGACGACATCCCCGGACCTGATATTTCCGAACTGCGCCACGCTGGTGCAGCATCGGCTCGGAATACCTGCTTGCCCGGCAATTGGTATGGAAGCGGCTTGTACGAGTTTTATCTATGCGCTGACGACGGCTGACAAATTTATCAAGGCAGGCGAGGCCAAGTGCGCACTCGTTATCGGTGCCGAGTGCATCACAAAACTCGTTGACTGGAGTGATCGCAACACATGTGTTCTGTTTGGCGACGGTGCTGGCGCGGTGATCGTCAAGCGATCCGAGGAGCCGGGCATTATCGCAACGCATCTCGGTGCGGACGGCCAGTACAAGGACCTGCTCTACTATCCAGTCGGTGTGTCAAAAGAATTGGACAAAGCCGGAACAGACCAGGCCTCGATCATGATGACCGGCAACGAGGTTTTCAAGGTTGCAGTCAAGACCTTGGGAAATGTCGCGACTGAAGTGTTGGAAAAAGCAGGCGTAGACCTGAGCGAACTCGATTGGCTGATTCCTCACCAGGCGAACAAACGCATCATCCAGGCGACCGCCAAACGTCTGAATTTACCAATGGAAAAAGTCATTCTGACCGTACAGGATCACGGCAATACTTCGGCTGCGTCGGTTCCGATGGCACTTGATGTAGGCGTGCGCGACGGGCGCATAAAGCCCGGTCAGCTCGTACTCATGGAAGCGTTTGGCGGCGGATTTACGTGGGGTTCCGTGTTGATGCGCTTCTGAGCGGCGCGCCAAGGTTCCGCTCTACCAAATCCCCGATTTCTTGGCCCGCTTTGAGCGTCGTTGCATGCGTTGGTGCAATTGCTGGCGTTCACGATCGAGACGGTCGCGACGGATAGCGCCGTCAATCTCTTTACCATGCTGCTCGTCAAAGTCGCTGCGAAAGCCGCAAAAGTCATCATAGGCTTCACGAACGTGTAGTAGTTCTCGCGTTACGAGTTCGATGATGATCACGTCATCAAGATAGCCGATAACAGGAATGTCATCGGGCAAAATATCTTCGGGGTCGCTGAAATAGACGAACATGGCTAACAGTCGTTCGCGATCAGCGTCCGGTAATTGCCAGTCGTTATCGGCCAGCATCTGAATCAGCATTTCCAACTGCGGAATGCGCTCGGCTACAAAGTCCGGCAGTGGTTCATTGCCACGAATCTCTTCGAGGACGTGACCGACCGCGTCGACGATTTCCCGCTCTTCAGCGTCTCGAACCGCTGCGCGCGACTGCTTGAGCGCTTCACGAAAATAATGCAAATCGCGATCGCTGAGTTCAAATTCGAGTTTCAGGCCCATGGCAAACGCCAGATACAAGAGTGTGGGCAGGACAGGCTACCGACCGAATATCTCGGGGTCAATCAGAATCCGAACTGATGCACGACGTGAGAGGTATCAATGGTTTAACATACGAAGCTGGAAGGCAGCTTACGTCGATGAAACCGAAACTGATAATTGGAAATAAGAACTATTCAAGCTGGTCGCTACGGGCCTGGTTGTTGCTGCGCGAGGCCGGTATCGAATTTGACGAACAACGCATCTGTCTCGATACGGATAGCACGGCGGACGAAATCGCCACACTCCATGCCGGCAGCACAGTTCCGGTGCTGCAACTCGGGGACTTGACAGTATGGGACTCACTCGCGATCGCAGAAACGGTAGCGGAGCGCTGGCCCGAGAAAGATCTATGGCCGGCAGATGCCGACGTGCGAGCCTGCGCGCGCAGCATTTGTGCAGAAATGCACTCGGGTTTCGCCGACCTCAGGGAAGGCATGCCAATGAACTGCCGTGCGATGGGACGACAGGTGGCGCTGCCAGACACATTGACCGACGACATCGATCGCATCATCGCGATCTGGTCCGATTGTCACCGGCGTTTCAGTGGTGACAGTGGCTGGTTGTTCGGCGAATTCGGCGTGGCAGATGCGATGTTCGCGCCGGTCGTATTGCGGTTCCGTACCTACAGCATCAACTTACCGGAGTCGGCCGGGTATTACCCACATCGTTTGCTTGAGAGCGAGGCAATGCAGGAATGGCTTGCTGCGGCTGAAACGGAAATCGAAGTCATCGACATGGACGAGAAGGGAAGATGAATCGTGTGATGCACATAATTCTGCTTCTTTGTCTGCTACCGATGAACGTGACCAAGGCTGAAATATACGAACTACCTCCGCCGGGGTACGACGTCGTAGGCGCCATATCGATAGTCGCGGCACGCTATGAAGATACGCTGGTCGATATCGCGCGCCGGCACGGTCTCGGTTACGAGGATATTGTACGTGCCAATCCTAATGTCAATGTCTGGGTGCCCGGTGAAGGAGCCGAAGTTATTCTGCCGACGCGCTTCGTGTTGCCGACCGGTCCTCGTCGCGGCATCATCCTGAATCTTGCCGAGTATCGCCTGTATTATTTTCCGCAAGCGACGCCAGGCGAGACGGCGTATGTGATGACCTATCCAATCAGTATTGGTCGCATGGATTGGGAGACGCCACTTGGCCTGACCAAAATCATATCCAAGGTAAACAACCCAAGCTGGTATGTGCCGCAGTCGGTGCTTGACGAACACGCGGCTGACGGGGATCCGTTACCGAAAATCGTCCCGCCCGGACCGGACAATCCACTTGGCAAGTTCGCGATGCGCCTGGGTCTGCCGGGCTATCTGATTCATGGCACCAATCGGCCGGCTGGCGTCGGCATGCGCGTTACGCACGGCTGCGTACGGATGTTTCCTGAGGATATTGAATTCCTATTTGGCAAAGTCGACGTGAGCACACCGGTGCGCATCATTAATGAGCCGGTCAAGATGGGCTGGGATGGTGATCAACTCGTGATGGAAGTGCACCCGATACTCGAGGTTGCAATTCTGCAGGCAGCGGATGAGGTACAAGACGAAGAGCCTGCAGCCGATACCGGTGCGAGCAACGACGTCGCGGTGGTGGCGAAAGATCCACTGACGTATATGACAGAACAGTTCATTGTCACGACGGGTGAGCGTGCCGGGCAACTGGACTGGAACTTGGCCGAGCAGGTTGTCGACCGGTCGGACGGGATCCCGACACCGGTCGGGCAGGGAATAAAAAACGCCGCGGCAAGCACGGCGTCTCAATAGAAGTTCTAAGTCTTGCTTACTTCGACATAGTCTTCTGGAACATACGCTCCATGCTTTCGCGGTTTGCTTCACAGCAAGCCTGAGCTTCTGTGGCAGCAGAGAGTGCCTGATCAGCAGTGCTCTGAGCGCTGGCAGCAGCTTGCGATGCACGGTCAGCAGCTGCGCGAGCAGCCTCGGCGGCAGAAGCAGCAGCAGCAGCGTCAGCAGCAGCACGGTTCGCTGTTGCTTCGATTTCTGCGGTGTTGGCGCAGCCCACTGTCAGTATCGCAGCGAGTGTTAATGCGCTTAATTTGAGTGCGGTCTTCTTCATTGTCCAATATTCCTCTGTTGAGATATAACTGCAGACGCATTATTTCCCAAACCGCTCGTTGTCGCAATGAAAATCACTGTTTTTATTACTGTTTGTCGCTGCGCTTTACTTCCGGAAAAAAAGATCCCACCCGCGGCCCTCCCGTACATCGCAGGCCGTGTACTTGGATGCGAGCCGTGCAGCTTGCACTGTTCGCAGTACTGTATATAATTACATGAACTGTGGATTTATACAGGACTGCTCAAATGCGCCCATTGACCCCCAGACAAACACAAATTCTCGAGATGATTCAAGACTTTATCGCCGAGGCTGGTATGCCGCCCACACGTGCCGAGATCGCTCGTGAACTCGGTTTCAAGTCAGCCAATGCAGCTGAAGAACATTTGCGGGCACTGCAGAAGAAGGGCGTCCTGGAACTTGTACCGGGTGCGTCGCGTGGTATTCAGCTAAAGGATTCTCTGCGCGAGCAAATCGGCTTGCCGCTTATTGGCCGGGTTGCGGCTGGTAGTCCCATCCTCGCGGAAGAGCACATCGAGACGCATTACAAGCTTGATCCACAACTGTTTAACCCGAAGCCGCATTATTTGCTCAGGGTTTATGGCATGAGCATGAAAAATGCTGGCATCCTCGATGGCGATCTCGTTGCTGTGCACCGGACACCCGAAGTTCGCAGCCGGCAGATCATTGTTGCGCGGCTCGATGATGAAGTGACAGTTAAGCGTTATCGTCAGAATGGTTCCCTGGTTGAGTTGTTGCCGGAGAACGACGAATTCGAAACGATACACGTCGATCTTGCAGAACAGGCGATGGTCATCGAGGGCGTTGTCGTCGGTGTAATCCGTGACGGCATACCGCTGCATTAAGTATTTATGAGATGCGGCGCGATTCACCCTCTTTAGACAAACTGCTCGAGAACCCGCGTCTCTGGCGTGGTCACAACCAGTCCCATGTAACCCCCGGGCTTGCAAGCGGCTACGAGGCACTCGATCGCCATCTTCCTGGAGGCGGCTGGCCGCAGTGTTCCCTGACTGAGATCCTTGTCGAGCACTATGGCATCGGCGAACTGCGTTTGCTGATGCCGGCGCTCGCACAACTGAGTGCCGAGGACAACAGCGCGGATTACACCGATCCGGGTTGGATTGCCTGGGTAGCACCACCATTTCAGCCGTATCCGCCGGCATTGCAACAATGGGGCGTCAATCTCTCACGCATGTTGATTGTGCGCCCAAAAGACGATAGCGAAATGCTCTGGTCAGCCGAACAGGCATTGTCGTCAGGTACTTGCGCTGCCGTGTTGTTGTGGCCCGATGTACTGGATGATCAGGCCAGCAGACGTTTGCAACTCGCGGCGGAAAAGGGAAATAGCTGGGCCATCGCATTTCGTCCGCCTGCCGCGCGTTCCGAGCCATCGGCGGCGGCATTGCGTATCGAGTTGTTGTCGAGCGGTGAGGGTACACGCCTGTCCATTTTAAAGAATCGTGGCGGCCGACCTGCCGTATTGCATGATCTGCTCTAGCGTATGGCGACGGCACGACACCATCGCTCTAATAAGGGGCTGTTCGATCAGCATTCTCTAGCGCTTGAAGAGTCAAAGGCGCAGCCACAGGTTGTAGCGGCGCCTGTCCTCAAGCGACTCTGGTTCTGTATCTATTTGCCTCACCTGCCGTTAGAGGCTGGCGGGCCTGGCGATGAAGCCCGTGTAGTGGTCGAAGAACAGCAGGGCATTCATCGTGTGTTACTGGCCTCAGCAAAAGCTGAGGCCGCCGGCATCATACCTGGCCAGTCGGCGAATGCGGCGCTTGCACTCTTGCCGGCGCTCCGAGTTGAACCACGGAATAAGATTGTGGAACAGCAGACGTTGGAGCACCTTTCATCTTGGCTTGAACAATTCACATCCGTTGTTTGTTTTGCAGGTTCCGATGTACTGCTTGTTGAAATTGCCGGCAGCCTGCGTTTGTACGGCGGTCTTTTGAGCTTGCGGCAACAAATTTCTGCGGGTCTCGAACAACAGGGCTTCAGTGCATCATTGGCGATTGCACCGACGCCACTTGCTGCGACCTGGCTTGCGAAGGCTGGGCGGCGTGCTTGTATTCGAGATCCGGCGAACGTTGCGGCCGTGTTGCGCACGGCGCCGCTTGAATGTCTCGATTGGCCCAATACCGTTTGCGAATCCCTAAGTGGTATGGGTGTGCGCAACATTGGTGACTGTCTGCGTCTGCCGAGAGAGGGTTTTGCGCGACGTTTCGGACCACAGCGACTCATAGAACTCGATCGTGCATTGGGCCGCTTGCCGGATCCACGTACCAGCTGGCGCGCACCTGAACGATTTTGTGTCGACTATGAAATGACCGAAGAACAAAGTGACCGCGAATTATTACTCGCAATTTGTCGCGAGTTACTGGTCTCACTCGAACGTTTTTTGCTTATCCGGCAACTCGGCGTGCAGTCGATTCTATTCACCTTTTTCCATCTGAATAGCTCTGCTACACGGGTTCGACTTGGCTGCGCTGAGGCTGAACGTCTGACCGATCGCTGGCTTGATTTACTGCGTATACGTTTCGAACATCTGGCCTTGCCCGAGCCCGTGATATCGGTCCGATTGCGTGGCGGCCGTACACAGGCAGTGCGAGCGGAGTCCGGGCATCTGAGATTTCAGGGCAGGGCTAATGGACGAGGACTGCGTTTTTCGAGGACACAACTTGCCGAGCGGCTTGTTACGCGTATTGGTAATCAGTCCGTTACCGGCGTGACGACTGTTGCAGAGCATCGGCCGCAGTTTGCCTGGTGCCAACAAGGTGTGCTCTCGGGCAAAACGGCCAATACCCTGTCGATAATCGGGAGGGACTTGCGGCGACCGCTCTGGATGTTGCCCGAACCCGCTTTGCTGACGGTTGATGAAGGCTATCCCTTGCATCAGGGGCGATTGAGGATTCTCGAAGGGCCGGAGCGGCTTGAAACAGGTTGGTGGGACGAGGACGGTATTGCACGTGATTACTACACGGCCATTAATCCACGCGGCATGCGATTGTGGGTATTTCGCAACCGCAGTCGCAACGCTTCCTGGTATTTGCACGGCTTTTTTGGCTGATGATTGTCAGTCGTTATGCAGAACTTCATGCGCTCAGTAATTTCACCTTCCTGCGCGGTGCCTCCCATCCTGAGGAACTTGTAGAAACCGCTGCCGCACTTGGTTATGGGGCACTCGCGATTACCGATGAGTGTTCGATGTCAGGCATCGTGCGTGCGCATATCGCAGCAAAAGAACATGGTCTCAGGAAACTGATCATCGGTTCCGAACTGCGCCTCAGGAGCGGCCGCAAACTTGTCGTTCTCGCACAGAACCGCAACGGTTACGCGGCATTGTGTGAGCTCATCACAAAAGCCCGATGTGCGGCCGAAAAGGGTTCCTACAAATTAGAGCAGCTTGCATTCGAAGATGGTCTGCCGGGTTGTGTTGCGCTTTGGGTGCCCGATGATGCGTTATCACTTGATGTCGAAGATCACTGGATACGCGAGACGTTCCGGGATCGCTTATGGATTGCTGTCGAATTGCTCGCCGACGGTCGGCAGCATGAACAGCTCAAAAAGCTTGTTGAGGAAAGTCGCCGGCTCAAGTTACCGCTCGTTGCATGCGGTGATGTGCACATGCATTGCCGGTCGCGGCGTATTTTGCAGGATACGCTGACAGCGATACGCGAAGGCGTTACGGTCGATAGCGCCGGTTTTGCGCTGTACCCGAACGGCGAGCGCCACCTTCGTTCACTTGAAGTATTGCAGCATGTCTATCCGCCGGAGCTTCTGAGTGAAAGCCTGCGTATTGCAGAGGCGATTGATTTTTCACTGGACGAACTGCGGTATGAGTATCCCGATGAAATCGTTCCTGACGGTCAGACACCGGCAGCTTATCTGCGCTACCTGACAGAGCAGGGCATGCGGCAACGCTGGCCTGATGGCGTGCCGAGCAAAGTCATCGATCTGGTCGAGCATGAACTCGCACTTATCGCTGAGCTCCGATACGAGCCATACTTTCTGACCGTGTACGACATTGTTGCGTATGCACGCTCGAAGCACATTCTGTGTCAGGGTCGCGGTTCCGCTGCAAATTCAGCCGTGTGCTATTGCCTGGGTATCACCGAAGTCGATCCCGGGCGCATGGCAATGCTCGTTGAGCGATTCATATCCAAAGAACGTAACGAACCACCCGATATTGATGTCGACTTCGAGCACGAGCGTCGCGAAGAAGTCATTCAGTACATCTATGAGAAGTACGGCAGGGAGCGCGCTGCGCTCACTGCAACCATTATTACCTACCGGCCGCGCAGCGCGTTAAGAGACGTTGGTAAAGCGCTGGGTTTGAGTGGCCTTCAGGTTGGCCGGCTGGCACGTTCGATGCAATGGTGGGATGGACAACGTGTCGATGACAGTCGCGTCCTCGAGGCCGGACTCGATCCCGAAAGCCCGATCATCAAGCGGCTCTTGTACCTGGTCAGAGAGATACTCGGTTTTCCACGGCATCTGTCACAGCATGTCGGCGGCTTCGTTATATCGAACGGATTACTGTCCGAGCTCGTGCCTGTCGAAAATGCGGCGATGCCTGATCGTACCGTTATTCAGTGGGAGAAAATTGACCTTGAGGACCTTGGGCTCTTAAAAGTCGATGTGCTCGGTCTCGGCATGTTGACGGCGATACGACGCAGCTTCGATCTGCTGCGTGAATTCGATGGCAGGGAGCTGACGCTCGCAACAGTGCCGCCTGAAGATCCGCTCGTCTACGACATGATTTGCGACGGCGACACGATGGGCGTGTTTCAGATTGAGTCGCGTGCGCAAATGGCGATGTTGCCGCGCTTACGGCCACGTTGTTACTACGACCTGGTCATCGAAGTCGCGATTATTCGTCCGGGCCCGATTCAGGGAGATATGGTGCATCCCTACTTGCGCCGGCGAAGCGGCGAGGAGGCCGTCGATTATCCAAGTGATGATGTCAAGGACGTATTGCAGCGAACGCTCGGTGTGCCGATCTTTCAGGAACAGGTCATGCAGCTTGCCGTTGTTGCGGCAGGGTTTACGCCAGGAGAGGCCGATCAGCTCAGGCGGGCAATGGCAGCGTGGAAGCGGCGCGGTGGTCTCGGTCCGTTTGAGGAGAAACTGATCATCGGCATGCGTGAGCGTGGTTACGAGGAGGAATTTGCGCGGCAAATCTTCCGTCAGATCGAAGGGTTCGGTGAGTACGGCTTTCCTGAGTCGCATTCGGCGAGCTTCGCATTGCTTGTGTATGTCTCATCATGGCTGAAGTGTCATGAACCCGCTGCGTTCACGGCAGCGCTCCTGAACAGTCAACCCATGGGCTTTTATTCTGCATCGCAGTT
>Ga0255046_10000298_pt1 | contig 12924 bp, 8 predicted proteins | sample BC1_12_27_MG_FD_183632 | JGI IMG/M metagenome (GOLD analysis project Ga0255046, IMG submission 183632) | Seawater microbial communities from Strait of Georgia, British Columbia, Canada - BC1_12_27 | ecosystem: Environmental > Aquatic > Marine > Strait | place: Canada: British Columbia...
ACAACATTCAGAACCGTGATAAAGTTGCAGAAAACCAATCAAATATTAACAACCTTGTCGGGAAGTTCCTAGACTCTGATGGTAATGTTAGTGACACGAAAGGTTATCATAAAGCTATGTATGCCGCTGAAAATGTAGACAGGATTGCCTCTCATTTTTATGAGCAAGGAAAAGCTGACGCAGTTAAAGAAGTTTTAAACAAATCAAAAAACCTAAGTGATACCAAAGCTAGGTCTCAGCAAGGTGATGTGTTTGTAAACGGATTTAAAGTTAAAGCTGTAAGCGGTCTTGATACTACAAAATTAAGAATTAAAACGAAAAAATTTAACTAAAAAATTTAAAACATGGCTTTAACACCAGCATTCGGTTCAATTAAACCGAGTCAAAAACAACAATTATTGAGTGATAACTATTTATCATTTAATGGAGGAGCTAACCCTGGCGACTCTGACACTTTTGCACAACAGTACTTACCTGAAATCTACGAACAAGAAGTAGAGCGCTACGGAAACAGAACTTTATCTGGATTCTTACGTATGGTTGGAGCTGAAATGCCAATGACTTCTGACCAAGTAATCTGGTCTGAGCAAAATAGACTACACGTAGCGTATAACGACGTAAGCGTAAACTCAGGTGGTGTAGCAACAAACATTTTAGAATTTACAGTAGGTGGAGCTGGAGACACTTTCACTGAAAATGTAATTTCTAAAGATCAAACAATTGTAATTTTAGATACAAGTAACTCTGTAGAGCTTAAAGCTTTAGTAACTGAATCTAGCCAAACTGGCGTTACAGCTAGTATTACAGTAGCTCCTTATACTCAAGCTGATTTAACAGGTATTTCTCTTACAGGATTAAAAATATTTGTATACGGTTCTGAGTATGGAAAAGGAAAAGCTATCACTAACTCAACTGGACTTACTGATACTACTGGTTACAAAACAATCACTCCATCTTTCACACAGTACTCTAACTCACCTGTTATCATCAGAAATAAATACGTTGTAAACGGATCTGATATGGCACAAATCGGATGGGTTGAAGTTGCTACTGAAGACGGAACATCTGGTTACCTATGGTATTTAAAAGCTGAATCTGAAACTCGTTTACGTTTTGAAGATTACTTAGAAATGTCTGTAGTTGAAGGTGAGCTTGCTGCTGCTGGATCTGGAGCTGCAACAGCTGGGGTTAAAGGTACTCAAGGTTTATTTGCTGCTGTAAAAGAAAGAGGAAATGTAAACGCAGGATTTACTGCTGCTACAGGTCTTGCTGCTTTTGATGCTATATTAAAGAACTTAGATACTCAAGGTGCTATTGAAGAAAATATGCTTTTCTTAAATCGCCAAACTTCTTTAGATTTTGATGACATGCTAGCTGAAATTTCTACCGGACAACAAGGTGGAACTGCTTATGGATTATTTGAAAACTCTGAAGAAATGGCTTTAAATCTTGGATTTAGCGGTTTCCGTAGAGGATCTTACGATTTCTATAAGACTGACTGGAAATACTTGAACGATGCTTCAACACGTGGTGGATTTGCTACTACTGCTGCAGCTATCGAAGGGGTGTTAGTACCAGCTGGAACTTCTACTGTTTACGATCAAATCTTAGGAACTAACATTCGTCGACCATTCTTACACGTACGATACAGAGCTTCACAAGCTGATGATCGTCGTATGAAGTCTTGGTTAACTGGTTCTGCTGGAGGCGCTTACACATCTGATTTAGATGCTATGGAAGTGAACTTCTTGTCAGAAAGATGTTTATGTGTTCAAGCAGCTAACAATTTCGTATTGTTTACTGGAGCATAATATTACAACAATAATAATCCCTGCCTTCGGGCGGGGGTTTTTTATATGACATTAGCCTATTACTATTTATATACTATGGCTATTGTCACAATTTTCAACTATTTAATTTTATTATATCATGGCTAAAAAAGCTACAAAAGCAGAAGAAACAATTGAGGTTGCACCTCAAGAGGTAGCAGTTAAAACTGCATCCCAAAAAACCACAAAACCAACGTGGGAAATTAAAGACAGAAACTACTACCTAACAGGTAATAAATCTCCTTTAACATTTACTATACCATCAAGACATACTGTGAAGCATTCGCTTTTATATTTTGATGAAGAATTAGGTTCTCAAAGAGAGCTAAGGTATGCAACAAACCAAGCATCTCCATTTGTAGACGAACAAAAAGGTCAAGCCACAATGGGTCATATTACTTTTAAAAATGGAACGTTGCATGTACCTAAAGAAAAACAAAATTTACAAAAAATATTATCTTTATATCACCCTATGCGTAACAGTATATATACTGAGTTTAACGCTGTTGAGGTTGCTGAAGATGAATTAGATATTCTAGATCTTCAAATTGATGCTTTAAATGCTGCTCGTAGTATGGACATAGATCAAGCAGAGGCAATTCTTAGAGTAGAGCTTGGGTCTAAAGTAACAACAATGAGTTCTAAAGAACTTAGAAGAGATTTACTTTTATTCTCTAGAAATAATCCAGCTTTGTTTATTAACTTAGCTAACGACGACAATGTTCAACTTAGAAACTTTGCTATTAGAGCTTCTGAGGCTGGTATAATTAGATTATCTCCAGATCAAAGAACATTCACATGGGTATCTAATGGTAGAAAATTAATGAACGTACCGTTTGATGAAAACCCTTACTCTGCATTTGCGGCTTTCTTAAAAACTGACGAAGGTGTAGAAATCTATAAGTCTATAGATAAAAAACTATAAAAACAAGTAATACTAATATAACGGAGGCTACGTAAGTGGTCTCCAATATATTATAATAAAAAATAAAAAATGGCGGTAAGCGTAGACAAAGTATATAAAACAGTCTTGTTCATATTAAATAAAGAGCAAAGAGGTTATGTAACACCTGCTGAGTTTAACAGTATTGCTGAGCAAGTTCAGTTTCAGATATTTGAATCTTACTTTCCAGACGGTAACCAACAATACCGTAAAGATCAAACAAACTCTCAAAACGATACAGAGTTTTTCAATATGTTTAAAGACATAGAGTATAAATTATACCCTTTTGAACAAGACTCAAATTTTACCTATGACGATACTAGGGATGTTTTTTCTACTAATGCTAATGTTTACAAAATAGGTGAAGTAATATCAAACTACACAGACGTAAATCCTATTATAAACTCTACAACTCAATTAGTTAGTAAAGCAGAGTTTAATAAAATATCAAGATCAAAACTTACAGCTCCAAACAAAAAAAATCCTTTATTCTTCACAGGAAACGCGGAAGGTAGTTTAACACTTAAAGTAACACCTACCCCAAATTCTATAACAGTAAATACAATAATAACACCAACACCTCCTAACTGGGGTTTTACTGTTGGTGGATTAGGTCAATATGTTTATAATCCAAACTCATCTACAGATTTTCAATTAGATGGGTCAGAGCAAACTTTATTAATACTAGAAATATTAAAGTATTTTGGAATAGTAATAAACGATCCAACAATAATTCAAGCAGCTTCACAAGAAGCTCAACAAATGGAAATTAACGAAAAAAGCTAATAAATGAGTTTAATAACCGAAACAAATCAACAATATTATCAAGGCGCTCAAGGCTTTAGAGGTGATGGCACTACGCGAACTTTTCCAACTACGTTTGATACAGATTTGGTTTTAGGAAATTTTAATCCTAACAATATTAATTACGCTTTAAATAATTTCAAGTTATACACAAGTTCTACTGGATTACCTGGATCTTACTCAGAATATATCACAGAGTTTTCTGTAGTAGACAATTCTATAACTTTTGAAGCTGGTTCTGAGCCAGCTACTGGTCTTTATATAGTTGTTCAACTAAAAAAACTAGACGGTGGATTATATGGTAGTACAGAAGCTGAAAAAGCATATGGACAAACTGTTGAAGATAATTACGGTAGTTACTCATATATCACGCTTAACGACGCTATAGACAACTTTATGGTTGGTTATGTAGGTGAAGGCAAGTTAATTCAAAAAGCTAAAAAATCAGACGTATTATTTTTTGCTAAAAGAGGTTTACAAGAGTTTAGCTATGACACTTTAAAAAGTATTAAGTCAGCTGAATTAACAATACCAGCTAGTTTAACATTAGCTTTACCGCAAGACTACGTTAACTATGTTAGAGCATCTTGGATTGATCAGTTAGGTGTTAAGCATATTATTTATCCTACAAACAATTTAACAATAAGTCCTTATTACACTCAAATACAAGACGAAAAAGGAGTTCCAACGCAAGATAACTTTGGGTCAGACATTGAAGGTACATCGATAACTCAAGAAAGATGGCACAAAGGTAACGCTCAAGATTTTTTATTAGACAATGCAGGTTTATCTGGTATAAATGATTTCGCTTTTAACTGGAACCAAAACGGTGAGTGGATTGGTTATAGAAACTATGGTGAGCTATATGGACTAGATCCTCAATACTCACAAATGAACGGTTGGTTTAATTTAAACGAACGTGAAGGCAAAATGTCTTTTTCTAGTCATTTGGTAAACCGTTTAATTACGCTAGAGTATATATCTGATGGCTTAGCATACGATACAGATACTAAGATACCAAAAATGGCAGAAGATGCTTTATATGCTCATATATTACATGCTATAATATCTACAAGAGCTAATCAACCTGAATATGTGGTTCAAAGACTCAAGAAAGAAAGATCTGCTAAGTTAAGAAATGCAAAAATAAGATTATCTAATATTAAGACCGATGAAATAACTCAAGTAATGAGAGGTAAGTCTAAATGGATTAAACACTAAAATTAAATGGCTAAAGTAAAAAATAGTTTTCTAAAGTCAAAGATGAATAAAGATCTTGACGATAGATTAGTACCTAATGGTGAATATAGAGACGCTGTAAATATAACTGTCAACAACTCTGGTGGTGAAGACGTTGGTACAGCTCAAACTGTTAGAGGTAACTTAGAAGTTATTGATTTTACTACTGTAACAGGTGTTGCTAATTTAGAAGTTATTGGTATATTAGATGATGAGTTTTCTAGTACTGTTTTTGCTTTTTTAGCTAATAACAATGGAACAGACTATGAGCCTTTAAGTTATAGCGCTATAGTTTCATGGAACGTAAACGAAGCTACAACGAGCGCTAAAATAATAGTTCAAGGAAATTGGTTAAACTTTTCTAAATTAAATCCTGTAACAGCAAATCTTCTTGAAGATTTATTATTTTTTACAGACAATAGAAATCAGCCTAGAAAAGTAAATATAAACAACCAAACTGGCTACTATACAACTGAAGATCAAATATCTGTTGCTAAATACTACCCTTATCAGTCAATAGAATTGTATCAAGGTAGTCAAGTAACTGGTGCGCAGGTTTTAAACACTACTGCTTCTGTGGTTACGGTTAGTGGAAACACAGTTGTTTGTGCAAGTGTAAGTGGGCTTTCAATTGGAGACGTTTTAATTAGTGGTGGTAATGGAGTTCCTTATAATACTTTTGTTATAGGTATAGATGTTCCTAGTTTAACTGTAACCTTAAGTCAAAACGTAAGTATACCTTTATCGCAAGCACTTGTTTTTTCTTCTCCAGAAACAACACTTAAAGACGCTATATCAGAACACCTGCCACCAACTGGTGAAGGTAAAGTTAATGATGTAGCTAGTACTACAGTTTTTACTTTAGAGGACTTTAAAGGTTATATAGCTGCCTCTTCTACCGTAGTTGGAAGCGTAGGTTTTAGTGTGTTTAAAAAAGTTGGTTTCAACTGGGTTGACACTGGAGCTTTGGTTACAGCTGTAGATAAAGACCTTGTTAATGGTGGTATAGAATTTACAACGGATGTAGCTAGTGGAGTTGTACTCACCGATAATGTTTTAATTGCTATACCAAACCCATATTATGACTCTACTTTTGCCGCTACAGCTAATGTTGATTATTTAGAAGATAAATTTGTTAGATTTTCTTATAGATTTAAGTTTGATGATGGAGAGTATTCTTTAATAGCACCATTTACACAGCCTTGTTTTATACCAAGGCAAGATGGTTATTTTTTAACACCATTATCAATTACAGGTGAAGATATTGAAATATCTGATAAAAAAAGAGCTTACCAAAGTACAGAGGTTTCTTTTATGGAAAATAAGGTTAATAAAATAAACTTAAATATTCCATTACCATATACCGCTGGCACAATGCAGAGTAAGCTTAAGATACAAGAAATAGACATACTATATAAAGAGTCTAACGAAATAGCTATAAAAGTAGTAGATTCAATACCTGCTAGTGGAAATTTCACTGGAAGTGATTACTACTTTCAGTATGAGTATGGATCTAAATCACCATACAAAAGTTTACCAGAAAAAGAAAACACTAGAGTATACGATAAAGTTCCTGTAAAAGCTCAGTCTCAAGAAATAATAAGTAATAGAGTTGTTTATGGTAACTACCAAGACAAGCATATGCCTCCAAGTTTTTTAGACTACAATGTAGCTGCTACAGAAAAATATAGCTTTGGAGTTGGTATTGCTAATATAGGTACTAGTGAAATAGAATATCCTAACGCAACATTAAAACAAAATAGAAACTATGAGGTAGGTGTTGTATTAGCGGATAGATTTGGCAGGCAATCTACTGTTATACTATCAGAATCTGAGTTTAACAACATGCCTTCATATTTAGCGTCGACTATATATAATGAGTTTAGAGGTGAAGACCAACAAAATGTTGCATCTACTTTTGATGGTGATTCCTTAAAAGTAACCTTTAATAATTTAATACCTTCGTCATACGATAATGGCCCAGGGCTTTATAACGGTGATCAAAATTCTAATAATTATAATCCTTTAGGTTGGTATTCTTTTAAAATAGTAGTTAAACAACAACAGCAAGATTATTACAATGCTTATGTTGCTCCTATAATGAAAGCATACCCTACAGACGTTGAAAAAGAAAAGTTTGAAACATCTCATATATCTTTATTTGGCGACAATATAAATAAAATACCTAGAGACTTAAATGAGTTAGGACCTACTCAAAAGCAATTTAGAAGTAGTGTTAAGCTTTGGCCTAGAGTATCATGTAACACAAATGTTGCTACCTCTTTCTTTAGCGACATACAGTTTTTTCCAGAAAGAGTAGGTGATATAGCATCAGCTATTGGAACGGTAGATGATCTTTTTGATTTACCACCAGATCCTGGGTTTTATTTCGGAACGTTAATTGTTAAAGAAGTAACAGCAGGCACCGATAACACCATCAGTCTGCAAGCTATAAATCAATACCCAGTAGGACAGCAGCCTGCTATAACCACTTTAATAGAAGGTTTAAAAGTTGGTGATGAAATAAGAGGTGCAAACTACGGCGAAGCCAACACTAACATCACTGGTATAGTTAGTGATTTAACACCTCCAATTTCAACAACCCAAAACATAAAAATAACATTATCAAATCCTCCTCAAGGAGTAATTACTGATGCCCTTATTAATATACATAGATTTGGTGGAAGAGTATATTTTTATAATCAAGAATCAGATCCACTTATAGCAAAGATAAGTACTACAAAACAAGCGGGTGTTTTAATACCTGAAGGTTATCCAGATCAAGGAGGTGCTTTAAATATATACGAAGTAGAAGCTCAAGAGTCATTATTAGATATATACTGGGAAACTTCAACTAACGGTTTGATTAGTGAGTTAAATCAAGCAATATCTGATGGACCTGGTGCTTTACTTTACGATAGAGTAGAAGGGTGGAACCCTGTACTTACAGAAGCAACTAACACAGGTGACGCGCTTAGCGGTGTTGTTGTTGCTGGTTTTAAAGCTGTATTATTAAATGGACAATCAATATCACCAGCTGCAGATTCTCAAGCTACTTTACTTAGCGTTTACGAGCAAGGTTTTCCAGCAAACACAACAAACTTGTTAGGAAATCCTTATAAAGATAGTTTTTTCATTGACCCTAACTTAGACGGTAGCTTTAACCTAGTTATTATTGATCCTAGCGAGTTAGCTGTTACAACAGCGAATAACGATCTTACTTTTGAGATAGAGTATAACCATCCTAATGCTCAAGCTCCTCTTATAGATTTAAAAAATATCGATTTAGGTAATGTAAATCCTTCTATAGATAGTTGTCCTGCTGGTGATATAATTATAACAAACGGCAAAAGCAATGCTCCAATATATTCTTTTACTGGAGTGAATGGTAGTTTTACGACTAGCTTAAATCAATTAGATTTAGTTTGGTCATTAACCGGTGATACTAATACACTTTTATTTAGTATAAACCAAAGTGGTGTGCTTACAGCAAATCAGCTAAATACACCTGCGGGTACATACCCAATAGAAGTTACTTTGTCAGATGGCGGTGGTGGACAAGCAGTTTGTAATTTTAACGTGATTTATTCTTATACCCCAACAGCTGTTTGGTCTCCAAATGGTGATGAATCAGTAAATATTAACAACACTGATTATCCTCTTGGCGGTAATATACTTCCTGTTACTCAAACAGGTACATTAACTATAGCTAACTCTGGTGTTGCAGGTTTTAACGTATTTATGAGATCTCAACACATTGGAGGAACATCAAGCGCTTGGTCTACTACATTTAATGCAACTGTGGGATCTCAGCCCTTTTCATACGGAATTTTTAATTTAAGCTCACCTCGCTTGCACGAAACAAGTGCAACTAATTTTGCGGACGGTGTTTATAATTTTAGTATAACAGTTGATGTTAACAACTTACCTCCGTTAACCTCAGGTACGGCACAGTCTTTGGGCACATTAATAGCTGAAGTGCCTTAGTCGTAATTAATAAATAAATTAAGTGATAATATAAGAAATGGCAGCAACAATAGAAGTTAAATACTTTAATAGCTTTTTGCTTAAAAACCAAGAAAGATCCACAGTCGCAGGTTTCTTAGGAACACCAAATGTTTGGAATGGTTCTTTTGGAGTGCCTCAAGCTATTGGTGGTTTTAATCAGCAAGTTGTACAGGAAGACTTAAGCTGGTATATTGAAGAAAGTAGAATAAGAGCTGGTTATAATAATACATCGACAGATTACGGAGCAAGAGCATACATAGTTGAAGACGCTCCTAAGTCTTCTATTAAGTTTAATGGATTGATATACTCTGGTATATTTAACTCTAGAACTTCAATAAACCAAACTAATGTATTTAGTGTTTCAGAAGAAATAACTAAAAGTGTAGATCCTGCTAATGGTTCTATACAAAAGTTATATGCTGAAGATACTAATCTTATTGTTTTTCAAGAAGGAAAAGTATCAAGAGCTTTAATAGACAAAGACGCTATATATTCAGCTGAAGGTGGCGGCGCTGTAACTAACTCTAATTTAGTCATTGGTACTATACAACCTTACGGTGGTGAGTACGGTATAGGAACTCATCCAGAAAGTTTTGCTATATATGGATTTCATAAGTATTTTGTAGACCCTAATCACAATGTTGTTTTACGTCTAGGAGGTAATGGAAGTCTGGTAGAAATATCAGAGACTGGGATGAAGGCGTTTTTTAGAGATTCTATATCTTCTGTAGATTCACCTTCTTTTGGTAGAGGAAAATTAATTGGTGGTTGGGATATTTATTCTAAAGAATATGTTTTATCTATACAACCTTCAAATCCTAACTTAGCATATAAAACTCTTACTTTCGACGAAAGAGTTAGAGGTTGGGTTAGTTTTTACACATATAAGCCTAGTCAAATATTTAGTTTAACTAATAACTACTATACAGTAGACGGTAGTAAAATATACAAACACCACGATCAAAACACTGATTACAATTTATTTTACGGAGTAGCAAGTAATTCGTCTATATCGTTTGTATTTAACCCACAAGTTAGTAGCGAAAAAATATTTAATACTATAAGTTACGAAGGAACTAACGGTTGGCAAGTTAACTCTATAGTTTCAGATGCAACAGGTTTTATACCTTTTTATACTCAAAATTTTGGCTATGCATACGATACATCAAATCAAATACTAAGCTACGAGCAAGGAGCCTATGACAACTTTGGAAATGAATACCCAGCGGTTTTAACGCCTCCTATAAATAGAGCTGGTTTTGATAGAAAAGAAAATAAATATGTAGCAAATGTAGTTAATTCATCTCAGCCGTTTGATGGCGAAGTTGTTTTTGGAAATCAAATATCAGGTTTAAAAGGCTTTTACACGAACGTAACTATATCTACAGATACCGTTACAAACCCAGGGGGTTATAAAGAGATTTTTGCGGTATCTTCTAACTACACTTTTTCAAACGGATTTTAAAATGAAAAATAAACATAAAAATATAAAAATATGCTAGGAGCAATAATAGGTGGAGCAGCGTCTATAGCAGGTGGACTTTTCGGAGCTAGCTCAGCTAAAAGTGCCGCAGCAAGAGCAGCTGCACAAAAGTTACGTTTACAAAAAAAACTAAGTCATCTAGAAAATCATAGACAAGGTATTATTAATCCTTATGAAGACGTTAAAAGCGTAGCTGGACTTGCCACAGACTTATCTAGTAAGATGTCTAATCCTTTCGCTAACTTAGGTGTAGCTACTCAAGCAGCTGAAATACAAATGGAGGAAAGTGATTTAGCTTTAGCAGCTTCATTAGACACTATGAGAGCTACAGGTGCTGGAGCTGGTGGAGCTACTGCTTTAGCTAACGCCGCTTTAAGAAGTAAAAAAGGTGTTGCAGCTAATATAGAACAGCAAGAAAAATCTAATGAAGATAAAAGAGCAGCTGGAGAACAACAATTGCAAGAAGCTAAAATAGCTGAACAAAGACGCATACAAGGCATAATGATGTCTGAAGAAGCTAGAGTTCAAGCAGCTCAAGCAGCTGGAAAGCAGTTCAAGTTTGGCGCTAGAGAGACTAGAGAACAAGGCGCTATAGATAGAACTTATGGAGAATTAATGGGTGCAAGACAAGACCGAGCGCAGGCTAAAGCAGATCAAACAGGTGCTATAACAGGTATGTTTGGGTCGTTAGCTTCTATCGGTGGAAAATTGTTAGAATAATTAAAAAAACAAAATGGAAAAAAACTTAAATCAAAACCTTTTTTTACAGCAGTTCAACGAAAGTGATGCTATAGCTTATAACGAAGGTTTTACATCTAGCACCAGTGATTATAATTTTAGATTATTAGAAAACGCGTATAGAAATACAGGTAGAATTTATGCTAAGCTAAAGCTAGCTATAGACTCTAATAATTGTCAAGATGAAACTTGCGCTTACGAGTTGTCTGAAATTAAGCACCTACAGGAAGCGCCACAACTATCTTTAGACTTCTTATCCTCACTTCTAGCGGAGCTAAGCGTTACAGATGATCCAAATTTTGATCCTAATAACAATTTTAAGTACACAGCTGCAAACAGTGTCATGACAGCTAAACCAGGTTTCTCTAAGTCTGACGGTTATAATGTTTATTTAGATTTACTACCAAACGGAGCTCAACAGATTGTCTTTATAGGACCCGCGTTTGAAGAGCCGTTAGTTATTAACAACACGGCATTAAATGCTTTAAACGAATCAAACACTTCACTTGTGGCGCCTACGCCAGATATAGATAAAGATATGCTTAGGTTATTAACTGAAGTTGGTATATTTTCACCTGATATGGTTGGTGAAAATGGACAACTTACAGCTGGAGCTAAAATAACTGAAGAATATGTGATTATGAATCCTGATGGCACTCCTGATTACGAGATTATAGACATCGGAAATGGGAAAGGTAGAAACATGCTTAAATACGATTTAGATAAAATCGAAAAGAAAGTAACTCCGTTTATAAACGCTGAGGTTGCTGGTTTAATGAGCTCTGAGCAAGACGCAGTCGCAGCTTGGAACGTTTATATATCTAAAGGTACAAGTGTTGAAGAGGACGATCAAATGGTGCAGAACGCTAACGCTGGTTCTAGCTCTTGGAGCTACACAGAAGACTTGCCACTTTCGCAAGATAAAAAAGTTTTATTTGAAAAGAAATATAAAGAATACTTTATGAATAATTATCTGAAACAATTTACTACGAACCAATTTCCTACGGTTCAGGCAGACGCCGCGGTGTTTGATTTAGCTGAAGCTAAAAGAGCTAAAGCTCAAAAGTTTATTGACGATAATAACCTATAAATTTAATTAAATGACATTACTAGAATACGTAACTTCTTTACAAGACACTGGGTTATCTCAAGAAGAGATATTCGCTAAAGCTCAAGAATTTAAAGGTAGAACAAAATCCGCTGAAATAGAGGTTATTGAAACACCTGTTGAAGAAGCAAAGACAGAAGTTGTTGTGGAAAAGGATGCGACTGCAGCAACAACCCCGGTAGCATCCGAGAGTTCAAGTTCTGGAAGTGGAGCGTTTACTTCAATGTACGACGAAGACGCAATAGCTAAGTTAAAGCTAGAAGATATAAATAGACAAGTAGAAAGATCTATAGCTACAGATGCTCAAAGAGCTCTAAAGCAGTCTAAAATAGTTTTTCAAGACGAATATGAGTCATTTGATCCTTACGGTACAGGAGAGGCTGGAGAAATAGGGTTAGAAACTAGAAAATCTAACTTAGGTCTAGTAGAGTCTAAACCTGTATCTGAAGAAGATAAATTAATTAGAAGCTTTAAAGAATCAACTGACTTAAGCAAAGAACAGTTTGACTCTTTATATAATGATATATATAATAACGAAAACTTATTTGCTGTAAGAGAAGTTACAACAGGAGGTGGAGGTTCTTCTATGACAGGATATTCACCTACAACAATAATAACAGTTACGGCTAATGAAGAAGAGTTAAAAAAAGCATTAAAACAACTAGAAAGTAAACCTAGAAAAATAGGTGGGCCTAAAATATCTAAACAAGATATAGAGGATAGAGCTAAACAAAATATGTTTAATTCTATAGCTAGAGATATAAAGATGCAA
>Ga0255046_10000299_pt1 | contig 12914 bp, 10 predicted proteins | sample BC1_12_27_MG_FD_183632 | JGI IMG/M metagenome (GOLD analysis project Ga0255046, IMG submission 183632) | Seawater microbial communities from Strait of Georgia, British Columbia, Canada - BC1_12_27 | ecosystem: Environmental > Aquatic > Marine > Strait | place: Canada: British Columbia...
CCAGGACACAACGCACGATCTGCGTGTGGCTACCTGCGCCCTCTTTGTGGAGATGGCGCGTATAGACCAAACATTTACCCAGGCTGAGATGGAAACCATTCTTTCGATTCTAAAAGAAAAATACGGCTTATCCCGGGAACATGCCGACGCACTGATTGAAGAGGCCGATAAAGAACTGGATGAAAGCGTTGACCTCTGGCAGTTTTCCAGACTGATCAATGAGAATTATTCAACAGACGAAAAAATCGAGATCGTTGAAACCCTTTGGCAGATTGTTTATGTTGACGGGAAGATGGACCAGTACGAACACTACATGATGAACAAGCTTAAAAACTTACTGCGTCTTTCACACGGCCAGTTAATCGATGCGAAATTAAAAGTGAAACATTCGCTTTGACCTTGACAGCAAATTGAGCGAGACCCTTCAAAGCTTTATTTGAATTCTTCCGGCATTTCTGGGTTGGTTGGAAAACGCTTCATTCTATATTAAAATATGAAAACCATTTATTAAATACAAAGCAACACCGGGAGTTAAATAATGAAACCATTCAATCCAGAACAAGCATTGTGGAGGACCAGTCGAGAATTCGGTGAACACGGCGGTGTTACTCCATCCATCGCCAGGTCTTCAACCTTTACGGTCATGGATCCGGCCACAATGCCTGAAATCTTCCATGGCCTCAGAGGGCCGGATAAGGGGGGATGTTTTCTCTACAGCAGGCATTTTAATCCAACGGTGGACGTTCTTGCACGGTATATATCTGCTATGGAAGGAACCGAATTTGCAGTCTGCACCGCAAGCGGCATGTCGGCCATTTCCTGCACTTTACTGCAGCTTTGTGAAAGCGGCGACCACATTGTATCCAGCGACACCATATATGGCGGAACCCATGCGCTCCTGCGAAAGCTTTTTCCGGAGATGGGCATCACAACAACCTTTGTCGACCCCATGAATACAGCATCCTTTGAGAAGGCCGTTTTGAAAAACACCCGTGTAATTTACGCTGAAACTATAGGGAATCCAACTCTCAAGGTAACTGATATCCCTTCACTTTCGAAGCTGGCGCAAAAGCGAGGACTTACTCTGGTAATTGACAATACCTTTATGCCCATGGTTGTCACACCGGCCAAACTCGGCGCCGACATTGTAATCTCGTCCATGACAAAGTTTATTAACGGTGCAAGCGATGTTATTGCCGGTGTAATCTGTGCAAGCAGAGATTTCATTTACAAGCTGATGGATCTTCATACTGGCCGCGTTATGCTCCTGGGACCCACCATGGACCCGAGAATTGCCTATGATATAATACAGCGCTTGCCCCACCTGGCGATCCGTATGCGGGAACACTGTAAACGAGCCATGGCAATTTCAGAACATCTTCACAAGATCGGAGCACCAGTAACCTATCCCGGATTGCCGTCGAATCCCCAGAACGATCTTATTAAATCCATGGTTAATTCGGGATACGGCTATGGCGGTATGTTAACCATTGACTGCGGTACAAAAGAAAAGGCTGAAGAACTCATGTCCATACTCCAGAACAAAGAGCGATTTGGTCTCATCGCCGTTTCACTTGGCTATTATGACACCCTGATGTCTTGCTCGGGGTCATCTACTTCTTCTGAAATTCCGCCGGAGGATCAATCCAAGATTGGCCTTTCTCCCGGATTGGTGCGGATGGCTATCGGTTTTACCGGTAGCCTTGATGCCCGTCTTGAGCAGATTGAACGCTCAGTCCGTGCAGTGGGGCTAATTACTTAATTCGAACAGCAGTTTCTCTGAATCAGCTACCATAATTGTGCCTTTTTGCCCAATTGGGATCTTATTATAAGAATTTGGTTGATTCGGCGTTATCTTTTGGTATTATTATGTTCGAATGATAGAGGAAACGATTTTTTTATTAGTTAAGTAAAGAATCCTGGCCCAAAGAACCAGGATTTTCAGGGCAAAATAAAATGCTGTAATCTCAAGGAGAAAGGGTCATGACGGCAGAGCGTTTCAATGATATTTTCACCACGGATGTTTTGAAAGAATTGTTTCCTGAAGATCGGGCAGACCGGTTTTTTGATGCCCTTTTCGGAGATCCGGCGGAAGGTGCTTATAATATCAGCCTTGAATTCAAGAGACAAGACCAAGACCGGCTTGAATTTGAGTTAAGCCTCACGCAGCGCCCCGGCAAATGCCTCAATTGCAATCTGACATATGGATTGCCAAACGTATTTGCCAGCCATCCGATAATCAATATCAGCGGGTTGGTTCTGGAAATCGACCGACTGCTCGATAGCCGTGCCAAATGTGTTGACTGGCAACTCGGTCTTACCAAGGAAGTTTCGGGTGATCGTCATTCCATACCCCTGTTTATTTCTTTAGCCAGGTGACCCATTCTAAAAGTGTAAATGTTCATGAGGCGTCTGGAAGAATCAATAAAAACAAGCTGCCATGCAGCTTCAGGCAATATGTCCACCAAAACTTATTTCGTGCTATCGCCCGAATAAACATCTTAAAGTGACTTTAAGTGAACTTTTTAACATATTAGATCTAAACAAAAATGGAGAACTTTCTAGATCAGAGCTCCATGAATCAGCCCGGCATATGGGATGGCACTGGAATGAAGCACCTATATTAGCTGTTTTCGATCTCCTTACAGTATTAAAACCTGTCTCCAAGAATAACTTCATAGCGTATATGACACAAATTATTGAAGACCCTAATGGCCCGTTTGGTAGAGTGCTGCTAAATTCACCATATTTTTCAACTAAAACTGCTTCAAGAAGATCTTTAATTTCAAAACAAAAAATAGCAGAAATTAATAAAATTTATAAAAAACAGCGCGGTACAAAATTATATGACAAAACATATAATGATCTGATTTCACTTTTAAGACATATAGCCAATCTTGACGTTGCAAATAACTACAAGAATTTTCTGAAAAATCTTGATAACAATAAACTTAACATTTCCACCGATAATGCAGCATTGTTGATCATCGATCCTCAACGATCCTTTACAAAAGGAGTTTGGATGAAATCAATAGGTTCTAAAGCCGAACTTGAAGTTAAACCAATACAATTGGCATATGAGAAATGTGCTCGACTTTTAAGTGAAAACTACAGGTTCATTGAAACGATGTTTACTAGATGCCCGTTTCCACCTTGTAGCTATGATTGGGACGATGCATTCACCGGGATAATCGATAATAAACAGCTTTATTTCATTAAACCCGGAAACAGTGTGTTATTTCCGAGCACAAATGGTTTCCGCGAGTGGGTTGAAAGCTTTATTAATGATGGCAAGAAAATATTAGTTATAGGAGGATGTACTTTAAACAGCTGCATCCGAATATCTTCAATTAAAACACAAAATTATTTCAAGGATAGTAAGCTTCAAGTTGTTGTGGATTTAAGTTTGTCCGGAGCACGTACGAGCAGATTTATACAGTCTTCATTGTATGATGGATTGTCCGCTGTTGAATCTGCTGTTCGTGAAATGATAGATGCAGGTGTACAGGTAACAAAAAGTGTCCAATGGATACAACCCAAAGACAAGGAGTAAATGATGAGCAAATTGAATCTCTTTAAAGAGGTTCTAAGAAACGAGGTATTTCCTGCATTAGGATGTACCGAGCCGATCGCGGTAGCATATGCTGCCAGCATAGCCGCTAAAGAAATCCAAGGCGAGATTAAAGAAATAAATATAACCGTCGACCCCGGGGTGTATAAAAACGGTTTGGCTATAACAGTGCCTAATACCGGCGGGGAAAAAGGGAATCTAATTGCCGGCGTTCTCGGAGCACTAATCAAACAGCCTGAATTGAAGATGGAGATTTTAAAGGGAACTAGAGAGGATATGATCATCCGGGCCAAAGAATTGATTCGGACAAAAAAAGCAAAAGTTGCTTACGATGAGTCCAAAACTGATCTATATATTGCCGTTTTTATTAAAACCGAAAAGGGTTCAGCCAGGGCTGTGATTGAAAATGGCCATACGAATCTTGTTCGCCTTGAAAAAAATGATCGATCAATTTTTAAGAAAAAGAGAAATGAGGCAACGTTCAATAGTCAAGAATATAAACCCATACTCAAGGAAATGAAAATATCCAACTTAATTGATTTGGCCGAGCACATAGATGACGAGGATTATAACTATATCCAGCACGGCATTGATATGAACATGAAGATTTCCGAAGCAGGATTAAAGCTAAAAAAAGTCGGTTATTATCTTTCCGATCTGGTGAAGAAGGGGTACTTTTTGGATGGTGTTTTTTCCTCCAGCAAGATACTAACCGCCTCTGCTTCAGATGCCAGAATGGCCGGTCTGAATTTTCCGGCAATGTCGAGTGGCGGGAGCGGCAATCAGGGAATTGTCGCTATTTTAGTCCCTTATAATGTTGGAAAATATTTTAAGATCCAATATAAAAAGATACTTCAAAGTATTGCTTTATCACATCTGATAAACAGCTATATAAAGTGTTTTACCGGCGATTTATCACCCCTTTGTGGTTGCTCGATAGCGGCCGGTGTAGGTGCATCTGTTGCTATCGTTTATCAGCAAAAAGGAAAAGATATGGAAAAAATTACTTTAGCTGTCAATAACCTGATAAGCGATCTTGGTGGAATGCTATGTGACGGCGCCAAAGGGGGATGTGCTTTAAAAGTGGTCAGCTCCACGGATTCGGCCATCCGTTCAGCTTATATGGCTTTAAATAATCACGGTATTACCGAGTTAGAGGGCTTTGTTGGAAAAACGGCCGAAGAAACAATTTACTATTTAAGCAGAATTAGTGAAATTGGTATGGCAAAGGTAGACGATACCATGCTTAAAATCATGATGGGGAAAAAGTAGGATAAAGAGGCTTTCAGGGCATCGTTTTGAAAAGTCTGTATGAAAGGAGTAAATATGGAAAGTAAACCGACAACCCAGGAAAAAACCGAAACTAAGATGCTTAACACCAGGATACAAAAAGACTTAATTAAAAGAGTAAAGGTGTTTTGCGCTGAAAAGGAAATGACTATACAGGATTTTGTAACCGATGCCATAATAGAAAAATTACAACTTGCTCACCAAGAGAGGAGAAAAAAACCACGATTGTAGCCGGTATTAAAACCGAACTATAATCATAGTGAAGTATCATATTCGTGCTTGTCATCACAGAGAAAAAGACGAAGCTTCAACTTTTTTTTGAGGGAATTGTGTTAGTTTTAAAATGCGCCGTATGTAAAAAGAAACTCAGGTCAGCAGTCCCAGTGTCTCTCGGGTCGCTTCTTCGAGAACGCCCGCCTGCGCCGCAATGTCCAGCACGGTAATCCGTTCCCGAATGGTTCGGGCCGATAATGCAGCCAAACGAAATTCATCTTTTGAAAGATTAAGCGATTCAAGAGTCATCTCAAATCCCGCACGCCGGATCAAGTCGATAAAATATTTTGGTTTTTTAACCTTGCTGAAAAGCGTCTTTAATGTCTGCCAGTTTTCGGGCAGCAATTTGTCGAAGGCCAGGAGATGATCGCGTTTTTTTGAAAACCTTTTTTCAACCTCGCCGGCCAGATCGCCCCACACATCAGGAATCTTTCCTGCATCGGCCTCAAAAATATGTTCGGCGGTGTTTTTCAAATCCTTTTCTTCAAGCAATGCCAGCTTCCGATAACATGAGGCGGATAGGATTACTCCTGCCCCCACCTGGAGACCGTGAAGCTCGGGAATTCTTCCGGTAATGTCTTCTCGCATGTCCAGAAAATGCGAAATCAAATGTTCTCCACCTGAAGCAGGAGCACTGGAGCCTGCAAGACTCATGGTAACACCAAAGATCAAAAGCCCTTTGAATAATCCAAGGATTGTTTTTTCATGACCTTGAACGATTCCTTCCGGATGTTCTATGTAGCTACTTTCCGATTCTGCGACAATTGCCGACGGCAAGGCACAATAGTTGCCGTTAAAGAGAGAGGACTCGATTTGCCAGTCAATGTCCGAGACGGATTTCGCCAGTACGTCACATAAACCGGCATGCCTCAATTTTAAAGGCGCCCGCCGGATTACTTCAGGGTCAATATAAATAAACCGAGCCGTGGGTACAGGCAACGTACGTTTTACTCCTTCAACCTTTACGGACGCGATGGAAGAGGTATAGCCGTTCATGGAAGGGGCGGTGGGAACCGCCCAGTAGGGAATATTTCTTCGACCCGCGGCGTATTTCCCAAGATCGTTTATGGTCCCGGCGCCAACGGCAATGATTAACGCCTGTCCGAAGCTTTCATCATAAATACGTTGAGCCAGATGGTCGGTTACTCTGGTGTCCCCAGGGAGTTTTATAGACCTGTGCCTGACGGAATTTTCTTCCAGACAAGCCACAACCTTATCACCGGCGGCTTTATGTGTGTTTTCGTCGTCAACGAGCAGAACAGACCCACTGCCAACCATTTTACGACAATCCTCGGCAAGAATCGAATACGCATCTTCACCTGAATACATTTTTACCGAAATCGGTGGATGTTGATTCCCACAGGTGCAGAATTGTTTGTATTTATCAGGGTCGACCACGAAGTTTTTTTTATTTGAATGTATATCCATGTCATAAATATATTATTTTATCTGCTTGATTTCTCGAGCGCAACGAAGTTTTTTATTTTTTTTACGGTTGTTTAAAGATGACAATCTCGTAAAAAGTCGAAATTCGACGGTAAAGTAAAAAGCTCCAAATTCAAGGCGCGCAAATCCTGAAGAATGATGGGTACTTATAGTTCGCTGCAATGATGAAGGATGCAGCGCAACTCAGAAGTTGGACTTTTTACGAAGCCGTCAAAGATGGCCACAGAAAAAGAACTGCTTGCTTTCTATATCACTAATGATAGAAGCCTATTAGCATAAGGAGGATATAGATTGCAAACTCAAGTTCTGATAATCGGAGGAGGAATCACCGGAACAGGTCTCGCCCGCGATCTGGCGTTGCGTGGAGTTCATTGTATCCTATTAGAAAAGCTGGATATCAATGCCGGTGCTTCCGGCGCTAACCACGGTCTCCTTCACAGTGGTGCGCGTTATGTATCATCAGATCTGGCCCTGGCAGAAGAGTGCCGGGAAGAAGGAGATCTTCTTAAGTGCTTGGCCTCCCATTGTATTGAAAACACCGGCGGGCTTTTCGTGGCAATTGAAGGCGACGATGAAAAATATGTGGCTGACTTTCCACGCTTGTGTGCCCAGAGCAATATCCCGGTTGAAGCACTGGACATCAAAGAAACACGGGAAATGGAACCCGCCCTTTCAGATAGATTAATTGCCGCATACAGGGTCGAAGATGCCGCCATTGATCCCTTCAAGCTCTCTTTGGACAATATTTTCCAGGCTTGTGACCTGGGATGTACATTACTGCGTCATACTGAAGTAATCGGTTTTATAAAAGATAAAAATCGCATTCAGGCCACCCGCTTGCTCAACACACTAACCGGAGAAACTTTCCTTGTCGAAGCTGAACAGGTTGTCAACGCCACGGGAGCCTGGGCAGGATTAATCGCGGGATTGGCCGGTATCACTATAAATATCCTTTTCTCAAAAGGGAGCCTTCTGATCACTCATAACAGGATCACAAAACAGGTTATAAACCGCCTGCGTCCCTCTTCCAACGCGGATATTCTCGTCCCTGCTGGAACGGTTTCCATCCTTGGTACAACCTCAATTCGTATAGACAACCTTGACGACATCCGGCCCACTATCCAAGAGATGGACTTTATTGTAGGAGAAGGAGCAGGAATGATCCCCGCTTTAGAGACCACTCGCTATATACGGGCCTATGCTGGAGTAAGGCCTCTTGTCGGATCAGAGCCCACCGGTGATGACCGTGGTGTTAGCCGAGGATTTATGCTTTTTGATCATGCGGATCACGATCTGGAAAATTTCATCACAATTACAGGAGGTAAGCTCACAACTTATCGATTAATGGCCGAAAAGACTGCTGATCTGGTCTGCCGGAGGCTCAACGTTTCCGCTCCCTGTCTGACCAGAATAGATCCCCTTCCTTCGGCAGAGGCCTCAAAGTGGACCGAACCGGGGTTGACTCCTAGACTTTGGATGAAACAGCATGAACCAGAGGATGTTCTAATCTGCGAATGCGAAATGGTCCCAAAAAGTACTGTGGACATTATTGTCGACTCCATACACGAACAAAACGGCCTGCCGGACCTCAAGTCCATCGGCGTTCGCAGTCGTATTGGCAAAGGCGCATGTCAGGGTACTATTTGCGGGCTTAGACTTGCTGCCTATTTATATGACAAAGAGGAATTGAATTCCGATCAGGGTTTAATCAGTCTCAGTGAATTCTTAAGGGAAAGGTGGCGGGGGGTAAGGCCGCTTCTCTGGGATATGCCCCTTATTCAGGCAGAACTGCAGGAGGCTCTCTATTGCGGTCTATTATGTTTGGATTTGTACTCTAACAAAGAATAATGTGGTTTAGCAATGTCCGACCCTGAAATAATAAAATCTGAGCTAACGGTCATTGGAACCGGCATGGCCGGTAATGCCGCTGCCCTGTTTGCCGCCAATCGGGGTCTATCTGTGGTTCAGGTGGGATACACAGGAGAAATCATTTTCGCCAGCGGATTGCTGGACCTGATGGGTGTTCATCCTGTTCAGGAAAAACGCATCTGGCATGATCCCTGGGCAGGAATCGATGCAGTTAGGCGAGACATCCCCGGTCACCCCTATACCCGACTGAACAGAGAAGATATCCAGGATGCCTTTGAGGAACTACTTTCTTTCCTAAATTCCACAGGCATCCCTTATTATAGGCACCTGGATCGCAACGTCAACGTCCTTACCACCATGGGTTCTGTCAAGCCCACTTATTGCGTACCTCAGACCATGTGGGCCGGGGTGAAAGCCATAGAAGATCAAAGCCCTTGTCTGATTATTGATATTCATAGATTAAGGGGATTCAGTGCACGACAAATAGCCTCCGGCCTGCAAGGCAAATTGTCAGAAGTGCGCACCGCCAGTATTTCATTTCCGGGTTTCGATCATATGAACGAAGTCTATCCTGAGCACATGGCCCAGGCACTTGAGTCTTCAACAAACCTAGAAAAACTATCACAGATCATCAGCTCTCTGCTGGGTAACAGCCATGCTGTGGGTTTACCAGCCGTTCTCGGTATATACCGAACCAAAGAAATTTTGTCCGATCTGGAAAATCTAATCGGAGTCCCCGTATTTGAAATCCCAACCATGCCCCCATCAGTTACCGGACTCCGGCTCAAGGAAACCTTTGAACAACACCTTCATAAACAAGGGGTTAAGCTTTTTACACAAAAACGAGTCATCGGAGTCAAAATAACCGATAAAGGAAATAATTTCATTTTGAATATTGGTAACAATCAGTTGGATTTCAAGGTCCAGTCCCAAAGCGTCATCCTTGCTAGTGGGCGTTTTTTAGGAAAAGGTTTACATGCCGGGAGAAAACAGATAAAGGAAACCATCTTCGATCTACCGGTTCATCAGCCCTGGGACAGGTCCCAGTGGCATCTTAAGGACTTTTTGGATCCCAGAGGTCATCCGATCAACCGTGCAGGCCTTGAAGTCGATGATTTATTCAGGCCTCTAAATCGTTCCGGCCACCCAGCTTTCCGAATGCTCTTTGCTATCGGGTCTATACTGGCACACCAGGATTGGATACGCATGAAATGCGGATCCGGTCTGGCCATTGCCACTGCATACGGAGCGGTAAAGGCTCTTTTGAAACTTAAAGACAAGTAGATAAAACCTAACAATGAAGCCATTTGCACAATTTCCGAGAAATTATAAAAAAAACATCCGTTACGTCCTGACTGATATTGACGACACGCTTAGTATCAAAGGGCGAATTCCCTCAGCCTCCTTTACTGCTATGGCACAGCTTCAGAAAGCAGGCATCCGTGTTATTCCCATTACCGGACGACCTGCCGGGTGGTGTGACCATATGGCACGCATGTGGCCGGTGGACGGATTGGTGGGGGAAAACGGGGCTTTTTATTTTCGATATGATGAAAGTAACAAAAAAATGATTCGGCGCTACTACAAAACCGAAAAGCAACGCTCAAACGATCGAAAGAAATTGGAAAAGATAAAACAGGAAATTCTTCAAAAAGTTCCAGGTTGTCGGGTTTCTGCGGATCAGGCTTATCGTGAGGCAGATCTGGCCATCGATTTTTGTGAGGATGTCCCTTCTATTCCTATGGAAGATGTAGAGAATATTGTGCGTTGTTTTAAAAGGGCCGGAGCTCAGGCGAAAATAAGCTCCATTCATGTGAATGGCTGGTTTGGAGACTATGACAAATTAACCATGACCCACCTGTTTTTTAAAGAAGTGTTCAGGTCAGATCTTGATAAAATTAAAGAACACGTCGTTTTCACAGGTGATTCCCCTAACGATGTCCCGATGTTTGATTATTTTCCTCATTCTGTTGGAGTGGCCAATATTGTGCGCTTTAAAAAGACAATAGACCATAAGCCGGCCTGGGTAACGGAAAATGAGGGTGGATACGGATTTGCGGAAATGGTTAAAACGCTTCTTTCTTAAAAAAAACTATTCTATCACCTATCCTGTTTCTTTGTCGAAAAGATGCTTTTATTTTTCAAAAGATTTATGAGCAAAGAGGGGTGAAGCGAATGCCCCTCTAACTGTAAATGCGTTAACTTTATAGAAGCAGTTTCAAGTCAGAACAAGATCATACATTTTTGCGGATTTAGAAACAGATAGAGTTCTTGCCCTTCTTCTTGGGGCATGTGATGAGACACCTGTACCCTGATCATATTGCCGTTTACGTTTATGAAAAAGTACAAAAAGTTGCCCAGATACGCCTTGTGGGCAATGGTACCTTTGAACAAATTTTCCCTGGTTTGAGGTGGTTCCGTATATACTTCCACATCCTCGGGACGGATAGATGCATACACTTTTTCACCTAATGCCGCTGCCTTTGTGCTGGCTGTTTTACACAGCATCTTCTCACTGAATTCGGTGCGCACGTGCACCAGGTCCTTGTCCTCGAGAACCTGGACAACCTCTCCGGACATAAAGTTCATGGTGCCGATGAAATCGGCGACAAATCGATTGGCGGGTTTTTCATATATCTCATGCGAGGTGCCGATTTGCACCACGTTCCCCGAGTCCATGACGGCAATTCGGTCAGAAATGACCATGGCTTCTGCCTGGTCATGGGTGACGTAGACCGACGTGATGCCCATACGTCTTACCAGGCTCTTGATTTCAAATCTCAACCCTTCTCTGAGCTTGGCATCCAGGTTGCTCAGCGGTTCATCCAACAGTAACACTTTAGGATTTCCCACGAGGGCCCGCGCCAGAGCCACCCTTTGCTGCTGCCCGCCGCTCAATTGGCCCGGATATCTATTTTCCAAGCCGTCTAAACCCACCAGTTCCAATACCTGTTGTGCTTTCTCTTGGATAGTCTGTTTGGGCAACTTCTGAAGTTTCAAGCCGTAAACGATATTTTTGTACACCTTCATATGGGGCCATACGGCGTAGTTTTGGAACACCATGCCGATTCCTCTTTTTGATGGATGGACAAATCCTTTCGAAAGCATCGGCTTGCCGTCAATAACGATGTCCCCCTCCTCTGGTCTTTCCAATCCCGCGATACATCGCAAGGTGGTTGTTTTACCGCATCCGCTGGGCCCAAGAAGCGTTAACAATTCTCCCTCGTTCACTTCAAGCTGTATGTGATTGACTGCCACAACTTTCTTAAAGCGCTTGAACAGGTTTTTTATCTCTATAAAAGCCATCCAACTTGTCTCCTTAAGTGTAGACGTTCACAGGTTTGGAGTTCACCGTTCAGGGTTATCTTTCTTTCGTTGAACCCTGAACCTCTGAACCCTGAACCCGTTAACTGTTACTACATGCCTAATGTTTTACGTGCCGCCGGGACCCCAGGCGGCCTTGAGGACGCCCCCGCTGATTCTCGATATGATCAAAAGAAGGATAAAGGTGATCACAATCATCAGAAAAGCCATGGCAGCGGCGATTCCGAACTCCATGCCGCGGTGCCAGTTTAAATAGACTCCTATGGGCAGGGTTTCCCATCCGCCTCGATAAAGGAATATCGCGGTAGAGATCTCCTGGAACGCCATGATGAAAAACATCACCACGCCGACGAGCACGCCTTTGACCAGCAAAGGCAAAGATATATAAAAAAAAGTCCTGAGTTTGCCCGCACCCGATACTTCGGAGGCCTCCTCTAACGAAATATCCAACTGCAGGTAAGAGGCATGGGCCATCCTCATAAAGTACGGGAGCCGCCGTGCAAAGAGGGCCAGCGCCATGATAATCCAATGCCTGGCCAAGGGTATGGTTTCCCAAAATCCCAAGAGATAACTCACCCCGATCGCGATACCCGGGAAAGCCAGCATCAGGGTGATGACAAAGTCGAGCACATTTCTTCCCGGGACACGGGTGCGAACGATGAGATAGGCGGCTGGAAGCCCGAAGGCGATCCCTAAAATCAGGGCTATTCCACTGAAAACAAAAGAGTTTTTTATCAGGAGAGGGGTTTCCAAAAGGATTATCCTGAAATTTTCGAGGGTCCAGTAGGTTGGAAACGGCTCGAGGACCCATCTTCTGGAAAAAGCGGCCAACCCCAGCACGACCGGAATGAGCAGGACAAGGGCGGCGATAAAAATCATGTACATATACGAGCTAAATTTTACCAGCGGGCCCGGATCGATCACCCTCCCTTCAGCCGTTGTCCCTTTCGAGAGGCCCGTATACTTTTTCTTCTCGACCCACCACCTGGCGAGCAAAAAGAGGATAATGCAAACCGTGGAAGAGACGACCACCGCCACGATTCCCATGTACTTGCGATGCATGTCGGTAAAATGATAGGCGATGTTGATGTAGGCAACTGTGGGCAGAAAGTCGACCTGTCCCAAAATCATTGGCGTGAGC
>Ga0255046_10000300_pt1 | contig 12902 bp, 12 predicted proteins | sample BC1_12_27_MG_FD_183632 | JGI IMG/M metagenome (GOLD analysis project Ga0255046, IMG submission 183632) | Seawater microbial communities from Strait of Georgia, British Columbia, Canada - BC1_12_27 | ecosystem: Environmental > Aquatic > Marine > Strait | place: Canada: British Columbia...
TCAATCGGCAGCGTTGCATGACGACGCCAGTTCCATTCACCCTCGAGCGTCCGTCCTGAGATGGATGCGCGATCACCTTAACATCTTTATGTTAAATCAGATGATGCATTTACGGACATCGATCAGCAAGTCACTAGCCGGTACCGACTCTTGGAGTATCTAAGGCGGTAACTTGAAGGTAAACTTAAAAAAGAAAACCGGGCCCTTTGCGCCGCGAGACTTTCAAGTCCTGAACTGTTCGCGCCGTCAGCAACCCGAGTTTCTCACGATGATCATTCTGCATCGGTGGATAAAAAGAAAATCTTCGTGGCTATCGCTGGCGACCACGAGAATGGGGAAACAAATTGCATATGACACTGCCAAAAAACGTTCGATCGTCTTTCATAAATAACCTTTTCATCTCTTTTGTTTTATTTGCGGCGTTCGCGGTCGTTAATCCAGCAGCCGGTGAGTTGGTCGAGGCCAATTGGCAAGCTGCGGACGATGGCAAGATTACATTTGATACCGAGACTGGCATGCAGTGGCTTGACCTGACGGAGTCTACAGATCTGACAGTCGCTGAAGTATCTGCCGAGTTCGGTTCGGGCGGCGATTTTGAGGGATTCAGATACGCGACATCGACAGAAGTCGGAGAGTTTTACACTAATGCAGGACTGAGCGGATTCGGGACGACAGAAAATTTTGTGGATGGCGACAGTAACGCTGCACGAATCGCTGCCGCCGAGGCTCTGCAGGCCCTGTGGGGTGTAACGGAAATGACTGATGTTGAGGGGCAGGACCTGGACAGGTCCCTTGGTTTTATTGACGAGTTCTTAGGAGAAGGCGTATACAGGCTCGCGACATTGGGTGTTTTTACGGAGGCACCTAAAAGCTGGGCTGCCGGCACGAGAGGATCGACGGCTGGCTCGGCGTCCGATAACCGGGGAAGCGCGCTAGTGCGGTTATCGGCCGTGTCCCGTGACAGCCTGCTTGGCGCGGAATCGGAAACTGGCAATCTGTTGGCCGTGGACCCAATGGAAGGCACGGGCGAACTCATCGCCCCCACAGGTGTGACTCCGCTAACGGCGCTCGCCAAGGATCCGACCTCAGGGATCCTCTACGGCGGTGGTGGTTCACCTGGACTTTACGAAATCGACGAGTTCACCGGCGCGGCAACGCTGGTGGGCGTCCCCGGGGGCGACATTGAGTCTATTAACGCTCTGGACTTCGATGCAGCCGGCCAGCTGTGGGCTGCCGTGACTGTTGAAGACGACTGCGGCGAGGAGTGCTTTAGCGTCTTCGAGGCTCTGGCCATGATCGACAAGATAGACGGAAGCGCCGAGATAATAGGACCTTTCTTCGAATGCGAGGGCTCGTGTGGGGACACGGGCATCGACGGTATCGCGTTCGACAGTGAGGGCGTCTTGTGGGGTGTCTCCAGTAGTGACCATGAACTTTATCAGATCGACCTGGAATACGGCGATGCCGATTTCATTGTAGAGCTGTCCGTTGAGGGTTATTCGCCACCCGGAGACGGTTTCCATAGCCTGCAGTTCGACTGTGACGACACGCTGTTCGCCGGCACTGGAGAGAGTTACGGTGAGGGTGCGTATGGTGATGGCGGGGAACTCTTCACCATTGATACGAGCGACGGTGAATCCACGCAAGTCAGCGAAGTCAGCGCCACGGACGGATCCAGCCTGGGCGGGCTAGCTCTGCACACCACCTGCGGGACCAGCGTCATCGACTCGCCGACCCCCGAGGGCGAGGATATCGTCGTGGTCTCAGTCGAGGTCTTCGAACAGGTCGCTGCGGAGGTCATCGTAGAGGGTACAACCAGTGCCAATTTCTGCGTGGGGCCCGATGTTCGCCATACTACGGATAAAAAAGGCAAAGACAAATTCAAAGCCCGCGACCTCTACCTGTACGAGCTCAGTGGCTTAGGTAGCTGCACCGGGCCGCTCGTACCCGGCGGAGAGGAGACATGGGAAGAGCTGCTTTCACAAATCGATCTCAAGATCCCGAGTCCGTACAACAGTTATTTTGGGGAGTTTACGCTCCCCGGTGAAATGGAGCCTACCGAAGGCTACTGGCTGGTTGTGGGGGTCATAAGGACGACGGCTGAATACGACGGTCCGGTGACCGTCGTGAGTTTCCCCGAGGCCCTGATCGACCACACTATGAATCCGCTGGCAGAACAGCCGGGCTGCGATCGGGCTTTGCCCTGGCGGACTCTGGATTTTGGCGGAACAGTCGATGCTTTCGATGACGAAGCTTTCGATGACTTCCCGAATGTCGAAGGCGATCGCATGATTGTCATCACGGCTCAGTGCAATCGCAACCGTAGCTTGACGCGACGTACGACTCACGCCTATCCGCTGCGTCTGGAGAGCAAAGCGAAAAAAGGTAAAGGTAAAGGTAAAGGTAAAGGTAAAGGTAAAGGTAAAGGAAAAGGGAAGGGGAAAGGGAAAACAGGTCAGGAGGAGATCCATATCGAACAGCAATTCACCGGCATCCGCGACACCCTTGGTGAAGCAGCTGGCTGTGTTGTTGACACCACTCCGACCGTGGACATGGGACTGTCATTAGATGACGCGGAAGCGGCCTTTGCCCTTGGGACCCCGGCGGGTTATGCCGCCGCAGAAGAAGCTCTCGAGCAGGTGGCGCGTATCGCCAAGGATACGACGACGGACTTCGCGGGTTGTGAGATTGAAGCGAATTATCGCGGTGCCTTCATGTCCCGCGCGTTGACGGCGGCATTTACCGTACACGACCGATTCGAGTATCCGGTTACCTTTATGAAATACGAACTTCCGGCCGACTTCGATCTGCCGCTGCTCGACTCAGAGTAGCCGTAGCCGAATCCGTAGGGGTATTGACAAGTTAATCAGTCAGCCGTGGCTAATTCGAGCAGAAATCGCTTGTTATGCTGCAGCACAATTCCAAGACGCAAATGCACGCAATCGAAAAAACCGATAGTTCTCGGCTGAAATCAGGTGATGGCCAAGATTGAATAAATTGTAAACAGCCGCATGCACGGCCAGAAACCGCTGAGCCTGCCGCATACTTTCAAATCGACGCATGACCCGCTCTCTAACTCGCGTCGGCTGATGGGAAAGTTCTGCCCTGTTATTAGCATACTGACTCGTATCGTGAATCGAATCCGGGATGAGGTCTCGATGTGCGACGCCGTAGCTTCTCAACTTGTCCGTCACTATCTTTCTGGGTTCCATTCGATGTGCCTTCAAACGACGAACATATTTCAAACCGAACTTATTGCACCACAGACGAATTGCCTCATAACTAACAGTGATTCCACGTTCAGCCAGCAAATCTTCGATATTTCGATGGCTGAGATTGAATCGATGATAGAGCCAAACTGCGTATTTAATGATTTCTGGCGGAAATCGGTGACGCTTGTACATCGTGGTTGGTCTTTTCATCCAACAATTACGCTTTAACGCTACTTTACTTGTCAATACCGGAGGGACAGCTGTCAACTTAAACCCAGATTTGGCAGACTGCTCCTGATGGAAACGAAATAGGGCTATCGTGTCTCAAGTTTGGACGGTGTTGGTTAACTTGACAGTACGGGCGTGAAGCATCTGAATCTACACGAGTTGATCCACGAACCAGGGAGCTCCTCCAGTTCGATGCTCGGCGTACGCGAGTTCTGCCGGATGCCCGATGGTCACGAGTGTGCCTTCAATCCACGCAGTTCGAACCTTGTGGCCGACGTGCCGCGCGATGTTGAGTCCAAGAGATTGTCCCTCGCGGTCAACTACCGCTCACTCAGGACTACGGCTCAACAGCTGCGCGGACGCCGCCGCATGATGGCGCCATTCACGATGCAAGAGCACGAGCGGCTGTGCGAGGATGGTGAGGTAGGGAGCGTTTGCTATTTCAGCAATACCCGTTGTGAGTTTGCCCACCCCGAGACGCCGGAGGGCATCGATCGCCGCTATTTGGATGTGGGGGCGGCTCTCATCAGGTGGAGGCTGCCCTTGTCGACCGATGGATCCGGGCAGTGGACCCACTTCGAGATCATTCGAGAAGGGACCAAGATCTGATCATGCAGATGCGGATCACCAAAGAGGGGAGCCTTAGGCGCGCAGCGAGTGGCTCGCTACCCATCTACTGGGCGACGGGCAATGACTACGCCGTGTTCTACGCGCCGCGGCAGGTGTGCGTCGTAGACGCGACCGCCGCTCCCGCTGCCCTGCGACACATCCAGTGGCTTGCAACCAGATCGCCCCGGGAGGCGCCCGCGGATTCAGGGACTCGTGACGTGACGTGGCGGGCCGCTGATCGGGTGGTACGGGCCGCCCGTGCCGCCGCATTCGATGCCGCTGAAGCCTCTCGTCAGGAGTTCGTTCCCCAATGCGTGACAGTCAGTGTCAACAACCAGTGCAACATGCGGTGCCGCTACTGTTATTCGCAGCCCGATGCCCGTGCGAACGGGGCGGTGAGCCCGGAAGCGGTCCGCGCCGCAACCAGGCTCGTCGCCCAGGTGTGCGCAAGAAGAAGCATCCCGTTGACTATGGTCTTTCACGGAGGGGGCGAACCCACTCTAAGCAAGAGCCAGGTCGACCAGTTTCTTTGCATTGCACGAGAGGAGAGCAGTCAATCTGGAGTTCGTCTGCAGACATACATCGCAACCAACGGCGCCGTTTCTGAGAAAACGGCACGCTGGCTGGCGACCCAGTTTGACCTCGTCGGCGTTTCGTGCGACGGCCCCCCCGCAATCCAGGACCAGCAGCGTCCGGGCCGCAACAGACAATCGTTCTCGAAGCGCGTTGGTCGCACGATGTCCACACTGCAGCGGCACGGCCGGCCTTTCCATATCCGCGCCACGATCTCCAAAGAAACGTTTGACCATCAGGAGGAGATCGTGACATATCTGACGGACCGCCATGCGCCGAGTGAGATAAGGATAGAGCCTGTCTACGCAAGCCGTTCCGGTGAAGTGCCGCCAGCGGCGGAACAGGCGGCGGCGTTCGTGAACAGTTTCCTGGCCGCACAGGCGATTGGAGCAGCTCGCGACGTTCCCGTTACCACCTCCATAACCCGGCCCGACGCTCTGTACGGTCCATACTGCAATATGTTGCGCCATGTCGTGAACCTGGTGCCAGGCGACGTTGTATCCGGCTGTTTTCTCGACTCCCGCCCTGACGAGGTGGTCCGACGTGGAACACAGATGGGATCACTCGATCTAGGCCGCGGCGAGTTTCAGTTGGAAGCGAACCGTATTCGCTCCCTCAAAGCCCTCTGTTCCCGGCGGCCGGCTGAATGTAACGATTGCCCATGCGGTTGGCAGTGCACATTTGGTTGTCCCGATGTGTGTGTGCTGGAGTTGTCGGCGGCGGCGCACAGCCCTGAAGGCGTAACGGGTAGCTTTCGATGCCTGGTGAATCGCCTGCTCCTGGAAAGAGTGATCCATGAGGCCGCCGGCGAGGCATGGGCTCGCACTCCGAAGGACCAGTGCCGGGACGTTTGGGACGCACAGAAGAAGCTGAGTGTCGCTGTCTGCAGAGGTGGATATGGACTGGCGTGCGAGGTATCTGCGTGAGAAGCACGCCGGATATATACGCCTTGCCAGTGAGTGACAATTGGATGCTTGTCTCGCCGCATAGTTCCACAACTGCCATGGTCAACCGCGCCGGCGTTGAAGCACTGGCAGCATATGCGGAGGATGATGGCGCCGACGTTCCGATGCCCCTGATAGATCTTTGGTGCAAGCTCTGCGAGCCTTCGGCAACTGCTCTCCCTGCACCTGCGGAACCAGAGAAGCTCGTCATCATTCCGACACGCGCGTGCAACATGCAGTGTGTTTACTGTGATTTTGGTCGGCCGGGTGCGAGCGCACAGACTCTTGATCCCGGCTTGGCCTGCAAACTTATCGACGCGACCGTCGCACGGCTAACGTCGATGTCCCACGCGATGTTACGCATCCATTTCTTTGGCGGTGAGCCGCTCTCCGCCCGCCGCTGTATCGAGACCGTGGTGCACTATGCTCGCATGGTGTGCGCGCGGAAGGCACTGACGCCCTGGTTCGAGATCACCACCAACGGCCTCTTCGATTCCACTGCCATCCCATTCATAGGGGACTACATTGACAACGTTGTGGTGTCGCTGGATGGCCCCGAGGCCTTTCACGATTTCACCCGCCGCCGCAAGAGCGGGGCCGGCACATACGCCGCTATCGCGGCCAACATTCGGCAGTTGAGCCGGTTTCCCGTCGAACTGAGCGTGAGGACGTGCATCACCAACCGGTCAGTGGAAGCCATCGCGGACATCGCGTCGCATCTCTGCTCCGAGTTCGAGTTCGATGTTTTGTGCTTCGAGATGTTGGCACCAAACGAGGAATCCCATGACGCCGGATTGAGCCCACCGGATCCCGATCGTTTTGCCGCGGGTGTCCTAGAGGCCGAAGCGCTGGCGGCTGCTCATGGCGTTCGAGTCGTACACAGCCAGTCAGAATTGACAAGTCCACGCACCACGTCATGTCCTGTCGGACGCGGGACACTGATGCTTAATCCCGACGGACGGTTGACGGCATGCTACCTGGAAACTGAGCGATGGACGGAACGTGGGATCGATCCGGTTCTCGGCCGTGTTGACCCAGTGTCCGGGCCCATGATCGAGCCAGAGAAAAGCGCTACCATCCTGCAGCTTGTGCAGTCGAAACCACGCTGCGCCCGGTGCTTTTGCCGCCACACGTGCGCAGGCGGATGCCACATCGAGCAGACGCCTCCCGGTTGTTCCCTCGAATATGATGACCGCTGCCGGGCTACCCGCATCATTACAGCAGGACGTATGCTCCGCAACCTGGAGGGTGCCGCCGCAGCGGATGCGTTTGCAGGGCAATCCTCGGTCATGCGCAGAGTGGCGGAGAACCCCGATGATCGCCTTACGGCCTGGTCTGCGGAACCGAAGCGGGCTCACCCATGAAGCCGTCGATCCAGGTAACGTGGTTCGTCGAGATGCAAGGTGTAACCTTGTATAGCCGCGACACCAAAGTGCGGCGGTCAATTCCGTATCCCTATGCTGGGCTGTGGGCGCTGATCGCTGACGGTAACTACAATCCTTCCCGCGCCACGGAGATGATGAGCATTCTGATGTCGGTTGCTGGGCCAGAAGCTGAGTATGAGGTTGGGGAGACGCTGGCGGAGTGGCGGCGGGCTGGACTCCTCTGCGAGGACTGAATTGGCAAACATATCCATTACTCGACGTTGTCGGCGTCGCTGCCGGTACTGCTTCGCCAAACACGAACGGGCGCGGGATTTGGTATCGGATATGCCACCGGATATCTACGAGGCGGCTCTGGCGTTTCTCGAACGCTCCGGCGCGTCGGAAGCGCGACTTCTGGGTGGAGAACCGACGGAGCACCCGCTGTTCTGCGAGTACGTCACACGAGCCCTTGAGCAGGGCTTCAAGGTGTTGGTCTTCAGCGGAGGCCTGATCCCTCAGCAGGCGTTCGACTTTCTGGTGGACCTGCCAGTGGGCAATATCCTGGTGGTGCTCAATTCTGCGGACCCGGCAACCTCACCGGGCGCTCTGGTAAACAGACAACGGGAGATATGCCGGGCGCTGGGCGAGAAAGTCACGCTGGGGTTCAACGTCGCCTCCCGGGATGAGGACCCGACCTTCCTGTTCGATTGGGTCGACCAATACGGCCTGAGCCGGACCATTCGCCTGGGGCTTGCCCATCCGATCTGGGGCGCCGACAACGAGTGCTTCCAACTTCGTGGTCCTCGTCACATTCCGCTGCTCGAACGTCTCGTGGCAATTGGCACGGAGATGGGTATTAGAGTTGGATTCGACTGTGGTTTTACTCCGTGCATGTTCTCCCCGGAGTTCGTTGACTCTCAAGCTGATATGTTCATGCGCAACGATGTTGGGCATGGCGCTGCGGACCGGTTGGCGGCAGCTGCCGATGACTCTGGTTTGCAAAGCCCCGTGGAGGCGATCGGGGTGCGATGCACGCCGGTAGTGGACATCCTCCCGGAAGGCGATTGCATCGCCTGCTTTGCGCTATCTCGATTCTGCCGACTGCCACTGTCGTCTGAGGGCAAGCGAGACGATCTCGTGTCTTCCCTCGAGTATGAGCTGGCGTCGGCGTTACCAGTGGGAGTTTACCGAGAATGCGCGCGGTGCGGCTATCGCGCAGAAGGCATGTGCAGCGGAGGCTGCCGGGCGCGGCGAGCGCGGCGACTTCGTCCGAATTCCTTGGCCCTGCTTGACCCCGAACCTGCGCACGGGCCAGCTACCAGATGAGTACAGCCGATGGAAAAGGACGGCCAAGAATTGGTCTGACCCGCCGCGCCTTCTTCAGCCAACCGATCGCGCACCTGCGGCGCGCCCTGGCACCTCCCGAAGTGGACGAGAACGTACCCGGACGAATGCTGCTGAGCGAGCTCAGAGAGCTCCCCGAGTCTGCTCTGATGGACATGGTGCCGGTCCTGCGCCCGGGCTGGACGGCACGCATCTCTCAGAACAACGTCATCTATCGAGGCGACCGCGGGCAGGAGGGCGTCATATCACTGGGACCCGAAGGCTGCGCGGCTGTGCGGCTATTCGACGGGACGCAGACACTGAGGCGGGTCGCTTCGGAGATCGAGACCCAATTCACAGTGTCCCCCAGCCATGGCGGATCCATCGTCCGTGAAGCGTTCCTTCTGCTGGCCGAGCGTGAGATCTACCACCCGAGCGGCCCGCTCGAGTTTCCAGTTCGTCCGCCGACGACGGAAGGGAAAGATGCGTAGCATCGTCGTTGTTACATCCTGGTGGTCGAATTGCCTGGCGCTGACCTGCCTGAACTGGCTCCTTGAATTCGCGCCCGGACGCAGACCCCATGTGATGCAGGCTGGCAAATCGGAGACGCAGATGGAACGTTTCCGGGGGGCGCTTCCCGATGGCGTCACAGAGCTTGCGTATCCCGCGTACGTTCTAGGCGACGATAGCGCAATGCGCGAGTACCTCGCGAAGGACGTACTTCGCGATCAAGAAGGCGTGTGGTTCTTCGATCATGACGCTTTTCTGACGGAGCCGGCTGACGAATGGTTCGAGGCAGCCGACCTCCGCTTCACGGATAGCCGGGTGTGTTTGTGCACACGAAAGCCTAATGCCGGTGCTGGCGTGACCCAGCCAGCTTACTGGCTTTCACCGCGCCGCTGGCCTGCAGGCCTGTCGTCATTTGCACCCGTCCCTTTCGAGCCCAAGCCTTATACGCGACGGCCCGATCTGCACAGACACGATGGCATGCTCGTCCTCCCACGCAAGGACACACTCGTGCAGGTGAGAGAAGAACTCGAAGTCCTCGACATGACTGCAACGTTTCCCACTGAAAATGATGACTCAGCTCAGCACTTCTTACCGCCGTTGCCGCGGCACGTTCATATCGGCGGCCTGCACCTCTACACGGGACCAACTCGGCCGCCTGCAGACATGCCTCCCGCTTTCCATAATTGGCGGCGGCATACCTTGATGAGCTTTGATGCCTTCTTCCAGCACTGTCCGCCAGATCTGCTGGCATTGGAGGACCCTGAACTACTGAGCAGGCATCGGGAGATGATGCGGATGCTGGAGGCGGCACCTTGATCAGCTTGATCATGCCTGTAATCCCTAAGCGCTACTGCGCCCGCGGGCCTGGATCAGAAGGGGGCCGACTCGCTTCCCGTCCACACGCCGCCACCTCGTTCAACGCGGCCGGCAATCAGAGCCTTGGAGATCTCGCGATTGACGTGGCAGCGCACGGATGTCGGAGCCGCCGAGACCATCGCCCGCGACGCGCAGTCGCCGCAACAGTGCCAGTAGCAGAAGCAATCGCCACACTCAGAACGGCGAGTATCCTGGCGATCCTGGAAGCTGGTACCCGCGACCGAGTCGGATTCGACGCCGTCGGCCGTCACGCGGCCAATCGTGAATTCATCGGCATAGGGATGGTCATCTCCCGTGACTTCGAAACAGGCGACAAGGCGGCCCTCCGGTGTGGCTATGAGCGCCTGAGTAGGTGCCAGACAGAATGTGTCGGCGATTACCCAAGGCCGGGCGCCCGAATAGGAAACAGAAACCCTGTGTTCCGCGCCAATGCGGGCTGCGGACAGGAATGCAGTGACAAAACGATCGCCGACCTCGGTCGGCGGGTCCGCGTAGACGCCACGCTCAGCGGTGAACGATGGCTCGATCTGGATGGCGCGCACCCCGGTCTCGTGGCACAACATCCGAACGCCTTCCGGCAGCCGGTCAATAGTCGCCACCGTCACCGTCATTCGGATGCCGTAGGACACTTCGGCGGCATCGAGCGCTTGAATGCTCTGGAAGACTTTCTCAAAAGACCCCCGGCCGGAATTGTGAGGACGTTGCACATCGTGAGCGGCCTTTGCCCCATCGAAGGACAGTGTCACCATGTCGATGTTGCTGCAGATAAACTTCCTCGCTCGCGCCGACCATACTCCGTTAGTGGCTAGCGATATGTCGCAGGGCAGTAGCTGCGCGCGTGCATACGCCACGGCGGCCTCGATCACAGGCCAGTTGAGCATCGGTTCCCCGCCACCGTGAAACGATAACCCGAAGCGTGAGTCACCGTTGGCTTGCGCGTTGCTTACGGCAGCGTCTATCACGGCCCGCGCCAAGGGCCATTGCATGTCCACCGGTGGCTGCGTTCCCGCGGCGGCGTAACAGTACGTGCAGGCTAGGTTGCAGCGATTGGTCATCAGCAATACCGCCATCGTAGGACGCGAGGGCCGTGGTCTTGGATCTGCGTCGGGTGAGATGTCGGGCGCCCAATACCCCGTGTGATCAAGGAATGCCTCGATGTCGGGCTGCGCCGGCGTGGTATGCAAATCTGTGGACCGCCCCTTCAGATAGTCCACCAGAGCCTGGTTGCCGATGAATGCCAGCTCCTTCAGTGGGCGGTATATAAGGAACTGCTCACCAAACGGTATGAAGTGCACATCGTTCAGTTTGGATACCAATAGGAGACTGTCTGGCCGGTCCCGACGCTCTGACACGTGCAGACCGTATTGCAAGTGCAAATCGTATTGCACGAGCAGACACCTTGGGAGTACGTCTGTTTGTGATTGCGAGGAATGGTCAGCGAGCCCGGTACGCAGTTGCAGGTGCATACAGAGCCGGCCGGAATCGGTGAACCGCACGGCAGCGTGTAAGTAGTGGTGCGTCCATAGACGTCCGTGCCTTCGTAGCGGACACCCTCGACATGCTTGTAGTTGATCTCCAAGTCAATCAAGTTCCGAACGAACTTGCCATCGGGCAGCGACCAGATGCGTATGGTTTTGTCGTCGCTACCTGAGATCAGTAGCGAGCCGTCCGGTGTAATGACCATGGCGCGCACCGTCGCGCCATGTCCTTTCAACAGGCGTGGGCCGGTCTTCGAACCCTTCAACATCCACAAGCCAAGCTCAGGTTTTTCGCAGCCCGCCACAAACAGATCCGACTGAGGACGGATAGCAACGGAGAAAGGCTTTCCGAGGGTTGTCTGGTACGTCTTTAAAGAACTCAAATCGGGCAGCTGCCAGGTGCGCAAACTCTCGTCGGCGTGGGCAGTTAACGCAAGCTCACCCTCCTTGGCGATACACAGTGCCGATATAGCGGCCGAGCCTGTTTGGGCTGTTCGTACATGCGCTGCGTCCGACACCGTCCACAGGCTGACGTTGCCACCCGCGCCGCCAGCAAGCAGCAGGCGACCATCGGAAGCTGCCTCCAGAGCCGTGATCCGGTCGTCCAGGCCTTGGAACTCGCGCCCGGCCTCATCGGTTTTCTTTTTGACGTACAGCTTCGCATCCTGCGCGGTCTTGCCCTCGGCTAACGCAGACCAATCCTCCGAACCTGGAATTGCAAATGCATGGATGCCAGGCTGTGGCTTCCAAGTCTTATCCGGTTCTCCCGTGGGCAACTGCCACCGCTTCAGGTCGCCCGATGAACCGAGCGCCCACAACGTTTCGTCCCCCCCGCCAAAGTCGATGTCCGTAATGGCGGTTTGATCTCCCGACCAAGAGTGAAGCAGCGAGCCCTCCGGCAACTGCCACAGTCGCAGAGTTCCACCTTTGTCGCCCGAGGCCAGTAACTTACCGGACGCGTTGACCGCAAGCGCTGTGACCGACTCTTTGTGCGCAATGGGTGCGCGAACTCCGCCGCCCTCCTGGGGAGGGACGAAGGTCGCACATCCCGTGGGGAGCGATACCACTCCCGCGGCCACCGTCGCTATTTCAAGAAAAGTCCGCCGGTCCAGAATAGGCCGTCCGTCAGTATGGCTCACAGAGTAGATTGCAGGAGTCTCGTCTTCGTCGCGGGGGGGTGCGGTCCCGTCATCGTGAAAATCATCCTTCATGCTGGTTCTCCGCCATTTGTTCGTTAGGAAGGTGGCCCACACACCAATCATGCGATGTTCGTACGACACCCGAACATACCAGAACGCGGATAAACATCATAGCGGATGGTGTTGGGTGCGAATTCCTATTCACTGCACGAATTCGAGAGATTTCCAAGACTTGTCACGCGCGGCATCTTGGTCACGATGATTCAGTGTCGAGATGAAGCGCAGAAACCCAGACCAGGTTACCCTGCTGGGGCGCTCTCGATCTAGAGCGGAAATTGCTCCTGTTCAAGGATTATTACAACCATGACCGTGCCCACCGAGGGCGCGACGGAACTCCCCCAGGCGAAAAAGTTAGTATCGCGGACCGAAAGATCGCCCGCTGAGATGATTACCGTTGGGAAAAGCGATGCCGGGGTTTGTATCAGCTGCCAGCAGCGGCTTGAATTGGAATTCGCTCCCAACAGGTTCGAAGACTTTCGGAGTGACGAAAATAGAAAAGGGCCCCGCAAAGGGACCCTTCAGTTTTTGGCACGCCCGGACGGACTCGAACCGCCGACCACCTGGTTCGAAGACAGGTACTCTTGAA
>Ga0255046_10000303_pt1 | contig 12868 bp, 9 predicted proteins | sample BC1_12_27_MG_FD_183632 | JGI IMG/M metagenome (GOLD analysis project Ga0255046, IMG submission 183632) | Seawater microbial communities from Strait of Georgia, British Columbia, Canada - BC1_12_27 | ecosystem: Environmental > Aquatic > Marine > Strait | place: Canada: British Columbia...
CCACCACCGCCTCACCCGTCAGCCGGTCGACCTCGACTCCGTGCCGCTCGAGCAGTCGGACCAGAGCCGCCAGCTCACCGGGGTCCCTCTGCGCCTTCGGCATCACGAAATAGAAGGGAGCTTCGGTTCGACCCTTCTCGATCTCTTTCCGACAGATGTCGTTGCGAAACTCGAGGATCTCGGCTCTATGTCGCGAAGCGGTCGCGAGAATCGAATCCATTGACGACAGCTCGAAAGCGACGATGTCGCCAAGGTCCCATTTTCCGCCTGGCCACGGATCGGGTAGATTAACGCCCTTTTTGTACTCGGCCAGCCCCTTGCCCCGCGCCGACAGCTCGGTCGGCTCCACGAAGATCGGAGTCGCCGTGCGGCAGCTCGCCGCCTCGGTCAGAAAGCTGATCACACCCTTATAGATCGAGGTCTCGGTCGATCCCGGCCAGTAGTCGTCGAAGACCCAGTGGCTGGCGACCCCCTGGAGCCCGTCAGCAGCCATGTCGCGCGACAGATTCGAGCCAAAGACGGCTGACCAGGTCCACAGGCCCTCGTCGACGTTTTGAGCGATCGGATCGTGGTTGGGAGGCACAAAGTAGCGCGGTCCGGTCGAGCCCATCTGGTGTTTCTCAACCATCACCTGTGGGTACCATTCGGTGCTGTAGAGGGCGGCAATGACCCGGGTGTCATCCTGGGTCAGGGTCACGAAATCGCGGTTATTGTCGTGGCCAACGTACTTGTGATAGACGCTGGGCAACCGCGAGCCCTCATACGGCGTGCCCAGATACTCGCGGTAGTGCTCGACGACCATATCCATGCCGTCGGGGTTGTGGCACGGCACCATCATCAGGACCACGTCATCCAGCCGAGCAAGTGTCCCCGGATCATCGGTGGTCGCCATCCGGTGGGCGAAGATCGGCAAGCTCTGGCTCGGACCGACCTCACCCGAGTGCATGGACAGCGTCTCCAACAAGAAGACGCGACCGTCGCGGACCAGCTCGGCCCTTTCGTCCGGGGAGATCGCCGGATCGAGAGCGAGGCGCCTGTTGATCGCCTGAAGCTCGTCCAGACGGCTCAGGTTTTCAGGTGCCGAGATGAATGCGACGTACATCGTCCGGCCGAGGGGTGACGTGCCCACCTCGCGCATCTCGACACGGTCAGAGGCTGCCGCCAGCTCGAGCAGATAATCCACCAGCTCGCCGTAATCCATGAGTTGACGGTCGCTGCCCGGCACAAAACCGAAAACGCTTTCGGGGCTCCTGATCTCGGAGCGCGATTGGGCAATCGCAGCGGTGGAAAGAATCGCACAGATCATGAACAGTATGCTGAATAAACGGGCGGCTTTCATCGTCAGGCCCCTCCTTGCGACACCTATTGTAAGGGCTGTGTCAAACGACCCGGCCTACCGCCGATCACCCAGTTCCCACCCGCCCACCCAGTAACCAGTGACCAGTAAAAAGTCATCAGTCTGAAAGTCCGCGGGGTCGGTGGTTGGAACTGATTACTGGTTACTCTTTCAGGTGTTAAGATTCAGTGCTGCGAAAGGAAACCAACATGGCACAGTCTTTCCACCCCCCGCAACGCACACTCATGGGACCTGGACCCTCGGATGTTTCGCCCAGAGTCCTCGAGGCGATGGCTCGGCCCACCCTCGGTCACCTCGACCCGGTATTTGTCGGGTTCATGGACGAGCTCAAGGGTCTTCTCCAGTTTGCCATGCAAACGGCAAATCCTTTGACCATGCCGATCTCCGGTCCCGGTTCCGTTGGCATGGAGGCCTGTTTCGTCAACCTCGTCCAACCCGGTGACACCGTGATCATCTGCATCAACGGCGTCTTCGGCGGCCGCATGAAGGAGAACGTCGAGCGTTGCGGTGGCACCGCCGTCGTCGTCGAAGACGAGTGGGGGCGCGCCGTTGATCCGGCAAAGGTCGAAGGGGCATTGAAGGAAAATCCCGAGGCCTCAATCCTGGCCTTTGTTCACGCCGAGACCTCGACCGGCGCACGCTCGGATGTGGAAACGCTGGTTGACCTGGCGCACGCCAACAACTGTCTGGCCATTGTCGACGCGGTGACGTCGCTGGGCGGAATCCCCGTGCGGATCGACGACTGGGGTGTGGACGCCGTCTACTCGGGCTCCCAGAAATGTCTCTCCTGCACCCCTGGTTTATCGCCCGTCAGCTTTGGACCGAGGGCTGTGGAGATCATTCAGGGGCGGAAGACTGCCGTTCAGAGCTGGTTCATGGATACAAACCTGGTGATGGGGTACTGGGGCACAAGTCAAAAGCGCTCCTACCATCACACTGCACCGATCAACGCCCTTTACGGTCTCCACGAATCCCTGGTTATCCTCGAAGAAGAGGGACTGGAAAATGCGTGGGCCAGACACGAAAAGCATCACCTGGCGCTGAGGGCGGGTTTCGAGGCGATGGGCCTTGGTCTCGCGGTCCCGGAAAACGAGCGTCTGCCACAGCTCAATGTCGTTCGAGTCCCCGAGGGAGTCGACGAGGCAAAGGTTCGAAGCCGTCTGCTCGAGGAATACCAGCTCGAGGTCGGCGCCGGTCTGGGCGCGCTCGCAGGAAAGGTGTGGCGAATCGGCCTCATGGGCCATAGCTGCAACCTCAAAAACGTGCTGCTCTGCGTCGGCGCCTTCGAAACGGTGCTTGCGAGTGAGGGAGCGGCGGTTGAAACGGGCGTGGCCGAAGCGGCTGCTCAGAAGACCTTTACCGGCTAGGCACCGCTCTCTTCGGCCTCCTCGAGGCGCTTCTCCGCGCACCGCCGGTTGTCCAACATGACTGCGATCCACTGCAGGTCATCGGTGTTTTCGAAGAGGATCTTGAAGATCATCGTCAGAGGCACCGATAAAAGCATCCCCACTCCGCCCCACATCCAGCCCCAGAAGACGAGGGAGAGGAACACCACGAGCGTCGAAAGACCGAGCGTGCGCCCCATCAACCACGGGTCCACGAAATTGCCGATGCCGACATTGACGACGACATAACCGATAGCGATCAGAAGCGCGTATCCGAGACCACCCTGAATCAGCCCCAGCAATACCGCTGGAATTGCGGCTACGATCGATCCAATGCTCGGAATGTAGTTGAGCAGAAAGGCGAGCAAGCCCCACACGACTGCGAAATCGAGGCCCAGGATGGCGGTCCAGAGACCCACCAGGAGCCCCGTCGTCAGACTGGTCACCGTCTTGAGCCCGAGATAACGCTGCACCTGGATCACCGCATGGCGCATGTTTTCGACGTCGAACCGGCCGGGGCCAACAGCGGCTCGAACCTTGGTTGGAAAGCTCGCCGCCTCGAAGAGCATGAAAATCATGGTCAGCAGAATGAGAAAGAAATTCGAAAGCACACCTGCGAGATTTTTCAGTACACCGCCCAGCAGGTTGATCAATTTCCCGGGCTGGAGCATGTTGAGGAGGTCAAGGCTCGCGGGATCGATGTCGCGGGCTTCGAACCAGGTCGAGGCCGACTTGACCAGACCGTCGAACCGAGCCTGGTTCTGGGCCGCAAAGGCCGTGAACTCGTCGACCGATCCCCCGACAATTGCTCCGAAGCCCGAAAACATCCCCAACAAAACGATGACGATAACTATGACGGCTAGACCGACCGGGACCCTGCGTTTGGCAAGCCAAGAAACCGCCGGGGTGCAGATAATGGCGAGGAAGAGTGCCAGCAGGAATGGGATGATCAGCGATTGCGCGGCCTTCAGCCCGGCGAGGACGATAACAACCGCTGCGCCGATGACCAGAGTGCGGGCGCCCAAGCGTGGTCGAGAAGTATCACTCACAATTCAAGGATATCCCAGTCTGCATATCTCACCAGCTTTCGTCGCGAGGCCGGAAAGCTGTTGTGAGATGTGGTGGTTGCGACCTGAGGGCCGCGGAGGCGTACTTGACGGTACGTTGAGCAGCCGGACGGGAGCAAACGCCGCAGATTGCTGCAGATTTCCGGCCGCAGCAGAACGTTGGTGAGATATGCAGGCTACGTCTCCGGAGCTCCCAGGTAACCGAGGAGAAGGTCCTTTTTCTCGTTCATGAGATCCTGGGATCGAGCCTCGAGCACGAGTCGCAGCAGCGGTTCGGTGTTCGAAGGACGGACGTTGAACCACCAGTCCTCGAACTGGACCGTGATCCCGTCCACGTAGTCGATTTCCCCTTCCGAGAAATCCTCTGCGAGATGCCGGATCATGGCGTCCTTGTCATCGACGTGGAAGTTGATCTCTCCCGTCGAAGAGTATCGGCTGAGGGGAACCACCAGAGCGGAAAGGGACTGACCCGTCTCGCGGATATGGTTGAGCGTCTCGATCAAGGTCATGATCGACGAGTCAGCGGTGAAGTTGCGTCGGAAATAGAAATGGCCGGCGAGCTCGCCACCAAAGGGTGAGTTGTGCTCGCGCATGGTCGCCTTCATAAAGGAGTGCCCGACTCGCTCGCGAACCGGAATGCCGCCGGCCTCCTCGATCGCTTCCTTTGTCGCCCACGAGGACCGCAGATCGTAGACGATGGCGGCTCCCGGCTCGTCTTTCAAGAAACGTGGCGCCAACAGCCCGGTGATCTTGTCGGCCGAGACGAAATGTCCCTTCTCGTCAATAAGGATCGCGCGGTCGGCATCACCGTCGAAGGCCACACCGAGATCACAGTTGTTCTCATCCACCGCACGCTCCACGTCAACAAGATTCTCGTGTTTGAGCGGGTTTGCCTCGTGGTTCGGGAAGGTACCGTCGAGTTCGAAGTAGAGCGGCACGAGGTCGACGTTGAGCTTTTCAAGGATCGGCAGGTAGATGGTGGCCATGCCGTTGGCAGCGTCGGCGGCAAGCTTGAGGCGCGGTTCCGAAACCGTAACCTCGGCGAGGACGTGTTCGGTGTACTCGTCAAATACCGAACGCTCCTCCTCGCCCGCCTGCGGCCCCAGGTCGGTTGCAATATTCGAGGTCATCACCAGCTCTTCGAGCCTGTCGATTCCGGTCTCGTAGGAGACCGGAATGGCGTCCCGGCGCGACATCTTGAAGCCGTTGTAGACCGCCGGGTTGTGACTCGCGGTCACCTGAATGCCGCCAGAGGCGCCCAGAAACCCAATCCCGAAATAGTTTTGCGGCGTGTCTGCTACCCCGATATCGATGACCGCCACACCGCGGGCCCGCAGACCGTTCTTGAGAGCCCGGGACATCGGGATCGAGTGTGACCGCATGTCGCGGGAAACGACCACCACCGGACCGAGCGCGAGGTCCTCCTCGTCCAGGAGATCGCGGAAGTGGTAACCGACGCGAAACGCCGTCGTCTCGTCAAGCTGATCGGGATAGGTTCCCCGGATGTCGTAGGCCTTGAAGATGCCTGCCATGTTTGCTCCCTGTTGTTCGCCGCAGCGCGCTGCTTGTGCTGAAGCCTAACACTGCCTTGAGTATCCAGTATCCTGTAGCCAGATAGCCATGTTCAATCTGCGTCCATCTGCGTGATCTGCGGTTTCTCCTTCGGTATCGGCTAGGATGGCCCCATGTGCGGTCGGTTCGCTCTCATCGTGGACGCCTCGGTTTTGGCGGATGTCTTCGACGTCGACCCACCGCGGGAGCTCGAACCCCGCTTCAACATCGCACCAACCCAGACCGTCCCGATCGTCCGCGCCGGCAAAGAGACTCCTCGCGAGTGTGCGCTGGTCCGTTGGGGCCTGGTCCCATCATGGGCAAAAGACGAGAAGATCGGCCCACGGATGATCAATGCCCGCGGCGAGACGGTGGCCGAAAAGCCCTCCTTCCGATCGGCGGTCAAAAGCCGGCGGTGTCTTGTACCGGCGGACGGGTTCTACGAATGGGTCCGAACCGCTGAGGGCAAGCAGCCCCACTTCATTCACTTTTCGGACGGCCGACCGTTCGCATTCGCCGGTCTGTGGGAGAGGTGGCACAAGGGCGAGGGCGAGCCTCTCGATACGTGTACGATAATCACGACGACCCCCAACGATCTCATCGCCGACCTCCACGACCGCATGCCCGTGATCCTTCCGCCCGATCAATTCTCGGAGTGGCTGGAACCGGGTCCATTGCCTCCCGAGCGTCTTCAGGGTCTCCTCGTGCCCCACCCGGCCGAGGGAATGGAGGCCTATCCGGTGAGCACCTATGTCAACAAACCGGCGAACGACGGTCCGGAGTGCATCGTGCGTGCGGGGTGATGAGAAGCATCTCCGTGTCCGATTTCCTTGAAAGAGGGAAAGGGGGAAGGGGGAAGGGGGATCCGCCAACCCACCCATTTTTCTGGGAATCTCTCTTCCTTTCTCCACCGCTCCCCTTCTTCCCTGATCAATTGGAATCCCCTCGTCTCTACCTGCGTATAATTCTGGAGATCCAAAAAATCCAGGAGGCATCATGAGCGACAGCATGTGGTACGTGGCAGTGGATGGTCAGACGGTCGGTCCGATGAGTGAGGCGGAGTTGGTGGACGCCCTTCAGGCAGGCACCTACGCACCGAACACGCAGGTTTTCTGCGAAGGTGTGACCGAATGGACGCCTGCCAATTCGGTGCCAGACCTCGCGGCTCATGCGCCACCGCCACCACCACCGACGAAGCGGCGCGGAGGAGAGGCCGATCAGGTCGATTTTGAAATCCACGGCGAGGAGATGCAGTTTGTCGAGGTCGAGCTTGACACCGGTGAAAGCGTGGTCGCAGAGGCCGGTTCCATGATGTACATGGGCGAGGGCATCGAAATGGAGACGATATTTGGAGACGGGTCGGCCGGGCAGTCGACGATGATGGACAAGCTGGTCGGCGCCGGCAAGCGGCTGCTTACCGGCGAAAGCCTCTTCATGACGATCTTCACCCACCAGGGTTCCGGCAAGAGTCGGGCCGCCTTTGCCTCACCGTATCCCGGAAAAATCATACCGGTGGACCTCGGCCTGCACGGCGGCGCCCTCATCTGCCAGAAGGACGCGTTCCTGTGTGCTGCCAAGGGTGTGTCGGTGAGTATCGCGTTCCAGAAAAGGGTCGGGACGGCTCTCTTCGGGGGCGAGGGATTCATCATGCAAAAGCTCGAAGGTGACGGTCTCACCTTTGTCCACGCCGGCGGCACCATCATCGAGCGTCAGCTCGGTGCCGGCGAGAATTTGCGTGTTGACACCGGCTGTCTGGTCGCCCTCGAAACCTCCGTCACCTACGACATCGAGTTCGTGGGTGGCGTCAAATCAGCAATCTTTGGTGGTGAAGGGTTCTTTTTCGCGCGCCTCGAGGGTCCGGGCAAGGTGTGGTTGCAGTCACTCCCCTTCTCTCGACTCGCCGGCCGGATCTGGCAGGCTGCACCGCAGGCCGGCGGAAAGGACAAAGGAGAGGGCTCGATCCTCGGCAAGATGGGCGGTATCGGAGGATTCTTCGACGGGAATTGACACATCCGCGTCCGAGTTTGTGTGCGTGGCCGACTGTGAAGGCATCTGACAGGCAGCCCTCTCGACCCGTTCACCACCAAGGCACCAAGGACACCAAGGAATATTTCTGTTCTCGCGATCACTGGCGTCCTAGGTCCAAGCTTTTCTTGGGTTTTTCTCTAGAGGAATCGCGATGAGAAAATAATCTACTCAAAAACCTATCTTCGTGATTTCTTGGTGATCTTGGTGTCTTTGTGGTTTAGTCTTTTTGGCCGTTCAGGCATTGTCCAGGGTCCAGGGTCAGCCCTCCCGCACCCGCTTCGCGAACTCGTCCAGCACCTTGAGATACGGTTCGATCGAGGGGATGAAGTGCCGCTCCTCGCGCGAGTGAGGTCCGACGCCGGTTTGGCCCCACACCACCTGGTTTCCGCCGGGGGCGAAACGGGCCGATGATCCCGGTTTCTTTTTGCCGATAACCGTCGGCGCACCGGAGACCGCCTCCACCGCGGCGACGAGCTGCCCCAGGTGGGAATTGTCGGGTGGGCAGCTGACCCCGGCTTCCATCACCTCCACCGCAACCTCGAGCCCGAGCTCTCGGCACAGGGTTTGGACCTCGGCGACCAGGGCATCGAGATCGTCACCCGGAATTGGACGGACCTCGACCCCGAGCACGCCGCTGCCCGCGGTGATGTTGTAGACGCCGGTCTCCCCTACATTGAGGTAGGGAAACCGGGCTGACGTCTCCCACCCGTTCATGCTCGAAAGCGTCAGGTGCCGGTTGAATGAGGAACCGAGAACTGTTCTCACCTCAACCAAACTGTCGAGCAGATCCCGCGGACCGCCGCCGGTCCCGGTGTGACCACAGGCGCCGCGGGCGGTGACCTCCATCCGCAGGATGCCGCGGCTCTCGGTGCAGACCGCACCGAAAAGCTCCTCACCTTCCTCCCCGGTGCGTTCGCCGACGACCATCAGTTCGGGCCGCCAGCCACTTTCCATTTCAAGGGTTTTGAGGACATGCGGGGTCCCGAATGGTTCGCCCTCACCATTCTCCTCATTGCCGACGAGTAGCAAATTGAACGGCGGGTATGGCGGCCCCGATGCGGCGAGATCGCGCATCCACACGATGTAGCTTGCGACCACCGTCTTCATGTCGGCCGCGCCGCGGCCCCAAAGATAATCGCCTTGGATCCTCGGTTCGAACTGGCTGTCGTCGGGCTCCGGCCTGACAACGTCGAAGTGACCGCAGAGGGTAATGGAGGCGGGCTCGGCGTTCGGAAACGAGGCCAGGACCGCCGGGTAACGGCCGCGGTCGAAGAGCCTGACGTTCAGGCCTCCGTTCTTGAGGTGGTTGGCAACGAATCCGCCACACGAAAAGACCTGGTCGACGCGTTCATCCGCACAGTTGGTTACAGACGGAATGCGCACAAGGTCGGCTGAGAGCTCGAGGACCTCCCGCACACGATCGGCGACGCCGTCTACCGTGACGCGTTTCTCGACCCTCGCGACGCGAATCGGCATCGAAAGAGGTCGATCGGCCAGGCTTTGCAGACCGATCACAAACGGGGCGAGCTTGGTCCATTCGGCGCCATAGTCCTCCGGCGCTCCTGCGATCGCCTCCACCTCCTGCGCCACCCGCCGGCGCCGTTCTTCAAACCACTCACCGAGTAATAGTGGCGGCACCACGATGCCTCCACTGGGAGTGCGGCGCTCATCCCCAGCAAGGCGATCGAGGACCCACCGCCTGATAGCGCCCGACGGGTTGGGGCCGCCGCTCGCCATTTCGCGGAGGGGTTCCAAATCGTCGAGCACGCCAAGCGCCTCCGCCAGGGGCGCGACTTCGGCCAACAGCTCGCCGAGGTGATCACGCACGGTGATTGCGCCCCCCCGCATGGGGTGCTCGAGCTCCGCGTCCAAACCCCGCCTCGCGGCTGCATCCTCGTTGCGGCGCTCGCGAAGGATGTCTTCGGCACTGTAGGTATAGGTCGCCCCGTACTCCGGTTCGGCGTAGATCCGGAGCATCAACAGCTCCTTGAAGAGCACTTTCGCGGTAGACAACGCGAGGTCGTCGCCACCCTCGTCGGTGCGGACTTCGACCCGTTCCATGGGGAGGTCAACCCGCGCGCACAGGTTCTCCACCACCAGCGCCTGCTCCGCGTCTTCGAGGCTGCCGTGCTCTCCGGTCGGATAGATCCCGCGACGGTAGAGTTCACGGAGCTGCTCACTGGTTGCCATGATGTTGCGCCGTACCGGGTCGACATCGGAGCGTGCTCGAACCGGCGTCCAATTGTTGGCCCCAAATCGCACCCCCGATCGGACCAACCCGTAGGAGATGTCGAGGTAGTCACGATGGCTCGCGTAAAGTCTCGGGACATCGAGAGTCTCCGGGTTCGGAAAGGCGAGCAGGCGGCGCGAATCATCATCGGTGAGGACCACCTCTTGGCAGCCCTCCATCTCCTCCCACGCAAAGGGGGATGCGGCGCTGACGGCGATGAATACCGGACACATCGGACGCAGCAGACGGGTCGCGCGAATCACCGCCTGGTTTCGATAATCGACCAGCGTCCGCCCCTGCCGATCCGCCAGCGGGAGGTGGAAGAAGTCCCAAGAAAGCAGAGCCTCGGGATAGCTGTGGTTGGTGTGGATGCCGGCGGTGGCGAGCCTGTCTCCGAAGATCTCGATGCAGTGTCGCAGATAGCGTTGCCGTGCCAGGTTCCAGCCGCCGGGAATGTCCGGTGCCGACACTTCGATGCGGTGAGGGATATTGCCATGGAGTGCGAGGAAAGACGCCCCGTATGTCTGGCCGATTTCCGCAAGAGTGTCGAGCAACACGCCCTCGAGCAGCCGCGCCTGGGCGGCGGTGGCACGCGCTGAATAGCACGGTTGGGTCGTAACCTCTGTCATCCAACGGAAGACCTCGAGCTGGAATCGATCCCTGACCCAATCCGGGAGCCCTTCTCCGTTGAGGTAGTCGGCGAAGGATCGAGCCTCGGGTCCGTAGCCCACCTGACCCACCGGCACCAGCTGTTGATCGAGGATATTGAACTCGATCTCGAGGCCCGAAGTGCCGCTCTGGGGATCACCTTGCGCCGAGTTCTCGGTCGCCAGCTGGACCTTGTCGGCGAACCGGCCCCAATCTGTGCCGGTCACCGCATGATCCACGATGTCATCTCGATCAAAGCGACGACAACGCTTGCCACAGGCGATCCAACGCCCCTTTTGTGACATCAGGTGGGAGGGCGTAGGAGAAGCGGATCCAGCTCCTGCCGAAATCGGAGAAGTAGATTCCCGGTACGACCGCGACCCCGAATCGTTCGGCGAGGGTGGCGCCGAGCTCGGCCGAATCAGCGTACCCCGCCTTCTCGATCCATGGCCCCATATCGAGGAAGGCGTAGTAGCCCTTGCCGAGAATGTGATTGATTTCGTGCCCCTTCAGAAACTCCTCAACCACAACCCGGCTCGCGTTGGTCGGTTCGATGATCGGCGCCGCTGCCTTTGCAAAACCCATCCGATAGGCGGCAATGGCCACCGCCAGGCTGTAGAACGAGGGGATCACCGCGTGTGAGGCGCGGCTTTGGATGAACCGAATGACCTCCTCCGATGCCAACAGGTGGGCGTTGCGGATATTGCTCGCGCCCAGCGATTTCGTGATCCCGTCCAGGAAGATGCACCGATCGCGCTCGGCCGGTTCGAGAGCCATGAGGAATGCGTTGAGGTCGTACGGTTCTTCGTTGGTCACCCGATGGTAGATCCAATCGAAGACAACGTATGGAATGCCCGCTGAAAATGCCGCCCGCGCGAGCTCGATCTGCCGTTCGGGACTCATGCTTCGTCCGGTCGGGTTGTCCGGGCTGGTGATGACGAGCAGGGCGATACGCCGTTCGCCGAGCACGGCAGCAGACTCTGCGCAGGCCTCGATCGCATCCGGCGTCAAGGCCCAGGCCTCGTCCTCCCGCCCCGGCGCCAACATGACATTTGCGCCCACTGAGTAGGGACCCCAGTTGTACGAGATCCACGGCACCCTCGAGACCACTACGAAATCGCCGTGGCGACGGTGGCCCAAAAACTGGACCGCATCGTAGGCCTTGAGCAGGGCATCGCGACCGCCCTGGCAGGCGATCACATTGCTCGGGCCCCAACCGGTTGTGGCGTCGAGACCCCAGTAGTCCTCGATCACTGCACGCCGATAGGCGGGGGTCCCGAACGGCTTGTCGTAGCCGGTTCCGTGCTCCAGCTGCAACCGGTGGGCGTCGTCGAGGAGCTCTCTGGACACTCCGGGCAGGCTGGCGCCGCCGTCACCCTGGCTGGCGTCAAAGACCGTGCCGCCGGGTTCTTGGTCGAGATAGACCTTGAGGGCCTCGTTGATTTCGAACATACGGCTGCCAGGGATGGGCACCATCTGCTCCGGGCTCGAATCAACCCCGACCAGCTGGGTCGCGTTGACCACCAATTCGGGTCTTCCCGCATCGAAGCCGTTTCCGTCCGCTTCCCTCATTTCTGCCTCCCACCAACGATGCGCTGAAGTCTCTTCCACACCCGCGAGCCGACCATATCCTCGGCTGCATCGAGAACCGTCCGGATAGTCTCCATCAGACCCGCAGGTCCCGCCCAATGGGAGAGCACAACCTCCGGCGGAACTGTGGTCAGGAGACGGCGTACCATCAGAACTACCAACAGGAGATCGTCGCCGAAGCCGACCGGTCCAACAAGTCCTTCAGGCACCAGATCGAACGGCAGCATGACATAGGCGAGGACGGCCCCGGTCTGGGTCCGCAAATCCATGGGAACCCGCCGGTCGAGCGCCAGCCGGATGACGAGATGTACGAAATCGGGCAACAACAGCAAATGGTCGGCGAACCGGTAGGCCCGGCCCTCACGGGATTGCAGCCACGCGTCAAGCCGCGTGCGTAGACGTCGATAAAAGTCTTGCGCCGGCTTTTCCTCGATCGTGTTGCTCGTCGTCACGCCGGGCCACCTCCCCTTTGTGTCGCGGACCTATTCTGCCATCATTCGTCTTCGGTTGTTTCCTCCGGTTTTTGGCGGCGAAAACGCCGCCTCCACCAGAGACCCCCTTCCCTCAACCTTTCGTCTAGATGAGGGTATCTTTTCCTGCCGCGCTGAAGCCAACGGTGAGCTGTTTCTGACTCCCGGGATAGGACGTAAAGCCCGAGCAGGATGAAGAGCACACCCTGAAGGACCGGCAGAAAAAGTCCCACAATGCCGAATGCGATCAGCATCCAGCCGACCACCAGCACGACGACTCTCTTGATCTGCCGTTCCATCGTTGTGAATCTTAACCCGCATTTCAGTCCCCAGCCCAACCGATATCGACCCGGTGATACGCGCCGAGGTCCTCGAGGACCCGGTCCAGCTCTCCCGATGCTTCATACTCTGCGGCCAGTTCTCGAGTCGCGGTGATCAGGTCCTGGTCGCGGAAGATGTTGGCGAATTTGAAACCCGCCGGACCCCACTGGCGGATCCCGGTCAGTTCGCCCGGTCCGCGCAACTCGAGGTCCGCCTAGGCG
>Ga0255046_10000304_pt1 | contig 12817 bp, 21 predicted proteins | sample BC1_12_27_MG_FD_183632 | JGI IMG/M metagenome (GOLD analysis project Ga0255046, IMG submission 183632) | Seawater microbial communities from Strait of Georgia, British Columbia, Canada - BC1_12_27 | ecosystem: Environmental > Aquatic > Marine > Strait | place: Canada: British Columbia...
TACAAGCGCTAGAAAGAAAAATATATTAATATATCTAGCAAAATAGTTAAAATATTCTATAATATAATTATAAGAATTAAAGGAGGTTAGTGCTAATGCCTAGGAAAGGTTGGAGAAGAGAAGAGGAAAATTTATTAATAGAAAACTATAATATGATGACAATAGTTGAATTGAGGAAACTTCTAAAAGGAAGGTCGCCAGATTCTATTAATGCAAAAATTAAGCGATTAAAAGCTGAGGGGAGGATTACAGGACAAAAAACTGATGACACAGTGACAAGGTCTCTAATACAAAGACGGAGGGACTAAATGAACGAAAACACAACTCTAAATGAAAGCGATAATTTGTGTAAAGACTGTGTATTTAGATTTCGTAGAATTTTTATACCTAGAAACCCCGAACATTTTAATGATGAAGATGGGCTTGAATTTTTAGAAGGCGAAGAAAATATCGTAATTATGAACATGTGTGTAGTATCTGATATGGATTTAGAGTTGGATAGTACAATAGATTGTACTCATTATGAATGTAGGGATGAAATAGAAGAATGTGATAAGGTATCTATATTTAAACATTTAAAATAAGGATTTAATATTTATGATAGAGGATTATTTTAAGCCTCCATATTTAAATTTACCAGAGGCTATGCTAGGTAGTTCGTATTATCGAGAAGTTTTATCACTGGTCGATAAGCAGATGTTGGTCTGCCTCTATCGATGCGTCAGTTATGATAATAGGAATAAGTATTATAGAAACGGTATCTTAGCAGTATCTAATTCTACTACTAATATAACGTCTTTAGCAGCTAGAGTTGGAGTCTGTGAAAAAACTATTAAAACATCACTAAAACACCTAAACAAGTTAGGTGTAATAATAACTATTAGAGAAAAGAAAAATTCGTACATAGTTGGTTTTAGAATAAACAATAAAAGTAAAGATAATCATTGGCTTCTATATCATCTAACTGACAAATTCAATGGTGATGTGGCTGCTTATAGTAGAATTAAAAAACTAGATACTCTTTGCTTAGATAAAGATGTTAGAAAATTTATTCTGGAACATACGGTTAAAATAATAAACAATCAAAAATTATTTAGTTCTAATGTAAAAGATGGTAAAAGACTGATACAATATTTGTTCAATATTGATGATTATTTTGGTAAGTCTGCACAAGAATTTGGTCAATTAGTTCAAATGCGTAAAGAACCAATGGGGTAATATTTACCCGATTAATGGGGTAATATTTACCCCATTGAATGGTTTAACGGGGTAAAATTTACCCGATTCATATATATACTATAAGTATACTATATAGTTAATAACTATGTAGCTTAAAAAATACTATAGGGTTATAATACCGTTCTTCGAACGGTGAGTTAAAAAATTCTGTTACAAATGATTAAAAGGTAAAGGAGAATTTATATGAGTATTCCACATGTGATTGAAGGCGAAGGTAATAAAGAGCGAGCTTATGATTTGTATTCCAGACTTTTGAAAGACCGTATAATTTTTGTAGGGAAGCCCTTCTCTACAGATATGGCTAATGCAGTCATCGGCCAGTTACTTTTTCTTGAAGCTGATGACCCTGACAAGGATGTTACTATGTACATAAACAGCCCTGGTGGAATGGTTAGTGCCTGTATGGCTATTTATGATACTATGAACTATGTTAACCCAGAAATATCCACAGTATGTGTAGGAGAAGCTTTTAGCGCAGCTTCTTTTATTTTAGCTGCTGGTCAAAAAGGAAAACGATATGCTTTAAAAAATTCACGTATAATGCTGCATCAGGTGTCTGGAGGCGCTGAAGGTAACGTACAAGACATGATTATTCGTATTGAAGAAATAAAAAGACTTAATGATGTTCTTTTACAAGAGTACGCCACAATTTTAAATAAAACACATAAAAGGATAGCAAAAGATATGGATAGAGATTATTTTATGAGCGCTGAAGATGCAAAAGAATATGGTATAGTGGATCACGTACTTAAAAACAGAGAATAATTGAATATGGCTAGGAATAGTAGTAGAATACCTTACAACAAAAAAATTAATATTAATAAACAATTAGGTAGTAGTGGACCTAGAGATAATCAGAGGAGACAGCAATTGAAAAGTGGTGCAGCTAATATTAATATGCCAAAAACAGATATTAATGAGTTGAAGCGAGTACTACTTAGTAACCCTAAAATAAGGGATGAATTAAAAAGAGAAATTAAAGCAGACATGGATGATGCTGCTGTAGATGTGAAGCGCGCATTAAGAGAAGAAGTAAAAAATATTGAATCAAGCAGTGGTCTTCCCTTTGATGTCGTTCAGCAAAAAATATCAGACGCTGTAAAACATACCAAGGAACAAGAAGAAAAAAAATATAAAAGTATTATAGAGGGTTTAAATGGTAATATTAGTTATATCAATGAAAAAATTAATAAAGAGAAATCAGAAATAACTAATAAGACTATAGAAACCGATAGATTAATTATGAAAATTAATGTATTAGAAAAAGAATTAGATAATAAAAACGAGGCTCTAAAACAAAGTGCTTTAGAATTACAATTATCGGAGAAGGAGCGTCGTGAATCAGTTCAGGATTTGAGAACTAAGATTACTGAAATGTTAGAGAAGATTATGGCTGGGGAGATAACTGTTAGAGGACGAGAGTTTAAAGATGAAGAAGGTCGTTCTAGACGTCCTACTTTAGAGGATGTATTTATTGATCCGCTAGAAGAGTTATCTACAGAATTAGATGTCCATATTCAAATAGATGAGTTTAAACCAGACGAGTCCGAAGGTCCTAAAAGAGATATAAAAGCAGATGTTGAAAAGTTAAAGAATTTATTAAATAAGAATAAGAAATAGTGTTTAGGAGATTATTATGAATAAAGGAGTAGGTCTTGATATTGGTACTAACATGTTGGTATCAGCCGTTATGAGTGAGGAAGGAAAACCTTTTTATAAAAGACAAAGGGATGCTTTCTTTCGCATACAACCTAAGTCAGAAGTTAATAGGAAAAGTATAAGAATGGCGTTAGAAAGTCGTAAATCTAATTTTATTATAGAAGACGGGGATTTTATTGTAGTGGGTGAAGACGCGCTTTTAATGGCAAACGAAAGGAACGCTGATGCACGTCGTCCCATGTCAAAGGGGGTACTTTCTCCAAAGGAAAAAGATTCTTTGCCTATGATCAAGTTGATTATTGAGAGTATTATAGGTAGACAAGCTGAAGGTGGTGTTCCGTTAATATTTTCAGTCCCAGCCGAACCCGTTGATGGGGAGTTTGATATATTCTTCCATACAGAAATGATGAAACAATATTTAGCAGCCATGGGGTACACTGCTAGTCCAATGAACGAAGCTTTTGCAATAGCGTACTCAGAATTACTAGATGATCATCTAACAGGTCTGTGTTTATCTTTCGGAGCCGGTATGGTCAATTGTGCTGTTTGCTACGAGGGGGACCCTGTTGTTGAGTTTTCCATAATCCGTGGTGGTGATTGGATAGACGCTTCAGTTGGTAAGGCAATTGATGAACGTGCCTCTATGATACAGATAGAAAAAGAAGAGGGTAATATAGACATTATGAAACCTGCTGGTAAAATCCAAGAGGCTATATCAGTTTATTATAATGTTTTAATTAATTATACTCTTGATAATATCGCATATGAGTTGAGTAAGGTTAAATTACCTTCGTTTAGGAAGGATATGATAGTAGTTGTTTCCGGTGGTTTAGTTATGGCAGGAAGCTTTGTAGAAAAATTTACTGAAGTTATTAATACTAAAAAGTTACCATTTAAAATAAAAGAAGTAAGAAAAGCCGAGGATCCCATGACTTGTGTAGCAAGAGGGTGTTTACTCGGTACGTTATAAACAAATTAACTAAAAAGAGGAGATTGATATTTTGAAAGGCATTGAAGTTAGAGTAACAGATAACGATTTGGAAAAAGCTATAAGGACTTTAAAAAAGAAGATTCAGGATGATGGTCTTTTTAAAACACTTAAACAAAAAAAGGGTTATGAAAAACCAAGTGAACGTAAACGTAGAAAAGCTAGAGAATCTTTAAGAAGAAAAAGAATGAGTAAAGGCAAATCTAAAAAGCCTAGAACCAATAAAAACACTAGTAAATAAAAATTGGGGTAAAAATACATGTTATGGAAAACTTTGGTGATCTTCATGATAAGTATCTTGAAGTAGAAAATAGGATGGATCGTTTACAGTCTATCATATTTGAGAAAGAATCAGAGTTAGCCGAATTAGAATTAGAACTTAAAAAAACAAAAGAAATGTATAATAGATTGAAGAGTGTAGTGTGTGCTTGGATAGATTGCGATAAAAAATTGAACGATAATTAGTAAAAATCTAGCAAAATAGTAAAAATATTCTATAATACTAGTGATAATGAATAATATTACCTATATCGCTGTGTTCTTTGTTATAGGTAGTGTTGAAAATTAAGTAAAGTTTAAGGAGGAATTAGGTTTATGGCAGATAACATTGTATCTGGGACAGTAAAATGGTTTAACGCAGAACGAGGGTACGGCTTTCTATTTAAAGAAGGTGATGAGGAAACTGAATATTTTGTTCATTACTCATATATAGAAATGGAAGGCTATAAAACCTTGAAGGCAGGTCAAGATGTAGAATTTGAGATAGTGGAGACTGATAAGGGTATTCAAGCACATAATGTCAAACCCATTGAGTAAGGAAGGTGTTTAGTGTTTTTAGCTGAAGCTGTGAAGGAAAAGGATTACTTGAAAGAATCTATTACCAAATTGTGTAATAGGGTTAAATGGTTATCCATAACTATTGATGTATCAGACGCTAAACTAAATAAAGAGTTAGTTATCAACAAGCTAGAAGAGCTTGATAAATTATATAAGGATTATCAAAAATATAAGATCATAGTCACTAGGGCAAAGGCTAAAATTGTGTTGAATTTGAATGATGATGAGTTTAGTATAGCTGACGCTGAAAATCTGGTTGAAGTACTCGAAGATAAATTATTATTTTTTGAAACTTTAATCACTACAGTAGAAGGGTCAAACAGCGGCCCTTCAAACATGGTTTGTGTAGATTTAAAAAACATTGATAATGACGTTACATTACTTAGGTCTGATATAAGAGCAATTGAGCAAAGTATAGAGAGAGTTTTATGGAGTACAGAGATATGAGTTTAAGTTTTAAATATTGGGTAGAATTTGATGAGGATGGTGGAATAAAGGCTCTACACAGGTCTAAGTATAAATGTGAAAATGAATGTGCTGAATACGTGGTTAAACTTATACCAATAGAGAGAAACGAAGTAGTAGAAAAGTTAGATAAAATAGCTAAAGATGTAGAGGTAAAAGCAAATAAGGTAAAGGGAAGAATGAAACGGTTTGAGACAGAGCTTGATAAGACTATGAAAGCTGTCAAAAAATTTAAATTGAATTAAAGGAGAATTACAATGATAGTTGGAATTAGTGGAAAGGCAAGGAGTGGTAAAGATCAATTTGGAGAGTATTTACAAGCGTGTTTTTTACGAAAACATAGAAGGACTTTTACTCCAATGGCATTTGCTGCTGAACTTAAGAATATGTGTAAAGAACATTTTGATTTGAGTGACGAGCAGTTGTGGGGGGATGAGAAGGAGATTAATGACAAGAGATATCGTCATCCTGATAGACAAGGAGCGTTACCTTTCTGTTTAGGTAATCGAGGTGATGGTAAAGGACTGGAAGTACTGCAGGAAAGAAAGTTTTGGACTCCAAGAGAAATTATGCAGGAGTTGGGAAGTTTTTATCGAAGAATTAATTACGACTTCTGGGTGGAGTCTTTAGGAAAAACAATGGAAAAACGTGGAATTAATGACGTGATAGTCACAGATGTTCGTCATATAAATGAATGCGAGTTCGTAAAGAAGAGACAAGGAGTTTTAATCAAAGTAGTAAGACCGGACGCTGGTTTTATACATGGAATGGATCACGAATCAGAAACCGCTTTAGACGATAGACCAGAAGATTACTTTGATATCGAAATAAATAATCACGGAACCTTAGAGGATTTACATGATGCAGCAAAGGATGCATCAGACGCTGTTATTACAATAGAAAAAATAATTAAAAAAGGGAGGATTGAGATCAATGGCTAAAGGAAAAAATTTAACGTTAAGTTTCATGCCAGAAGAAGTTATTGGCGCAGAAATAGTGAAAAGCGGTGATTACAGATATGCTAGTGTAGGTATTAAAAAAGGAGAAAACGAGAGATGTCGAGTTTCTTACGAATGGTCTGGCGATACTATTCCAGATTTTGTAATGGCACTCATGAGTTGGATGTCTGCTAATGAAGAAGTAATAGAGGAAAATAAAAACGAAGAAGAGTATGCATCACTAAAGGAGAGACAATAATATGCCAAGTATATCTGATTATTCAAATCCTAGGTTTATACGATACGTTGAGGGATGGACTTTAACTAGGGTTACTAATGATAGATATATGCAATTCGATAATAGAAGACATTACAGGACAGGATCGGGGTATTCTTTACAGGAAGGTTACAATGCTCAGAATCCAAGTGTTACAATTACTAATGTACAAACTAATACAGATGTTATTAATATGAGACCACGTCTTAGTTAATAGAAAGGATTAAAATGGATTACAAGGACAGGATAAAACTTTTTAAACCAGAGTTGAATTTGATATCTAAAAAGGATGTGAGGGATTTTGTTAAGGCGTGTATTAAAGCAGCCCCTGATTATGTGTTTGAAGATTGCCCTTCTAGTTCTTCAGGAAAATTCCATCCAATAGATGAACTATCTGCTGACGGTACTATCGTACACACTAAAAGAGTATTTTCTGTGGCGTATGAACTTTCTAGAGGTATGGATTGTGAACACCACAGAGACGAGATTTGTGCAGCTGCGATACTACATGATATGGTAAAGCAGGGTGTGGAAGGTTCAGGACATACTCAAAAAAATCATCCAGAATTAGGTGCTAATCTTGTAGCTGATGTTTACAACAATGAATTTAAAGATAAGCTTAGTAAAGACTCGGCTAACATTATTTATTGGTCGTGTTTTTTTCACTACGGTCCTTGGACTGTGCAGAAACATAAGAAACCACTAAATGACTACACGCCTGAGGAATTATGTGTTTATTTAGCTGATTACGTAGCTTCTAAAAGATTTATTAGAGTCGATTATAAAAGAAAAGATTTGATAGAGGTATAGTTATGGCTGAGCTTTTTGGGTCAGGTAAGAGACGGTGGGAACCTGAAGGTGGTTTACATAAACATAGAGAAAAGATACATAAAGAGAGTAAACAATTTGATAACAAGAATTTACCATTTACACTTTCTAAACCTCAGAGACGGACCGGACATAATGCGTTTGAATGTGAGGGGTGTGGTTATATAATGTGGTTACCCAAGAACACCGTTATGGTGATTTGTAGTGAGTGTAACAAGCTAAAAAATGTAAAGGAATTATAATGGAAAATTGGCATGTTTGGACTATTACAACTAATAGATATAAAAGAGTAGTAGAATATTTAGAAGAATTATCGTTTATTAGAGAATTTCTATACCCCTTATCTGAAAAGGAATATAATACGAAGAGGGGTGTAAGGAGAAGAAAATTTCCTTTATACGCAAACTATATTTTTATAAAGTATGATCATAGTTTAGAGACGTCGTCCTTACTACAGGAGTGCTCTTGGATTATACAGTATATAGGTAAATGTTCCAAGCAGGAAATAACACAAGTTAGAGAATTAAGTGCTATTAGTTATAGTTCTGTAACTCAATTTGATATATTAGGTGTAGGGGCAAAGGTAAAAATGGTTCAAACGCCTTTTGCTGGTTGGGACGCTGAAGTATTAGAACAAGACGGAAACAATCTTTTAGTTAGTATAAGGATTTTTGGTGGAGAACAGATTATAAAATGCTGCATGGAAGATGTTAATATAACAGAGTGAGGAAGGGATTATGGTTGATACTGATAATAATAGAGGCCGCCCTACAGGGTATAGGCTTAGTGAGGAATCTAAAGATAAAATAAGGAATAGTAGATTGGGTAAACCCCATTCTAAAGAAACAAAAAATAAAATATCACAATCATTAATTAAACATTTCAAAGAAAAAGATCCTTTGTCTGAATGTCTAGAAAAAGAATATAGTGAATTTTCGGATGAAGTTTGTGAATGGATATGTGAAAAAGAGTTTGAAATAAATGAATTAGATGATGTGATTACTAATAAAAGACTTTTATATTTAAATCAAGTAGAAATATCGTATGGTAATGACATAGAACGATTTTGTCATAATACAACACCAGAATTTTTAATGATGCTAAAAGAAAGTCTTATATCGTTAGGGCTTTTTGAAGAAATGGAAGAACTTGGCACTTTAATTTAGGAGAATACATGATTAAGAGAGGACCTGGTAGACCTAAAAATCCGCCCAATTTTAAAGAAATATTAAATGATTTAATTCCCGCCTCAGAAATGTTCACAGAGGACGAGCTAGTAATGTTCAATGGTTTTGTGAATATTTATCTAAAAGATTTCGATGAATCTCAATTAACAGCAAATGATATAGATGATGTAATGAGTATAGCTACAAATCGTGTATTGGAAATAAGGTTATTAAGGGCAGCAAAAGATGATCCTGATAAGCAAATAGACGTGTCTACTGCTATAGAAAGAGCTAGAAAACAAACAGAAAAGTTAAAAGAAAATTTGGCAGCTCGAAGGAAGGATAGAATAGACCCTAAGAAATTTGGTGGTCTTTCTATAGTGGATTTAGTTGTTGCTTACAATGAGGAAGAAAAAAGTAAAAAATTTAGTAAAGCCGCTGAGTTTATTAAAGAAGAAGAAGCAATAATACAATCCGAGCCGTTAATAGGGAATAGATACGACCAAGACGCAGAAGTATTTGATAAAGAAGAAGCGTAAAAATATAAAAGGGGAACATGAGTGGGGACTATAGATTTCTATGATGATCTAGAAGCTATATATGATCAGGGTACTGGTTTAGTAGAGTTGTATCGTAATGATCCTATATTAGCAGCATACGATATTTTACGAGTAGATTTAGCGCCTGTTCAGAGAATAGTTTTGAGAGATATGTGGTTTAAAAACTATTGTATTACAGTTGCTGGACGTGGTTGTGGGAAGACCTTTTTGCTTGGTATCAATGCTGTTCTTCATGCTATTCTTTATCCTGGTTACCGTGTAGGTTTACTAGCACCTTCGTTTAGACAAAGTAAAATGATATTTGCTGAAGTAGAGAAATTATATAGTAGATCATCTATTCTGAGACAAGCGTGTGAAAAGAAACCGACTAGAGGAGCAGATACCTGCTTTCTTAGATTTAAAAGTACTGAAAGTACAAACAGTAGTTTCATAGAAGCATTACCAATAGGTGTTGACGGGGCCAAGATCCGTGGGTCCCGTTTTTATTTGATCGAAATCGATGAGTTGGCCCAAATGCCTTCGGATGTCATTGATTTGGTTATTCGTCCTATGGCAGCAGTGGTTTCTGAACCTATGCAGAAGGTTAGAGAAATAGAAAGAATAGAAGGTCTTATCGAATTGGGGCTAGCTACTGAAGATGATTTAATGGATGAATCAGCAAATAAGATGGTTATGGCTTCTTCTGGTTATTATAAATTTAATCATATGTGGAAGAGAATGAAGGCGTACTGGAAAGAGATGTCGAGGATTGGTCCTAATGCTCAATATGTTGTTCATCAAGTTCCTTATCAAATGATGCCACGAGGGTTTCTAGATATGAATAATATCGAAGAAGCTAAACGTACTATGTCAACCATACAGTTTATGATGGAGTATGAAGCTGCTATGACAGCTGATAGTGAAGGTTTTTTTAAAGCTTCGCTTTTGGAAGCCTGTACTAGAAATAGTAATTTCACTATTCAGTTACAAGGGGATCACAGTAAGGAGTACGTTTTAGGCATTGATCCAAATCAAGGGGGAGCAGCTTTATTTGGTTTGGTAGTAATTGAATTGGGCAGTCCTAATAAAATAATTTATGTTAGAGGATTAAAAAAATTATCTACTCAACAGATGACCGAACGTGTTCAGAGAGTGGTGAATAATTTTAACATAAAAAGAATTTATATGGATGCACAGGGTGGTGGAAACGCTATAAAAGATTTATTAGCAGAAGGCTATGGTGACAAAACACCTATATTAGATATGGACGATGATGATACTAAATACAGAGCTGGTCGCCGTATTTTAAAACTAATTAATTTTGCACCTTCTTGGATAGCGGATGCTAATTTTGGAACGTTGTCTTTGTTTGAAAACAATAGGTTGAGATTTCCTGATGTCCCTAGAACTTCCGATGAATCTGAGGAAAGAATGTATGATGACGTTAGATTACTTAAAGCGCAAACGTTAAATATAATAGTTACTGAGACTGCGCGGGGTGTCCGTCATTTTGATACACCTAAAAAAGGTCAAAACAAAGATTTATATTCAGCCTTAATTCTAGCAGCTTTTGGAGCTATTGAGTTGTCCAAAAACGATGATACTGGACCAGTTATGATAGAAACCGGTTTAATTAGACCACATCAAGAAGGTGCTACATTTGTTAATAGAGGAACTGCTGCTGGTGGTCAAAGTCATTTAAGTGCTGCTGTTTTACAACCTAGAATTAATTAACCTGTATAATTATAGGAGAGTAGTTTTAATTTTTTGTGGAATAATAGTATTTTCCATAATTATAAGATTTAATAATAGGAGAGATATTTATGGCAGATTCAAACGAAGTAACAAAAATAGGTTCAAAAGAAATAGCAAAAGTAACTGCTGATATAAAGAAAAAATATCCAGACGCTGGATTAGAAAAAATAGAATGGGCTGATAATAAAGTTTCTTTCTTTGTCAGACCTACAGAAAAAGCGCTAGCTGGTTTGCCAGCCAAAGATGCTATTAAACTAAGAACAGTAGAAAGAGCTTCTACTTTAAGAAGGTCAACTCTTGATCGTACTGCATTAGATCTTTCACAAGGTTATAGAAGTGTAACCGAAGAGTCGCCACAGGATCTTTTTAGCCGAGCTTATAAATATTATTTTGAACAAGATATATACGGTTCACATATAGACGTGCTAACTAATTTAGCTGGTAAAGGTTTTGAGAATGATTGTGAGGATGAAGATATAAAACATTTTTATGATGTTTGGGGTATTGATGTAAAAATCAAGCGAACCCTTAGATGGATACTATTTGATTTCTTTAGAGTAGGTATGGTCAGGACATATAAAGTAGTTGGTAAGTATGAGCCTGGTATTTCTTATTTGTCACCACAACCTGGTACTAAAATAGAACGTGGTATATTAAAACAAATGTCTGAAAGAGCTGAAAGGATTAATAAAAAGCGGGGAGAATTAGCATCCGAACAGGAGAAGAATGGTGATAGTGAAAAAGCTCAGAAGAAACGTAAATGGTCTAAGGGATACATTCCTATTGCCTATACTGTATTAAATCCTCTCAATGTAACCATAGAAGGTAATCTACTGTTTGATAATACTAAAGTTACTCTAACACCCTCGGACGAATTAAAAAAAATGCTGCAAAAAAATCAATCAGAACTTACGCACGATGAAAAAGAATTGGTTAAAAATCTACCTAATGATTTTAAGAAAGCTGTGTTAGAGGGTACTATACCATTAGATCCAGATTATGTAGGTGAAGTGGATTATAGAAAACAGCCTTATGAAAGATATCCTAAGCCGAGAGGGTCGAAAGCATTTGAAGCTATTGAATATAAAGCTAAGTTAAGAGAAGCTGATCTAAGTACGTTAGATGGTATTACAAATTATATTTTAAAAATTACTATTGGCAGTGACGAGTTCCCAGTCAGAAGTCAAACAGAACTTGAAGCTGTATCCAGATTATTTGATACTACCTCAAAATCCTTCGACGTTGTATGGAATCACACACTAGAAATTGAAAAAATAGTCTCTCCTGAAATCGAAGCTATTCTTGGGCAAGATAAATATAAACAAGTTAACGAAGATATTATGGGCGGTATAGCTATGTCAAGAGCTATGTTTGATGGTACTGCTAAAATGAGTCAAGGAGAAGCTGGACTTTACACAAGAACTCTTGTTGAAGAAATAAATTATGCTCGTGAAGAAGTAGAAGAATGGATATATAAAGAATATAGGGAAATAGCTGAGGCTCAGGGATTTGATAAGTTTCCAAAAGTTAGATGGGATAATGCTATTTTAAGAGATATTATTCTATACATGAGTACTATTTCTCAATTAGTTGATAGAAGAATGTTGTCTTATAGAACTGCTCTTGAGCAACTTGGTTTTGAATATGAAAATGAATTTACTAATATGCAGGAAGAATTTCCACATGTAATGGACGGTACTTTAGGTATAGTAGGCAGTCCGTTTCAGCAGTTTTTCGGTGGTGGTGGTAATCAACCTGTACAAAATGCTCCAAAGGGAACCCCATCCAACGGAAGACCTGTTGGAAAGCCTGGTACTAAAAAGAAGCCTGGGGATCCTAAGAAGCAAACAAAAGTACCAAATCAATCACCAAGTCAGCAACCAAATCCTAATTCTAAAACAGCTAGTCTAATAATTAAAGAAGCAGCTAGCACTATGACCGAAGAACAATTTGAAGCTTTTATGCAAGGATTTTTTAGTAAATTATCTATTGATGAGAGTTAAAGTTTTAATATTTTTTGAATATATTTATCTAACCATTCTATAGATAGAGAAATACTTTTTAAATAGGAGGGGTGTCTCGTGAATAAGTTGAAACCAATAACTCTCGAAGCTGAAATTCAGATC
>Ga0255046_10000306_pt1 | contig 12795 bp, 23 predicted proteins | sample BC1_12_27_MG_FD_183632 | JGI IMG/M metagenome (GOLD analysis project Ga0255046, IMG submission 183632) | Seawater microbial communities from Strait of Georgia, British Columbia, Canada - BC1_12_27 | ecosystem: Environmental > Aquatic > Marine > Strait | place: Canada: British Columbia...
ATCCGGACTCTTTCCATGTGCAATTGCCGCACCCTTTGTAAAATTTACTAATACGTTATCTAAGTCTAATAATATATGAACTATCATATTTTCCTTTCTTAAAACGGGATTTCGGTAGTTACCGGTTGTTCGTCATCTTCTGCCGATGCTGGTTCTGCAACCTCTTCAATTTCTTTTGACTCTTCCTTTTTCTTTGGAGGGCCTCCAACAAATTCGAAAGAGTTCGCACTAATATCAACGGAGATTCTTCTTTCGCCTTTATGTTCAAATTCTCTAATTTCCAAATTTCCTTCAACAAAAATCTTGGAACCCTTTTTAATACACTTTTCCATTCTTGATGCTAAATTGCCCCAAGCCTTAACATTCATGAATTGACTTCCGCCTTTATAGTCGTTTTGAGCAATTCTGAATGTAAACAATTCGTAATCCTGTCCTACTTTTAATTGTGGATCAGAGCATACGTGTCCAGTCCCATAAAATTTTGATACGTCTGCCATAACTAAGCCTTACACCTTTCTATTACCAATTCTATTGGTCTTTCATTTATATATTTATAAACAGCTTCACAAATTTTTCTTTCTTCTCCCTGTTTCGTCAAGTGGCCACGACCATCCGAGATAGTTGACACATTAGATTTTCCGATATCGCTGAATGTATTTTTTCCATAAAAACAAAAACTCTTACATTGCCATGATTTATTTAGCGTAATATTTCCGCCTTTTATTTCTTCAAATTTTTTCCTTATTGTATGAAGTAAAACGTTTTTTACATCGTTGTCAGAAAAATGAACAGGAAAAATTCCACCATCATTGATATAATGAACTTCAACCGTCATATCATCCGGAGCATCAAGTATTTTTTTTGCCGCATAATAATATAATATTAGCTGAATATCTTCTTGTAATAATTTATAATCTTTAACTGGAGATCCCTTTTTATTCCAGTCTTTTCTTGCCCCGGTTTTATAATCTTTAACACAAAGAAGTCCATTTTTATCAATATAAACAAGGTCAATTATTCCACGAAGCGTAATATGGCCGCTTTCTATTTCTCCGTTTTCTCCAATGTATGAAAATGCTGCCCACGGTTCCTCTATTTTCATTTCGAATTTTAATTCAGGTCGAACAATATTAAAATTTCTAGGATCTTCATCGGTCCCAATTACTTTATAAGTCCATTCTTTTACCGTTTGATGCATTGATTCATTCCAATGATCGAACTTAAAGCCTCTCGCCTGTGATGGGATAGGATTATTTTCAATCCAATCAAAATACACCAAATCAATAATTTCATTTATATCCAAATTTTCATAATCTGTTGAAAATGTCCACTCAGGATTAAATTTTGGGCTAAACTCTTTATCTCCCTGCTGATGATGATATTTTGCGAGTGCAACTATTTCCCAAATAGTGTGGCAAATATTACCCATGTCTGTACGAAAATTGCTTTTATCCCTTATCTTTAAAAAATAAGAAATAAAATGCTTCATCGGACATGATTCGTGGCATCCAATACTTGATGCGCTAAAGGTTTTAATTGGTATCACGTTATTAGACCTGATTTATATCTTCAAAATACATTTCTGCTAACGCGTTAGTTATTGCTCTAGCTTCGTCCTCTTTTTTTGCCTCATATATGTTACTAATTTTTTGTCGCGGAATCGGTCTATCGTCAAATTGATTATATTCTTTATATGAATTGAATTCCATTAAAGCAAAAGCATGAAATGCTACTGAACTAAGATGATGACATCCTGTTTCTTCATCAAAGTCTTCCCCATTCCAAAATGCCACTAAATGTCTTAATAATGATGCATACGATTTAGAGAATTCATATCCCTTTTGCCAATTACGGGGAGCGTATTTAGTAGCTCCATAACCATACAATCTTGCTAGTTCTTCTAATGGTCTAATTGGGATCAGATCAAATCTCTCAAGTTTTACACCCTTTTGTCCCCCGGTTACGGACGTTGTTTTAATTTCTTTTTGGTTGTTTGATTTTTGTTCTTTCATTATATCAGCTTTGCGTTGTTCGCTATTTTGTCGTTCATATTCTTTTGCCAGCATATTGGCCTCACTAAAACCGGGCATAAATTACCTCATTCCTAAAATTATTTTTTTTATATCTTTGATCCAAATTTCATTTTCCTCAAGAGGTACGCGTTGAAATGTGGCTATTTTTCCTTCTATATTATTGTGTTTTTTAAGATTTTTTGAATCTATAAAATAGAATTGTTTCCAATTTCCTGTTTGTTTTCCAAGACATACAGCTAGAATTTGAAATAAATTGTCATCATATAGTCTTGTTGGAGACCCATCTTTGGAATTTCTGCTTTTTTGAGTCTCAACCCTATAATAAGTTGTTTTAGAATCCTCAGAATAGTTTTTACGAGAAAGATTTTTACATTCTATGCTGATTTTTTCCCCATTAATAAGTGTAATGATGAAATCAGGGCAAGAATAATTCATTCTCCATTCAATATCTACAATTAGTTCACACTTTCCCAAAATCCTATTTAGATGAAATTCAGAAATCACACCTTCGACAGAAAATCTAGAACTTGAAGATTTCAACACCGATGTTATGAACGAGTTTTCATCTATATCGTATGGTTTAAGAATATTGTTCGACAATTGGTACTACTATTCTTTTTATATATTCATTAGGACAGTCTGTAATGTCATGATATTCTATTTTTGGAAAAACCAAGTAATATAAATCTTTGCATTTTTCTAGAATATCTTTAGACGATATTAGGCCAGCCTCATCGGCATCTCTGAATATCACTAATGTCATTACACCAAGCCTGTTTAGTAAACTTAACTGATGCGGACATAAATAAGTTCCCATTATGGCAACAGAATTTCTTATTCCATTTGATTCGAGTTTCATAACACAGTTCGGGGATTCTACTAAAACGGCAGTTTTTGACTGTTTGATATATTCTTGTGCATACCAATAATTGAATAATTCTGCCTCTCTCCTAAACCCTGCATGTCTCCATTTTGGAAACTCGTTACAATATTTTCCTTCAGGGTGGAAATGTCCGCATTTTACACACTTCTCGGTTATTGATCTACCTGTACATCCTATTATTTTAGTTTTGGACGAATTAAACAAGGGAAAAACAGCTCGATTATACATTCTTTTTCCTCTTGTTAGGCAAACCCCCACATCATATTTTTCTAAAATTTCTTCTGTAAATCCGCGACGTAAAAAATAGCTACATGGATATTGGAGCGAAGTCTTAAGAACGCCCGGATCTAGTTCTATATTACCATTTGGCTTCGTATTATTTAAATAAACATTGCTAATACCTGTATCCATACCGGCATCAAATTCTGTTATTTTATTACCAATAATTTGCTCACAAAACTTTTGAGCATCTTTATAAGATACCGTTTTATCGCTTGTTGGTGTCCAATTGAATCTTTTACGAGACAATAATGCTCTAACAAAACCAATAAAATTCTTTTGGAAGTGTTTTTCACACTGATGGGTGTAACAGCACCACCTTCTCCCGTGTTTCATTATATTTAATGCTGTTTTATTATTGGCATTTTCATGAATAGGACAAATTCCTGAATACTTAGAAATATCTTCTCTAAGTTCCAGATTTAAAACTTCAATTACTTTTGAAAGCTGTTGCGAAATCATCGTCTGCTTCTGAGTTTAATAACCCCTCCTCAAAATACCCTCTTGATAATTCAGATTTAATATGTATAAATTCCATTTCGGGTAATCCTTCTCCATGTCTACAAAAAACGGGAATCAATTTATGAGTCCCGTATTCAGGAGGAGTGATATCCATCTCTTCTCGTGATCTATATTTTAGAATAGAAAAATTACTACATAACCATGCTATCCTATCAGATTGAGACATTACATCTGATGTTTCCTTGGTTATTCCATCTCTATTTAATTGAACTAACGCATGGACAGGAACATCAAATTTAACGGCGAAGTTGTGTAATTTTGTTAAAAGATAGCCAATCGCCTGATGTTCCGGCATATTCAACATATCTTTTGGGTCCATAAGTTTTAAGTAGTCATATATGATCAAACAATCATTTACTACACCATCCGTGAATCCAACATTTTTATATATCCATCTTTTCATTATGGAAAAGTGGCGCTCTGTGGGAACACCGGCAATAGATTTATGATGAAATATTAAATTTTGTTCGTCAACTTCTTTTAATGAATTTATTGCGATTTTCAGTTTTTGAGGTTCGACTCTTCCTAATTCTACATCGTTGATTTTTACCTTGCTAATCCTTGATAGCATTCTAGAACGAAAATCTCTTGTTGTCATTTCTGTATCAAGATATAGTACAGGAATATTTTGTTGAGCTACATTATAACCAATATTCATTCCCCACATGGTTTTACCAACTTTTATGCGAGCACCGGTTATATTGACCGTTCCCCTTCTTTGTCCTCCACCTATTGCATCATCGTATTTATTGAATCCGGTTCTTATACCAATTTTTTCAATTGGATGTTGGACCCGATAAAGTAAATCATCGGCGGTGTCCTGAAGTAGATTATTTATTTCTTGATGTGTGCTAGAAACCGAACTAATAAATTCAAATATAGTATTTTCTGCTATACCTAATATTTCATCGGTATTTTCAGATCCAGATATATTTAAAAGCTTTTCTTTTGCTAAATCTAAAGTTTGAAGCTGTTTTCTTGCGATTAATAGATTATATATCTTATTGCAAAATGCATTGATTTCGTTGAACTCAGATGGAAACTCTGTGATTGACTGAATATGTCTAGCATTGGCTTCTTTATTTATTGCGGTTAATAACCCTAAATCATTCGCACAAGAGTGGATTGCCGCAATATCTAATTGTTTCAACTCTAATTTAGTGAACGCATATTTCATACATGCAAACAAAATCTTGTTTTGGCTGATTGTAAATACTTCTTCATCCAGATACTCTTCATTATCAATAAAGGCATCTATACCATGATGGTACAATCCTGATAATACATATCTTTCAGCAGGAGGATCGCTAAGATGTTTAATATCTACCAACTATCTTGCTCCATTTGTTGAACATGTATTACAAAGATATATAGTACTTCCATCTACAACCTTAAATCCTGCATTACTAGTGTACACGCTTTCTGTTCTGCGACAACGATGACATTCTACTTCAACCATTGCGCTTCTAGGAACTCTTTCTGAAACCCCGATTGATCCCGATTCATATTGATCTTTTATTATTTCGTCAAAGTTGTTCTTTGCCTGTAAATCTTTATTTTCTTGTTCGGTTCCAGATAATAAAGATTGATCAATAAATTTTAACCGCCTTCCTTTTCTTATTCTTCCAGGATCTTTCGACGGGTTATATGTTGAAATATTAGGATCTTTGTTATCTGCGTGTTTTTTAGATTTTCTTTTTCTTTTTCTTTTTTTAGGCTTGATTTCTATTTGATTATCATCGTCTTCAATGGATGCTTTAAGTAATGCAAGCATTTGACGCTTTTCATCGTCAGTTAGATGATTAATACTTTTTTCAAGACTCATTTTTTCTCTTGCTCCTGGCGTTTTCTATTAAACAGTCAGATATAAATTTAACAGAAGATGCCATCATATATAGACGCTCTTTTCTTTGAACGGCGTGATTTTTTATTTTCTTAACAGTCTGCATTGCCTGATTTTCTTTAGCAATAAGTTCTATTTTTATTTCAGTTTTTACATATTGATCATAGTCGTTCCAATGTCTTGCACAAATACTGTTTATTACCGCATCGCACCATTTTACTCTACCGTTTTCACGGTTATATATTCTTTGGATAGACATGCTATAACATGACAACTTGTATGCTATTGCGGAACATTCTTCAGAATCCATTTTTCCGAGCAGTTCTAATGGCATTTTAGTATATGTATCAATTTCGTCATTATTAGCGTCATCTATGGGCGATAATATATTATTTTCATATTCATCTAATATATTAGCTAATTTCTCCAAGTCTTCCACAAATACATTGTTCCCAACTTCTGTGTTCGTCATATTTAAGCTCTAATAGTTCTATGTTATTTAATTCACACCACTGTCTTTTTAATACATCATTATGTTTTAATCTCAAAAACATAGCCGAACTGCCATGATAAAATGCATTATAAATATAGTGTTGTGCTCCATGTACCTCTATACAAATTTTATATGAAGGAATATAAAAATCCATATATAAAGTTTTATGGAAATATGGTTTTATTGAAACCTCTTCCATTATTGGTAACAACGGAAAGTTTGATGTAAGAATTTCTTTTACTCGTGTGTGCAATTTAGAGTGGACACTTCTTGGTGAATTTTTTGGATTCCACTTATATTCGCCACCATCTAAATCTTTTACTCGCATGCGATCATTAACTCATTAATTTCTTTTTTAATAGAATCAAAAAGTTCTTTTTCGTTTCTCATTCTAAAAATAAAATTATCTTTTCCTTGAGTATTTTCGTCGTTGTATAACAGCCATGTTCCGTTGCTTTTTATAACTCCTAATTCTCTAGCAAGTTCAAATAATTCTGCAGCAATATCTATACCTTCTCCATATCTAATATATGACATGGCTTCTTGATTAGGGAATCCTCCGGCAGAAGTTTCGCAAATCCAATGAACTTTTTGTCCTATTTGTTTGTCTTCATAAACCCATTTTTCAAAAAATTTAGCAACCAATTTAGTATCGTATGCGTACTGAATTTTTCGACCTCCGCTCTCCACATACATTTTCATAGATCTTGGATTTTGATTTGAAATTAAATGTACAATTCCAATTAGTGAATTATTGTTAATTGATAATATTCCAGCTATTCTTTTAGTAAACTGAGAAAGTAATACAGGAGTATAGTCACGATATCTATCAGCTAAGTCATGGGTTCTCAAATCGTGCGGACAGAGTTGAGAAAACGAATCAAAAATCATAAATATATTTTCGTTCGTTCTTAGGATGTTTTCCGCAGTTTCGATAAACTCATGAGCATCTAAAATTTTGTTTTTAGTATGACCAACAACTTGAAATTTTTCATCTGATAAATCTAATCCCTTAATTCCTTGTATATCTCTTCCTTTTATTCTACCTTCGGCATCAATATATATCAACTTTTTCCCCAATTTTTGAGCAGATGCTGCTGCCTGTAAAGCGGTTACGGTTTTACCACATTTTGGAGGGCCGCTCATCAATGTAAAAGAACCGTCAACTAATCCTCCGTTTAACATAATATCTATATTGGGACTAACCGGTATATATGTAAGCTTTCTTTCAAGAATAGAATTGGCGGAAAATATTGCATTATTTTTCTTTGATGTCTTTTTAGCTTTTGTCATATTTATATCTTTTTATACGGAAATACAAAATCGTCAAAATCTTCAACATCAAGTTCTTCAACTGTAATACCATCAGTCCATATAATATCTGCAATATCGTCTTCAGATTCTTTTGCGGCTCGCAAAGCGTTGCAAAACTTTTCAAATGCGGCCTCGGATGGAAATATGTTATGTTCTATTGAACCCAATTTCCATAATCTAATTTTATTAGCCATAGGGTTTCCTGTTATATTTCATAATCAGTAGATGAAAAATAATCTTTTATTGCATCATCCACTTTTTTATTTTTTTTATCCAATTCATCTGCAATAATTCGCAGTTGATATGCGCTAATTCCTCCGGTTGTTTTACTCGGAAACCAATAAAAATACCCATCGTTCATTGGACATATGTCCTCTTTCGCCGAGTCAAGAATTCTTTTAATGATATCGGAGCGGGGGTCCATTATAAAATTCCTTTATATTTTATGTTCTCTTGGATATTTTTCCCTGTTTTCGAATTCTTCTTCTGGTGATAGTTCTGAATTTTCATCATCTCTTAACTGCTGATTCCTTTTATCCAATTCGTCTGCAATGGCTCGTAATTGCATAGGGCCACAAAATGCAGCCTCTTTTGGAAAGGAATAAAAAAATGCATCCCCCATTTGAACTATATTATCACCTTCAATATCAAGAACCTCTTCTTTAAAATCTTTAAACTTGCTCATGCCAAAAATTCCTTACTAATTTATTGTTTTTTAATGCATAAGAAACGGTATAATGCGTCCCACCAGACTGAATATCTGGATTTAATAATGAATATATTTTGTCTGCAACATCAACCATCGCACAATCTCTTTTAAAAAATGCTTCATTTGAATAGTTTTCAGAACAATATATAATTTTATCTGCCTTGCCTAAAATGACATCGTATCTTAATTGAGTTTTTTTTGGCCATTTTTTTTGTTGATTTTTAAATGGTACATAACAATGTAATGACTTTTTTAAACCCAATACTTCTTCGGCAAACCAGATATCAAAACCAATTGCCATTCCTGATATACAATATTCAATATCAGGTTCATCAGATAATGAATGATATAAGTTTTCTTTTAATATAGTTAGCCAATTATGAGACTCGTCATATTGACATGGACAGAATTTAGGTCTGTGGCCTGTGGCCGCGATTATCATATTCTTGGATTATTTTTTCTAGTTGCTGATTGTTAAACGAAAATAGTTTTTCCGTTCTTTTATCTTGTAATGCTCGAATAATAGATATAGAATCATATTTTTTAAGCAAACTATTTGCTAGTTTAATTTGAACTTTATAATAATCGTCCCACCCTTTTAATCTCCAAAATTTGATAGGTAAACGGGTTTGCAAAGTACTAGCCCGATGTTCACATATTAATTCTGTGATATATTGTCCAGGAGTTACTTTTTTTCCGGGCGAATATTTCGACGTGTATTTCATCATTTGTCTTTTGGCCTAAATACTGCTGGATGTTGCTTATCTCTATACGACTTTTTTGCTTCATCTGCCCTTTCTGTTGCTGCCTGAGTCATAACGGCCACTCCCTTTTGTCCTTGTGCGGCTTCATTAATCATCAAATCTTTTGCTAATACGCGATTCGTCGCAAGCTTTGATGCCTCTTTTGGATCGGCCTCATCCTGAATTTGATCTAATGAATTTTGAATCAAATCTATTGCATGCTTTTTAGCAATACCACGATTCATTAGTTCTTTTAATGTTGACGCATACAAATCTTCATCAAATTCTTCTTTTGTAGGAATAGAATCTGGTAATGCGACTTGATAATTTGGTTCCATGCCTTTTAAATAGTCTTCAACAATTTTTGATCTTGGACTTCTATTTAATTGTACAACAATTTCTGATTCAGATAATCCGTCACGAAACATTCCTTTTATAGCAAATTCTTCTGTTGAAGAAAGCTTTCCTTTAGTATATTTGGGTTTCTTCTTTTCTGTCATGATCTTATTTCTCTTTCTGCGTTCCTTAAAAATGCAACATTTGAAGTTCTTAAAAATTCTATATAATAATGAAATCCCGTCATATTAATTTCTCTCCATCTAAATAACGGAATGCCGTTTCTCATTTGTCCTATAGCATGATTGTTTGATCCAAGATCGTAAGGATTATATATTTCTCCACTTGGACCAATCTTAATTTTATACTTATGTTTATTATTAAACGCTTCAGCGTATGCATATGCATGGTCTTCTTCTTCGCTGAATGTATGATATTCTTTGTCATTATACTGAGTAGTATTTTGACTTTGTTTAGAAGTTGTAAACCAAATATCGTTAAGCTGTTTCTGGTCTGACTTCTTCGGTTCCGTTCTTCTGTAAATCGCATCCGACAGATCTTGCAAGTGTGTCTTTGGCATTTAAATCCTCATTAAGTATTTTATCTATTTTTTTTAACATTGCTATTAGGTTTACTGTACATGATTGTAAATCTTGTCCATATACCCCAACTAAATAGCTATTTTTATTATTGCCACTAAATTTTGGACTTGGGTCAACAGATCCGTCTGCATTTAATTGGTGTACTTCTGTGTCATATTTTATATTAACTACACCAATATGTGGAACGTTTTCAAATTTCTCACTCATTATATCTTTTCATTCCTTCTGGAAGATTTTTTTTAATTACATTATCCTTGTCTTTATTTTTTAGGTGTTTTTTTTCGTCCTCAGACATGGTAGAAGTATTCTTCTCTGCTAAGCTACCAATTGTGCAAGCACCTTGCAGTACAGTTAAATTATCTGATTCATAATCTCTAATTATTTTATTTTTCTTTTTACAATTATTGCAAGTTTTGGGGATCTTATATTCCGACATTAACATATGTGTTACGAACTTATGATTACACCCTTCGCAAATGAAACTATATGCTGCCATTTATTTTTCCTATCTTTGTATAGGGGTTGTTAGTACTTTTTCGACTGGCCAGCCTAAATTCAGGCGATTAAAAATTACATAATTATTAATTCCCAATTCTTCCGCCCATTCTGCCACGCATTTTTTTTGACCGTTAAATTCTAGAATTCTATTCTTACGAGTATTTCTAGCTTGTTCTTTCGGTGTTGCCCAGCGTACATTCCCCGGTTCGTAATTTCCGTCGTTATCTATACGTTCGAGTGTGTGCCCCGGTGGACATAGCCCCATGTATTCATAAAAGTTTGGAAAATCGTGAGATTCGGCCCACTTATTATGAACAGTAATTCCTCTCTCTCCATAATTTTTATAATCTTTATCATTTTTGTTAAAACATCTTTTTTTCATTGATTGCCATATTCGATATTCCCGCGAATGCTTCATTCCATGTCTATACATGCAACCACAACTTTTTGTGTGTCCACTGGTTAAATGACCAAGTTGAACAATTGCCACATTTCCACAATCACATTTACATCTTATCATGGCTTGTCCATACGAACTGCCTTTAGTCGGTTTCGAATTCTTCATCCGTTCGATCCAGGTCAATGTTCCAAATTTTTGGCCGCTTAAATCTTTTGTTTTTTTAGGCATCCTTACCCTTATTAGCGTCCGGGAACAAGTCATTGATTGTTTTAGATTTGGTGAGAGGATCGTCAAAACTTAAAAAATCGAATTTTCGCTCTAGGGCGATTATTCCAACAACAAACAATACCAGACCCATTATTCCTGATCCAGTACTTATTTCGCCAATTAGCATCAAAAGTCCAATTACTCCCAGACATATTAATGCCCAGCTAAGAATACCTTTTTTATCCATTTTCAACACCTTCTTTAAATAATTCGTTAATTTCGTGACAAAGGAAGTAGACATCTTTGTTCCTCATAATATCATCTTTGCCCAATTTAATAAAACTAAAATATTTTATATCTGATTCAACAATGCGAATAAAATCATTGTATCTTAAATCGCATTGAGATGAATCTCCTAGTACTATTACTTTACTTCCTATATCCATTCTTGTTAAGAACAGGATTAATTGAGTCTTAGTACAATTTTGCGCCTCATCTAATATCATTAACGTGTTTTTATAGGAACTGCCTCTGAGTAATTCTACTGGAACCAGTTCAATTTCTCCATCTTTTATACACTTCTTTGTGTCATTTTTTCCTAAAAATTCGTCAAAATAACCAATATGTTGTACAAAATAAGGATATATTTTTTCTTGTAATTCTCCTGGGAGAGCACCTATTTCTTTTCCGCATTCAACTACAGATCTACAAACAAGTATTTTGTCTATTTTGCCTTGGTTCATCCATTGTGAAGCCAATCCTATTGCTATATATGTTTTGCCAACACCATAACAACCATCGACAAATACTATATCATTTTCTATAACTGATCGGATATATTCTTTTTGATTATTCGTTTTCGCTGAGATCATTAGTTTCTAGACTGTGAGTGTGGCTATTTTCTTCCCATACTTTTCCTTCAGAAATATAGTGATAATGACCGTCTTGTTTACTAGTTCTTCCCCACCCATCTTCATCAATTTTAAATTCATGATAATGTCCATCAGTTGTTGATGTAAACAATCTAACGATTTCAACTAAATTCGCCATTGTTTCTTTAATAATTTTATTGCTCACTGTTTCATCCTTTCATATGCTGAAATTGTTAGTGATTTTCGTGTTTACATTTATGTTTTGGATACCGAAGCCCTATTTGTCTTCTATCAATTTTTTTTAGTTTTGTGCTTGGTCCGCGATATTCTGGATACATAATGGATGTTTTATTTTTTATATGTTGCACTCCAACAGCGTGAAACGCTTCATGTAATGCAATAGTTTGAAAATGTATACCCCTACCAAAAAAGGCTGCAACTCGTGAAACCGTCCATTTTTCGCTAGGATCAAAAAAGATGTCTCCGCTTTCCATATGTTTTTTATGAGGGCACGGAAAAAAGGCATAAGCCAAAATGCCATCTGGTCCGTCAAATGGTTCCCCTTTAAATGGAGAAAATCTGATTCTAATATCGGCAGTTTCGTCTTCCGGTATATATGTAAAACCTATGTCTCCATTTTGTTCAATCATTTGAAATATTCTTGCAAGATTCTTTAAAACCTGTTTTTTTGAAGAAAAAGCCTTGGGAATCCGTCCTAATAGACTATAGGTAAGATCATTTTTATTCCACCTTCTCCCTTTTGGAGTCCTACACTTCAATTTTCGCGGTTTATTGAATAATTTGGCCAATTTCATATATTATTATACGCCACAAGTTCCAAATCTTGAATGGTCGCAACATACCGGATGTTTATGGCGTATATTAAAAATTGGGGCCTTTTCTACTATTTTTGCAACAATTCCGCATTCTACTTACCAATCCGGTTCTGGATTTTCTTCTTCATTCCACCATTCAAAAAATCGGCTATTTTCATAACCCAGAGCTAATTTATACGAAATTTCCTCTTTGTAAATGGGCATAAATGGGTCAGTTTTTATTTC
>Ga0255046_10000307_pt1 | contig 12789 bp, 22 predicted proteins | sample BC1_12_27_MG_FD_183632 | JGI IMG/M metagenome (GOLD analysis project Ga0255046, IMG submission 183632) | Seawater microbial communities from Strait of Georgia, British Columbia, Canada - BC1_12_27 | ecosystem: Environmental > Aquatic > Marine > Strait | place: Canada: British Columbia...
AAAGGCCCAGGTGGAATAGGTGAAACCTCCTCATTTGCGAAATACGGGGAGATCTTTTTAATCTGATACTCAGACTCCCATATAATTTCATGCTTTTGATAGCAAACAAGGTAAATAACCCCACGATGGTCAATACAAACTGATTCCACAAATCCTTCTTCATCATGTTTGTTTTTGACCTTATCTCCCAATGAAATTGGAAAAATCAGGTTTAGCATTTTGATTTTTTGTTCTTTGGTCAGTGGAGGCCGAATTGACATTTTATCCGGTTGGGGAGAAATACACTTATTAACTTCATCTATCTTTTTTTCCAATTCATCCAGTGTATTTAATATTGGCTCTTTTTTTTCTTTTTCCAATTCATCCAAGGTATCTTCAAAATGATCTTTCATACCCATGCCTTCTTTCATTTCAGCTTTATCATCAGGCATTTTTACCTCCTAAAAAACGTAAGTTTAAATAAGTAATAAAATAAGATAGCCAACAGGGTTATAAAGATAATATTAAAATTGTAGCAAATGTAATTTGTTGCAATAAAAAGATTGTAGGAAAGATAATTAAAAAATGGATTTATCTGGTATCACCTCCTTTATCTCCTTTTCTTCTTAAATAATAGTAGTCATAAATAGCATTGCAAAAAAGACATACAAGAAAGACCATATTTGTACTTCCTAATCTTTCATGGATTAATAATGGCTTATCAGCACATACAGGACAATATTTAAGTTTCTTCTTTTTCAAATTCTTTTAATTTCATTCTTAACATGTTAAGAGCAAAGACAGTTTGTTCATCAGACAGTTGACTTTTCATTGCTCCAAAATAAGTTCGCAAATCCATACCATATATAGCAGCAACTAATTCCCTGGGATGAAGACCACCACGTTCTGCTAATCTTTCAACAGTTTGATCATGATTTTTTTCAATTTGCTTTCTAAACTGGTTTATAAAAGCAATTGATAACTTATCAGGTATGTCAAATTCAAAAAACGGTTTAAATTCAGAAAGTCTTTCCCTTTCTCTTTGATCCATTAAAATTGGAAACATTTTTTTCTCCTTTTAAAGAAATCTACCTTGTGAATCTCTTAACCGATCATTAGCTGCTTCACACATTTCTTCTCTATTCCGTTTAGTTGCCCAACCTTTTTTCCAGGGAAGTTTTTCTATATCAGCATCAAATAGATCCAAAGCTGTTGCCGGTGTTATATCCTCCTCTTTAACCTCATGGGCAACATTAATCATACCTGTTTTGACTTGATATAAAATAATTGATTTTTCAGGAACAAGAAAGGCATACTCATTATGATAATCATATTCATTTGTTTTAATTTTTCCCAAATGCCGAACTACTGCTCCACACACTTGACCTAAGATTGGTTTAGTTAAGCCAATCTCATATGCATAACGTTCACCACCATTACTTTGTACTTTATAAAACCTTTTGAAAGTAACCCAATCTCCAATTAGGTATTTGTACTTTTTTGCCATTAATCCTCCTCACTATATAACTCATCCTCATTTAATCCGTTTTTACATATGGTACAGTAATATTCTTTTCCTGGTTCTCCTCTGCCTGTATCTTCATCCCATTCCATACCGGATTTTGTTTCTCCACAATTAGCACAGGAATAAAGCATCATTGAATCAAGTGACATCTTTCTTCTCCTTTAACCGTCTGCTTTTCCGTCTTTGTCAAGGATCGTTCCTTTTGTAGCTTTTTCCATTTCTAATTGTAGTTTCATCCACTCATCGGGATTGAAGATCTTACCACAAGCAATACACAGTTTTCCAATATTAACAGTAGCAATTGTTTCTTTACCTACCGGAGACATTATCTTTGAAATGTATCTTAATCGTGTAGCTTCAACAAAGATCTCACCACCACACGCCATAAACTCTCCAGGTTTATTCTGAAGTGGGATTTCATTGATACATCTCATTTCTTTGGCTGATTTGATTGCTTCTGGTGAAAATTGCATCTGTGGTTGTATGCCTGACATTTGTGGCATTGATGATGGATGTGGTCTCTTACCATTACTCATATTCTATTCTCCTGTGTTACTGGTTTGTGGTATCCAACTGCATTATCGCCAAGGTTTTCTATAGTAAATATTAATTCTGAAACAGTTAATACAAAAATATAAACGATTATTGCCAATACTAAAAATTTAACATAATTTAAAATTTTATAAATTTCTTCTTCAATTGGAGTCATTTTCCCCCCTTATAATAATGGATAGATACGATCATAAAAACGGCCCATCCACATTTTATAACCTATAGGGTGAGTCGGTCTTCCTTTCTTATTTAAAGTATGTATATAAAATGCTTCGTAAATTCTAAAGGGATGAGGATCTAATTGAAGTAAAACTTGGGTTTGGCCTAAGAGTAATATGCGTTGTTTGTTTTTAAGGCCGCAATAATCATATAATGGATTATCACATATGATGACTTCTTTAACTTTTTTAAAATTTCCAACAAAAACTATGTTCTCACGGCTTTTCTCAGTCAGGAGAAAAAAATCCATTTGCGGATCATAGTTATCTCCGTAAATATTAAGAAGAATCTGTAATATCAATAGGGTTATCTGAATTGGTTCCATTTGTCAACCTCCTTTCAACAAAATCAACAAGAATATCGCCATGACACGGTTTGGGTTTGCAATGGCAACCTAACACTTTGCTTTGAAGCTCTCTGATAGCATCAACTTGTAAAGCAGGGTTTTCTAAGAACCATTCCTTATATAACTGGATTACTTCTTCCCTGGTTCCATCAACTCCCTCTACAAATTTGTTTCCCCATTTTGTACCCCTGCCTATATACACATTAAATTCTTCATCTTTTACATTCACGACTTTCATATCGTTTTTATATTTAAGTGCAAGGCAGGGGTTACAAGATATATTGCATCCTGATAATTGAGTATTAAACAAAGGACAAAAAAATAGTAGTCTATATCTTTTTATTCTTCGATACTCTGGATCGAACCATATTTTTCTTTTTGGGTTTAACATCGAAATCCGCATAGTTAGCAAGTTTTTTTATTTTATCCCAAAATTCCTTATCAGGATTTACTAAATTACTTTTTACTACTAAATCTGCCATCATAATAGCAGGGTTATTGGTTTTAACCTTACGATCAAAACGTGGATCATAAAACAACATAATCTTTTCCTCATTTGGGTGTGTTGCCTCCTTTTGTTTTGTATGGTTTATCTCTGTGGTAATGGTAGTCTTTATATTCCTTCTGTTTTTTATTATGCTGTTTAACTTTTTGAAGGAATTGACCAATTGAGTCTGATTCAGCCCACAAATCGAAATACTGTTCTATTAATTCCAGTAAACGCTTGCTTCCGATGGGGGGCTTGGTGCCAAAAAATCCAGGCTGATGTTGGCAAGCCCTTGAGTCAGCAATGGTGAGACATTACTGGCATCATCAATTGCTGCTACACCAAGATCATAGTCACCATCAAGAGTTTGCAATTCAGGAATGGTATTCAATTCAATGTGAATGAAACCATCTGACTGTGCAGCCGGTTTGCCAAGATCAATACTGGCAACAGCATTGTCTTTGGTTAATGTTTCACCAGCTACATACGGTTTGTAAAAAAGACTGTAGCTTGCCACGTCTGCTGATCCACTTGGTTTAAACTTTAAATTTGCACTCATAACTTATTCTCCTTATATAATTACTGGTTATAGGTTATTGAACTTGGCTCTAATCATCTTGGGATTTTTCTTGCATTGGATATATCGGTGGGCCAGGAGGCATACCTTTCCAGTAGTGGTCTGGTTTAAGCACCCTACTTGCTATATCCATCAATTTACTTGCAAGATCCATCAATTCTCCTGCTAATTGCCTATCCTCATCAGGATAATATGGTGGAAAACATCCATCTGGCCCAGGCATAATCATCTTACTTTCTTTTTCTTGCATAATTTGTTCTCCTTATATATTTATTAGTTTTGAGATAGGTTATTCTATCCCTCCTCCTGTTGGAGCAGCAATATGACCATATATCATCCATGCACCTTTGATATATTGACCTGGATTATTTGGATCTTCTACTTCACCATTAGGAGTTCCATCAAGTTCTTCTAATGCACTATGCCCCCAAACAGAACAGTGTCTATCTTCTTCCGTATGGACTTTATTACAAGCCCTTCCATAAAATGCGTAAAGACCTGTCCTTGGTAATTTGATTGTTACTTCAAGTGATTGGGTATGTCCTATTAGGTATTTTTTTTCTTCTCCTTGATTCCATAAAAAGAAATCATAAAAAATATCAGGATAATTTTCACTTACTGAAGCATCCCAACCAATAGTTATATCCTGATCTGTTGAATGATGATAAAGGGTTAAATCAGAATTAACTGGATCTTTTTCCAGTTTTACATTTCTGACTCCCCACCAATTAGTTCCTGGGGGATTAGCAGTATTATTAAATGTAATGGTGTTTGTTAAATTGTCATCACATAATCTAATATCTTCAATTTTTACTGTTTGGGTTTCAGACCAGATCTCATTGCCTATAATCGGGAGAGTATGGACTTCTTTATTGTTTACTAAGACTTTGATTTCATCAGCAACATCCATATCCCAAACTTCAAAGGTTAATAAATAATTACCTCTTATTTCATAAGGAACTATATAATTAACTTGATTAACATGGTTTTCATCACCACTTTGAATCTTACCATATGCTCCAGCATCAGGCAAGGGTATTGGAACTGCACCAATTGCACCGGCATCATAATTATTGGTAATTTCAGTAAAAGTTAGGTTTCTACCATAGATTGCTACCAAATATATTTCACCTAACCATGTTCGGGTATCAACAGGATAATTTAATTCGTTAAACAATCCAAAAGCATAAGAGGTATCCCAATTGCTACCATCTCCAGAGATTGTAGCTGTTGATACTTGAACTTTATCAATGAACATTTTAGCATTACCATCTTTATCCCTGGTATAGACTACATGCTGAAGTGTAGGGGTTGCGGCAATACTTGCAGCAGGGGTTGATGTGCTTGGAGAGCTACCATTGCCAGGATTATCACTGGTTCTAAGTCTTTGATCCCAAGCATCTGCTGATTGACCAAAAGTAAAATTACGATTGCCAGAATCTTGTGAAAAACTGATAATTCGGGCAGGGCCAGATTGCGTATTGTTTAATGGTTTGATCCAAGTCTCTATTGTAATGCCTTTGGTAAAAAATACATCTGGATCTAATTTAGAACGTAAGGCAGTTGCCATAATAACGGTTGCTGCACTCACATTCAATCCAGGGTTTAGCCATGTTACTTTAGATGGATCAGGAATAGTTAAATCAAGTTTAGGATTGACATTTGATTTATCACCTATTGTAACCCCTGTGGTTTCAGAAAAGTCATATAACAAAAGTAAATCCTGTTGTGTCCTAATAGCATTTGCTGGTAAATAATTAAATAAAAAAATGAGGGTAATTAAAATAAACTTTTTCATTTTTACTCCTATGTTGTGATTAATAAAATTATGCCCATTCCCAGGCTTTAAGCCACCCAACAGCAAAATCATAGGCTTCTTCATAACCGTTGCCAAACCTTTGATATAAATCCTTTTGTATATCATTGGGTAAGCTACGATAACAATTGAAACAAAAAGACATACCCTCCTTTTTATAACTACCACAAGCACATTCATTGCCTTTTAATTCTTTAAGTAAAAAGATAGAATCACTTAATGCAATATCTTTAACTTTTAGCTTTAGTCTTTTGGGCATTGTTTCTCCCTTGAATCGATTTAACAATTTCTTTTAATTTTGTCTCTGCCTCCTTTAAAGTATTATAAATCATTGGTGTTTGTGCTTTTGTAGTATTATTAGTTTCAACTACTGGAATCCAAGTACCTCTCCTTCTACCTTGGATCTCAAATTTAATTGATCGATTACCTTCATCATCGGTAACATATTTTTTGTTTGTCCTGATTCCTCCTCTTTTCATATTCTCTTGACTCCTAACTTCCTCAAATGGAATTTAATGTATTTTATTTGATTAGATTCATTTCCCATCCAAGCCTTTGAACTCAAGTATTTATAACGTTTTTTTAATCGGTCAATCATTTCCTTTTTGGTATCACTTGTCTCAAGTATTCTTTTAATAAGATTCTTTTTCATTTTTTATCCCCCTCATTTTTAATTAATTCCATTTCCCTTTTTTATAAGGTAATAAGTCAAAAATTTCCTTACCATACTGTGAAAGTTCAATAGTGTTTCCGATCTTTCCCTCATAACTAACAAATTGAATTCTTGCTCCTTTAAGTGGTTGATCTCCACGATATTTTTCAATCCATTTTGAAAGTTTTGCATTGTACTTTCTATATGCGGATACACCCACCCAATATCCTCCTCTTTTTTGGTCTTCATAGATCCCCCTTGTATATCCATCAAGTTCTGCTATGAATTTATTTTTTACTATAAAAGTAAATGCAGAGGAATTACAACAGCATAAATTTCCTTTACTATCAACAAATGCTGTGTGTGGTTGCTGCAAACTATTAATTAATGTTTCCCCCGATTTTAAATTAAACATTGCTCCTCCACCGTCTACTCCTTGCATATGTGGAAGACCTCTAAACATAGTAGCATAGATATGATTTTTATATTTTAAAATTGAATTGTTATGATAATTATCATCGATATAGGTAGGGCCACGATAAATGATTTGGTCTTGATGCAAATCACAGTGTCTTCTTCTTATTTCTTCCCAATATTCCTTTACTAAAAAGTGATGGTAAAGATCCTCAGTAACAATCCATCCATTGTTAATACATAATTCAACTATACAATCATTTTGAGTTGCATTAACTAATAATCTATTTTTATCTAAGGAGGTCATACCGTGGATAGCTTTTGTAAAATGTAGATAGGTGATTTTCTTTTCACCATTGGTAAGATTAATGGTAAGAATGTTTGATGTAAGTCTTTCTCTAATAGGAATAATTCCAGCACAAAAATAATCTCCGTTATAACATATCCCCATGCCATGAACAAAATTATTGGTATTATTAAGATGATTAAGTTTAATCCAATTCATTGATTTTTTTTCAGTATCAAAGATTCCAAATAAACTATTAGGATTTTTTGCTTCTGATTTTTGTGCCATAAAGGAAATAACAATTTTGCTCATTTTATTAAACCCATTTTAAATGTGATATAAACCAAATAAGAAATTGAATAACTCCATATCCAACAATAGCTCCAATAACACCGACAACTATTCCAAACCAAAATAAAGGAGAAAAATCTATATGCATTAGAAGAACCTCCCAACAATTGAGGTATCATTAAACCAGAACATATCATTAGGTTTCATTTGTTCTTCATAATACTCATTTAATGCTTGGGTTACTCCAGGCCATCCGTTGTAATCATGCCAAAATATAATCCCATTGCTTTTAATTATCTTATGACCATTATAAGAGTCATTCTTACAATTTTCATAGGAATGAGAAGCATCAATAAATAAGAAATCGATTTCATCTTTATATTTACTGAATTGGATTTTAGCAGAATCTTCCCAAACTTGTTTAATACGTCCTGTGATCTCTACGTCCTGGCCCTGCCATAATTTGTGCTTATTACCAACGTATCCGGTTTCATCTAATTTATTTAAATTACCTTTATCTTCTAATGGAAATTTGGTTCGGTTCTTTTTATTTCTTGGTAAATCAACAGTAGTAATAATTGCACCACCATAATTAATTGCCATATTTAGTGTGGTTCTACCATTGAATGTACCAAACTCCATAATATGTTTTGGCCTAAACAAAGCAACAGCCATTACAATATAGAATAGCTCAGTCATTGAAATATTGCCGGAAACATATTTCAAACATTTGAAATTTATTGTAGCAAAATCATCAAGTCCTTTTTCTTCAATTAGATCGATGAATTGTTTTTGAGGAATAATCGGTGCAGGTCTTTTATTCTTGTGTTTCATTAAGTGCATCCTCTTTTCTTTTAGCAAGTATTTTTTTTAATCGGGTTTGGTGTTTTTTTCTATTTTCCTCTTTGGTCTTTCTTGCTTTATAGTATGATAATCGATTTTGTTTTCGTTTACACTTTTGACAGATTAAATTTTGTTGCTTAACTGCCCATTTAGGCCAGTTTTTCCCTTCAATTAATTCAGCCTCACAAAATTTACAATGGGGTCTTATATTACTTTGAATAGTGAATCTTCTGTGCGCTCCCCCGATATGTCCAGCAAGGCTTGTCTTATTGAAAAATGGTTTTTTACAATAGGGGCATTCAAATTCCCCATGTTCTTTTTCTGGTGGTTTTTTAAATCTATACATTATTCACAATCTTCCTTTCCAAAGGTGGAATTTAATAACTCAATACTCAATTCGGAATTAGTTACTGCATAGGTTCCAAGTTTTCCGATAACCACCTTTGCTGCCATAGTAGCTAACTGCATTGCTGTAGTTAAAGAATATTTTTTTGCAAGGGAAGCAGCAAAGACCGCTATAACCGTATCTCCTGCCCCTGATACATCATATACTTCTTTTGCTTCTGTTTCTATACTATGTACCTGTCCTTTATCATTAATTAGGGTCATACCCTTATTTCCCTTTGTAATAAGAATATTCTTTAAAGAATATTTTTCACAAAGGAGTATTGCCCAATTAGAAATTTCTTCTGATTCATCAAATTTTAAGTTTGGAATATGGCAAACTTCTTTAAATTCATTCCAATTAGGTGTTATACAAAATGCTCCTCTATAGGGTTCCCAATTGGTTAACTTAGGATCTATAAAAAATGGAATTTGTTTTTCCATACAGGCTTCTTTGATACTTGATAAAATTGGATGATTAAGCGCACCTTTTCCATAATCGGAAAATATAACAGCATCGAATCGTTTGAATAGATCAAAGGTATCCATAAAAGCTTGAATCAATTTATTTTGGATTTCCCTATCATAAACTAATCCATCAACATATTCTTGATCTATTCGGATAACTTGTTGACCTTTGGAAAAATATCTATTTTTGGTTATAGTGGGGAAATTTTGTAAATCAAAGAGATGATAATCTATGGCTTCAGACTCTAAAAGGTAGGTCTTGATATAGGTCGCACCAAGATCTTTACCTACAAATCCAAATAAGGAGGTTTTAACACCTAATTTGGCAAGATTCATAGCAGTATTACATGCTCCACCCAATCGATGTTCCGGTTCTTCATTACAAATCTTAAAAATTGGTATTGGAGCTTCAGGTGAAATACGATCAATATCACCATAACAATATATATCAAGCATACAATCCCCAATTACCGCTATATGCAAATCAGAAAAATCAACACAACCATTTTTTATTAATTCTGATAATTCCATATTTTCCTCCAAGTTAAAGCTAATAAAAAATTGCCCCTATCAAAAAAGGAATTTATCAATAGGGGCAATTGTTGGCATTAACACCCTGCTATAAAGTTTAGGAGTAAATAGGTTTGAGGCTATTTTTAGCTTTGGCAAGAACTTTTTTAAAAGCGGTTGTTTCTTTTCCAAATGCTAAAGCCGCTTGATTGGTCTTTGTTGCAGACTTCTTTTTATCACCATTTTCATAACACAACTCATTGAGAGCTTCAGCAAAGGATTCAAAATGTTTTTCCACGGCAGCATATGCTTTTACCAATGCATTCTCATCACGCTTCAATAGATTGTATCCGGTGATCTGTTTTGTTTTCGTTTTTGCTTTCGGCCCAGGTTTGCCCTTTGCCTTTGTTTTAACTTCTTTGGTTTTTGCCTGTAGGTTTTTCCTTCCCTTGCCAGTTGTTGCACTTTGAATTTTCTTTTTCATAATACCTCCTCTTAGTTAATAAGTTTTAACCACGCCAACCACCTTTCCAAATTGTTCTTTAAGAACAATAACCAGAGTGTTAACAGATTTACCGAACCATTCGGTAACTGGATAAAAGGCACATTCAGGATGATGCTTGAAAAACCAATCAAGTTTGTTCTTTTCTATTTCCCCAACTTCATCGAATACATATTTATTTTCCTGGGGTTCCGGTTTGAGTATTTTTTGTTTGTCAAACTTGATCTGTAAATCATTTTCATTCAAGTTAAATGCATTCAATTGATTTGTCAAGCTATTTTTTTCTAAAAAATCATTGTCGATAAAAAATAAAACAACATTGCAATCATCGGTTAGCGCAAACCCTGAATAGTAAAGTGATTGGTTCAAATCAAATAGATCTGATATGGTGTGTTTGAGTTTTAATTTAATTCGGTTTTTCTTTTCCTGTTTTACTTTTAATCTTTTTCGTGCCATTTAATACACCTCCTCAAGAGCATTATATTTATTGAAAAAATAATCCCAAATATTTATGTTGTGCAGATCGTAAACGTAATCATCATAGTTGTAAAAATTATCTTTTAACAAAAGCTTTTCAATGTCCACCATGAGGACTTGTTGATATAAACGATCAGGCAACCAGATATTGCAGCAATTGGCAGAACTGGAAATCAAAAGCTTACGTCTGTCTTTTCCTTTTTGAACCCGACAAATGCCACTGAAAGGAATTATCTTTTTAAACCTGTTTTTTAGTATTAGTTTAAAATGGGTTTTTTTATAACCTTTCCAGTGAGCGCAAAAAAGACAATGCCCAAATCTGCACCAGAAACTAATCGGAACAATATCTAAAAGTTTTGGGGTTATAAATTTTTCTAAGATATAAGGCCAAGTGTCATCTAACGTGTAGGAGGGATTATCAACTAATTCTTCAAACTTAATTTTACTAAAGTGACTTGCAATTTTGTAAATTTTTTCTTTTCTTCTGTGTTCTTCCTCATCCGTCATGAAGGGATAAGAGGAATACACTTTCTCACTTCTTTTTAACTGCACTTTGATCCAATCCGGTAAAATGAGAAAGTCCTGTACGCTTTTTATTTTGCCCATAGAAACAACCTCCTTTCAAAATGTTTAGCATACATATAATAATTTCTCATTTGGTGTCAACTATTTTCCAGTAATTTGAATAACCTCTGTCATTTCTCATATAATTTTTTATGAATGTTGTCCAGTTATTCAGGCTGAACATTTCATCAAAACTGAATACCGTTTCGTTGAAGATGTTTATTTTTAGCCATTCCATGTAATAATATAAAACCGGCACGTCCTGTGGTGTCTCCGCTGTGAGCTTTAATCCAGACAGTTCAACACGCTTTCCATTGACACTATATTTTTCAATCCTGCCAATCAATACCTCCAAGAATCTTGAGAATCGGGGCTTAAATTGTTCAAACCGTTTGTTGCCTTCTTCTTTATCCTTTCCATAAAAACCATCTGTAAAAATTTGTTTGAAATTGTTTAATGATTTTTCAGTTTCCGGTCTTGCCTGATATACTCTCTTGCTGGAGTTTATAAAAGCGATAAAATCATCATCATCTAATTCCAGGCAATTTAGAAAACGGTTTGAATCATTGTGATCGACAAGAGCAATATCAAAGGATACTTTCTTTGGCAGGGTTATGGCATAACCATAATTAAAAAATCTGCGTATGCCTTTTATAAATTTCTTCTCATGTATTTCCAAAGAAGAATTACTATCATAGTTGAGAGTATAATGTAGATGGTACAAAATACCGATGTAGATCTTGAAACCTATTTTGCTTTTTAGATTTGGATTATGATTGGTGAATTTTATACTCTTATTTTTATTGTTCCTGGCACAACCACTCCAAAAACCAATAATTTTTTTAGAGGCAATAATCAAACTTTTGTTATTGAAGGAAACACCATCAGTGAAAAGCTGCATTAACATTTTGAAAAGCTTAGAATCATATTGTTCTACAAAATCACTTTGATTAAACATACGAAGTTTAAAAATACTGTTTAGATCAGGAGACTGAATATCAGGATTATTATGGTCATCATTCATGAAGATCTTATTTTCCACATAATACAATAAATCAGATATTGCTACTTGCGGAAGGCTTTTAATATTAAAATCTTTTTTCTTTAGAATATTAATTGATTCATCAATTGATGGTGGATATGCAAGTTCACCTTGAACTTTTAATATTATACGCTTTGGTTTTAATTTAGTCTGCATATTTTTATTTTCCTCCGCATTTAGTTGTTTTATTGGTAAAAGTTTTTTATTGCTTAAATCCACCTGCGCTGGCCTTGGGACAGCGGCAGGTAAATTAAGTTTACTTAATTTCTTATTAAAGCAGTAGTTATTTGCACAGTAGTTAGTATATAGTATATTAGTATATATATTACATTTTTGGATACGTAGTGATTTCAGGGTATTGCCAAAGTAACTGATACACCCCCCTGTATCAGTTTCTGAGGGTAAGGGTGTATCAGTTTCTGAGGGTGTATCAGTTTCTAAGGGGGGCGGGACAGTTTGTTTTTCAAATATTTGATTTTGTTGGGGATTATTTAGATAGGTATTAAAAAGCTTGTCAGATTGCTTTTCTAATTCAAAAACCAATTTTTCGTTAACGGTTTTATGAATGTCTGGTAGGATGACGGATCTGAATCTCTGATATTTATCCGACCAATATTCTAATCGGATTAAAATTTCCCGATTTACTAAACTTGTGATGGATCGGATTGTGTTGGGTCTGTTTGTTTTAAGATGTTTGGCAAGGTTACGTGTTTTGAGGTAGGCGGGGTTTCCTTTACTGAAATACCATTGGTGCAGATAGTGCAGCAGATTCTTTTGAAGCTTTGATATTTTGGTCTGCTTATGACCGTACCAATAAGCCATTAAGTTAGCATGTCGTTGCCAGGGACTATCTTT
>Ga0255046_10000308_pt1 | contig 12788 bp, 14 predicted proteins | sample BC1_12_27_MG_FD_183632 | JGI IMG/M metagenome (GOLD analysis project Ga0255046, IMG submission 183632) | Seawater microbial communities from Strait of Georgia, British Columbia, Canada - BC1_12_27 | ecosystem: Environmental > Aquatic > Marine > Strait | place: Canada: British Columbia...
CGCGACGGCCAGGCTCGTGACCGCCACGATGTACAAGCGTCGCTCCTCGCGCAGCCCTCGCCTCGCCCGCGTGATTGCGTTCTTCACGTCCATCGTCTCACCCCACCAGCGTGTGAATGCCACTACTACCCTGCCAGTGTTTGAGGCCTTGCTGAGCCTCCGACACGCGGCCTTCGTCGATCGAGATCAAGCGGTGATCCCGCTTGGAGATCAGGGAGTGGTCGTGCGTTGCGAACAGCACCGTCGTGCCGGTCGAGTTGATCTCTTCGAAGAGAGTCAGAATGTCGATCGCGAGATGCGGGTCGAGGTTGCCGGTCGGCTCGTCCGCCAGAATGAGCGCCGGCTCTGGAACGATCGCCCTAGCAACCGCGACACGCTGCTTCTCGCCGCCTGAGAGATTACTCGTCTGCTCAGGACCGCGGCCCGCCAAGCCGACGCGCTCCAGCGCCTCCGCCACTCGCGATCGGATCAGCCGTTGTGGCATCGAAACGATTTCGAGGGCTACGGCGACGTTCTCGAAGACCGTCCAGTGGTCGATGATCCGGAAGTCCTGAAACACAATCCCGAGGTTGCGCCGAAGGAACGGAATCGACTTGTCGGTCAATCGGGCGATGTCACGACCACAGAAGAGCACGCGGCCTTCGTCGACTCTAAGCTCGCGGTAGACGAGCTTCAGAAGCGTGCTCTTGCCGGCGCCGCTCGGCCCGGTGATGAACGCGAACTCCCCGCGCTCGACCGAGAGATCGACCCCGCGGAGGGTCGGCTGGTCGGGCCGGAAGAACTTGTAGACGTCCTCCAACACCAGAATCGGCTTCGACAGCTGGGGCTGGCTTGCGCGCGCGCCGGCCCGAAAGAATGGAAACGGGCGAACAACCTTGGTTCCCTGCATAGAGTCCCGCTAACCCGTTCAGCTCCCGCTGGGCAAGAAATCGGCCAAGAATCCGCGGTTGCCGAGGGCCCCGCTCCGGCTAGAGTCTTCACAGCATGGGCGAGCGAGCGGTCTTGTACGAGGCGGCGGACCGGATTGGGATGATCACCTTGAATCGCCCCGATCATCGGAACGCCATGACTCCGGAGCTTTTGGACGCGTTTTCGGAGGCCATCGAGGAGGCGCGGAACGATCAGGAGATCCGATGCCTCGTCATCACGGGCAAGGGCCGCTGCTTCAGCGCCGGTGCCGATCTCCGCTCGTCGATGCAGCGAAGCGATCTCGGCAAGCCATCCCTCGACGCGTCGTTTGCAATGTACGAGCCATTCCTGCGGGTGCTGGACATCGAGGTCCCGGTCATCGCCGCGATGAATGGCCACACCGTCGGCGGCGGATTCGGTCTTACCCTACTGGCCGACATCCGGGTCGCCAACGTCGACGCTAAATACGGAGTCAATTTCGCGCGCTTAGGAATCCATTCTGGACTCGGCATCAGCTACTTGCTCCCTCGGCTGGTCGGAGCGGCCTATGCGTCCGAGCTGCTATTCACCGGCAAGCTGATCCGCGGGGATGAGGCCCTTCGCATCGGGCTGGTCACGCACACCGAGGAGGCCGACGAGGTGCTCCCGACCGCCATGGGTCTTGCCCGCGCGATCGCCGGTTCGGCTCCGATGGCCGTGCAGCAAATGAAGGCCTCGATTCGCCGGGGGCTTCGATGGGAGATTCGCGAAGCCGCCCTCGAAGAAGCCGGGCTTCAAGCAGAGAGCTTGGCCACCGACGATGCCAAGGAAGGCGTGAGCGCTATCCTTCAAAAGCGGGAACCTGAGTTCACCGGAAGATAGACCCATGCTGGCAATCCCGGAGCTACCGATACCGATCGACGCCGTGCCCGCGCAGTTGCAGCGCTTTGCCGACCCCAACGGACCGGCCGCCGCACGGATGATGGCCGCTCGGGGGATGGTCCCCGTCAAAGGTGGCGACCTCGTGCTGCTGCTCGTGCAGCTAACCGCCGACGCGGACCCCGAGGTCTGCAAGTCGGCCGCCGATACGCTGGAGGGACTACCGGACGCGGTGCTGCTGCCCGCGTGCGAGCAGAACCTGCATCCGGCCGTTTTCCATGAGGTCGCCCGGCAATTCTCGACCCACGACGAAGTGTTGGCGAGGCTCGCTCAAAACCATGCCGTCGCCGACGCGACCATCGCCGCGATGTCGGCGCATTGCTCCGAGCGCATTACCGAGATCATCTCGGTCAACCAGCAACGCCTCCTCGGCGCGCCGCAGATCATCGAAGCCCTCTACAAGAACCGCCACACCCGCATGTCGACCGCCGACCGTCTCATCGAGCTTGCCGCCCGCCACGAGGTCGAGCTGACCGGCATTCCGATGTTCTCAGAGTTGAAGAAGGCGATCCAAGGCCAGCTCATCCCCGAGGCGAGCGACGAGCCCCTGCCAAGCGACGATGCCTTCTCGAATGCCCTCGACGAAGACGCCGACCAGGACGCGGTGGCCCGTGACAAGATCGATGGCACCGAGGAGACGAAAGAGGAGTTCGTTCCGCTTCAGACGAAGCTTCGTTCGATGAACGTTGGCGAGAAGATCCGCATGGCGCTTCTCGGCAACGCGGCGGCGCGATCGATCCTCGTGCGAGACCCGAACCGCGTGGTCGCCATGGCGGCAATCGCCTCTCCAGCGATGGGAGAGAGCGAAGCCAAGAACGCCGCACAGAGCCGCGAGGTCTCCGAGGACGTGCTCCGATACATCGGCAAGAAGCGTGATTGGCTTCGGAGCTACGAGATCAAACGATCCCTGTGCAACAACCCGAAGACACCGCTAGCCCTTTCGATGACGTTCCTCGCGCACCTTCGCCGCAACGACCTGCTGGCGTTGTCGCGAAGCCGCGGTATTCCAGGGCCACTCAAACAGGCTGCCAAGCGAAGGTCCAAGAAGTTCGATTCATGAGTCTATTGAAGAAACTGTTTTCGGCCGATCCCGAGGCGCTCGAGCAGAAGGCCGATGCGCTCTACGCTGCCAGCGACTACGGCCCGGCCAAGCTCGCGTATGAAAAGGCCATCGCTGCATCCCCAGAGGGTGCGCAGGCGGCGCTCGCGGACAAGGTTCGACGATGCACCGATGGCATCGCGCGGCAACGCATCGAAGAAGCCAGGGCCTACCTTGCGCAGGGGTCAATCGAGCTGGCGGAGCAGGAGCTCGAGGGTGCGCTAGAAGTCGCGGCCGACGACGCAGTTCGTGACGAAGCCCAGTCCTTGCTCGACGGGCTCGAGGCAAAAGAAGCACAGGAGCAAGCGACGTCTCAGGAAATGACCGATGAGGAGCGCGTCGCGCTGCTGATGGGCCAGTGGCACGATGCGCAGGCCGACGAATACGACAGTTACGGGGACGCTCTTCTCGATGCGCTCGTCGCGATGCACAAGGAGCAGTTCGACGATGCGCGGGGTCGGCTCGAAGCGCTGCTCGCCGATGCGCTGGAGCCACGATACCTATGGCTGGAGGTGGGACGCGCGCGCCTGCTCGCCGGCGACGCGCCCGAGGGCAAGGAGGCGTTGCAACGCTTCTTGGGGGCCCTGCAAGATGACGAGGGGGGCGAAACCAAGCTCGCGGCCAATCTCGCCCTCGCCGGTCTCGCGAACGAAGCCGAGGAGTTCGAGGAGGCGATGGGCTACTTCGAGGGGGCCGTGCACGCCTTGCCGGAGGACTATCGGCCCTACCTCGCCATGGGGGCATTTCTGCGGGGCAAGGGGCACGGCGCCGAGGCTCTCGAAGTGCTCCAAACGGCGCTCGAGCTTAGCAAGAAGGCGGGCACCGACTGGCGGCTCCTCGAAGAGCTCGGCCTGGCGTCCGAGCTTGCGGAAAAACCAGCCGAAGCTCGAAGCTTTCTCGAGCAAGTGGTCGAGTTCTTTGCGAATCATCAGATCACGGACTTTCCGCCGACGACGGCAACGACGCTCGCCAAGCTGTACGAGGCCGACGGCCGACTGGATCGCGCGGCCGACCTGTACCGGGCGCTGAGCCAGGGCAGCGACAAGGAGCAGCACGCGCTTTATCACTACGAGGCGGGCCGCCTCCTTCACGCCTTAGGCCTCGGCGACGAGGCCCGGCGCATGCTCACCCGGGCCGACGCGCTCATCACTGAAGAGGACGCCGAGCTGGCCGAACGGGTCGCGGCATTGTTGCAGGCCTAAAGCCCAATCGGCTGATTTTATACGAGTTTTCGGCTCGATGACGGGTTCGAAATCGGTGCTATGTTTATCGGGCGTCGAGGCGTGGACCGGGAATCTACCTGGCCGCGACCAAAGCGAGTCAAACCCATGAGCGGAAGTGGACACGCGTCCGAGGAGCGGGCTGTGACGGTGCCGCGACTTCGCAAGATGAAGCGTGAGGGCACACGAATCACCATGGTGACCGCGTACGATGCCACCTTCGCGCGCCTATTCGACGATGCGGGCATGGACATTCTACTCGTGGGGGACTCGCTCGGGATGGTCGTGCAGGGGCAAGACTCCACCCTGCCCGTCACGGTCGACGAGGTGATTTACCACTGCCGCGCCGTCGCCCGAGGCACGCGGCGCGCCCACCTCGTCGGGGACATGCCGTTCCTCAGCTGGCAGGTGAGCGCGGAGCAGGCGCTCACGAACGCCGGCCGTTTCCTCTCCGAGGGCGGAGCCCAGTCGGTCAAGCTCGAGGGTGGCGTTGATGCAGCGCCGACGATCGAGCGCATCGTGCACGCGGGCATCCCTGTCATGGCGCACGTGGGTCTCACACCGCAGAGCGTGCACGCGATGGGTGGCTTTCGCGTCCAGGGCAAGACCGAAGAAGCCGCGGAGCGCGTGCTGGACGACGCGAAGGCCGTCGCCCAAGCGGGAGCGTACTCCTTGGTGCTCGAAGGTATCCCAACCGACCTCGCACAACGGATAACCGACGAGGTCGACATCCCGACCATTGGCATCGGCGCCGGCCCCCATTGCGACGGACAAGTGCTGGTCTGTTACGACCTGCTTGGCCTGACGCCCGACCTGAAGCCGAAGTTCGTGAAGCGATATGCCGAATTCTTCGAAGAAGGCGTCGCCGCTGCGCGCCGTTACCGTGACGAGGTTCGTGCCGGCACCTTCCCGAGCGAAGAGTACAGCTTCGGCAACGTGAAAAAGAGTGAGACTCCGGCTTCGCCATCCAGCTTGAGCCTCGTTCGAGACCCTCGAGCGTCGTACGGACCCAAGGGATGACCACAGCCGTCCGCAAGCCAGCCGGCTTCCGGCAGGCCTGCGATGATGCGCGCGCCGGCTCCCGCACGGTCGGTCTCGTGCCAACGATGGGCGCGCTGCACGAAGGGCACTTCTCGCTGATCGAGGAAGCCAAGAAGCGCACGGACTTCGTCGCAGTGACCATCTTCGTCAACCCGCTGCAGTTCGGTCCCGGCGAGGACCTGGACCGCTACCCTAGAACACTCGAAAGCGACCTCGCGGGCTGCCGCGAACGCGACGTTGATGTGGTGTTCGCCCCGGCGCCCGACTCGATGTACCCGGCGCAGTTCCAAACGCAGGTATCGATCGGGGAGCTCACCAAGCCGCTCGAAGGCGAGTGCCGCCCGGCACACTTCGACGGCGTGACCACGGTCGTCGCCAAACTGTTCAACCTTGCGGGCCCCTGCGCCGCCATGTTCGGCCGCAAGGACTACCAGCAATGGAAGCTCCTCTCGCGCATGGCTCACGATCTCGACATGCCGATCGAGGTCGTCGGATGCCCCATCGTGCGCGAGCCGGATGGCCTCGCCCTCTCCTCTCGCAACCGATACTTGTCCGCGTCGGAACGCAAGCGGGCGCTCGGGGTCGTGTCCGGGCTCCGGCGCGCCCACGATGCCTGGTGCGAAGGCGAGCACAATCCGGATACGCTTCGTTCCCTTGCGGCAGAGCCGGTGCAGTCGGATTTCGACCGAGTCGACTACGTGGCGGCGGTCGACCCCGACACGCTGGTGAAGCCAGCGGGGCCTCCTTCGCGCCTGTTGATCGCGGTGGCCGCACATTTAGGGACGACTCGGTTGATCGACAATGTCGTACTCGGCGAAGATCCGCGCCCCTAGGACATACGGATCACGCGCCGTACAGCAACCAGACCACGAGCCCAACCAGCAACGAGCCCGCGCCCAGTGCCCATAGCCACTTGTACCGAGATCCTGCGGGCCGCGGGCTTTTCCATCCGGCGACGGTTGGCTCTCCCTCGTCGAGGTCGTAGCGAAGCGGCGGTTCCGTTGGCGTGGGCCGTTCCTGCGCAGACTGGGTCACCACACGATCTCGGGTGTGAGGGATGTGGTCGGCGAGCGACAGCACCCGAGGAGGGGATGGAGGCGGCATGTCAGCCAACAGTTCTCCGATTCGCTCGGATGCATCAATGGGTGCTCGGTCGGCGAGGTATTCCACCAGAGCATCGGCCATCGCCCCGGCATCGGCATAGCGCTCGACGGGATTCGCGGCGGTCGCCCGCGCCACGATCGCGTCGAGCTCTTCGGGAATTTCGTCGCGTCGGCACGATGGCGCCGGCACCTCGGCACGGCGGACGGCGTCGAGAAGTGACTGGATGTCGCTCGCGTGGTGGAGCCTCTCTCCGACCAGGAGCTCCCACAACACAACCCCCGCGGAAAAAATATCGCTCCGATGATCCAGGGGCTCCGCCCACGCCTGCTCCGGCGACATGTAGAAGTACTTCCCTTTGATGACACCGGATTCTGGGTCGCTTTGTCTGGAATTGGCTTTCGCGATGCCAAAGTCCGCGATCTTCACCTGGCCCGCGAAGCTCAGCAGCACGTTTTGCGGGGAGACGTCGCGGTGGACGATCCCTGCCGGCTCCCCCTGCTCATCCCGATGGCCGTGCGCGTAGTCGAGCCCACGGCACACCTCGGCGATGACGTGAGCGGCGAGCTCAACCGGCAACAGGCGGTCCGCGCGCCGGAGCGTCTCCAGCACGTGGTGTGCGTCATAGCCTTCGACGTGCTCCATCACGAGGACATACGCGCCGGCGACGCAAGCGAGGTCCAAGGTCTGGACGATGTTTCGGTGGCTCAGCGCAACCGAGAGCTTCGCCTCATCGAGGAGCATCGAGCCGAAGCCGCCGTCGGCGGCGTGGTGAGGGTGGATCCGCTTGATGGCGACGAGCTTCTCGAACCCCACGGCGCCGGCCGTCCTGGCGAGATACACCTCTGCCATGCCGCCCGCGGCGAGCCGCCGAAGAAGCGTGTAGGGTCCGAAAGGTCGTGGGAGATCTGAGCTCGACATGGGCGCTCGACCGCAATCTATCCAATTCGATTCCATGACGTAAACGAATGGTTCGCGTATGCTGGAGTCATGAGTCGACCACCCATGCCAAAGCTCACTTCGGACCACCTGGCCGACATCGGCCTCTTCGGGGGATTGAGCAAGGAGACGCTCGAGATCCTTGCTTCGTCGCTCCCGACGAGCCGCGTCGAAGCGGGAGAGATGGTCGTCGCAGAGGGTGACTTGTCGACGCAAATGTTCGTCGTCGTTGCTGGCGAGCTCGAGGTCATCAAGAAGGGCGAGTCCGGCGGCGACGTGCGTGTGGCCGTGCTCGGACCTGGCGACTGGTTCGGCGAGATGTCGATCATCGACGTGCAACCGCGTTCGGCGAGCGTGCGGGCGGTAGCCCCCACGTTGGCGCTCGCTGTCACCGCCGAGCACGTCGAGAATCTGCTCTACCGGCGCGACGTCAAAGACTACGCGCTCTTCATCATGAACATCGCGCGCGAGCTCAGCCGGCGCCTTCGAGTGGCCGATGGAATTCTTGCCCAGTTCTACGCCGCACTCTCCCATCAATACGGCCCAACACCCAGACGCTGATGGCCTGGTGGAAATGGGCGCTGGCGTTCCTGGCGGGGATGGTCGTAGCCACGGTCCTCTTGTTCGTGTGGGACATCACGATCCTGACGTTGCGGGGAGACATGGAGCTTCGCGCGGAAGAGGTCGACGGCACCGAGCTCTACGACGACACACCCATTCGTGAGCTGAGCGAGATGACTCCGCAGGAACGTCAAAAATTCTTTCCGATTTGGGGCCGCGCGTATTTTGGCGTTTCGAATTTCAAGCTCAACGATCAGCAGGGCCGCACCGTCATCAAGGTCAAGAACCTGCGCGGTAACTTCAATCTCGACAAGCTTCGAACTGGCGTCTACCGAGGGTCAGTACGCATTGCCGAAGAAATCGACCTGTGGCTCTACCGGGCGCCATCAGGGGAAGTGTCACTCGCGGAGGCCTTCGGCACCGCTCCCACCCCGGTGAAGCGAGACCTCGGATTAGAGGTTCCGCTCGGGGATTGGGCCATGGAAGTTGGGCCCGTGAAGGTCAAGAGAACCAGGCTCCACATCATGATGACCGACACGCCCGTCGTGATCGAGCTAGAGGGCGCGACGGTCTACGCCCGACAGCGGCCCGGAGAAACAGCGCCCAAGATCTTCATCACCGAGGCCAGCGCCCGTATGGTCGAGCCACAGCCGCTTCCAAACCCGATTCCGATCCCGTACGCAACCGCCGTCGTGTCGCTCTCCGGCAAGCCCCTCGTCGACCTGACCGCCGTCGCCTGCGTCAATCGCGAGCCACTGCGAGTCCGGGTGGTGGTGCCCACCAAAATCAGTCGCGTATTCATCACGGCGGACGCTGCAAGTGTGAGCGGAGGGCTCGGGCTCATGGGGCTCAAGATCGCGGCTGAAATCGAGAAGGAGCTGGACGTCAAGTCCGGCCCCGTGAAAGTGAAGGGGCAACCCGACTGCAGTGGCCGCAGAATCGTGAAGATCGACCAAGACGGCAACGTGATACAGAAGTAGCGGCTAGAACACCCCGGGCGGCGGCGTGGTCAGACCCTTGAGCTCCTCGCGGTCCTTCAGCGCCTCGAGGATGATTGTAGCTGTCTCTTCGATCGCGCAGTTCGTCACGTCGACGACCATCCACTCCGGGTTGTCGCGGAGAATGGTGTGGGCGTACTCGAGCTCGGATTTGACGTGGTCTCGAAGACCGTAGTTCGCGTCAGGAGGCATCCCGAGTTGTTGGAGGCGGTGCTTGCGGATGCCTATCAACTGGTCAACGTCGATCGTCAGGCCCACGACACGGTACCCCGGGAGCTGGTAGAGCTCGTCCGGGGGCTCCACGCCGAGGACGAGGGGCACGTTGGCGACTTTGAGCCCGCGGCCTGCCAAGTAGGTCGACAGCGGTGTCTTGCTCGTGCGGCTCACCCCAACCAGGACCAAGTCGGCTTTATGGAGGTTCCGCGGTTCCTTGCCGTCGTCGCTCTTGACCGCAAACTCGATCGCCTCGACTCGACGAAAGTATTCTTCCGACAGTGGCATCTCGCCCGTCGGTATGTTCACGGGATCGGCTTCGAGGTAGTCCCCGATCTGACTGATCAGCGAGCCAATGACGTCGACGTGCCGAACGCCGAGCTTCGTCGCCTCTTCGTTGAAGTGATCCCGGAGCTCTGGGCGAACCAGAGTGAATACGATCATCGCCCCTTGCGCGGACGCGTTCTCTAGAATGGCGGTCAGGCCGCGCCGGTCTCGCACGCGCCGTTCGAGCTTCAACTTGACGCTATGATCTGGAAACTGAAGGAGCGTGGCCCGCGTGACGCGTTCGGCAGTTTCGCCGGTCGAGTCGCTGACTACGTAGATGACCTTCGCATCCATCGGCGCATGACTCAGCCGCGGCGGCCCAGCTTGCGCCCATGCATGCGATTGACGCGGCGGCGGTTCTTCGCCTTGCGCTTGGCGTTGCGGCGGGCGGCCTTGTTGCGCTTACGGGGCCGGTCGCTGTTGACGATGTTCAAGTACATGAATTGCTCCTAAGGCGGGGGTCTAAGGGATGGCCGGGGGGTTCGCAAGCCGTCACCGCTGTCGTCGCGGGACGAGCAGCCAGTAGTCCAAGTCTAGTACAACGTCCTTGTGATACACGTCTCTCCCCTCCCTGGAGACCTTTAGCGGGAATCCGGCTTCGGTGGGGCGGACGTCCTTTAACCCGACCAATCGCACGCGAAGCGCGCCACAGTCTGTCCTGCCGGGCAGGTCGGCTTTGTCGAGGATCTCGCTGTAGGCGTAAATCGTGTCACCGGCGAATGTGGGGTTGGCGTGGGCTCCGCCGTTCCACGCGAGGATGCCAAGCACCTTCTCCATGCCATTGAACGACAGCGAGCGCGCCACGCTGATCACGTGACCGCCGTACATCAGACGACGACCAAAACGGGTGTCTTTGGTCTGCACCGCGTCGAAGTGAACCTTGGCGGTGTTTTGATACAGGCGCGTTGCCGTTGCGTGCTCCGATTCCTCGATCGTCATACCGTCGACGTGGTCGATCTTCTCGCCCACTTCATAGTCCTCAAAGTAGGCGCTGCCCCCCGATGGCCAGTCCTCGTACCCGGCGAGATCGAGATTGGAGGGAACGACCAAATCCGCCGGGGCGACCTCCTTGGGCATCGCCGGCCGATCGGCTGCGCCGGTTGGCGTCGAAGGGTCCCGTTTGTGAACCATCACCCAGCGGTAGTATTCGAGCACCGTCTCGCCGCGTTGGTTGGTCCCGACGGTCTTGACCCACACGACCCCGGTTTTCCCGTTGCTGTTTTCCTTCTTGCCGACGACCTCCGAGATGGATCGCAGGGTGTCGCCCGCGTAGACAGGAGTTAGGAACCGCACGCCGGCATAGCCGAGGTTCGCGACCGCGTTGAGTGAGACGTCGTTGACGGTCTTGCCAAACACGATGTGAAAGACCAAGAGGTCGTTGATCGTCTCCCGCGGGTGACCCAGCGAGCGAGCGAACTCCGCGGAACAGTGGAGCGGGTAGCGGGACCCTGTGAGCCCGATATACAGGGCCGCCTCGCCCTCTGTGATGGTGCGGGGCACCGCGTGCACGAGCTTCGCGCCGACTTCGAAATCCTCGAAAAAATTGCCTGGATTGGTCTTCACCATGTCTTTTCCTCGGTTACGAACGACGGACTCTAGCCCGTAAAGTCGATGCTGTCGCGCCGTCCACGGGGCCTGGCACTGTTCTAGGTTTGGATGGTATGAGGCGACGGTGGACCTGGAGAAAGAGCGGGCGAGCATGGTGGAGCACCAGCTCCGTCATCGAGGGATCGCGGACAGCCGGGTGCTCGCGGCAATGGGCGAGGTGCCGCGCGAAGCGTTCGTGCCTGATGCATACAAGAAGAACGCGTACGCCGATGGCGCCCTTCCCCTCTCCCACGGGCAAACCATTTCCCAACCCTTGATGGTCGCGATGTCGGTCGAGGCGCTCCAGCTCGAGGGTGACGAGACGGTCTTGGAAGTCGGCGCAGGCTCCGGTTACCAAGCCGCGATCCTGTCCAAGCTCGCCAAGAAGGTCTATGCCATCGAAATCATTCCCGAGCTCGTCGCCAATGCGCGGCGCGTGCTCGACTCGTTGGGGATCAACAACGTCGAGATCATCTGTGCCGATGGGCGCAAAGGATGGCCCGAGGGAGCTCCTTATGATGGCATCGTGGTTGCTGCCGCCGCAGAAGAGGTTCCGCAAGCTTTGATCGAGCAGCTCAAAGAAGGAGGCCGGCTCGTCATTCCGGTCGGCGGCAGGTGGGGCCAATCGCTTCAGGCCTCGCGCAGGCGCGGCGACAAGCTCGAAACGGACGAGCTATGTGGAGTCGTCTTTGTGCCGTTGGTCTACGGCAGCTAGACTCCGGCCCGCGGAGGAGCACGCAATGAGCATGATTGTCTTTCGGTACCTTCATTTCTTGGGTATCACGTTCTGGGTAGGCACCGCAGTGGCCGTGGCGGTCGCGGCGTCCGCACCCACACCATGGGAGAGCGGAATCGCGCAAGCGCTCCGTAAAGTGACGGTTCGCGTGACGACACCATCGATGCTCTTCGCGTTCGCGGGCGGTTTCGGAATGCTGATCCCGAGCTTCGCCGAGACGTACGCAAAGCAAGGTTGGATGCACGCAAAGCTCGCACTGGTGCTTGCCCTGGCCGGCGCGACCGGCGTGCTCACCGGAAAGCTACGGCGATGGGCGGAGGGCCAAGAGGTACCGGCACAGACTTTTGGCCGTCTCGCCTGGGTCATCTCGATCATCGCCGTCCTCATCGTAACCCTCGCAGTCTTGCGCCCGTTCTAAGCTCACCGCGCCGAAATTAACCCTTTCAAAAAGGGGACTGTCCCCTTTTTGCTGGATGCTGGGGCTGGCTTGGGGACCGACACGTCGCGGCCCAGTATCATGTCCCCTACGCGAGCGGAGGCCCCGTCGTAGAAGCCGGCTTCGCCCTCGAATGTTTCCGGGTTCCGATAGGTGCCGAAGATCATGTCGATGACCGGCAGGTCGCAGTAGTTGCCGGAGTGCGAGCCGCGCTCGTGATGAACCGCGTGCATCTCCGGGCGTGAGATGAAGTATCCGAGCCAGCGAGGCGTTCGGATGTTGGCGTGGGTGAACATCGCCGTGAAGGTGACAATCACGTTGACCACAACGGCCGCCTCTGGGGTCACGCCCACGGCCCAGACGAGCGCCAGACTGCCAAGGAAGGTCCAGCCGATCATGTCGAGGGGCGAGAAGTAGAACGCGCCGGCCACGTCGACCCTTTCCGCGCTGTGGTGCATCTGGTGCAACCACCTCCAGAGGAAGTCGCTCCCGTGCAGCACGCGGTGCCAGGCGTACACGAAGGCCTGGAGGCTCAGGAAGCCGACGCCGGCCCCCCGGAGCGTGCCCAATGACGTGACGTCGACCAGGCGGTGCTCCCCGAGCCAAGCGTCCCAGACGAACGGCAGCACAGTCGACAGGACGGCGTAGAGCAGAAACGAGGCGATGCCTTTGGCGACCCAGCCGTTGACCTTGGAGAAACCTC
>Ga0255046_10000310_pt1 | contig 12777 bp, 8 predicted proteins | sample BC1_12_27_MG_FD_183632 | JGI IMG/M metagenome (GOLD analysis project Ga0255046, IMG submission 183632) | Seawater microbial communities from Strait of Georgia, British Columbia, Canada - BC1_12_27 | ecosystem: Environmental > Aquatic > Marine > Strait | place: Canada: British Columbia...
TGGAAAACATCGAGGAAGGCTACTTCGAAGTGGATCTTGCTGGGAATTTCACCTTTGTAAATGATTCACTGTGTAGAATTGCAGGATATAACCGGGACGAACTGATTGGTATGAACAACCGGGATTACGCTACCCCGGAGACCGCCAAAAAAATGTATCAAGTCTTTAGCAAAACCTATCAGACCGGAGAGCCCGCAAGAATTGTGGACTATGACATTTTCAGAAAGGATGGCAGCACAAAAACCCTGGAGCTCTCTGCATCTTTGATGGCGAATTCGGCGGGCGAACCTGTTGGTTTCCGAGGCGTAGTCCGCGATGTTACAAAACGCAAGCAGGCGGAGGAGGCCTTGCGTGAAAGCGAAGAGCGCTACAGGAGCCTTTTCAAAAATAATCACACGGTTATGCTATTAATTGACCCGGAGACTGCAGACATAGTAGATGCCAATCCTGCAGCTTGCTCCTTTTATGGTTGGGGCCATGAAGAACTCACCAGCAAGAAAATTACCGATATCAATACACTCACTGACGAGCAAGTTTACCAAGAAATAGAGCGAGCGAAGTCAGAACAAAACCAGCACTTTTTCTTCCGTCACCGTTTGGCAAGAGACGAGATTGTCGATGTTGAAGTCTTCAGTGGTCCGATCGTACTGAACGGCAAACAGCTTCTGTATTCGATCGTTCACGATATCACCGAGCGCAAACAAGTCATTGAAGCACTCCGGGCCAGCGAAGAAAAGTACCGCACGGTTCTGGAAGCAAATCCGGATCCTGTGGTTGTCTACGACATTGATGGCAAAGTTGTCTATTATAACCCTGCCTTCACCCGTGTTTTCGGCTGGTCCCTGGGTGAGCGTTTGGGCAAAAAAATGGATGTTTTCGTGCCTGAGGAAAGCTTGCCAGAGAATCAAACGATGATCAGCAGGGTGTTGGCTGGCGAAAGCTTCTCTGGCATAGAAACCCGGCGATACACCAAGGAAGAAAAAATCATTCCCGTCAGCATCAGTGGAGCCGTCCTTCGAGATATGGACGGCAACCCTGTGGGGAGTGTCATCAATTTACGAGACATCAGCGAACAGAAAAATCTGGAGGGCCAGCTGCAGCAAGCTCAAAAAATGGAGGCCGTCGGCACTCTGGCGGGGGGAATCGCTCACGATTTCAATAACCTGCTCCAAGCCATACAAGGCTATACGGAACTCCTACTAATGCGCAAGAAGGAGGGAGAGTCCGATTGGCGAGAACTGCAGGAAGTCATCCGTGCCTCCAAAAGAGGAGCGGAACTGACTCAGCAACTGCTCACCTTCAGTCGCAAGGTTGAGAGCAAAAGAAGACCCCTCGATCTCAATCAGGAGGTGGGAGAATTACGCGAACTGCTCGAGCGCACTATTCCCAAGATGATAGATGTCGAATTTAAACTCGCTGCCAATCTCAAAATGGTCAACGCTGACTCGGCGCACCTGAAGCAAGTGCTCGTGAACCTCGCTGTCAACGCTAAAGATGCAATGGCTGAGGGCGGCAAACTGCTCATTGAGACGCAAAGCGTAACCTTAGATCAGGAATTTTGCAGGAGATATGCTGAAGTAAAGCCAGGGGATTACGTGCTGTTTTCGATCTCCGATACCGGACATGGCATGGGTAAAGAGACCCTGGAGCACATCTTCGATCCTTTCTATACCACCAAGGAGGTTGGAAAGGGTACAGGCCTCGGTCTGTCAATAGTTTACGGAATTATAAAAAATCACGAAGGCTACATCACCTGCTATAGCCGCCCCGAAGTTGGAACCACCTTTAGAATATACCTACCGACAATAGAGCCGGAAGCCGTGCCTGTAGACGTATTGACAGCACCGGAGCCTGAGGGTCTCGCCAGAGGAGGTAACGAAACCATTTTGCTGGTGGATGACGAGGAGTTCATTAGGGAACTTGGGGTGGATGTACTCGGCCGTGCTGGTTACACAGTTCTCACTGCCAACAATGGGGAGAACGCCTTGGAACTATACCGTCAGGAGCGGGCTCGGATTGACTTGGTGATTCTGGATTTGATCATGCCTGGCATGGGTGGCAGCAAGTGTCTCGAAGAACTTCTCACGATAGATCCACACACACGAGTATTGATAGCCAGTGGCTACTCGCCCGATGGTCCTACCAAAGGAGCCCTTGACGCCGGCGCCAAAGGCTTTGTCAGCAAACCCTACGATACCAGGCAGTTTCTGCAACTGGTTCGTGAGATCCTGGATAGAAAATAAAGCCTCGAGTTCATCGCCCGAGTCGGATAGGGGGGCAGGGTAGAGCTGCTTGGTGGTCTAAGTGACAAGCTTTAGGATATTCTTATTATCCTCCCGCCGATATTGGACCTCGTTCATCAATTCTTTGATGATATACACCCCGAGGCCACCGATCTGTCGTTCAGAAATATCGTCGGTAAGATCAGGGGCATCCAATCCATGAACGTCAAAAGGGATCCCGGTATCTTCAATTTCGATGACAAACCGGCTCTCATCATCCAGCATGCAACTGACCTTGACCTCTCCAACCTGTTCCTGGTAAGCATAATTGCAGATGTTAACCAGGACCTCTTCCGTTGCCACGCCTATCTCGGTAATTCTTCCCGGACTTATGCCTTGCCCTTCCGCGCAACTTGACACAAATTCGACAAAATCCCTGAGATTATTGATATCGGCGGGTAATTTTAGTTCTGATAGGAGACGCATCGACTCAAATGTGTTCAAGGGCAACTTGCAGTGATTCGTATGTTGGGATCATAGAACTAAAGCCTGAGATCTTAAATATCTTTTCCACTTCATCTCGAGGGGCAGCACACATTAACTTCCCGTCCTTTGATTTCAACTCCTTGGCGATCACCAGAATACTGCGAAGGCCAGCACTGCTTATATAGCCAAGCTCCGCCAGATCAATGATAAAGCTTGTCTCACCTTCGTTCAGCCATTGCCCCATTTTCTCCTCAAACTCGGGCGCAGAAATAGCATCCATTCTTCCATTCAAAGAGATTATTTTCGTATCCTTTTCCTTCCCGGCTTCTATTATCTCCACGGCATCCTCCAGATAATTGCTTTTCACGATGGACTGTAATCATAGCACAGACTGTAGAGATGATGAAATGAGTTTAGTGGTAAAGGAACACTTTAAACTATTGGATTTACCTGTCAGCTGATTGGAGCGCCGGGATGCGGTAACAATCCAATCCAAAAGCTTCCTCTATTGTTAAGCTGACGGCGAATAAGTAATTTGACGTGTCAATTTGCCGCTGGTATTGTAGTCCCTACACATCCCGGGTCGCAGAAACCTTTGTGCAGGTAAGTTCAACACTCCCCGGAAACTAAATTCTTTTTACAAATATGCGATGCAAATAGTTTTTTCGCTCAGCGTAATTGGATTTCACCAGAAACCATACTCAGCTGAAGGAAGAATCGACCATGTTTTCCTCTCTTAAGACGAAAATCATCTTTTTCATTGCCCTGGTGATGATAGCTACAGCGATCGGGGTTTTGTACTTCACCCACAGAGACGTAGGACAGGCAATGTCCCAGGCTGAAGAGGCTTCCGCAGAAAATGTGCTTCGGCTCGTAGAACTGAACATTCTGGGAGGATATCAGAAACTCCTCACCGACAGGATCGGCGCGATCAAACAACGGGAGGCTCGGTTGAAAACCCAGGTCAGCTCTGCCGCATCCGTCCTGAACCAGTTCAACCTTCTTGCCACAAAAAGACTGGTTTCCAAAAAGTATGCTCAACAGACGGGACTGAGTTGGCTCAGATCTGTTGCATCCATGGAACAAGAGGACTTGTTCGTCTTCGATGAAAATGGAGTGGTCATCGCCCACCCAGACCCCGTAATGCAATCCAGGTCAATCGATCCGCTGCGTGACATGAAAGGCAGGAAGATTGCCGCGGTGATGTCCGCGGACGTTTTGGATCCCGGCGGAGATTTCGCCGTATTTGATTGGAAGAAGCCAGGAGAAGAGGTCGGCAGTAAGAAACTCGGATACTTCATTCCTGTGCAGGTTTGGAAATGGACAGTAGCAGCTGTGGTCGATATCAGTGACATCCAGGCCGAGGCCGAGCGGAAATTGGAAGAGATAGTAGGCGTCTTGAAAAAAACCTTTGCCAACATCCAAATTGCCAAAACCGGTAGTGTCTTCATGTTCAACGGCAAGAAGGATATGCTCATCCCTCCCCACGCTCAAGAAGAGTTAGATTATCGATCTACTATCAATCCCCGCACGGGTAACCTCCTCTTGGATGATCTTATGGGCGCTGCTAAATCCGAAGATTACTCCATGTCCTTTGTCGTCTCGGGGAGCGGCGGCAACCGGGTCATGGAGGCCTATGTCCGCTATTTCAAGGCACTGGATTGGTACATTGCGGTAGCGGTTCCGGTTGAGGAAATTCAGGCTCCAGCCAGGGCCCTTGTTACCAGACAGAGTTTCATCATCTCCCTCATTTTTCTCGGCAGCTTGGGGGTAGCGTATCTCCTGGTAACGCGTATCTCACACCCGCTCAATCTGCTGGCTTCATATGCCAGGGAACTGCCCATGACTGATTTCACCGCTGACGAGGAAGAGAGTACCCCCATCGATGATCTGTCGGCAAAATTCAGGGACGAGGTAGGCCGGTTGGCAGAATCCTTCGTGTTTATGAGAACGGAACTGAAAAAGAACGTCAAGGAACTCATGGAGACGACAGCCGCGAAAGAAAGAATCGAAAGTGAGCTGCAAATTGCCCATGACATTCAGATGGGTATCCTGCCCAAGGAATTTCCACCATTTCCAGACAGGCACGAGTTCGAAATATATGCTACCGTAGAACCGGCAAAGGAGGTAGGGGGGGATCTTTACGATTTCTTCTTTGTAGATGACGATCATCTCTGTTTTGCCGTGGGCGATGTCTCGGGCAAGGGAGTGCCTGCAGCCCTTTTTATGGCTGTGTCCAAAACCCTCGTTAAAATGGAAGCCTCCAAGGGCTTGCCGGCTGCTGAAGTATTGAGCAGGGTTAATCGACAGCTTGCGCAGGACAATCCTTCACTCATGTTCGTGACACTTTTCTTGGGAATTCTCAACGTTCGCACCGGAGAGGTCGAATACAGCAATGGCGGCCATGATCCTCCCTATAAACTGAGCGCCAGTGGAGAGATACAGCCACTGGAGTTGACCGATGGTGTGATGCTCGGGGTGACGGAGGCTCTCAACTATCAGTCGAAAAAAAATCAGCTCCAGAAGGGAGAGACGATTTTTCTTTACACCGATGGCGTCACAGATGCGAAGAATCCAGACGATCAATTGTTTTCTGAGGCAAGATTGCAGCAAATGTTGACTCGCTTGCAAGAGAAAAGCACAACGGACATTATCCAGTCCATACGTTCGGAGATAGAAATCTTTTCTGAGGGAACACCCCAATATGACGATATCACCATGCTGGCATTGAAGTTTAATGGGTGACCGGAAGGGAGACAGACACTGACAGGGTGGCAATGAGGCAGAGAGACTTGTGGGTCTGCAACGTTAGGGTCGAGTCTGCGCGGGTAAAGGTACTGCTTTGAAACGGATTATCTTTCCAAGCCTGATTTTTCTTCTCGTTTGTTCTCTCAGCACACTTTCTTGGTCTTCCAACTACACCATATCCGTCAGCCAGATAGTCCAACATCCGTCCCTGGACGCCATGCGTCAGGGATTCATGGACTACCTCGCGGAAAAGGGCCTCCAGGTAAGGTATAAAGTCCATATTGCAGGCGGAAACCCCGCAACCAATCTCCAGATAGCAAGCCGGATTATTGCAGAGGATCCTGACCTGGTGCTCACCATCTCCACACCTTCATCCCAGGCCTGCGCCCAGAAAATCAAGGGAAAGACCATCCTTTTTGCCGGGGTTACCGACCCGGTGGGTGCTGGGCTCGTAAAAAGCCTCGAGAAACCTGGTGCTAACATCACTGGTACCACAGACATGAGCCCGATAGACCGGCATATCCAACTCATGAAAGAAATACATCCAAAACTTAAGAAATTGGGAGTGATCTACAACCCCGGGGAAGCGAACTCGGTTACCTTGGTAAAAGAGCTGAAAAAAGAGAGTGCCAAATTTGGCATTGTCGTCCAGGAGGCCCAAGCGGTCAAAGCCGCCGTTGTGGGCAAGGTGCTGAGGAGCATTATTGGCAGGTGTGACGCCGTGTATATCCCGACAGACAACACCATAATCTCGCGCCTCGAGATCGTGGCAAAGATATGCAGTGAAAACAAGGTACCCTTATACACGGCGGATGTGGACTCTGTCCCCCGTGGAGCCATCGCCGCCCTGGCCATTGATTATTATCGCCTGGGCCGGCAGACCGGAAGCATGGCTGAGCGCATATTCAATGGGGTCAACCCCGCCACCATGCCTGTGGAAACTCTGCGGAAGCTGAAATTGTATGTCAACCTGAAAGCAGCTGCCAAAATGGGGGTTGAACTGCCTGTGGACCTTATACTGGCAGCGGATGCGGTGTTTGACTCATTTCCGCCCTAGGCTATGATCTTTAGTCCCAAAGTTGTCTCTGATTCTCAGTTGTCTTTGATTCTCAGTTGCTATTCAAACCATCTCAAATAAAATTTCGACCCTATGAACCGAGGCTGATTAAATTAAGTTTGTCCGACCCCTAATTCTTCTGTTGACACAAATTTACGAGTACACTAATATATTAAAATATTTAGCAAAATATGACGGTAGAAGGCTGATTATAGCTGCTCATCTACTGTGAAGCCTTCGAGGACAGTTGTAAGCATCCTTGATTCAATTGAACTGACATTGCTCAAACCCTCAAACTAAATTCCAGCACCATTGATACAGTTTTCTTTATGTCAGGAAACCACAATGCTAGGCTAACTTCTTGATCAAACCAAACAACCGGGGGCACAATCATTCATCTGCGTTCAACTCGAAGGACAAATGACCCTTTCTTTCGAGACTACCCTAAAACACAACCAGAGGACCGAACAATGAAATATTTCAAGGGAGTGGCACTTTTGTTCCTCGTTTTGGTTTTGCATTTTGGCATACAATCCGTAGAAAACGCTTACGCTGCTGAGAAGGCCGACTCAACAGGTTGGGAAAAAGAGGGCGTTTATAACCGATTGTACAGGGTCGATCAGTACCAGAAGCTCAAGGGCACTTTGGTAGAAATCATCGAGCTAACACCCATGCCAGGCATGGCGCCCGGCATGGGTATGATAATGATTTCCAGGAACAAAGAAAAGGTCACTGTACATCTGGGCCCGAAGTGGTTCGTCGATTTGTTGATGCGCGGGTTTAAACCAGGTGACAGCGTTAAGGTGAAGGGTGCTTGGGCTCAAATCAAAGGTGAACGATTCTTCATAGCGTCCAAAGTGCGAAATGCAGAGTTCTTCGAAGTAAAATTTCGGAAAACCAAGGACGGGACTCCTTATTGGACTATGACCCCCGAAGAGATCATCAACTCTGACGAGCGGCTTGAAGAATGAACAAATTCCACGGAGCTAGAGATGAATAGGGTGAAAGCAACGGCGTACTTCCTTGTCTTTGCCATGATTTTTTTTCTCATAAGCAAGGGTTTCGCCGCAGATTATCCAACTACGCCCAGACTGAAGGATAATGGCAAGAAACATCGTATTGTCTACCTGCAAGGTGGCCCTTATTTTGAATACGACATGGTTTTCAAAGCTGTCATCCGAGCACTTATGGAACTTGGCTGGGCCGAGAAAATCAGTCTTCCGGCCCAATCGACAGATACAGCCCGATCTTTGTACACCTATCTGGCCGCACATAAAGAATGGAGCAAGTACCTTGAGTTTCCGGCGGATGGATTTTACGACAATGATTGGAAGGATAACAGGCGCAAACCCACAATGCAAGCGCTTCTAAACCGGAACGACGTTGACATGATCTTCGCTTACGGAACTTGGGCTGGCCAGGACATGAAAAATATGCCCGCTAACTTTGACCGTGTACCAGTTGTCGTTATGGACGTATCAGACCCACTAAGGTCTAAAATAGTGGATAGCAATGAGGACTCGGGAAGAAACAACCTTACGGCCAGGGTCGACCCTCTACGTTACCAGCGACAGATAAGACTTTTTCACCAGATCATCGGTTTCAAAAGGCTTGGGATGGCGTTTGAGGATACTGTCGAGGGCAGGAGTTATTCAGCCATAGCCGATGTGGAGAAAGTCTCAAGAGAGCAAAACTTTGAGATTGTGCAAATCCGCCATCCAGGATATGTGAAGTCTAAGAACCAGGCGGTACAGTGGTTCCTGCAGTCCGTGAGCAAGCTGGCTCCCAAAGTCGATGCCTTTTACATCACTCAGCAACTTGCGGTTGACAATGAATCTCTTTCAAAGATAGTTGAGATTCTCAATAGCCATAAGATACCAACTTTTTCACAGACTGGTTCTATGGAGGTCCGCCGGGGATTGCTTCTAAGTATTGCCACTGCAGACTACAAGTACGTTGCCAAATACCACGCCAGGAAGATTGCCCAGATTTTAAACGGAGCCGAGCCAAGAAAACTGCCGATTCTTTTTGAGGATCCCCCCAAAATAGCAATCAACCTGCAAACTGCCAGTACCATAGGTTTTGATCCTCCTGTTGATATTCTCTCAGCGGCAGATGAAGTCTATATGGAAACCGAGACTAAATAACAACCTCGCCCAAGCCCCGAATGAATCTTTTTTGAAGACAATAACAGTAATAGAGGAAGCAGATGGACCCTGTTGATATCCCCAAGGTCTCCCAGGAAGAATTATTTGATTCCTTTGCTCATGATTACGATTTGCTTTTGCCTGACTGGGAAAATGATTTAGTAAAACAGGGGAGAGATTTAAACTATTTTTTCAGAAATTACAGCCAACGACCAATCAAAACTGTACTCGACTGCTTTTGTGGAATAGGCACCCAGTGCATAGGATTGACCAAACTTGGCTACCACGTAACCGGCACTGACATTAGTGGCAAGTCAATAGTAAGGGCCAAAAGGGAGGCCCAACGCTACGGGCTCGACATAGAATTCGCCAGGATTGATGTACGTCGTCTAACGGAACTCATTCCAAGAAGATTTGACGCTGTTATCAGCTGCGATAATTCCCTGCCATCACTCCTCTCCAAAGAGGACTTGGACCTGGCGCTAAAAAATATGTTCGAGTTACTCGAACCGTCCGGCCTCTGTGTTATCAGCATTCGAAGCTTTGAGGAAATATTGGCTGAACAAAAACGCTTTAACCCCCGGCATATCCATGAAATAGATGGTAAACGGTTAATCATCTTTGACGTCTGGGACTATCTGGAGAATGAGATCCTGGTTTTCAATGTTTTTTACCTGAGGGAGCAGGATAAAGGATGGGATGTTAACTGCCGCCGCATGGTCTACAGACCGATCTTCAGAGACGATCTTATCAGTACCTTGAAACACGCAGGCTTCGGGCGGATCGATGTGGTCAAGAGCCTGGACGGAATTCCCCTCCAATTTGATTTTTATATCTGCCAAAAGGAATAATCCTATTCTTTTCTCAAAAACAACCGCGTCCCTCAACCCGAAGACCTAGATTATGAATAATTCAACAGGAAACCAGAGGAGTACGCACATTCCCTGGACTAAAGGGCTTTCCTTGAAAACGCCATTAAGGGTGACCTTCTTCATCACTGGGACGCTCTTGTTCGCCCTTGTTTTAAACATGGCACTTTCTACTTTATCCCTGGAAAAAATCTATACTGACTCTCTCATTTCTGAATACACAGTCATCGGCCGTTATTACTCCAGGAAAATTGAGCGCTCACTATCGTTCGGCAAAATTCTCCCCAAGTTTGTTGGCATGCCTGAGCTTCTGAATGATATCAAAGAGAAAAATCAGAAAATTCATCAAATATTTGTTTTCTCCGTCGAAAAGGAGCCTTTATTTTCCCTCAATCAAGAGATGCCCTTTTCTGCGAGCGCAATTGTTGACCAGGAAGTGGCACGTCGGCTCCAGAACATGTCCGATGATTTCTGGCACTACAAGGACAGCAGCTATCATCTTATTTTCCCACTATCAACGGGTAGCAGCTCTGCCAAGAATGTCCAGGGGTACATGGAAATCGTTTTGCCCGAATTAATCGTAAAGAATAAGATTGAAGAGTTAATAATCGCCACGGGCAAGCTCCTTGTTTTATTTAGCGTTTCTTCGGCTCTGGTGTTCCTCTTGCTGGCTCTCCTGTTTCTGCCCGCAAGAAGAAAAAATCGTAAGTATACCTTTAGTCTTAGAACGCGAACCCTTCTGATTACCTCTTTGGTCCTTATTCTTTCCCAGGTGGGTTTTTCTTATTTCGATGTCTCCGGTTTCCGAGACAGATATTTCGAAAACATTCGTGAAAAGTGTCAGGCCATGGGAAGGCTTCTGCAAAAAGACGTTAACTATCTGCTCGGTCTCGGCATCCCGATCAACAAGATGGTGGGAATAGACAATTTGTTGAAAGACATCCTTGTTTTTACTCCCGACCTTTCCGATATAACTATCGTTGATAAAGTCGGCGATTCTTTATATCGGGTTGAGGCCGAGAATTCAGAAGGAACCCCGGGTTCAGACTCCCAAGATGCAGGGGCAGTGGAACCGAAAAATGGCAGTCACAGACGATTCAGCCATAGTGACGGGAAAACTAACTACCGTATCGCCTTACCGGTACAAAAGAGTGGACAGCCAGCAGGATATGTCCATCTACACATTTCCAAGAGTTTTATCTTCGCTAAGATCCGTGATCTGGTCTTCGACTCTGCCACAGTTGTAGTTGTCTCCTTGTTGATAGGATTTGAATTTGTTTTCTTTCTAATTGCCCACGTTATAGCTCGGGCTGAACGATTGGTACCGGAAGCTTATCCGTCTAAAGATGCCGGTCAGTTGCCAATAAATATTGCCGAGCAGGGTGAAAAGCACATTTACGCTCGAACGGCGGCCTTCATCTATGCATTTTCCATGGCCCTTTCCATGTCCTTTCTTCCAATTTATGCCAAAGATTTGTACACACCCATCCTTGGACTGACTAAAGAGGTAGTTATAGGTCTGCCCATATCAGCCGAAATGCTCTTTGTGGCCCTAAGCCTTACCTTGGGTGGAGTTTGGCTTGATCGCAAGGGTTGGTTTTGGCCTTTTCTTGTCGGCACAGTCATCACCGGAACCGGCGTGTACCTATGCGGTCTGGCCAGGGGTATAACGGAACTCATAATATACAGAGCCGTAGTAGGCTCAGGCTATGGATTGGTGGTCATGGCCACCCAGTCGCTGGTGATCAACATGAGTAGCCAAGAGACCCGCTCAAGTGCCATTGCGGCCCTGGAAGCTGGTTTTTTCTCTGGGTTCATTTCAAGTACCGCGGTGGGTGGAATGTTGGCTGATAGAATGGGATTTAGACACGTGTTTTTCCTGGGCAGTGTGCTATCAATTATAGCCATCTTGTTTGTCCTGATTTTTCTTAGGAACTTACGTAATATCGGCCTAGATGAAACGGATCGACCCACTCTGCCTGCAACAACAGATGTAAGAGTCGGTTTGCTCTCCGTGCTCAAGGATAAGGAGGTTGTCGGAATACTTTTATTTAGTGCCATTCCCGCCGCCCTCTGTCTTGTCGGTTTCTTATATTTTGCCAGCCCCTTATTTCTCACCAGCGCCGGGATCCGCCAGTCAGATATCGCCCGAATCATGATGATCTACGGCTTATGCATGGTGTATGTGGCTCCTTCTATCAACAGATGGGTTGACTCGTTGGCTAACAAGAAGATCCCCATAGTTGCTGGCGGCATTCTCGGTGGCTCAGCGCTTCTGTCTTTCTATTATCTGAATTCTGTATTGATGTTTGTCGTAATATTAATCCTGTTCAGCATCTCTGGGGGAATGAGCTACGGTGCCCGCATTTCTCTGATTAGTGAAGCAGAAAGTTCGAAGTCCGCCGGGGTGGGCAAAGCACTTGGCATATTCAGTTCCATGGAACGCTTAGGTAATATCTTTGGACCTATTTTAGTTGGTGGTATGATAACAGCTTTTGGGATTACCCAGGCAATAAGCAACGTCGGTCTAATTTATCTTGTGGGTGCGATTCTCTTTGCTGTGTTGGCCCGCAAAACAACTCAACCTGCTGGAGCAAAGTGAAAAGCCCTTCAGCTGATATTTGCTGAAGTTTTTTCCTGGCCTCTTGACGCAGTTGCCCTGCTTGACCTGTCAATAAAACGCTCAAATGCAAAAGATAGACTGCTAACCTTAACACTTCGACTAGAGACTGGAGCTATGGAAATTCTCATTGACCTTCGAAAAATTCGGTACAACATCTCGGTGATTCAGGAAATTTGCGGCAAGGCCGGTCTGCAAATCGTCTGGGTCAGCAAAGGTTGCCATTCTCACCCCGAGGTGATCAGGGTTTTGGCTGAGATGAACGCAGAAATCATAGGAGAGGTATATCTTTCAAATCTTCGAAAAATTAGAGAAATTTTCCCTGGAGAGTTGATGACCATCCACTGTCCTGCTCTAACCCAAGCAGAGGAGGTCGTGTCTCATGCGGACATTAGTGTAGTCTCCAACCAAGAACAGACCGCGGCGCTGTCCAGGGCTTCAGAAGAGCTAGGAAAAAAGCAGCGTCTTCTTCTGATGGTGGATGTCGGCAATACCAGGGAAGGGGTCATGCCCGAAGACCTCTTACCCACGCTTAGGAAAATACTCTCCTTCCCTGGAATCGAGCTCGTCGGCCTTGGTACTTCGGTAGGTTGCTATGCAGGATATTGCGCCGGGGAAAAAGACTTGC
>Ga0255046_10000312_pt1 | contig 12770 bp, 18 predicted proteins | sample BC1_12_27_MG_FD_183632 | JGI IMG/M metagenome (GOLD analysis project Ga0255046, IMG submission 183632) | Seawater microbial communities from Strait of Georgia, British Columbia, Canada - BC1_12_27 | ecosystem: Environmental > Aquatic > Marine > Strait | place: Canada: British Columbia...
AGTAGTAAAGCCAGGCGATAAGTTGAAAATTACATATAAAGGTCTTGGGGAAAAGACAGGTGGAAAAAATGCACCGAAGATTTTCAAAGTAGAAAAAGATCAATAAATGTATAATACTCGCTAGGTTAGCATGCCTTTATTACCATCAAGTCCTCCTTGGCGAGAGGGGGCATTTATACTCGCTAGGTTTGTCCCAACATTACCTTTCATATGTCAAAATCCTCTCTGGCGGGAAAGGGGTAACTGGAGGTGTTTTTATACCTCACCTCCGGTTTTATAATCATGGAATCACACGAACAACCAGACCCAATGAGAACAATGGAATATTGCGAACAATGTAAATGCTGGTTCAATAGAGGAGAAAGATGTTTATGTAACCCTAAGCCTCTTGAGGCCCGGGGAGTATGGGGGGAGTTTGAATGATAAGTAATATTTTAACGACGGGAGACTTATGGGGAATAATATTTTTTTTAATTTCATTATTATGTGGGATTGCACTTGTTTCAGTTCACTATAGGAAAAAGTATGAAGAAAAAAAACAAGAATTTGAGATGTTTAAATGGGAGATGGAGGTAAATAATTAAAATGAATAAAGAAAAACCAATATGTGTTGGAACATGTAAAACTTGCAATAATCCTATTTATAATTGGGATGGAGATTCCACACCAAGAAAGGATCATAATAATCATGGAGAAGAATAGGAAAGTTTATATAATAATGTATATAGTTATAGTAGTTATTGCTCTTATCGTCGGTAAATATATGGGTGTAGGTTTAGAATGGTAGAGCAACCATTACTATTTTTCAAAGGGATAGTTGTCGGATTAGTATTGGCGTTGGTAGTATATATTATAACTAAATTGATAATAGATGCTGAAAACCAATAAAGGAGACGCCTAAGAACTAAAAATAACGAATAATGAAATATATACCTAGAAATAAAACAAACAGAAAAAGAAAGTTTGCAGATAGTGAGTTCTTAGGATTATATAATTCTGGAATGAGTGACAATAAAATTGCACAGAAATTTAAATGCTCAAGGGAGTCCGTGAGGAGTAGAAGAATGAAAATAATAGACTATGATGGAAAAGAAGTCAATTGGTATATAGCAGATATAGTTCATTATAATGAAGAGTGGTTAAGATGGATTATAGTAGATTTGCATTCTAAACTTGAAGACGCCCTAAAAAAGGAGGAATCAGAATGACAGTGTATAGTATTGAAGTAAGAAAGGCAAGGGCAAACGCAAAATGTAGAATTTGTAAGAAGAATATATTAAAGGGAGAAATTGTGGCTAGGGCTAGTATAAGTGATTACTACAATGATAATTCTATGATGATCCACAGTGATTGCTTTCTTAAATTAATTATCAAGGATGTCATTAAAATTCAAGAACTAGATTTAAAAGAACAAATTAAAAAATTTAGGGATGTAAGGGAGTTGTTGAAATGAAGTTCCTATATTATACAGAAGGAGAAAAAGATGAAAGTAATTAAAGCACGAGTAAAACATCCAGTAAAACATACATTCAAGTTTGAATTATCACAAGAAGAGGCAATTGGTCTTGTAAATGAACTTGGTGAAATGAAGTGTACAATGAATTACAATAGAGCAGTCCCAATTCCAAAAGATTATTGGGCTAGAATATTTATGACATTATCAGACGCTTTACAAGATTTAAAATTAATACCTATGACAGAGGGTAGAAAAAAAGGTGATAATTCATATCCTAGACTGGATAATGATGAAATAATAGCTAAAGAATTAAGGGGCGACGCACTAGTATCAGGAGAAGAAAAATGAACCTTAAAGAAATAATCAGAATTGAAGAAGGAAATGGCAATAGCATGATAAGTAAAAAGGTTTGCATGAAATTATATAAAGAACCTCATTGTGTAATGTACACGATAATTGGACATGAAGATAAAGATTTTATTGGGCGTACTCTAGTCATGCCATTGAGTAAGTTTAAGAGGGATTATTGTAAGATGGAAGGTACTAATAGCGGAAAGAAATTATATCAGAAGAGAATACAGAATAAAAATAGTAGTATTTAAATAGTAGTATTTCTTATATTTAATATGAGAAATTTGGTGAGATATCAATTAGTTTTAGCCTTAATAGTTGTATCCATGTTCAGCTTTGTTAACGCACAACCCCCGGTTACAACAGCCCAAAACTTCCCAGAAGGATTCTTAATAGCAGATGCTAATACTAACTACATAAAAATAGATGCAGCATATACACATCATTGGTTTTTATATAATGCTAGTAACGGGTATAGGGTAGATAATTCGACAGTTGTATGTATGTTCTTTATGGCCGATAATGTTGGTGAATTATTATATGGGGACAACGCAACCTATAATAACGAGGGGTATTGGTCTGTTACTATACCTAGTGCTATTATAAATGAATCTAAAATATATTATTTTGGGATAAGTTGTCAGGATGGAGGGATAGGAGGATCATTGGATGGTGCATGGGAGGCTACTATAGATGGAGAGGAAAAATCTTTAGAAAACTTATATGCTAATATTTTATTGTTAATATTTATCGTTGCAATTATTTTAATCATAGGATATAAACATAAAGAGACAGACTTCGACGCATGGGATGAGAAAATTATATCCGGCCATAAAAACATGGGACAGACTATGGCATCGGGACTCGTATACAGTCTATTTAAAAACACCTTCTTATGGTATTATGCTTTAGGATGGTTAATCCTTTTCATATTAAAGGATGTTATTATAAATTATGTCTCACTAGAGATATATAATTACTTTACACTAATCACAGATATATATTCTATCGGTTTTCTGTTAGTAGTAGTATTTATGATAGGATACACAATAACATATATGAGGAACATGGTAAATGTATTGACGGAGAATAACTGGGGGGTTGGAGAAAAATGACACTCAATAAAAAACCAATGAAAGTAAGCCAAGAGTGGTATGATTTTATAGTGAAGTTTGGAGCTAATAGAGTAAAGGCCGGGGTAGATATTAGAACGGGGTATCTTTGTGACTTATCGGATATTATAATGAAATATTTCAAAGAGAATAATGATAAATATTTAGAAGTTGTAAATATGAGGATAGATAATGGAACTGACTGATTATTTTAATATTAATTCTACGAAAGGCAGCATCTTTTTAGTTATAACCGGACTTGTATTAATAGCTATATCTGGGTTATTTTTCGCTGGATTATATTTCTTCATGAACACGATCCAGACATCTCTATTGGCATCCAATTGTGAAATCACGGGTAATGTATTCTTTTCAGACTGTCAGGGTATGTGGACACTTGCAGTATACCCTTTCTTAAATCTTAAAACAGTTTTAGTATACCTAAGCTTCTTTTCAATATTTATATTAACGATGGGGATGTTACTTCTGGGATATAAGAGTGGGACTAAACCTTATTTATTAGGGGTTTTAGTTTTAGTTGAAGTAGGTATAGTTTATGGATCAATTCATGTAGCAAATATTTATAGAACTCTCCTAGATAATGCGATAATAAGAGATGCAATGATACCCTTCGGTGTTTATAATACGATTATGTTATATTTCCCTTGGTTTACATTTATAATATCGTTATTCGCCTTAACATTAGGAATTGTAAATTGGCAAAGAAGCCCAGTCAATAGTATTACGGAGGATTTAAATTATTAAAATGGTGAATAGAAGAAAAATAAAGAGAGTAGTGAAGTGTCCTAAGTGTAGATATAAATGGAAGACTAAGCAGACTGGGTATATTTGTTGTTCTAGATGTAAAAGGTATTTTGGGGGAATTAAAAAATGAACGCTAATAAGCTATCACAAAAGGGAAGAACAAAAAATAAAAGCTTTATGCTAATTAGCTTCCTAGTGATAGCTTTATTATTTATACCTATAGTAAGTGCGGTCTGGTGGAATCCTTTTACTTGGTTTGGAGATGATAATGAGATTGTTAAAGATGGAGGATGGCATTTAAGTCATCTAGACGGAATACAGTTAGAATATTTTGAAACACAAATTACAAATTTAGAAAACGGAAAAGCCAGTATTTGTTTACTGCCCAAAACAGATTTAAGAATTAATAATGATATTATAGTTGAATCAAAAGCTACGCTGAAAAAGAATAATATTGAAAATGGGCAAGTTGAACCTTCAGATATGGAAGTTGAAACTGAAGGGGGAAATGTTAAGAAGATGTGTGTAGATGTTGATTATTCGAATGAAGATGAAATTAAGTTTGGTGAGAACTCCGCATTATTTATTTTTACAAATGAAAGTATAACTGCTTATGAAAATGAAATTGAAGTTGGAAGGCTTAGTTTATCTACCGAAGATTTTGAATATAAAAATGGCAAACCAGATATCAAAACTGGAGTAGGAACTCAAAAACTAACTCACACATTTTATATAGAAAATTATGATAGTGAAGCTATAACAAATTTAAGAGTGATTGATATGGATAGCCTAGAAGAGATTGAAAGAAATACTAATTTAAAATATCTTTCTTATGTTGAAGTTCTAGAAAATGTTTATGAGGAAGATTGTGAAGAGGTTACTAATGCAACTGGTACTACAGAAGTTTGTGTATCTTATATTAATGGTAGTGAACTTGTATTAAGAGAGCAGTGGAATGAAATGACTAGTGCTATTTCTGGAGAAGATTATATAGTAGGAGTTTTCGCAGACACTCATAAGAAAGATTATTTTGATATTGACTTTGATTACTACGGGACATCTGTTTTATCTAGTCCTATTAATTGGGCGACAGTTACAGTTGTTGATTTAGTCTCCTATTATAAACTAGATGATAATGCAGCAAGTACAACAGTTGTTGATGCACAAGGGAATAATACAGGCACAGCATCGACAAATACAAATAATCTTTATAATGCTAGTGGAATGATTAATAGTGCTTTTGCAATCGCTAATTCTAATGACGTAGACACTGGAATAACTATTAATTTTGACCCTTCAACTACTCCTTACACTGTTGCAGCTTGGGTAAATCCTTCTTCGGTAGGAGCAACAGATGTAATTTGGGGTTCATCAACCACCGCTGGTTCTAGATTTTATTTTAGAATGAGTGCTGATGGAAGCCTAGCTATTTATCTTGATGACGGAGCTTATGCAACTTCTACTACATTAGCCTCTGCTGGTAATTGGTATCATACTGTAGTAACTCTAAATGGCTCTGGAGGAGTTGAGTTATTTGTTGATGGTGTTTCAGAAGATGCTGGAAGTTTCTCAAGTTATACTGCTTCAGGAAGTTTACATATTGGAAATAGTGATGGGGTCACTTCTTATTTCGCTGGGACTATAGACGAGGTTGGAATTTGGGAAAGAGAATTATCGGTAGCAGAAATTATTGATTTATTTAATAGTACAGATGGAAGTGGCCCTAGACCATATCCATTTACTGGAGATGCCTCTCCAGTTGTAACATTAGTTTCACCAGCTAATGAAAGTAACTTAACTCAAAGTAGTACAACATTCCAGGCAACAATTACAGACGATGTTAATTTAGTTTCTGCTTGTTTATTAATTGATGATGCTTGTGTAGATAATGAGACAAGTCCGGTTAATGGAAGTAATTCTTTTACGGGTAGCTATTCGGAAGGTTATCATAATTGGAGTGTAATTGCCTTTGATAATAATAGCCAATCAACAACATCAGATGTATGGTTTTTTAATTATACGCAACCTCCGATTTCTATTGATTTACTAAGCCCAGTGGATGCTTCAACATCACAGATTCCTCTAGTTAATATGAGCTGCGAGGCCTACGAGACAGATGGAGTAACCGAGCTTAATTTGGTTTTAGATGGAGATGTTAATTATACAGTTACTAACTCAACGCCAGCAGAGAATTTAACTTTAGAAAGGCTAATGAATTTTAGCGAGGGGAATTACACATGGAGCTGTAATGCAACTAATCCTAGTACCTCTGCCAGTTCCTCTAATAGAACCTTTGAAGTATTATATAGTAGCCCAGAAATTAACTTAACTTTACCAATAGCTTATGCAAACCTAACAACTACAAATATTAATTTTACCTCGACAGTTACAGATGTTAATGGTATTTCTAATGTGACTTTGTATATAGATGGGGTTTTAAATGAAACTAATAGCTCTGGGGTTAGTGGAAATTATAGTTTTAATAAAATTGTATCCAGCGGAAATCATAATTGGAGCTTAATATCAGAATCAATCTATGGGAAATCTACCACATCAGCGACGAGAGAATTTTATATAGATATAATAGCACCAGTAATTAATTTAACAGCTCCACCATCTATTTTTGATTATTTGATTGACGGAGAAACCTTAAATCTTAATTGGACTGTTAGCGATCTTAATTTAGACAGTTGTTGGCATGACTATTATAATGCGGACAATTCTTTTTTCACTACAGCAGATGAGCCAACATTATGGCTAGACGACAACTGGATAACTGGAGGTTTCTATAGTAGTAATACATTAAAGATTGGAGATTGGTTAGATGAGATAACTTTAATTAGTTCTAGAAACGATGGAGCTACTTGTACTGGATATAGTTATGGATATGCTTATATTAATGTCTCTAATTGCTCTTCTGTTGGTGGCTATAAATATATTAACTTAACGAAAGATGAATCTGGAATGAGTTATGATTTTCAGGTTTTCTCTTGTGATGGAAATGTTATAGAAAATAAGACTTATACTGGACTTGGATTATGCCTTAGTGAACCAAAAGAGATTTTAGTAAATAAAACTATTTTAAATTGTTCAGAAAATACGACAACTTTTGAATATATAAATGGATACAATAATATAACATTCTATGCGAATGATACATTCGGTAATGTAAATTCTGTGACTAGAAATTGGACATCTCTTATTGGAACTTTTAGTATAAGTTACGAAAATCCAGTTTATGAAGGATATGAAAATACAATAACAGCAACAGTAGAAGATTTGGCAATTGGTAGTTCTTTAACATCCGCTGTACTATATTATAATGGGACTAATTATTCTACTTCTATAAATTATAGCGGTGGAGATTATGAAATATCGGCTACACTATCAGCCCCAGCGGTGACTGTAGACACTAATTATACTTTTGGCTTTTATGTTACTATCGACGGAACTGTTTATGATCCACAATCAAATAATCAAACTGTCATTAATTCTAACTTTGGAGAATGTGGAGGAGTTAGTAATGACACTATATTAACACTAAACCTAGTTGATGAAGATACACAAGTTACTATTCTGGGAGACATAGAAATAGGAGGAGAAATAAAAAGTGTTTCTTCCGGCGATATAATAGGGACTATATATACAAACTTTACCAATTCAAGTAATGCTTCATTATGTTTTAGTCCTCCATCTGCTTATGATTTATATTATATGGATGCAGAAATAAGATATACTTCAGATGGATATTCCTCTGAATTATATTATATACAAAATGCAGATATAACAGATGATTTAGGGAACTTAACATTATATGATTTGAACGAATCAGAGGCAACAGAATTTAAAGTGACATATCAAGATAGCACATATAACTTTGTGGAAAGTGCAATTATACAATTACAAAGAAGATACATCGCCGAGGGTGTTTATAAAACAGTAGAAGCACCTTTAACGTCTAATGAAGGAGTTTCTAAATTACATATAGATTTAGATTCTATAGGTTATCGTGCTACAATTGTTAAAGATGGAGTAGTTTTAGATGAGTTTGAAAATCTTGTTTTTGATTGTCAAAGTGAACTTACGGGAGAATGTGAACATAAGTTATTAGGGGATATTGATTCAGATAATGAAGTCAACTTAGACAATACTAGAGACTTTTATTATTCAGAACCAGTTTTAAGTAATGATTCTATTTCTGTTAGTTTTAGTATACCTAGTGGAACTCCATCATCGGTGAATATTATATTAGAACATAAAGACCAATTCTCTAACGAGACTTTGTGCAATACAACAATAACCTCTTCTGCCGGTTCTATGTCTTGTGAATATTCAGAGACATTAGGAGAAAGCTATATAGACTTTACGATATATAAAGATGGTGAAGCTATGGCTAAGAAGAGTTATATAATTCATACATCTAATTATCTAGATTGGTTAGGGAACAACTATATTTTCATTTTCGTATTATTATTAAGTTTGGTAGGTATGGCTTTAACTAGCCCTGAATGGATAGTGATAAATGGAGTAGTGACAATGGTAATATCTGGTGGGTTGTACTTAGCAAGTGGTCTAAACTTTGTGGTAGGACTTGGAATAACAGTTTACTTAGTAATCGCAGCGGTTATATTAATAGCTAAAATGGGGAAACAGGAGGATAGATAATGGGCGAGAATGGTATAAAAGATTTCACAGTTAACTGGATAATAGGAGGACTTTTATTGTTCTCACTGTTAACCTTTGTAATCTCGTTTATGTATTTAAATAATTCAATTGGATTAGATGATGGGACTGGAGACATATTTAATAAAAATTATAATAATATGTCAAACAGACTAGAAGAAACTTATGAGGATTCTAATTACTTATTAAATATTACATCCAACACCAATCCAGAGGTTTCGGATTTAGGTTCGAGGGATAGTGTATCTACTTCCTTCGGGGCTAAGAAAAGTGCTTCTGCTAATTGGGAGGATATGAAATATTTATTGGCCTGGGTTTTCTCTGGTGATTCAGGGAAGGTTTTATTGGGAGTTATAGGTGGGCTTATAGCGTTAATGTCTATGTTTTATATATGGAAATTCATAAGAGGTGGCTTTTAAAATGCAGAAATATTTAGAGTATACAGATTTTAATGGAACAGGATTAGTACCAATTATGTCAGCTGTTACAACTGCAGTACCACTATTCTGGTCTCTATTATTATTTGTATTTTGGATAGCTATAAATGGAGCATCTTATTTTGCTATATTAAAACTTACTGGGAAGAAAAGATTTTTTCACACGTTTGTCGCTGCAAGTTTTACAATGTTCTTAGGATCAATAGTTATATCTTCTATGAATACTGTGGCTATAATATATTTAAGTGGGTACTGGGTAGCATTTTATTTATTAATGACAGTTGGCGGGTGGTTCTTATTGCATTATTATAAGTAGTCTTAGTATCTCCTGATTACCAATCTTTAAATATATAAATTAATTAGCCACTATATGAATTATCTTCGTAAACTAAATCATAGGAGGTTTAAAAATGGCAAAAGTCGGTAAAGCATTAAAGGATACCGGAGATACAGTAGTACAGATGTTGGTTTATGCGTTAATTATAGGTTCTATAATTGGTCTATCAGCGTTTACAAGTTTAACAATTTTGAATGTAACAACTTTGACAGCACAATTAGTTATTTTCTTTGCAGCAATTGTAGGATTCGTTGGTCTTGTAGGTACTTTCATCGGTATTAGATGGCTTCTTGCAGCTATCAAGGGTAGCGGTAAGAACGATAGTATAACTAATATTTCAGCTTAGATGTTGTAATAAGGTTATAATATATTGAGGACAGATCCTCCCGGGGTAAACTTACGAGCATCCGGGGGCCTCAATTTTTAAATAGGAACATTTAAATAGTATATTTATATTTATATTTTATGGAAGAGGTTTTAAGGTGTCCTGAATGCAAAAGTTCTCAAACTAGATTTAGAGTTAAAACTAATGATAGAATCTGTTATATATGTGGCAAAATATGGAAGGTAAATACTGAAGAGGAAATTATTGATGGTTGATTTAAGTTCTCTAGGTTCGTTTAAGTCTGGGTTTTCTATGTTCGCAAGTTATGCGTGGGTATTATATGTTTTCGTCGGGTTAGCAATAATCATTTTCGTCGGCTATATGTGGAATTTATCGAATAGAAAGAAAAAACAGTGGACACATAATCTAAAAGTAAAGCGAGTTCTCACAAACGGGCTTTTATCTAAGGAAGCAACTATTAGGATGAAAAGATTCCCACTTGTAACCAATGCTTCAATATTTCAGTTAGAGAACCCATTTTTAGGATCATATCTTATCCCGGAACTAGATTCGTATACCGGCACAAATGAATTTTCTGTTATAATTGATAGAAACAATAGAATATATATTAATACAGGAGAAAAGTTTAGTCCAGAAACATCTTCTATAAATGTTTCTGCAAAACATGGAGGAATTGATTTAGCTTTTGAAGATTTAAAATCTGACTGGCAAAATATTAATAAGGTGGATAAAAAACTAGAATTAGCACAAATAGCAAAATTTATTATGCTGGGACTTCTAATTATCGCAGTTATGATAGTTGCTATTAAGGGAATAGGCCAATGGGGAGATAACCATGAAGCAGATGCAGAAAGAGCTGCAGCAGAGGCTGAAACAATGAGGCAACTAGCTGAAGCAATGGAAACTTCCCAGTCCACTATGAACGTGGCGTTAATAGCTATTGATTCATTAAAAGATTTCTATGGGACTAATAACCTTCAGCCCATAATAAGGGAGAAAATAAATGGGACTACTGGGTAAACTATTACGTAGAAGGGGTAGTGATAAAAAAACTACAGAAGAAATAGAGATAGAAAAGATAATTAGAAAGTACCCTAGAAGAGAGAGAAAGCATCTTAGAAGACTACATAGAGATTATAAAGAAGGGATTATTCTTTCCATAGAAAATATCCATAAAAAATAAAATGGGAAAATTTATAGATCGTTTTAAAAAAATTGGCAATGCCACAGAAAAGATAGAAGATAAAGCTAGTGATTATTATAATAAATTCTCAAATAAGCCCAAAAAATATAATGATAAGATAATGGAGAAACCCCCAGAGGGCATTTCCGCTGATATATATGACGGGATAGAAGAGGATTTTAATGAAGTAGATACAAAAGACTTTAATGATGATTTTAATGAGCTAGATGATTATGGGATCGGGATACAACCTGCACAAAAGCCAGAATCGTTTCATCATTTCATATTAGAAAACAAATATCAAGATTTAGAAAAAAGCATAAGAGGATATAAGGATGTTTATAATAAAGCCACAAGAGAGTGGGATACAAAAAGGAAAAAATCACATTGTTTTACCGACGAGGAGGCAGAGGAAATTTTAAGAACAGCACAATCTCTTCTGGCAACAGATATAAAGCTATCTTTCATAAATAAAGAAGTTTTTGGCCTTAGAATGATGATGTTGTATAAAAGACTTAAACAACTATTTAGGGAAATCGCAGAATATAGATATGGTAGGTATAGCCACGATGAAAAGGGTAAACCATTAAAAAATGGCTATGCTATAGAGCAATATATGAAATTACAAAACTTAAAAATCTTCGTAGAATTAACAGAAAGAGTGGTGGCTAATTATTCTAGAGCAATACAAGGAATCGAAAACAAACTTACCCATCAATCTGTAACTTCGCAAGAAAGTTTACAATCTTCTGATAGACTTGAAGATAAAAACAGGAGATACGCTTAATGGCATATGAGGGAGGAGAAATAAAAGTATTTAACCCTAATAAAGAAATCTCTAAAGAAATCACGTTAGAAATATTAATAAGACATAGAGACGCCCTTAAACAGGCCAGAACAGGAGAATTGCCTGGGGTGTCTGTTGAAAATATTAGAGATAATGATAGAAAAATGAATCAGGTAAGAGCATTAAACCTTATTATCTCTGCACAGAGAGAAATGATTACAGCCTCAAGGCCTATAATATTTTTTACGTCTATGATTAAATGGAAGAAGAGATATAAAGAGGGAGAAGCAAGAGAAAGTCACCCCTTCGATAAAGAGGAAAATGATTATAATAAAATGCTTTACTGGTTAGATTTCTTAAAACAATGTGCAGAAGAAATAATAACAGCAGATAAAACAAAAACATTAGATGATGATTTTATTTTAACTAAAATTAATGGAAATACCGGGGAAGAATATAACGAGCTTACCTCAAATTTTTATGATATGGTAGATGATTTAGAATCTAGTTATGAACAAATATATCTACTAATGCTTACAAATAAAATAGTGTCTGCTGGAGTTGAAGAGGATGAAGAAATGACGTATAAAGAGAAGGAGCAAGAAATGATAAGGCGAGTAGAGGAGGCTTAAAATGTCTTCTTATAGAGGTTGGAATAAAAGAACAGTATTCCCGCATAGGTATTGCAAGGTTTTTATAGATTATTGGATGACACAAAAGGCTTTATGGGCTGCTATGATAAAAAGATTAGAGATTGAAAAGGATGTTCTTGTTTTAGTTACCGGAGATACAGGAACTGGGAAATCAAATATGGTAGGAAACCTTTGTTTTAAACACGCAGGGAAAACTGATAATTTTGTAATGAATGATGGAAATAAAATGTTTATAGATGTTGAAGATTTTATAATTGATCCAGATGAGTTTGCAGTTAAAATGATTACAAAAGCTGGGAATGTATTATGGATAGATGAAGCAAGGGATGGTGTTTCTCGTCGTAACTGGGCTAGTCAAATAAATAAAACAATTATTTCTAGAAAAAATAAAAATCGTAAACTTAGAAAAATTATCTTTTTATTATTACCTTATGAGGCTGAAGTAGATCCGCAAATGGCAAAACACGCACATATCTGGATGTGGGTTAAACAGAGAGGAGTTTGTGAAGTATTTTGTAAACGGAGTGGAGTTAAAGGTGGAAGGGGTTTAGATATTGGGGCTATATTGGCGAGAGAGGAAAAATATTTTAAAGAAAATCCAAGAGCTACTATGGCATTTCCTGCTATACACCCAGAGTTTATTGGGCGTATGAGGTTTGG
>Ga0255046_10000313_pt1 | contig 12766 bp, 11 predicted proteins | sample BC1_12_27_MG_FD_183632 | JGI IMG/M metagenome (GOLD analysis project Ga0255046, IMG submission 183632) | Seawater microbial communities from Strait of Georgia, British Columbia, Canada - BC1_12_27 | ecosystem: Environmental > Aquatic > Marine > Strait | place: Canada: British Columbia...
TTGCTGGGCTTCCTCAGTTTGTCAGGGATGCTGATCAAGAACGCTATCGTGCTCGTCGACGAAATCGACTTGCAGGTCGGCGGAGGAAAGTCGACGTATGATGCGATTCTCGACAGTGGTTCGAGTCGATTGCGCCCCGTGGCGATGGCTGCGGCGACGACCATCCTAGGGATGATTCCGCTGTTCACCGATGCGTTTTACATTGCCATGGCAGTCACGATCGTCGGTGGCCTGGCGGTTGCTACCGTGCTCACGATGGTGGTCGTGCCCGTGTTGTACGCGATCTTCTTCAAGGCCAAGAAGGACGACCCCGTGGGGGTGCCGACGGCGCCTGTGCCTGCGGAGTAATGGAGTCGGTCAGCGCCTGTCGGAGGCTTCCGCCAACTCTCGCAGTCGTCCTGCGACCGCTGCGCTGATCTCGCCCTCCTTCAGCCTCCAAGTCCAGTTGTCTCGGCTCGTTCCGGGGGTGTTCATTCGGTGGCCTCCGTCGAGGTTGAGCACGTCCTGCAACGGGAGGATCACGGTGTTGGCCGGCGACGTATACAGCGCTCGAATCGCGGCGGCTGCGATTTCGGCTTCGTCCCAGGTGCCGAGGCGCTCGTGAACGTTCCGTAGCTCGGCCTCCGCGCTCGGATCTCCGTCATGTGCCCGACTCTTCAGTGCTTTGTACCAACCCAAGGTCGTGTCGCTGTCATGGGTCCCGGTATAGGCCACGCTCCTTGCAGGATAGTTGTTCAGTCGATGAACATTATCGTCGCCGCCGTCGAATCCGAACTGCAGCACTTTCATGCCGGGCAACTGGTATCGATCGCGTAGATCCCAGACCTCTTGCGTGACCGATCCGAGGTCTTCGGCGATCAACGGAAGGTCGCCGTGCACCTTCACCAGCTCGTCGAAGAGCGCCTCACCAGGTGCTGGGATCCAGCAGCCGTCCATCGCCGATTCGGCCGTTCTCGGAATCCGCCAGTAACGCTTGAAACCGATGAAGTGATCGAGCCGAAGCACATCGAACAGCTCCAGCTGCCGCGTGAGTCGCTCGTTCCACCAACGAAAGCCGGTTTGCTCGTGATAGGCCCAGTCATAGAGCGCGTTTCCCCAACGCTGTCCTTGCGCGGCGAACGCATCGGGCGGAGCGCCCGCCACGAACTCTGGGAGGCCGTTGTCTTCGAGCAGAAAGGCCTGCTGATGCGCCCAAACGTCGGCGCTCTCGTGGGACACGAACATCGGTATGTCACCGATCATCCCCAAGCCTCTTTCGTGACAGTAGCTTTTGAGGGCTTGCCACTGTCGGTCGAACAAGAATTGCTGGAAAGCCAGGTAGTCGGTTTCCTGTTCTAGCTCGGCCGCCGCAGCGGCAAGGGCCGACTTCTCATGCTTCACGATCTCATCGGGCCAGCGCGTCCAGTTGCAGGTCCCGAAGTGTTCGCAGAACGCCGCGAACAGGCAGTAGTCGTCGAGCCAAGCCTGCTCACGAGCTCGAAAATCGGCCAAAGCGGGCGAGAACGATGCAGGGCGCTTCAAGAAGGCTTCGTATGCGCGCCTGAGCAGGCTTGCACGCAACAGTTGCGATGCCGCGAAGCTCGCTTTGCAGTCCGTCGACGCTCTGGGCACACCATCGAGAGACTCAGCATCGAGGAGCCCATCCTCGACGAGAAGCTCCGGGGAAACCATCAGCGACTCGGTTGCGAAGGACGCGATGCTCGAATAGGGGGAGCTTCCCTCGCCGATGGGGTTGAGCGGCAGGGTTTGCCACCATGCCTGGCCTGCCTCCGCGAGGAAGTCGGCGAACGCATACGCGGAAGGGCCCAGGTCGCCGGTGAACGGGCCTCCTGGCAGAGAGGTGATGTGCAGAAGTATTCCGCTACGCCGCGGCAGTTCCAAGAGCTTCACGCCTCCTTGCGGTCGGCCAAGAGAACCACGACCGACTGCGGTTCGACCCGATACTTCAGGCCATCGACGACCGGCGCTTGTGCAGGATCGCAGAAGTCCTCGGGTGAATCCATGTGCGTGTCGATCAATCTCGTCCAGCGTGTGGCCTTTTCCGACGGCACGGCGGGAAGCTCGAACGTCAAGGGCCCAGAGTGCGCGCTGAACATCAAATGCCACCAGTAGCGAACGCCCTCTATGGTGAACGCCAAGCTGTGGGAATGCTGGGCCGTGTCCGGCTCGTCGAGCCTCACGCCATGCCAGTGAACGGGCGTCTGGTGAAGGAGGTCGCTGAGGCTGAGCCCCTGGTCGTCGACGGGAAGGCTCAATCGGAAGTGAATCAGCTTCTTCACGAAACGATGAAGCCCTGCGTGCTTCTCTATCAAGCGCCAATCGAACCAGGTGAGCTCACTGTCGTGGCAGTAGGGGTTGTTGTTGCCCTGTTGCGTGCGGCGCACCTCGTCTCCCATGAGGATCATCGGCACGCCGAGTGCCAAGAGGTTCGTCGTGAAGAAATTTTTGATTTGACGGTTTCGCAAATGCTGCACGCCAACATCGTCCGTCTCGCCTTCCACGCCGCAGTTCCAGCTGCGGTTGTCGTCGGCTCCGTCTAGGTTCTCTTCGCCGTTCGCCCAGTTGTGTTTCTCGTCATAGGAGACGAGATCATTCAGCGTGAAACCATCGTGACAGGTGACGAAATTGACGCTTTGTTCGGGCTCGCGTTCTTGATGCCCGTAAATGTCAGGACTCGCGAGAAAGCGAGCGGCGAGGTCCTCGACGTATCCACGGTCGCCTTTGAAAAAGGCCCGCACATCGTCGCGAAACCGGCCGTTCCACTCATTCCAATGGTCGCCGAAAAAGCTCCCCACCTGATAGAGGCCGGATGCATCCCAGGCCTCGGCGATGAGCTTCGTACCGCTCAAGACTGGGTCGGTCTCGATGTCCCAAAGCACCGGTGGGTTTGCTACGACGCGGCCTTCGATATCACGCGATAGAACCGAGGCCAGGTCGAACCGAAAGCCGTCGACGTGCATCTCCTGGGCCCAGTATCGCAAGCTGTCGAGGATGAGGCGCCGAACGACGGCATGGTTGGCGTTGAGCGTGTTGCCAGTGCCGCTGAAGTCGGCGTAGAGCGCCTTGTCGTCGTTGTCGAGAATATAGTAACCCTCGTTATCCAAGCCCTTGAAACACAAGGTGGCCCCGCCGTCGCCGGCCTCGGCGGTATGGTTGTAGACCACGTCCAAGATCACCTCGATTCCGGCCCGATGAAGCGCCTTGACCATGTCTCGAAACTCGTCGAGGACTCCCTGGGGATCGGCGCACGAGGCGTAGCCGGAGTGAGGCGCAAAAAACGAAACGGGGTTGTAGCCCCAGTAGTTGCTGAGGCCCGGGGGCGCTTCTTGTGGATCGAACTGGAATACCGGCAGGAGCTCGACGGCCGTTACGCCCAGATCCTGCAGGTAGGGAATCTTCTCGATGAGGCCGGCGTAGGTCCCGCGCTTTTCGCTGGTGACGCCTGAGCTTGGGTGCCGTGTGAACCCGGCCAGGTGCATTTCGTAGATCACTGATTTCGCCGACGCGTGATCCGGCGGAGCATCGTCCTCCCAGTCGTAGTGACCCAGGGCGACCACCACGCTCTTCATCGCTGTTGCTGCATTGTCTCCAGGGCGCCGAGCTGCTTCACGGTCGTAGCCTCGCGGCACAGCGACGGCGCGTCCGTACGGATCGAGCAAGACCTTGTTGCAGTCATAGCGATGCCCCTGCGCCGGTTCGTGCGGTCCATACGCCCGGTACGCGTAGATCTGGCCTGGGCCGATGTCCGGCACGAACGCATGCCAGTAGTGAAAGGTGCGGTGGTTGCGGGAGGGGTCGAGGTGAATGACGCGCGCGGGCTTGGCGTCTTCGGCTGAGTCGAAAAGCAAGAGATCGAGCCCGTCGCAGTGCTTCGAGTAGACGCTGAAGTTGACGCCGTGTGGGTATGGCGTGGCACCCAGTGGATAGCTCTGGCCTGGCTGGAAGTCTTCGTTCACGGAAAGCACTAGCTCGGTCTCTAGGTCCGGTTGGAGCTGTCTGTCTTTTCGCGTTCGCTCGCGGCGTGCAGGCCGACGAGGCGCGCGATCATTACCGCCAGGTAAAGCTGCCCGAACACGCCTTCCAAAACTGAGAGGGGCCGCGCGAGGGCGGACACCGGAACGATGTCGCCGTAGCCCATCGTCGTGATGCAGACCAAGCTGTAGTACAGCATCGAGCTGCCGAGCTCTGCGCGGTGTTGCAAAGCGCCGTCGGGGAGGCCTCTAAACGAACCCGGACTGCTGAGCTCGAGGATCTCGAAAACCAAGGTGAAGGCCACTGCCACCAGCAGATAGGCCACCATCGCCCCTACGAGGGTGTCTACGGTGACGTCGCGGCGCTGAAACAGGTGGGCGATGATGATCGACACGGCGTAGACGATCCAGACAACCGTGATGGCGAGAGCGCCCACGTCGAGCTGCGGAGCGCCGGATAAGTACTCTCCCCAGCGGACCGCGAGGGTCACCGCGGTCAAGATCAAGAACGGCCACCGATGCCTGCTCGGGCCGACGGAATACACACCGGCGATGAGAATGGAGTCAAACACCAGCTCGAACAGCACGCCAGGGCTGCCCTCCGGAATCGATGGGCTCACGACGATCAGGAGCAAGAGAACGGCCAGGAGCACGGCGTTGCGGGGAATGTGGCGGAGTCGGTTCAGCATCTTGGGCGCGCGCAAGGCTACAGCGAGAGGGGCCGCGCCGCTAGCGCCGGAGGCGATGAAAGCTCCAGTGCTTACCGCTTTCTCGGTGCGTGGCGGACGTCTCGCTGTGAAACAAGCGCCGCACCTCGGAAAGCTTCACCAGGGGCGCTCCTTTGGCGCGTTCGTCGAGGGACGCTTCGAGGTAGACCGAGAGCAGCAGCTCTTTGACCAGCATTGGGCGCTCGTACAGGGCGCGAGCCGTCGAAGGGCCAGCCTCGATCGACACGCAATCGCACTCTCGCGTGACCTGTAGATGCTGGATCGCCCGTCCGATGCTCGGCGACTCGTCTGCGACCACCGGGCAGGAGGCCGCGGCGAGCTTCCGCGAGGCGGCGCGGTCGGTCGTGAAGATGAGCGGCCTCACGTCTGCGTGAAAGATCGGGTGGTCGAAGTCGATTTCGCCGCGGCTGGTCAGGATCAGCAGCCATGGCGGATCGGTGAGACCCCAGCGGCGCTCGCGCCAGCTCACCAAGGCATCACCCCAGCGCGGGTCGGCGCGGAGATCGTAGGTGAGGGTGGGCTCCTCGCGCAGGATCTTCCCAGTGATGATGATGCCGTCCGCGCGCGCGCGCCCGATGTGCAGCGCGAGGAAATCGAGATCGCTCTTGGGGCCGTGCTCATTGATCCGAATCGACGTAACAGGCTCGTCTTCATCGGCACGCCAAACGGCGGCGCTGTGAGAAACCGCCGGCCTCGTGTCGAGTGAGCTGCCGAACAACGCGCGGGCGGCGCGGTCGACGCTTGCGGCGTCGGTTAGCTCGACGAGAGAAGCTGCCATACCGCGATGGAAAGGTGGATTCGCGACCAAGTCAACCCGCTTTCGGCCCAAAACTCGCCCCGGGGATCGCGGCCTGTTAATCTCGCCGCATGTGGCGTTGGCTTTTGATCATGTTGGCTTTCGGGATCGGCTGCGCTGGCCGGCAGACCCCGGACGGACAGCAAGAGGTGGTCGTCAGCCCGATTCCAGTCCCGCAACCGGTGTACCCGCGTGCGGAGCTCAGCAACGATCTGCAGGAGCTTTGGAGCCGGGTGGAAGAAGCAGTGGCGGTTCGTCCACCGCAGCCGCCAGACGACGCCACGGCGGAAGTCATCGAGAGTTGGGCCGAGGGCGCATTCCGCGATTGGCTCCTTCAGCGCCAAGCAGCGACCGACCGCGCGCTTGCAGCCACACACGCGCTCCGCACCCATCCGCTCTTCGAGCGCGGCATCGGCACGGCGCTCTTCGGCTACATGTACGAGGACATGGCCGGCAGCATTCGCGGCGCTCCAGTCCCGGAGAACATCGCCCGGGACAAAGAGCTCCTCGAAATCTACACCGGCGCCCTCACCGAACACCTCACCCCGTTCGCAGAGCTCTCGGCAAAAGCCTATTACGCCTGCATGGCCCTCTTCATCAAACTAGACGATCCCCAATGGGGCGAATGGGCCTACTACTGCGACCAACGCGGCGCCGAAGTAGTAGACACCTTCAAACTAGAACCCCCCGAGCCCGCCGACCCCAACACAACCCTCACCCAACTCGTAACCCCTCCGTAAAGGGGTCAGACCCCTTTTCCAAAGGGCTAAGTGTTGGCGCGATGTCTTTGTCTGCGATGAGGCTCATCGCGCGTTCCGCCAGCGTGGTGATCGTGAGCGAAGGGTTGACGCCCGGGTTAGCGGAGATCGCGGAGCCGTCGATCACATAGAGGCCCGGATAGTTGAACACCTCGTGCTTCGCGTTGATCACGCCGGTCTCCGCAGAGTCGCCCATGCATGCCCCGCCGAGGATGTGAGCGGTCGAGGGCACGCCCAGCAGGGTTTCAGTCATGAGCGTAGTCGGCACGCCGTTCACCTTCTCCGCGAACTTCTCGGCGAGCTCAGTGGCTTCCTCCATGAACGCAGATGGCGCCTGGCTCGGATCGTCCACCTGGGTTACCAGCCCCCGACGAAAACCCGTCCGGATCTCGCGGCCGAGGCGCATGCGGAGTGTCCCCTCGATCGTGCGCATGTACAGCAAAACCTGCGATTGCTTTGCGAGGTCTCTGACGAAGAGCGCTCTCAGCCAAAGAACCGGTCGGCGCGCAAACGCCGTGAACGCCCCCCACATGCGGGCAAGAACGGTCGGTCCGGGCGCGTGCGGGGCGAGCAGCGTGCGGAAAAACCCGGAGCCAGCGCCGTAGCGAACGGGTTCGATGTGGCTGTGCTCGTCGGTGTGGAGGATCGAGGTGATCGCCACGCCCTTCGAGAAGTTCACGTCCTTCTCCGGCGACACAACACCGAACAACGCCTCGCTATTCGAGCGCACGAAATCGCCCACACGGTCGGACAGCTTGGGCAGACCTTGCGGGTCTTCCTTCATCTGCAGGAGAAGGGGCATCGTGCCCATCACGCCTCCCGAAAGGATGACGCGGTTCGCGGTCACTTCACGGGGATTCGCCTTGCCGAACGTCGCCTTGGTTTCGATTCGGTAACCTCCGGCGTCGAGCGGCCGGATCGCCGTGACCTCTGTCTCGGGAACGACCTCGGCCCCGTTCTTCTCGGCGAGGTACAGGTAGTTCTTGTCGAGTGTGTTCTTCGCGCCAACTCGGCAGCCCGTCATGCAGGCGCCACAGAAGTTGCAGCCCACGCGGTCCGGACCCTCGCCCTCGAAGAAAGGGTCAGGCACTTTCTTGTTGGGCTCCCCAAAGAAGACCGCGACTTCGGTCGGGTGAAAGTGCTCTTCGCGTCCGATGTCCTTTGCGATCTCTTTGATGACGTGGTCGCCTTTGGTCATCAGCGGATTGGGGGTGGCGCCGAGCATGCGTTTGGCCGTCTGGTAGTGAGGCGCAAGCTCCGCCTCCCAGTCAGCGAGTTCGCTCCAAGACCCCGACTGGAAGAACGCCGACGTGGGCGTGGGCAACGTATTCGCATACACCAACGAGCCACCACCAACGCCTACGCCGTGAAGCACTGTCATGTGCTTCATGAAGGACATCTTGAAGATTCCTTTGAGGCCCATCGCCGGGTTCCACATCCAGCGCTTGAGGTCCCAGTTGGTCTTGGGGAAGTCCTCCGGCCCGAACCGGCGCCCCTTCTCGATGACGAGGACTTTATAGCCCTTCTGCGTTAGCCGGTGTGCGGACACGCTTCCGCCAAAACCTGATCCGATGATGATCCAGTCGTAATGCTGCTCGTGCATGCGGCTACTCTACGCCGCGACTCGGGGGAGATCGAGGCGGCTCAGCCGCCCGAGCCGCCGATCGAGCGCGGCATGCCAATCAGGGTCAACAGCTCCATGCGCGCGGCCTCGTCCTTGAGGAAACATCCCGTCAACCGGCTGGTTGTCGTCCAGGACCCGGGCTTGCGGACGCCGCGATAACACATGCAAAAGTGCTGGCACTGGAGGATGACGGCGGTCCCCTGTGGGGTCAGCGTCTCGTTGATCGCATTGGCGATTTGCGCGGTGAGCTTTTCCTGGACCTGAAGCCGCTTGGCAAACGTGTCCACGACGCGGGCGATTTTCGACAACCCCACGACCTTCCCGTCCGGGATGTATGCGACGTGCGCTTTGCCCACGAATGGCACCACGTGATGTTCGCAGTGGCTGTAGATTTCGATGTCGCTGATCAGGACTAGCTCGTCATAGCCCTCGACTTCGCTGAACGTTCTCGAGAGGTGCCCGACCGGGTCCTCTTCGTAGCCCCGGAAATGCTCTTTCATCGCGCCAAGGACGCGGCGGGGCGTGTCCTGCAAACCTTCGCGTTCCGGGTCGTCGCCGAGGTAGGCGAGGAGCTTTCGGACGCACTCTTGGGCTTCTTGGTCGTTCAGCTTGTCAGTCATTGCCGGTAGCCACCCTTGTGCCGCGGTGCTCCTCCGTCAAGTCAGTCCTTCGGGATATCGCCGCGCACCCAGCGCGCGGTCAGGACGCGCTCCGAAATTCGCCAACCGGCCGACGTCTCCACGAGGCGGTCGTTGTACTCGCCGCCGAGGTCGAAGAAGCGCATCTCGCCGTCGTCGCCCTTGTAGCCGTGAACCGCGAGGACGTAGGCGGTCGAACGAACCTCGTCGCCATCTTGGACCACTCGCACGTTCGAAACGAAGTGCTGCAGGACCTTGAAGGGAGCCATCTTCTTTTCGAGCCAGCGTGCGGCTTCCGCTCCGCTGAGCACCGGACCATCTGCGCCGGTGTAGTCGACGCGGGCGTTCGGAAGAAACACGTCGCCGAGAAGATCCCAAGCTCCGGTGTCGAGCGCAGTGCAGTACCGGACGAGGGTTTCGACGATCGCGCGACGCTCGGATTCTAGGATCATGGCGGCTCAGGGCGCGCGCTTCGAAAGCCGCCCCCGCGGCGATGATGGCACACGCGTGGTCCCACCGGGACGCCGAATCGATCGATTGAGCGATTGACGCGGGTAGGCCCCTTCGTTGCGGGCACGGCGTGGCGCCCGTTGATGCGCTTCTGGCGACGGATCCGCGACCTGAGCCTCGCGGCTCACCGGAAGCCCTTCGAGGGCCTTTGCCTCGATCGGAGGGCTCTGCGCGGGGGTCGGAGCGTCTTTCGCCGCGTACACCTCGCCTCGAGCTGCCGCACCGCCGGCACGACGGCCCGAGTACACGCAGTCCGCGATCGACAGACCGCTGACGTACTGTCGAGAGCACACGCCCACCGCATTGCGTCCGGCCGCGTACAGGCCAGGAATCACCCCGCCATCTTCGCCTTTCACCTGGCCGGTTCGTTCGTCGACGACGAGCCCACCAAGCGTCAGCGTTGGGCACGGAAAGCGCTTGCTCTTGATCCCCGCGTTGATCGCGAAGTAGGGACCGTTGCGCATCGCGTGCATCTTGTCGGTGTCCTTGTGGAAGCGGTCGGCGGTCTTGCCGTCCGCCGCGTCGTTGTACTCATCGAGGGTCCTCCGAAGCGCGTCGACGGGGACCTTGGCGACCTTGGCGAGCTCCTCGACCGACTTGGCCTCTTTGCTGTTGAACCACAGGTTGAGGAGGGCAGGGGCGCGCTGGAACCACTGCGCCTTGCCTGGCTTGCACTGCTCACGGGCGATCTTCTTGAGCTCGCCATTGATGACCAGGATGGCAACGCCGTCGTTCTCCTCGACCATCGCTTCGCCCACGGCGGCGCCGTACCTGAACTCGTTGATGTACCGCTCGCCCTGTTGGTTGATGATCATGCCCTTGGCGAACGCCTCCGGCGGGTTGATGAATCGCCACGCCGAGATGCGGTCCATGAGGTCGGTCTTGCCGCCCACGCTCTGCCCCAGCAGGATGCCGCTTCCGTTGTCGGCAGGGGTTCCGAGTGGCATGCCCGTGCGATATTTCGGTGCGATTTCCTTCACCATTTGGCGGTTGTAGATGAAGCCGCCGGCCGCGAGGACCACGCCGTTCGCCGCCCGGACGCGTTTGAGCACCGAGTGTTCGGCTTCGATTCGGAAGCAACGTTCGCGAAGCTTCGCGGCGAGCTTCGGGTTGTACTTGACGATCGCAATGCCGGCCTGGTGCAGCTTCCGGTAGAGCTGGCTCCACAAGCCCTTCTGGATTTGCCGGTACTCGACGCCGAGGACTCGGTTCTTGCTGTCGATCACGAGGCGAGTGACGCGTGTTTCGTACTCGACTTGGATGCCCGCACGGTGCGCACTTTCGCGAAGCGGCTCGTAGAAGCTTTCGCCCGGGAGACCGGCGCCCTTGGCACGGTGACCACGGGGAGCAGGCTTGGCCGCCTCCTTGTAGGGCGTGAAACCTTCGTTGCCCGAATAGTAGAGGTAGTAGTCGTCGGTTGGGTAGCTGGTCTTGTATGGACACAGCGACGCTTCGAACGGAACCCCGTGCTCTTCGAGCCATGTGAGGTTGTCGACGCTCTTGTCGCAGAAGTCGCGAAGCGTTTCCTCCGATACGACGCCCTGCACCTCGAGCGACAGGTAGCGAAACATCTCGTCCGCATCGTCGGTCACTCCGGCTTCGCTCTGGATGTGCGTCCCGCCGCCGGCGTAGAACACGCCGCCGCTGATCGCAGTCGCGCCGCCTCCATGAAAACGGTCGAGAACCAGCACCCGCGCTCCGTTTGTGTTGGCTTCGAGCGCCGCGCACGCCCCCGCGCCGCCAAACCCGACGACAACCACATCGGCTTCATCGTCCCACGCTTCACCGTCGGTCTTGGTGAGGACCAACGGTGGTTCGGCCGGTTTCGGGGCCAACGATTTCTTCCCTTTAGGCATAGAGAAGAAATAGAACATGTTTCACTTGGGCTGTCGAGGCGATTTCAGGATGGGCTAAGGGTCGAATTTCGCTGCGCTATTTGCCTGCCCACTCCGGCATCGAAGGTCCCACGCGTCCGCAATGGTTTCGTCTTCGAGCGCGCCGCTCCACTTCGCGGCAACGGCGGCGTCCGTGACTTCGACCAACCGGGCGTACGCTGGGCTGGCCGAACCGAATGGGTCGCCCGGAACCGAGGTGCTGCTGCTCTGGATGGCGTTCGGCTCGATGACGACGGCTTGCTGTTTGCCCCGTTGGCAGCCGAGCAAGCCGAGCAAGCCGAGCAGCAGACACCCGAGGACGATGGTAGAAGGGACTCGCATCAGGATGCTACTATAGCCCGCCATGAGCGAGCGGTTTCCGTTTTCGATCCCCAACGGTTGGTTTCAAATCGCCTACGGCGACGAGCTCGAGCCCGGCGGCGTGTTGCCGCTCCACTACTTCGGTCGAGATCTGGTGCTTTTTCGGGCCGAGGGCGGTGAAGTCGCCTTGCTCGATGCGTTCTGTCCGCACCTCGGCGCTCACCTGGGGCACGGCGGCGTGGTCGATGGCGATCGCATCCGCTGCCCTTTTCACGCTTGGGAGTTCGATGCGCGCGGCGTCTGCCGCAACGTTCCCTACGCAAAGAAAATCCCGCCCAAGGCCAAGGTGATGCCTTGGCACTGTGTCGAGCGAAATCAGATCATCTGGGCTTGGCACCATGGCGAGGGTGCGTCACCCACCTGGGAGATCCCGGAGGTTGCCGAGGTGTCGAGCGGAGATTGGACCGCGCTCGAGCGTCATGCCTGGACGGTACGAACGCACAACCAAGAGATCGGTGAGAACGCGGTCGACCGAGCACACTTCCGATACGTGCACGGCACCACGAAGGTGCCCGAGTCGGAGCTCGAGCTCGACGGCCACATTCGCCGAGCGGTTCAACATTTGGACATGAGCACGCCGCGCGGGGGGGTGAAGGGCCAAATCAAGGTCGAGGCGCACGGTATGGGTTGTACGATCACCCGCTTCACCGGCATCTGCGAAACGCTCCTCATGCTGTCGCACACGCCCATCGACGGAGGCTCGATCGCTTCACGCTTTTCGTTCACGCAGCGCAAGGCGGATGAAGGAAGCGGCGTTGCTGCTGCGGTGATCAACGAGGTCGTGCGGCAGATGGAGCAGGACATTCCGATCTGGGAACACAAGAAGTACTTGCCCAAGCCCATGCTGTGCGACGGCGACGGCCCAATCCCCGAATACCGCAAGTGGGCGAGCCAGTTCTACTGCTGAGCGGCAGGCACCACGCTCTCGAGAAAGTCGAGGTACCGAGTGGCGATCAGGCCGACGAGCAACATGTCGTTGTGGTCGACTCGCGGGACTTCGATGTATTGGTCCGCGCGAAAAAGCCTCGCGAGCTCCTTTCCATGGTGCACGTCGATGATGGAATCCGCGGCTCCGTGCGCGACGAGCAGTGGGCATGACAGGCGATCGGCGAAGTCGCGTGTCATGAACCGGTGTTCCAACACGCGGCCAACAGGAAGCCAACGGTAGTGTTCCTTTGCGAGGTCGACGATCGACGTGAAGGTCGACTCCAGCACGAGCGCGCCCGGGTTTACGTGTGCGGCTAGTTGCACGGCGACGCCGCCGCCGAGGCTTCGGCCGTGAATCACAACGTGGTCCGGCTCGATGCCGAGCTCGTTGGTCACCCAGTTCCACGCGGCCATCGCATCTTTGTGCAGGCCTGGCTCGCTCGGGAGGCCGGTGCTTCCAGGGTAGCCTCTGTAGTGGACACCGACGAAGTCCCAACCCTCACTCAGCAACAGGTTCTGGAGCTCCAACTGCGCCACCAGCGATGAGGCGTTGCCGTGG
>Ga0255046_10000315_pt1 | contig 12711 bp, 10 predicted proteins | sample BC1_12_27_MG_FD_183632 | JGI IMG/M metagenome (GOLD analysis project Ga0255046, IMG submission 183632) | Seawater microbial communities from Strait of Georgia, British Columbia, Canada - BC1_12_27 | ecosystem: Environmental > Aquatic > Marine > Strait | place: Canada: British Columbia...
CATCCCGGTGGTGAATCTCAACGTGTAGCTCCAATTCTCCGTGCCGTATTGCCGTAAAGCCGAATAGCCGAATAGCCGGGGCGGGCGGGCGGCTCACTCCTCCGGTTTCACCACCCCGATGTACGGCAGCGTCCGATACTTCTCCGCCCAGTCGAGACCACAGCCGACGACCCAGGCGTCGGGGATCTCGAATCCGAGATAGTCGATCTGAGCGTAAACCTCTCGGCGCTCCGGTTTGTGCACGAGCACGCAGGTCTTGAGCGAGGCCGGCTGACGGGCAGCCAGGGTGCGGACGAGGTAGGTAAGGGTGTAGCCGGTGTCGACGATGTCCTCGACGATGAGGACGTGTTGGCCTGCGATGTTGCGGCGGAGGTCCATGATCATCCGCACCGCACCATCGGTTTTGGTGGTGTCGCCGTAGGTCGAGAGGGCGATGAAGTCGACGCTGCGCGGGATGGTCAGGTGGCGGGCGAGATCGGCGAGGAAAATGAAAGAGCCCTTGAGTACACCGACCAGGATCAAATCGTCCACATCGCGGTAGTCGGCGGAGATGCGTCGTGCGAGCTCTTCCACCTTTGCGTGGATCTCCTCCTCGCTGATGAGTACCTCGGGCGTTTGTTCGGGCATTACCCCTCCTTCAGCGGACATTCGCAGCCTATCGCGGGCGGACGCTTTGGTCCACCCGACCAGATACAAGATCCAAGATCCAAGATGCAAGATCCGCAAGCATGTCCGCGCCGCCAATCATGAGAGAGGACTTGTATCTTGTATCTTGCATCTTGCATCCGGGTGGGCGGCCGGAAACATGCGAGGATAGACGTCGGTTACAGGGAGTGGTGTTGAGGGCAAACGAAGACCATGAACGCGGCGCGACAGGGCGGCCGGTGCTCCGGCTTCTCCGGGATTACGCCTGGCGCTACCGGTGGAGCTATCTCACGGGCGCGGTGTTCCTTTGGATCACCAACTATCTGGCGGTCAGCATCCCGGGTCAGATCGGACATGCGATCGATAGCCTTCGTGCGGATCAACCTCTTGGACGCTACGTCGCCGCCATCGCCGTCATGGGGGTGGCGGTGATCGTGGTCCGAAGCCTGTCGAGGATCCTGATCTTCAACCCCGGACGCCACCTCGAGTACAACCTGCGACGGGACCTCTTCTCCCACCTTCTTCTTCTCCAGCCGTCGTTTTACGCGACCCAGAAGCGCGGCGATATCGTCAGCCGCGCCGCCAACGACATCAGCTGGGTGAGGACCCTGGTCGGCTTTGGTGGCCTGCAGGTCGTCAACGTCACCCTCGCCGTTGCCCTCACCGGCTGGAAGATGGTCTCCCTATCGCCAAACTTGACGCTGATGGTGTTGCTGCCGATCCTGCTTGGTGTCGGTCTCGTTCAGTGGGGGATTCGGCGCCTCTTTTACCTCGCCCGGCGCAGCCAGGAACAGCTCGGTGAGATCTCTGAGCACGTCCTCGGCAGCCTGCAGGGAATGGCGGCGATCCAGGGTTTCGCGGCCGAGGAGGCATTTGTCGGACGATTCGAGGAAAGGAATCTCGGCTGGCTCAGAACCGGAATGCGGCTCGCACTCATCCGCTCTATCGCGCTCCCTTTGTTGGTGCTGGCCGGCGGCATTTCCATGTTTGCCCTGATTGCTGTCGGTGGACCGATGGTGCTGGCTGGCACCTTGACCGTGGGTGAGCTTGCTGCCTTCACCGCCCTGCTGACGGTGTTTCTGCCTCCGCTGCGTTCCATGGGGTGGATGATGTCCGTGATCCAGCGCGGACGGGCCGCTCTCGAGCGCATCTTCGAGCTGATGGATGCACCCGTTGAACGTCCGGAAGGTGCGGTCGGTGTCGTTCCCGAATCCGGCAGAGGACCGCTCATCGAGCTGCGCGATTTCCATTTCGCCTACCCGGACGAGGCTGACCGCGAGGTTCTCACCGGGCTGACAGCGACGATTCCAGCCGGCGGTGTCGTGGGACTGTTCGGGCGCACTGGGAGTGGTAAAAGCACCCTGCTGCGTCTATTGGCACGGCTCTATAACCCACCCGCCGGCACGATCTTTGTGGATGGTGTCGATCTCGTGACCCTCGATCTCGAAAGCTGGCGGCAACGGCTGGCGGTGGTACCCCAGCGACCCTTCCTTTTTTCTGATGCCATCGCCGCAAACGTCGCTCTCGAGGCGGAGCCCGACGAGGGGCACATTCGCGGAGCGGTCGAAATGGCGGCCCTTGGATCCGACCTCGAATCGCTCCCGGACGGTCTGCAGACTGTGGTCGGCGAGAGAGGGATCATGCTTTCCGGCGGCCAACGTCAACGTGTGGCGCTTGCGCGCGGGCTCTACAGGGGTGGCGATCTGCTGATCCTCGACGACGTCCTTTCCGCGGTCGACCACCATACGGAGGCACAGCTCGTGGAGACTGTGGCGGGTTTGGCGCGTCGACCGGAGGCGCCGACGGTGTTGATCTCGAGCCATCGTCTTTCGGCGCTACGCCACTGCGATACCGTGCTGGTGCTCGACGGTGGTCGACTGGTCGACAACGGACCCCACAGCGAGCTGATCCAGCGGCCGGGTATTTATCGGGACACCTGGCTGGTACAGAGCCAGCGCGCGGCGACTGAGGAAGAGGTCGCGTCATGAGCGAGACCTCGATGCTACGCCGCATCTGGCCTTACCTCAGACCCGATTCCTGGGCTTTTGCCCTCGCGCTCGTGCTGACCCCGGCCACCGCCGCCCTCAGCCTCGTCCAACCCTGGATCCTGAAAAAGGTCATCGACGAGCACATCGTACCGGGCGTGGCCGAGGGTCTGATGGCGCTCGCCTTTGTCTATCTGGGTGCGGTGGTGGCCGGTTATCTGCTCGAAGGTGGCTACGTGATGTCGCTCGCGTGGGGCGGGCAGCGAAGCATCGTGCGTCTGCGATCCGGGATTTATCGCAAGCTTCTCGGTTTGCGCCAGAGCTACCTCGACCGGCAGCCGGCGGGTGGTCTACTGACCCGCGCCACCTCGGATGTCGATGCCCTCGGCGAGGCTTTTTCTTCCGGCCTCATCAACATCATCCTCGATCTCCTGATGATTGCCGGCACTCTCGTCGCGATGTTTCTGCTCGACGCAAAGCTGACGCTGGTTCTGCTGCTGCTGGCGCCGCCGATCCTGGCCGTTCTCGAGATCATCCGACGTCGCCTTCGGGTCCTGTTCCTCGAGGTGCGGGAAGCGCTGGCATCGGTCAACGCCTTTCTCGCCGAACGGGTCGATGGCGTCGAGGTCGTCCAACTCTTCGGTAACGAGGCCCACTCGGAGAGGCTCTTCGACCTTCGCAACGACCGCTTCCGCCGAGCTACCACCCGTTCCAACGTCTACGACTCCTTCATGTACGCCCTCGTCGACGGAACCGCCTCAATCGGCGTGGCTGTCATGCTGTGGTACGGATCCGGGCTGGCGTCGCGGATGGGGCTGCCGCTGCCGCTGACCGAACCGGTGAGCGCGGGTCTCCTCGTCGCCTTCATCGAGTATCTCGACCGGCTCTTCCGGCCGCTTCGAGAACTCTCCTCGAGGGTCGCCATTCTGCAGCGCGGTGCAGCGGCACTGGAGAAGATTCTGGCGCTCTTGGACGTCGATGAATCGGTGTCCGATGAAGGCGAAGCCAAGCCGGAGGTCGAGGGCGAGATCGTGATTCGCGATCTCTGCTTCCGATACCGGCCCGATGCCGACGATGTCCTGTGCGGGATCGATCTCGAGGTGAAGCCGGGCGAGGTGGTTGCGGTGGTGGGAGCGACGGGATCCGGCAAAACGACCCTCACCAGACTTCTCGATACCTCGTACATCGGCTACCGAGGCAGCATCACTCTCGATGGCACCGAGCTCTCCGATCTGAGATCGGAAGACGTGCGTCGCCATATCGCCGGTGTGCGCCAGGACCCACAGCTTTTTTCTGAGACGGTGCGCTTCAACATCGACCTCGGCAATCGCGATATTGATGCCGCCGACAACGAAGCTGCGGCGGTTCTGGTCAACGCGGATCGGGTGGTCGACCGCGTGGGTTGGGACCACGTCCTGCGCGAGCGGGGCGCCGATCTGTCGGTGGGGGAGGGTCAGCTGCTGACCTTTGCCCGCGCCATGGCGCACGATCTCTCGGTGGTCGTCCTCGACGAGGCCACAGCCTCGATCGACTCCATCACCGAGCAGCTGATTCAGGACGCCCTGGCGAAGATCTTCGAACGCAAGACCGTGATTGTGGTCGCTCACCGGTTGTCGACGGTCGAACGCGCCGACCGCATCGTGGTCATGGACCGCGGGCGGATCATCGAGCAAGGCACCCACAACGAGCTCCTCGCCGCCGATGGCGCTTACGCCCGACTCGTCCGCGCTGGAGAAGAGCTGTTGGTCGCTTAGGTCCCTCTCCGTCCCCGTACCCGATGGCCCGCTCGCCTCGGGATAGTCACCATCAGCGCGCTTTTCTCTGAGCGCGCTTCCCGTGAGGATGCCAGGCACGCCGCGCCGACGATGAGGACATCGTCATCGCGGGAAGCCAGGCACCTCCGTTGAGCGCGCCCTTCTCGGCTCTCAGGGACGGCACAACCCGGTCGACGTGATTTTCTCACGTCGCGCTGCGCGCTTTCGCCGGCGCGTGTTTCCAAGAGGTGAGAGTGTCGCCCTGGAAAACCGACCGACAATGGACGGCCGTTCGGCAGAGTGGGCTGAACGGTTCTTCATCGCATTTTTGTTGATGATCGTGGACACTATTGTCATGAACAGCGCTATCGATCGACCAACAGACGTCCGGCCCGGTGAATCTCTTGATGTCGAGCGGCTGGGGCCAGTACTCCGGGATGCCCTGAAGGTCGACGGCGATGTGGAGGTCCTCCAATTCCCTTCGGGGTTTTCAAACCTGACCTACTTGCTCAAGGTCGGCGGAATCGAGGTCGTGCTCCGTCGGCCTCCCTTCGGCAGCAAACCAAAGAGCGGTCACGACATGAAGAGGGAGCACGACGTGCTGGCCGCGCTCCACGGTACGTTCCGGTACTGCCCGAAACCGCTGATGTACTGCGATGACGAGACCATCATCGGCAGCCCGTTCTACGTCATGGAGCGAATCCAGGGCATTATCGTCCGGCGCGACTTTCCATCCGGACTGTCTCTTTCTCCCGATGACATCGGGTTGCTCTTCGATCGTTTGGTCGACGTTCACGTCGAGCTGCACTCGGTCGATTTCAAGGCAGTCGGGCTGGAGGGCTTCGGCAAACCGGAGGGATACATCGAGCGCCAGGTGAAGGGGTGGTCCGATCGATACCGGAGGGCGCGGACCCCCGATGTGCCCGACTGCGAGAGCGTCATGGGGTGGCTCGAGGCGAATCGTCCGGCCGATACCGGGAACGGCTGCATCATCCACAACGATTTCCGGCTCGACAACGTGGTCCTCGATCACGGCGATCCGCTACGGATCATCGGTATTCTCGATTGGGAGATGGCCACCCTCGGCGATCCGCTGATGGACCTCGGTGCTTCGTTGGCCTACTGGGTCGAGAAAAAGGATCCTCCTGCCTTTCAGGCGCTCGGCATGATGCCCACCAACTCAGATGGCGCGCCAACCAGGGCGGAGGTGGTGGCTCGCTATGGGGCGAAGAGCGGTCTCGATGTCGCCGATTTCAGCTTCTACTATTGTTACGGCCTGTTCCGTCTGGCGGTGATCGTGCAGCAGATCTACTTTCGCTCGTACCACGGCCAGACCGAGGATCCGCGCTTCCGCTCGCTCAACCTGTGGGTAGGCGCCCTCGCCGACGCGGCGGAAAAGGTCGCCGTTCGATGAGGAGATCATAACGGGAGGTGTGCAGTGGATAATCAAGCCAACGGAGTTTCATCGCTGTTTTCGATCCGGGGCAAAGTCGCACTGGTCACCGGTGGTTCGCGCGGCATCGGCCTGATGATCACCCGTGGCTACGTCGAGGCGGGCGCCACGGTTTACATCACTTCGCGCACAGCCGAGGTGTGTGATGCCGTGGCCGGAGAGTTGTCCGTCGTCGGACGTTGCATCTCGTTGCCGACCGATCTCTCGACAATGGAGGGGGTCGAACACCTCGTCCAGGAGTTTGCCGAACGTGAGGAAAAGCTGGACATTCTGGTCAACAACGCCGGCGCCGCCTGGGGCGAGCCGATCGAAAGCTTCCCGGAACAGGGCTTTGACAAGATCACCGACCTCAACCTTAAGTCGCTCTTCTTTCTGACCCGGGATCTTTTGCCGATGCTCGAAAAGGCGGCGACCCCGGAGGACCCCGCCCGGGTCATCAACATCGGTTCCATCGACGGCCTCCGGGTGCCCTTCATCGAAAACTACTCCTACGCCGCAGCCAAGGCGGCGGTCCACCACCTGACCCGGATGCTGGCGGTCCACCTAGGCGGAAGGGCGATCACTTTCAACGCCATCGCTCCCGGATTCTTCCCGAGCAAAATGACCCACTTCCTGCTCGAAAATTACCGAGAGAAATTCGAAGAGGCCTGCCCGCTGGGTCGCATTGGTGAGCCGGCAGACATGGCCGGCATCGCCGTCTTCCTCGCCTCGCGCGCGGCCTCCTACATCAACGGCGCCGTCATCCCGGTCGATGGGGGGCACAGTCTGAAAACAGAGGCGTAGGGGCTTTACGGCTATGCGGCCATACGGGCCGCCCATCCGCCCGAAGGCTGTCCGAAGCTCAACAGACACGCTCTCCTAGCCGTAAAGCGGTCCTTCCGTATAGCCGTTCTGCCGTATAGCCGTTTTGCTCGCCCCGATCCTGCAATACGACGATGTGCAGTCGAGAGTGGCGCTCAGCCGTGGCGCCACAAACTGAGGGCTCGCGCGACCTCGGCGCCGTCCTCATGCCGCATGAGCTGGTGGCGCACCTCGGTTTGGTTGCCGCTGCCGATGAGCTGGCTGCACGACAGTACGGTCTGCCCCTGATGACACTCGGAGACGAACTGGATCTCGAGCTCGGTCAGCTCGGAGGTGCTCCAGACCTCGTCCGGGACCGCTTCGATCGCCCACTCCACATAGCTGGTGTTGTTGACATGCTCGGCCGAATCGAGGTCGGAGCGGCGAACGGTGAAGGCGAGCTCGCGGTCCACCGGGTCGGGAGCGGACAACTCTCCTGCACGGGTCGGGTCGTTACCGATCTCGTATTCCTCCATGCGCCCCCACACTTCCTCCGGCAAGCGAATGGGTCGACGTCTGGTGAGGTCGAGCACGCACCACAGGGTCGAGACGGCACCGATTTGTGAGTCGCTCGCATCGAAGATGGCGAAGCGCCTCTCGATAAGGAGGCGGCTCATCGCCTCCGGCCAGGTCTCGATGAGAATCTCCTCGTCCCCCCGCGGCCAGCGAGCCAGGTTCAGATGGAGCCGCGACAGCACCCACGCCGTGCCACGCTCAGCCATCGTCTCCACCGCGACGCCGAGGATGCCGGCATGGGCGACTGCGACTTCCTGCAACAGCTTGCACAGGATGGGTACCTGGAGGCGCCCAAGTGGATCAGTCTCGTAGGATCGGACACGGAAACGATTGCTGTGCTTTGCCTTCATTTCGATATCCGCCGGATGCTAGCACGCATATCTCACCACGATTCGTAGCGAGGCCCGTGAGATGGTGCGAGATGTGGTGTTTGCGACCTGAGGGCCGAGGAGGCGTACTTGATGGTACGTTGAGCAACCCCGCAGGAAAACAAGCTGTGGTCGTCGCCAGCCGCAGGCGGCGTATGGCCACCTTGTTTTCAAAGGGGTCACCGCCGCCGAAGGCGGCGAGTAACCCGATGGGAGCAAACGCCGCAGATTGCTTCATATCGCGGGCCGCAGTAGCAACGTGGTGAGATATGCGGGCTAAAATGAGCTCGCTCCGTACCGATCGTCGAAAGGATGTGCCGTGGACTTCTCACTGAACGAACAGACCCAGACCATGCTCGCAATGATCGACGAGTTCGTGAACACAGAGCTCGTCCCGATGGAGGAGGCATTCCTCCGCAAGCCGTTCAGCGAACTCCTGCCGGAGGTCGAGAAGAAGCGTGAAAAGATCCGGCAGATGGGACTGTGGGCGCCAGGCCACCCCGGGGAGTACGGAGGCATGGGGCTCGGCCTGGTCGACCTCGGGCTGGTGTCGGAGGTCCTCGGCCGCACCCCGCTCGGTCACTTCGTTTTCAACTGCCACGCCCCCGACGCCGGCAACATCGAGATTCTCCACCTCTACGGAACCGACGAGCAGAAGAAACGCTGGCTTGGACCGCTGGTCGAGGGGAAGATCCGCAGCTGCTTTTCGATGACCGAGGTCGAGATGCCGGGCTCGAACCCGGTGATGATGGAGACCACCGCGGTCAAGGACGGCGACGAATATGTCATCAACGGTCAGAAGTGGTACACGACTGCGGCCGATGGCGCTGCGTTTGCCGTGGTCATGGCGATCACCGACCCTGAGGCGCCCGTCTACCAACGCGCCTCGATGATCATCGTCCCCACCGACACCCCCGGCTTCGATCTCGTCCGCAACATCAACGTCATGGGCCACGCGGGTGACGACTGGGCGAGCCACGCCGAGATCCTTTACCACTCGTGCCGGGTGCCGCAGTCGAACCTTCTCGGCCCAGAGGGCCGGGGCTTCGTCATTGCCCAGGAGCGGCTCGGTCCGGGTCGGATCCACCACTGCATGCGCTGGATCGGCATCTGCAACCGCGCCTTCGACCTCATGTGTTCGCGAGCTGCGAGTCGCACCATCGCGCCGGACCGCACCCTCGCCGACAAGGACGTCATCCAGACGTGGATCGCCGAGTGTGCGGCCGACATTCAGGCGGCGCGTCTGATGGTCCTGAACACCGCGTGGAAAATCGAAGTGCTTGGTTGGAAGGAAGCGCGCGAAGACATCTCGATGATCAAGTTCGTCACCGCGAACACCATGCAGAAGGTCATCGACCACGCGCTCCAGGTCCACGGTGGTCTCGGCATGACCGACGACACCATGCTCGCCTTCTTCTACCGCCATGAACGCGCCGCCCGCATCTACGACGGCGCCGACGAGGTCCACAAGCTGTCGCTAGCGCGGAGGATTCTGAGGCAATATCGATAGGGATCGGTCTCAACGGCATTATGAACACAAGCCCATGCATCCACCGCGACTGCCACGCATGCTGCGTGGATACCCGGATGACCCTGACCGAGGTGGATGCGGCGCAGCTCGAGGCGGCGGGGCACCGGGACTTCTTCTTTATCAATGACGATCATGATTTGCAGCTCGTCAACCTGGAGGGGCACTGCGTCTTCCTCATCGATGGTCGATGCTCGGTCCATGACGATCGTCCTGAGGGTTGTCGCCTTTACCCGCTCATCCTCGATCTTTCGGTGGATCGGGTGATTCTCGATGCGTTCTGTCCGTATGCAAAAGAGTTTGCCTTCACCCAGGACGACGCTGTGCAGTTGCGGCGATCGGTCACCGATGAAGAGAGGGAAGGACGGCTCAGAGCAGCCAGAAGACGATCAGGCTGATGCCGCCGAGGGCGGCGAGCAGAATGAGGCTCAGCCTGCCGGTACGTCTGGTGCCAAACACCACGGCGTAGATCCCCTTCATGAGGTTGTTGACGGCGGCGGCGATGACCACCGCCAGAGCCGCGGTCTCGATGGAGAGCCCCGAGCCGACGGTTTGCGTGAGACCGAGGATGAAAGGGTCGACGTCGGCGGCGCCCATGATGACCGCCATGATCAAGACACCGGTGTCGCCAAACCGCTCAGCTACGACCTTGGTGGCGACCAGGATCGCAAGGAAGATGGCGGCAAAGGTAAAAGCTGAGGTCATCTCGAGCGGGTTGCCGTCGTGTCGTTCGACTGTGGGGTCGAAATCGCAGCCTTCGTCCGCGCGAGTTGTGCGTGCGAGCAGGGCTCCGACGATGACCGCCACGATGCCCATTCCCCAGAAAAGGCCGGTGAGCCTGTAGGCGAGCGGCGTTGCGAAGAGGAGAAGCAGAATCCACAGGCGAATGTACATCATGCCTGTGGCGGCGACGATGGCGCCGGCGAAACCTACCGAGCAGACCTCCCTCTTCTTGGATTGACGTGAAAGAACAACCGTTGTGACGGTGGAGGAGTACGCACCGCCCAACAGACCGGCGAGGATCAGACCCCGGTCCTCGCCCCACCACATTCGCAAGAGGTAACTGACGTAGGAAACCCCGGATACGGCCACCACGACCAGCCAGATCTTGAATGGATTGATCTCGAAGGGGGTGAAATCGCGGTTCGGTACGACCGGCAGGATGACTGCAGTCAGGAGCAGAAAGCGCAGCAGTGTCCGCATCTCGTGGCGTGGCAACGCTGTGGCGAGTCCCTCGAGGAGGCGCTTCTCATGCAACAGGATGACGGCCACCACGCCGGTGGCGATGGCAATCCAATACAGGCCCTTGGCGGCGCAACCACCGATCGTAAAGGTGAGCAGCGCCGCCGTCTCGGTTGTGATGCCGGGCTCACCGAGCTGGAGAGCGTGCCAGTGGGTGAGGGCGACCAGACCACCCATGACCACAAGGCCCAAAGCAAACGGAATGGCGGTGTCGGGAAATCCGACGATCAGCAGGAAACCGCCGAGGCCGATGATCGGAAAAGTGCGGACACCGCCGATGCCATCCCCCTCGTGCTCTTCGCGTTCGAAGCCGATCAACAGGGAAAGGCCGAGCGTGAGGACAAAGCCGAAGAACTCGGGCGGCAGGTGGGAGACGAGGGCGTCCATCAAACCAGTTTAACGTTTAAGTCACAAGTGCCACGACATCGTTGACCAATCAGGTGCCAAGACATCGTAGACAAGGGTAGTCGTCGTCGTGGCTGTGGCAGCTGTGGGAAACCCGGAGGGTTTTCCAAGTGTCTGCTGGAAACGCGGAGCGTTTTCCGCAGACACGTCATCTTCCACAGCCTCCCGCGGCAGTGGGTGGTTTGAATCATCGCAGCCGGTAGAGGTGTTCGTCGATCTTCTTGTTACCAAGGAATAGGCTCAGCCGCTGCTGACCCACATCGATGGTCGCGCGGAGGTACTCGTAGATGGCCTCAGGCGGCACGAGGAACTTCTCTCCGAGGATGTCCAGCAATCCATCGCTGCGAATGAAGCGAACTAGGTGATATCGGCCCTTCTCTGGTTTTGGCAGCGGGTGTGTGGGCGGTTGCTCACTGGGTGGGAATCGAAGCTGTTTGCAGCGGCCCAGCACAGCCAGAGGTGTCTTGCCAGCAAGGGCGCTGTAGCGGTAGGTGCGATTGTGTCGATCCTCAAACTTGAGACTCTCTTGGCGGAGCTGTGGCGTGGAATCCATCACTACTCGGCGCAGGAACTTGTAGCGCCAGTGGTCATTGAATTTCTCGACCACGGCATTGCGCCAAGGCTCTGCAGGAGGAATGAACCAGACCTCTATTCCATGCAGTAGACACAGCCGAATCAAGCTGCCCATGCCACGCGGATGCCGGCGACTGCCCAGGAAAATGCTTTCGTTGTCTACCTGTTGGTGCCGGGGAATCCCCATGCGCATCCATGATGCCCAGAAACCATTGACCGAGGCCTGAGCACCTCGCTCTATCATCGGTTCCACCGCACACCGACGAGTCGCCAGATCCACGCTGTGCAAACTATAGAAGCGCACCGAGCCTCTCAAGTAGCATGGCCCAACGAAGTCACTCTGATGTACGTCACCCGCATGTCCAGCTGCAAGGCATGGGTACTTCTTACCCTTTGGCTGGTACCGTCCCTGCCGACGAACCACCCGTTCGTTTCGCGCCAAGATGCGTCCAATCGTGCGAATAGAGGGAGGTGGGCTGATCTCTAGGTCTTCCAGCTCCCACCGAATCGCCTGTGCCCCAAAGAACACCCCTTCTTCCCGCAGGCGCTCCCGGACAGAAAGCACAGCTTCTTCCAAGCTGCTGCTCGTTTTATGTGGGTGTGTTCGCGGACGACGGGATCGGCTTCGATACCAGCCCTCATCGCCCTCAAGGAAACGCCGAAGCCACTTATAGAACCACTGCTTCGAGTAGCCCAAAGACGTCCAAATCGCCAATGGACTCTCCCCGCCAAGATGTCGCTGAATCGCTATCCGCCGGTCCTGCTCCTTGTCCCTTTGCATGCATCCTTCCCCCCCAGGAAGAATGCTCTACATTGAGACCGTCACTCAGCTAGTACACGATGTCCTGGCACACAACCGGTCTACGATGTCCTGTCACCTGTCAATTAGCCGTTAGGTCATCGCAAGGGATGTAAGACAGTCGGCCTTGAAATGACCAGAGGTTGAGATTATTCGTGCTAACGGCTAACAGCTCTTCAGTCGACCCACTCAGTCACGAACACATTCGTCTCGCCCGGCTTGGAGTTGTTGCGATTCGAGCAGAAGACGAAGGTCGTGCCGTCGGGGGACCACATCGGGAAGCCATCGAAGCCCTCGGTGAAGGTGATCTGCTCGAGGTTCGAGCCGTCGAGGTCGACCATCCAGAGGTTGAACTCGCGTCCCGAGGGATCTCCGTAGTTGGTTGAAAAGATGATCTTCTCGCCCGAAGGGTGGAAGTACGGCGCGAAGGCGGCGACGCCGAGTTCGGTGATCTGGCGCTTGTTGGAACCGTCGGCGTCCATAACGAAGATTTCGAGCTTGGACGGCCGGATGAGGCCGTCGGCGAGCAGGGCCTGGTAGTCCTCGATTTCTGCCGGGTCCGAGGCGTGGTGGGCGCGGTAGACGATCTTGGTGCCGTCGGGG
>Ga0255046_10000316_pt1 | contig 12697 bp, 11 predicted proteins | sample BC1_12_27_MG_FD_183632 | JGI IMG/M metagenome (GOLD analysis project Ga0255046, IMG submission 183632) | Seawater microbial communities from Strait of Georgia, British Columbia, Canada - BC1_12_27 | ecosystem: Environmental > Aquatic > Marine > Strait | place: Canada: British Columbia...
CCCGCCCCCGGCACTAACGAAGGCGACAGCCATAGCGGCCTAGGCGTTGCAGCGATGACACCGATTGCACGGGACTCGAACCCGTCGGGTGTACTCAGGCCCGGAAAAGGGGTCAGACCCCTTTTTGGAAGGGTTAAGCGGCGCGCGTAGCGCTGCCGACTTTGCCGGCTTCGTCTACGAAGAGGCGGCGTTCGGCGTTGACCAGCTCTAGCAATTGCCTTTGGTCGATCAGACCGGCGTCGAGGAGGGCGCGCATGTAGCCGTCGGCGTAGCCGCGGGCCTGGGCCAAGGTGGCGTAGTTCGCCCCGCTGAAGCGGGTTTCGATTGTTTTTCGCACGAGGCCGCGCAGTGTTCCCTTGAGCTCGTCTAGGTTCATGGCCGTTCCTTCCTAAGTCCGCAGTGTCGGTTTAGGGCCGCTGCGGTCAAGAAAACGGCGGGCCAAGGTCACTAGAAGCAGGTGAGCTCTCGGAAGTCTTGGATTCGCTTTTCGAGCCGTTCGCGGCTGAGCTCGGCCAACGCACCGACGCCCACGTCCTGGACGCAGAATGATGCCGCCGCAGAGCCACAGATCACGGCTTGGCGGAGGTCGGTGTGGCCGTTCTCCGCAAGATAGCCGAGAAAGCCTCCGGCGAACGAGTCGCCGGCGCCGGTCGGATCAGCAACTGCCTTGAGCGGGTAGGCTGGCGCGCAGAAGATGTCTTCCTCGAGGAACAGAAGCGCACCGTATTCTCCCCGCTTCACGATCACCGTGTCCGGCCCCATCGCGCGCAGCGCTTCGGCCACCGCCAGAGGATGGTGATAACCGGTGAGCTGTCGCGCCTCCTCCTCGTTGATGACGAGAATGTCGATGCGCCTGAGTAGCGCCTTCAGCGGATCCAGGGCCGTATCGATCCAAAGGTTCATCGTGTCGGCAATGACGAGCTTTGGGCGCTGCACTTGATCAAGAACGTGCAATTGCAGTTGTGGAGCGATGTTGCCCAGCATCACGAACTCGGAATCCTGAAACGACGCCGGGATCTTCGGATTGAAATCCGCGAAGACGTTGAGGTCGGTCTGGATGGTTTCGCGCGATGTGAGGTCGTCAGAGTAGCGACCTTCCCAGTGGAAGGTGTCTCCGATGGCAACCTCGAGACCGGTCGTGTCGATGCCGCGGCCGCGGAGCATGTCCACCGACTCGCGAGGGAAGTCTTGCCCGACGACGCCCACGAGTCTGACGTCCGCAAGCTGCGACGCAGCCAGCGATGCATACGTCGCCGACCCACCGATGACGCGGGCGTGCGAGCCGAGGTGATTGTGGATGGTGTCAAAAGCGACGGAACCGACGACGAGAAGCGAGGACATGGTGCCTTTCAGGGTACGTATTTTCCAATGAGTGGCCGTAGCTTGTCGCGCGCAGCCGTGGAGATCGAATCGGGGTTGGTGATGATGGCGCCGGCGAGGGCCGAGGTGGCGGGGCGCTCGGAGGGATCGGGCACACCTTGGGCCAGCTCGACGATGATTTCTTTGGCTTTTGCGACATTTCGTTGCATCACGGCGATGACCGCGTTGACCGTGACCGCATCGTGTCCCTCGTGCCAGCAGTCGTAGTCCGTCGCCATGGCGAGCGTCGCGTAGGGCAGCTCCGCCTCTCGGGCAAGTCGCGCCTCAGGCAGGTTCGTCATGCCGATCACCGACACGCCCCAAGATCGGTACAGGTGCGATTCAGCACGTGTTGAAAACTGCGGCCCCTCCATGCACAGGTAGATACCGCCTTCGTGCACTGTTGCACCGGCTCGTTTTGCGGCGTCGGTCAGCGAGCTTGCCAGTTGTGCATCGATCGGCTCTGCGAACTCGACATGTGCGACCACACCGTCGTCATCGAAGAAGGTATCGGTACGATGCCTGGTGCGGTCGACGAACTGGTCGACGACGATCATGTCTCCCGGATGAATGTTCTCTTTCATCGATCCCACAGCGGACACGCTGAGAATCTGCTCCGCACCTGCGATTTTGAGCGCGAGGACATTCGCTCGGTAGTTGATCCTGTGCGGCGCAATGCGATGACCTCGGCCGTGGCGGGGCAGAAAAAGCAGCCGAGTGCTTCCGATGGTGCCCGCGATGATCGCGTCGGACGGGGCCCCGAATGGGGTCGTCATCGCCAATTCTTCCACGTCGGTCAGACGCTCGAGCTCGTCGAGCCCGCTTCCTCCGATGACGCCGAGTGTTCGTTGGACTTCGCTCATTTGGTGTAGGCCTGGCGCATGACGGCGACGGTATTCACCTCGCCCTTGCGGAACACGTCGAGCTGGACGGTCGAACCCACCGGGCCGCGAAGCCGCTCCACGATCGTCTGATAGTCGAGCTCTCGAACCGACGCGCCGTTGATCACGATGATGACGTCGTTGGCACGGATCCCGGCGAGGTCGGCGCCGCCGCCTGCGGGGGCCTCGACCACGCGGAGACCTCCGCCTTCCGAGTAGGCGAGCTTGGCGTGAATTCCGCCGGTAGGCTGTCCTCGACCGCCCCCGCCGCAGCTTGCAAGCAAAGTGCAGCCCAGCACGAGCGCGGTAACTGTTCGACAACGTGGGCTCATCGTGACGCACCGGCATAGCCGGGTTCCTGGGGAGTGCAAACCTTCAGCGAGGCAAGATTGACACCCAAGCCCGCGAGAGTAACATGCCTTCAACTCCGCGAAACTGCGAGTGAAACTGCTCTTGGGTCGACACGATGTATAAGCTCGTCATCTCGGACGACGAAGGTCATGCGACCGTCGTACCGCTTCTGCGCGACGAGATCACGATTGGACGTCAAGAGGGGAACACCATCCGGCTCACCGAGCGGAACGTGTCACGCAGTCACGCCCGGCTGCTGCAACGTAATGGAGCTTACATTGTCGAGGATCTCGGTTCTTACAACGGCGTGACCGTCAACGGCGAGCGGATCGATGCGAAGGCGGAGCTCGCAGCCGGCGACCAGCTCGGTATCGGTGACTACGACCTTGCGTTTCAGTCGGACGTCATGGCGACAGCCAACACGATGCCTTCGCCGAAGCCCAAGAGTCAGCCGCCGGCAAGGTTGGTGGTCCTCGGTGAGCCAGCCGCGGGGGCGGAGTTCACGTTGACCAAGCCGGCGCTTCGCATCGGCCGCGATGAGCGCCTCGATATTTGGATCAACCACAAGTCGATTTCACACGAGCATGCCGAGGTGCAAGTGAACGACGGCACGGTGACGGTTTTCGATCTCCAAAGCGCGAATGGGATGCGGGTCAATGGTGTCGACGCGTCCCGTGCCATCCTCGAGGCAGGAGATGTTCTCGAGCTCGGCGAGGTTCGGTTCCGGTTCGTTCCGCCACAAGGTGCGCACAGTTTGGAGCCGCTGCCTCACGAAGCCCCTGAGACCCCTTCGTCGAGCTCGTCGCGTAAACCGTTGTTTGTGATCTCGGTTCTTGCGCTGGTCGTGGTTGCAGGGGCCGGCGCCGTGCTTGCGACCGTGGGGGACGAGCGTTTCGAACCCATTCCATCGGTCGCGCTGCCCGTCGAGGAGGCGTTGCCCATCGAGCCACCAGCGGACCCAACACCCACTGAACAGGAAGCCAGCCGTGCTGGCGACCCCGACAGCCAACCGATCGAGGAGCCGCGAGAATGGGAGGGGCAGCTGGCGCGTGCCCGCAAAGCCCTGGCCAAGGGACGCCTCGACCGTGCTTATTCGATTGCGGAGGAGCTCCCGGCGGATAGCGTTCTGCGCAAGACACCGGAGTTCGGGGAGATTCGATACCGCTACGCGCAGGCCCACATCAACGAGAGCGAACGGGCACTCGAAGAAGGGGATCGCGAGACTGCCCGCAGCGAAGCCCAGCTCGTGCTGGAGCTCAAAGGCATCACCTCGAAGCAGCGACAGGACGCGCGACGGTTGATGAGGAACGCTCGCGACCCCCAGCCCAAGCCCACGGCACCGCCGAATGTCGACCCCTAAATGACGCAGGGGCGCAGAATCGTTGATTAATGGGCTCCGCCCATGACAGACTGAGAGTGGGTGTTTGGGGGAACACAGTCTTGGTGGGGTTCATCCGTGCGGTGCGCATGGGCGGTCGCGCTCGTCCTGGTGGCGTCGCTGTCGCCGAGCGTGTCGAGCGCCCAAGAGGCGACGCTCGAGGGCGGCGGCATGGATCTGCACCTCTTCCGGCCTGCGGTGGACACTCGAGGCTACTTCACCGTCAACGGCACAGAGGTGATGCCCCACAAGGAGTTCAGCTTCGGGCTCGTCCTCGACGCGGGTTTTGGCATCCTTCGCTACAACGGTTTCGTCAATGACCCGACGAACACGTCGGCCGCCGACGCGTCGCGTGAGAGCCGAATCGCGAAGCAAGCGTTCACCGGCACTTTCATGTTCAACATCGGTCTCATCGACCGACTGGTGCTCGGCATTCAGCTTCCAATCACCTTCTTCCGAGGCAACAGCGTGCAAACCCCCGACCGGGGCGGGAGTTGCCTCGCGGGCTCGAGCACGTGCCTCTACAACTTGGAGGCCAACGGGCTGCGGTCACAGGGCGTCGGAGACCTGACGATTCACGCGAAGGCGCGCTTGTTGAATCTCGGCCAGAGTCCTGTCGGCATCGCGGTGACGTTGCGCGCGGGTTTCCCTACCGCCAAGACGGAGCAGTTTGCAGGAGAGCCGGGTTTCTCCCTGTGGCCCACCGCAGTGTTGGAGTTTCAGCCGATCAAAAAGATCCGGCTTGCCCTAGAAGGCGGCTATCGTTGGAACTCCAAGCAGGGAGCGACCTTCATTTGGGACGGTCGCTCGGACCCTTCCGGCTCCTCGCCAACCGCTGAGGATCCCGTCGACGACCCGAACGCCGGCCGCCGCTTCACTTACAACGACCTGATCACGTTTGGCTTCGGAGCAAGCTTCCGAATCGCGCGGTCCCTCGACCTGATCCTGGAATACTACGGCTCGCAAATCGCCCAGGAAATCGGGACGAAAGGCACTCTTTCCATGGAGGTGCTCGGCGGGTTCAAGTACTTCGTCACCAACAAGAGCTTCCTCTACTTTGCAGCGGGCGCGGGCATTCCGAAGACCGGATTTCAAGCCGCGGACGTGCGGGCGACGATCGCGTTCATGTACGAGCCAGCCGTTGAAGACCGCGATGGCGACGGAATTCCGGACGATGACGACGGCTGTCCGGACGAAGCGGAGGACAAGGACGGCTTCGAGGACAGCGATGGGTGCCCGGATCTCGACAATGATGGCGACGGAATCCTCGATGTCGACGATGCATGTCCTCTCGTGAAAGAGGACTATGACGGGGATCGCGACGAGGATGGCTGCCCCGAGGGCAGGGAAGGCGACCGTGACGGAGACGGGATTCCCGATGTTGTCGACGATTGCCCCGATGAGCCCGAAGACTTCGACGGATTCCAGGACGAAGACGGTTGCCCTGATCCCGACAACGATGGTGACGGGATCCCAGACGAAAAGGATCTGTGTCCGAATGATCCTGAGGACTTCGATGGGTTCGAAGATGAAGACGGCTGTCCGGATGTCGACAACGATGCCGATCGCATCCTCGACGTGGACGATGCATGCCCGAACGACCCGGAAACGTACAATGGCCACGAGGACGAGGATGGGTGCCCCGACAAGGGTCTGGTGATACTGGAAGACACGCAGATCACCATCCTCGAGAAGGTCTACTTCGAAACCGACAGCGCGATCATCAAGTCTCGTAGCTTTGCATTGCTCGATGCGGTCGCTGCGACGCTCAATGCGAGCCCACAGATCACCCTAGTCGAGATTCAGGGCCACGCAGACGAGCGGGGTAGCGACAAGTACAACATCAAGCTCACGCGGGCTCGAGCCGCCTCGGTCATGAATGCGTTGATCGAGCGCGGGGTCATCAAGAGCCGTCTGAGGTCCGGCGGATACGGTGAACGATGCCCCGTCGATCCCAAGCACAACGCCAAGGCCTGGGAGAGAAATAGGCGCGTCGAGTTCAAGATCATCGAAACGGACGCCGGTCCCACTGGAGTTGAGGTAACATGTCCACGCGGCCGTTCTCTGGTGCCGAGGTGATATGTCGCGCGAGCGTTTCGTTGAGTTGATGACCCCTGCACTGACTCGTTTCAGTCAGGATTTGAAGTCCGTCCTGCGGATTGTCGAAGACCCCGAGATGGACGACGAGAGTCGCGTCGCGGCGGCCGGCGCGCTGCTGCACGTGATTTACTCGAGTGGTGCCATCCCGGGGGTTCGCGGGGTGCTCCGCCACTTGGGAGACGTCCTGCTGATCAGGCTCGTGTTGAATGGCGTTCGTGAGCGCTCCCCCGACGCGTTCCAGAAGCACCTGCAAGAGTCACCGGAGATGCTCGAGCCGGTGTCCGACGAGCTCGACGCCATGCGCGCGTATCTCGATGACCGCGTCAGCGTGCTCGAAAAGGTCGCCGAGAAGTTCCCGACGTTGAACCATCAAGGGCACCAAGCCACCGCTTGCGTCGAAGACACCGAGTCGAGCACTTGGCTCTACGATGCGGTGCACGAAGCGCTGATCGACGAGATCGACTTCGACGAAGAGGACGTCGAGCGGGAGCTCAAACAGGTCGACCGGATCTTGGCTCCGCTCTCGTCTCGCGTTGGCCGATAGCCCTCTACGCTGCTTCGCGCCGCGGCTGGGAGATCTCGCGGAGCAGCCACGTTCCGCGCGACGCCTTCACGGGCTTGGGGGTCTTGCGTGCCAGCACCCGGAGCAGCTCCACCGCTTCGGCGTTCCACTCGATCAGCCTGAGGATGCTGCCATCCGAAGAGCGAAGATCGGGTTCGGCGTTTGTCCGTCGCCGCGCGAGATCGTCGGCGTCAGACTGGGCACGAGTTTCCACCAGGAGCATGATGTTGCGGCGCAGGACGAAACCGAGTGGGCTCGAAGTGACGACGAAGCTCAGCGTCGTGAGGCCAGCGCGACGAGTGGGGAGATGCACCCGCAAGCGAGGTGCGCCGCTCGCCGAAAGCTCCCAGCTGAATGACATTTCGGGGGCATCGGCGGGAGAGCGCAGCTCGGATGCAAACAAGCGAAGCGCGTCGGCCGCTTGCGCCGCGGTTCCAGCGGTGTGATGCCGCGTCCCGGTCAGAAATAGCGGCAGTAAGAGGAGCGCGGCCGTTGGCTGCCCGAGGGCGGTCAGGCATACGCCGCCGGCGAGCAACGTGGTCAGGCCGGTCGCGGTGGTGGCATCTAGAAAGTCACTTGCCAGAGTTTCTCTCGCGGGGAGCTCTTTGCAGAGGGCTGGGCGCCAGTCCCGGCGCTCGGAGGGAACCGCCCACTTTACGGGGCGATGCAGGGAGAAGGCGACCAACGGAAAGGCGCAGACCAGGTAGTTCGGAACCCCCCATTGGCCGGCTGCGACGACGGCGCCGGTGATCGCCAAGACCACCACCCATGGCGCCTGGACCAAGAGTTCAGAGCGGCCCATCCGGACCTCGATCGACCGGCGCTTGAGGAGGACGAGCGCCGCCAACACGAGCAGAGCCCAGGCGATGGTGTGCTCCTCCGGACTTGTGAGCGGCCTGAAACCCATCGGGTCGGGTGCGTCGGGAGCAGCGACCGGCATGGCGATCGCTTGGGCCGGGACGTCGAGTGTGAGCGGCCATGCGGTCATGCGTGGCAGGTGGATGCGGCGCCACTCGACGACCGTGCGCTTGGGACGCTCGGTAACTTGGAAGTCGACGCCCGGCGGCGTGTCGCGCATCTCGGTTGGAACCGAGGACCCTCGCGGCGCACGGAGCTCGACCGAGACGTTGTGAAGGCCCGTCTCCCATGCGGGGACCGACCAAACGAAGCGCGCTCGCGGCTCGCCCTCGACCTCGACGGCTCTGACGTCGGCCTTCGTGCGGTATCGCATGAAGACGCGGTACTCGCCCTGCCGCGGTGCTTCTCGCCGCGGAAACGAGAGATGAATGATGCCGTCCTCATGAACCTCATACTCGGGGCGGAAGATCTCCCCTTCCTCCGAACGAAAGTAGGGCGGCCTATAGCGGTCCAGGTCGACGCCCGGGCCGAGCCCTGCGAGCTCCATCTCGTGTAGCCATCCGGCGTGCACTTCGACGTCTAGCCGGAGGAGAATGCTCAGGGTTGCGTCAGGCTCGACATCGACAATGGCCCTGGCACCTTTCACCACCGTGCGCGTCCACGCTTGGGCTGGTGACGACGAGCCGAGCACGGCGACGAGCGCGAGAAGAAGAAGGACTGAAACGCGGCTGGGGCGCATGGCCCGAACCTAAGGAATTCCGCCGTTTCGGTGAAATTTCCTACTGCATCCGGATCCACGACGGCATGAACAATAGGACGAATAGCGAAAGGGTTAACCAGCCGACGACACGGCGTCGGGGGGAGACATGGTTGTCTTCGGTGGGCGGGTGGCTCGGTCCCGTCGCGCGGGTGAGCATCCACAAAACAAAAGCCCAGACCAGCCAGTGCATGCCCGCCATGACGTCATAGGTGAGCTGGTCCCCGCGAATCCCATCGAGGTAGCTTGGAATTCCGTATGCCGCGCTCACGATGATGGCGAGCAGCGGCAGAAAGCGAAGGAGGCGCCGGGAGACTTGATCCTGCCGGCGGCCCACGAGCGCATAGGCCACGTGGCCCCCGTCGAGTTGGCCGAAAGGTAGGAGGTTGATCATCGTGACCAGGAGCCCTGCCCAGCCGGCCAGTGCCGTCGGGGTGAGCATGATGTCGTACCCGTGGGGGATAGGGCCCTTCAACCAGCTGAGCAGTCCGAGGTACAAGAGGGAACGGCCTTCGAGGATGTACGGCGCCTCGGGCAGAGGTTCGACCGGAGAGGTGGCGATCCCGTAGATGATCACGGGCAGCGCAACCGCCATGCCGGCGAGGGGGCCGGCCGCTCCGATATCGAGCAATGCGTTTCGAGAGCGAATCTGCTCACGAATCTGAATCACGGCGCCCAGCGTGCCGAGGAGGAAAAATGGGATCGGGATGAAGTAGGGCGGCGACACGTCTACGCGGTGGTGTCTGCCAGCGAAGAAGTGGCCGAACTCGTGGGCTAGCAGGATCGCCATGAGCGGGACGGAGAACACCCAACCCATTCGGAGCTCGGCGAGTGAGGTCGGGGGGTGTCCGAGGACCATGCCGGCGCCGACGTAGAAGGTCGACGCGAAGGTGAGGGCTATCAGGATGAGTGGTAGGCCCCACTGGGTGTTGCGCCGCTGCACCGCGTGCCTCTAGCATGTGCGTTGCGAAGCGCACGATCTGCTATTGTCTGGGACGAATGGACCTATACAGCGCCGCCAAGCGACTCAACCGACCGTTCGTCTTCACTGACGAAGCGTCGACGCGAGCTCTCTCGATCGCAGACCACGGCTTGATCGGAGACGGGTTTTCGGCGGCCTTGGTCCGAGCGGACGGGGCGATCGATTGGCTGTGCTTGCCGCGTTTCGACAGCCCGAGCGTCTTTGGTGCGTTGCTCGACGACGGAAAAGGAGGCTCCACCTCGGTGAGCCCCGTGGACTATCCCTTCGAGAGCCGGCAGCGGTACGACCCAGACACCAACGTGCTCGAGTCGTTGTTTCGGATCGAAGGACGCGGGACGATTCGCCTCACTGATTACATGCCCTGGACCGACGACCCGCGTTCGGCGGTGCACGAAGTTCATCGGCGCGTGCAATGCGTCGAAGGAGAAGCGGTCGTAAAGGTCGTCTTCGATCCGCGATTCGACTACGGGCGCGTCGACACGACGTTCGACATCGACGGACGCTCGGCGTTGGCCAAGGGCGCGTCCGGCGAACGCTTGGTTGCGGTGCTCGGCGGCCTAGGCCGGTGGGAGCCGCGTCCCGAAGGCGGCGTGCAGTCGGTGTTTCGGTTGAAGGCGGGCGAGCGTGCATGGGTCGTCATCAGCTGGAACGCCTCCGAATCGGAGTCGATTTTGGCGTATCGTCCGTTCGAGGCGCTCCGAAATACGCGGCGCCGATGGCGCGACTGGGTTCAGCAGCTCCAATACGATGGTCCGTGGCGGCATCACGTCATTCGGTCCGCGTTGCTGCTGAAGCTGCTGATGTACGCGCCGACCGGGGCGATGGTGGCCGCGCCGACGACTTCGCTCCCGGAATGGATCGGCGGCGTGCGCAATTGGGACTATCGCTACACCTGGACCCGGGACACGGCGATGGCGGTGCGTGCCGCGAACCTGCTCGGGTGCAACCGCGAAGCGCGGGAGTTCTTCCACTTCGTGAGGGACACGCTAGAACGCGATCGCGAGCTCCACATCATGTATGCCGTGGATGGCGGGCGCGTTCCCGATGAACAGACGCTAGACCACCTCGGCGGGTATCGGGGCTCGCGACCCGTGCGCATCGGAAACGGCGCGCGCGATCAGTTGCAGCTCGATACCGCGGGGGCGCTGATGGACGCCGCGTACGTCTACGAGCGTGGCGGCGGCTTGCTTACGGCGCGTGGTTGGCGGCGGTTGCGGGAGGTCGTCGACAACGTTGCCGCCATGTGGGCCGAGCCCGATCATGGCATCTGGGAGCCACGGGCGGGAAAGCGACACAACGTGCACTCGAAGCTCATGAGCTGGCTCGCGCTTCGGCGCGGCGCGGAGCTGGCGCCTTTGTTCGGCGACCAGCCGGTGCAAACGCGATGGCAGCAGGTCGCCGACGAGCTGCATGCCGAGCTCTGCGTTCGCGGGCTGGACAGCGCCGGAAAGCGCTTTGTGGCGGCGTATGACCACGAGCATCCGGATGCGTCCCTGCTCCTGCTTCCGATTCACGGGTTCCTGCCGCCGAACGACGATCGGGTGCTTCGGACGGTGGAGTGGATCCGCGCCAAGTTGGGCGCCGGCCCGTATGTGTACCGCTACCGAACCGACGATGGCGTCGGCGGCGAGGAGGGAGCGTTCGTTCTTTGTGGATTCTGGTTGGCCGAGGTGCTCGCAATGGCGGGGCAGATCGACGAAGCGCAACGCGTGTTTGTGGCGCACGCCGAGGCCTCGAACCACTTGGGCCTTCTTGCGGAGCAGATTGACCCGGGGACCGGGACGCTGCTCGGAAACTTCCCGCAGGCGTTTAGCCATCTCGGGTTGATCAACGCCGCCGCCAGAATCGACTTGGCGCTGCGTCTGCGGGATGAAGGCTCGCCTCGCGTTCCCGAGGTAGAGATCGGGCGCTAGCGTGGGGGGTATGTTGGAAGCGCAAGGGGTGGAGGTCCGCCGAGGCGCGACGGTGCGATTCGGCGTGTACGCATCGCTCGCCGCCCTGCTGACAGGTTTTGGGCTGTTCTTTGTGGCAGGGGTCCGCGGGGCGGAATCCTGGAGCTGGTTTGCTCTCGCGTCCTTGGGCGGAATAGCCGGGGCCGTCTGGGGCATCCGTTCGGCTTTGGTGCCCGGCGCGGAGGGTGAGAAGTCGGAGGTTGCCGAGAGCAACGTCGCGGACTCGGAACCTTCAGTTGGGTCCATTCCCGAGGAGGCGGCCCTCGGCCAAGCCGTGCGGTCGGACCCCGATGACGTGGACTACCTGATGGCGCTTCGCCACGAGTTCCGCACTCCACTCAACGCCGTGCTGGGTTTCTCGGACGTGCTTCTGAGCGGCATCGATGGCGAGGTGAACGATTCGCAGCGCGAGGATTTGGAGATCATTCGGGCCTCTGGGATACGGCTGCGAATACTTCTCGATACCGCGCTCGACCTCTCGCAGCTTGCGGACGGCGAGTTGCGTTTGGACGCTGACCGCGCTGACGTTCGAGAGCTGGTGGCACGGGTGGCGGCAGAGGCCGGGCAGCTCTGGTCGAGCAAGAGAACTGCTGGCTGCACGCTGCCCGAGCGGGCGTGCATCATCGCTGTGGATGAAGCTCGCCTTCGGCGATCGATCCTCGTGCTGGCCGATTTCCTCGCGACCGATCACCGCGACGCGGACATCGCGCTGAGCGTCTCCCTGTCCGACGATCATGTCACGATCGAGGTCACCGCTGACCCGTCAGATCGTCTGATGCTCGATGCGCTTCCAACCCCAGCCGAAGTTCTGGCATCCGAGGACGCCACGGAGATCCGGCGGTGGCCGGTCGCCGTAACGTCCGAAATCATCGCGCGACACGACGGCTCGCTCTATCACGGCGATGCCCCGTCTCGATTTCTGATTCGCCTTCCCCTGCAGGACGCACCATGAGCACGATGCGCCATCCTGCCGTTCCCAAGCTGCGCTGGGCCGTGGTCGCGATCTCGATTTACTTCGCGGCCTGTTGGATGGTGTTGGCCGACGACCATCCGTATTGGGGTGCGTTCTCGGTGTTCGGCGTAGCCCTCGTGGTGGGAGCGGGAGTCCTCCGATCCCTGGGCCCGCTCCTGCGCAGTGAGCCACGTCCGGCGCGGTTGCAGCCCGAGGTACCGCCGCAGATCTCGATTCAAGACGCCATCGACGCTCACTCGGCGGAGCCCGAGGAGCCAGAGCACCAACGTGCCCGCTTCCTCGGCGCGTTGGGGCACGAGCTTCGCAATCCCCTCAACTCGGTGACCGGCTTTTCCGACATGCTGCTGGGTCGTGTCGACGGCGAGCTAAACGCCGAGCAGGAACGAAGCGTCCGTACGATCCGCGCAAGCGCGGAGCGGTTGCTGCGGCTCGTTTCGACGGTGGTCGACCGAGCCAAGCTCGAGGCAGGGACACTCAGGCTGCAACAGCAGTGGGTCGTACCGGATGAGCTGATCTCGGAGGCCATTTCGTTCGTGCGGTCGCG
>Ga0255046_10000317_pt1 | contig 12683 bp, 9 predicted proteins | sample BC1_12_27_MG_FD_183632 | JGI IMG/M metagenome (GOLD analysis project Ga0255046, IMG submission 183632) | Seawater microbial communities from Strait of Georgia, British Columbia, Canada - BC1_12_27 | ecosystem: Environmental > Aquatic > Marine > Strait | place: Canada: British Columbia...
GGCTTCCTGGCCGTTCATCGCGAGGCGAACACCTTCGATAGGAATGCCTTCCGGCGTTGAGCCGTCCAGTGTCACGAAGTGCGGCTTGTCGAACAAATACGCGTAGGTGTCGTATTGCTGAACTTCGAACAGGATGTAAGACGACTGTGCGGCAGCCTGAATCCGTTCGGAGATATCGAACAACAGGTAGAACCTCTCACCAACTCCGGCATCGAAATTCTGTACGATCTGTTCCTGCGTCATGGCGCGTCGATGTATCGCCGCAAGGCGGAACGTGCCCTCGAAGAGACCGTCGCCGGAGGCTTCGTTGCCGAGAACCAGGGCGAACGTGTTCTGCCAGTCGACGAAGGTCCCGCCGGGTACAGGATCAGCGTTGCTGACCAACGTACCGTTGACGTAGATACTGCGGCCGTTGATCGGGTCATACGTGGCCACCACATGTTGCAGGGTCGCCTGCAGCACCTCATCCGCATCCGGCGTTGACAGCGCCGGATCACCGTTCAGGTTGACTATTGGGTCGCCGTTCGCATCCTGTGCGTTCGTGCGTAACAGGAAGTCGTAGTTATAGAGCGTCTGCTGCAGTGTGAAATTGCGCGTGTTCGCACCCGCAGAGTAGCTGACGATTCGCGACATTTCCTGCGTCACGTTTGCGGGGACCACCCAAGCTTCAATCGAGAACTCGCCAGACTCCTGCAATATATCAGCAAGTTTCGCGCTTGCCGTGGTCGAGCCCTGTGCTTTACCCGGGCCCTGTGCGGCATTGTTTCCGATCGTGATGCCCCAGCCACCAAACCAGCTGACGTCACCCGAGAAGTTCAGGTCGATCGCTGGATCAACACCGCTGGAATCGAACGCGATGAGTCCACTGCCGGTCTTGAACTCCCACAGCGCAATCTGCGCATCCTCGTAACGGTTGCCGCCTGAAGCGAGCGTGCCGTCAACGAGTCGCACCGCCTTACTGAAGACAAGGTTCGGGTCGACGGTGGTTGGCGTGATGCCATTGGCGAAGGCCGTAATCGCGGCCAGCATCTCAGCTGACGAGGACGTGCAATCACCGTTCCAGCAGTTATGCGATTCGCCGACTGGAACCGGGCTTACCTTGCCCACAAATCGAGAGTCCGTCGGCGTGTCGAGATTGATCTTCGACTTTGCCGCGTCGTAAGCACTGGCGATGTCCGGATCCGCAAAGTATGGCTGCTGCGCGTTAGGCGACTGTGAGCTGTGACAGTCGGCGCAATAGCGCTCAAGAATCGGCGTGTGAATCAACTGTTGAAACGCGGCCGGGTCAGCGGGGAAGTTCTTGCTGGAGCTCGGATCGCTGGAAACCGGCGCCGTCAGGACGATCTGTCGTCCGCCGTCCGCGGCCGCGCCTACCCAGTTCTCGATCCATGTCGTCATGATCGTGCCACAGACGCCGGGATCGGCGACCCAGCAGTTATGCCCGATCGGCGCTTCGCTGACTTTCTGGATAATGCGCGATTCGGCGGGTTGCTGCGTGTCCGTCACGGTCAGTGCTTCGTCGTACGCCATGTTGACGTCGTCATTGCGGACGAACATCGGCACCTGGCCAACGGATTCGTTATGGCATGAACCGCACCGGTCCGTGCCTTTCGCGTTCGACCAGAATTCCTGCTGGAACTTTAGAACCTCGCTGTCACGAGCGACAGGGCCCGTATAGACGGCGTTATTGTTGTTGCCAGGGTTCTGCGACAAAGGATTGTCGGTTGTCTGTGCGCCACCGCCGCAGGCCGCGAGAACAAGGCTCGACAGCAATGCCACCGTCGCTGCACGCAACGAGCGGTGACCGAGGGCCGGAGTAGCAATATCAATTGCGTTAGTCATGTTCGTAGTCTCCCTACTGGCCCATGCAGTGGACGGCGGCGTCCGCAAATACTTGCTTCATCTGGTAGCCCGTGCCGCGGAAGGTTGTAATTATTTCGTCGACCTTGGTGCGATCGGCCGGGTTCTCCGGTTCACGCAAGCAGACCGCGCGAAACGCTTTCTTAACCTGGCAGGCTGCGAATGCATGGCTATTGCCAAGCTCTTCGCCGAGGGACTTCGCACCCTGGCCGCTGCCGGTCAACGCCGGATCGAAGCCGAGGTAGGAGTTCTGGCCGTTGCGCCAGTAGTTGTCCCACTGGTCATCGGGAGTGCGGAAACCTTGCGGGAAGTTCAGGTCGTTATTGAAGTACTTGGGCTGAACTACGCCCGCGGTGTATTCGAGTGCAGCGGCGGTTTCGTCATAGTTGTAGTACGCGAACGCCTGTGCCATCGGGTCCATGCCAGTGTGGCAGCCGATGCAGTTGTTCAGGAAGAGCCGGCTATCGCCACCGGGGCTGCGGCTGACATCCTGGCGAATACGGTCCGGCGGCAGGCGCGGGTCATGCATCTGCTCCATGTCGTTACAGAGGTGATTCAACAAGGTGAATCGGAACATCGCACGGTTGGTACCGGCGATGAAGAACGCCTCGGATGCGGCGCGCGATGTAATTACACCAGCAGTCGCTGATGACGGAATATTCTGAATGCTTGACTGGGCGGCAAATTGCAGTTCATCGTGAAGATTGACGTTATTCGCTTCGAGCTGCTCGTAATGCGTGTTGTTGCTCGCCGAAGGCAGGGCAGACACGGCGCCTGGACGGCCGATGTACGTAATGTCATCGGAGAGCAGAGTATTGAACGAGCGATCATCCCGAATCATGCCGATGACGGTCGCAATATAGTCGTTCAAAGGAACAAAGATCGACTGGTCGCGGTTTGTCCAAGGTGCGGCGAAGTTCTTCAACGTCACGTTGTAGAAATTCATATTGTCCATGGCCAGGTACGCGGCTGTCGTCGCATTTCCGGGTAATGCAGGGTTGATGGCATCTTCCATCTGCTGCAGTACCGCCGCGGTCGGCGGTACTCCCGCCAGACGGTCATGCAAACGTTTAGCCTGCTCGCGGTAACCTGCATGCGCCGGCGCTATCAGAACCGCACTAAGCAGTGTCACAAGCACGAGGCGAAACAATGTTCCGATCTGACCTTTATTCAATTTTTTCAGCATCTCGTTTTTCATATCGTTTCTGCTCATCACTCGTATGATCCAACAACGTGCTTTTCTATGTGCCCAAACAAAACCGGACATCATGCACCCTTGGTAACGGACTATTCAGATGTTGATGCGTCGTAATAACGCGTGCCAAATCTGTTGCTACTTATAGCTCCGCTTTACGCGGCGGACTCCTGTCCACCAGCTCGGTTGCTCAACTTGGCAAGAACACTTTGCCTGACCTTGAATTGTTTCGTCGTGAATGCACTCACGATTCAAGAAAATTTTCGGTCACGTAATCAATCGATCTGCAATCTATAAAGCAAGTGCTGTGCCAGCGGCGGCGCGGTGTCGCGTAACCCTGAAAAAGATCATAAAAAACAGCTACTTATTAGTTTTTTTCTCGGCCTGTCTAGCGCGTCATATGTCAAGTCATTGTCGGCGCTTTAGCACAACCATAATCTCTCGAAGGGCTAAGCTACTGATTGTGAAGGACAGCGCAACTGTCGCTGAAGGCAGACAGTCCAGTCGCCTAGTGACACGTCCAAACAACAAAAGGAAACGACATAAAGTTTATGCGGTTTCTGAACGTTGCGTGAAAATCACATTTCTTGTTGCGCGTCGAATCGTCGTAATGGAACCGAAAACCGAGTCACGGCGTGTACTGTAATTACAATGCGCCGAAAATAATGGTTTGACTTTGCGCGATGTCGTGCTTTTGAGACATTACATCGACGCAAATGCGTCTTTTATAATTGGCGTCACAATGCTCCCGGAAATGTGGAGCAACTCATTGAAAGTTAATCGCAGTTTGTGACTGCGTTAACGGTACGGCGGCGCTATCGCGTCGTACCCTGCCATGATGACCCGAGGTAACAGCGATGATTAAGCTGCCACGACAATTCACGAAGGAAACGACCGGTAAAGCGACCAGGATGGTTGCGTTGTCTATGGCGTGCCTATTCATTGCCGCTTGCAGCTCGGGCGATGGCGTCCAGATCGGCACCGGGCAGGACCCTGATCCTGTGGTCATTGATTTTCCGATTGCTTATATAAAGGCTCCGATTCCCGTTGACGACAACGGCGAATTCCAGCAGCAGGACTTGCGCGAGCAGATCACGTTTGAGTTTGGCGCAGACCTCTATTTCCGTGATCGCGCCTCACCAAGCGCGGAAGCAATCAATATCACCGAAGACGTTGCTCAAGGACTTGCGGCCATTCGCGACGTAGAAATCGACTACGACGGCAGCCGCCTGCTGTTCTCAATGCGCGTACCTTTCGACCCGAACCTCGATGAAGAAGACCTGCCCACCTGGAATATCTGGCAGTACACGTTCGAGACCGATGTGTTGGAACGGGTGATAACTTCAGATCTCACGGCCGAGATCGGCCACGACATCATGCCGAAGTACCTGCCTGATGGCCGCATCATCTTCTCGTCAACACGGCAGTCCCAGTCGCAGGCGGTATTGCTTGACGAAGGCAAGGGTGGCTTCCCTGCCATGGATGAAGACCAGAACGAGTTCTCCTTTAATCTGCATGTCATGAATGACGATGGCCTCGGCGTAAAACAGGTCTCGTTTAACCAGAGCCATGATCTCGACCCGGCGGTAATGGCAGATGGACGAATTGTCTTCAGTCGTTGGGATCACAACGCGAATAACGATGCGGTGAACCTGTATCGCATGAACCCTGACGGTTCGGCACTTGAGTTGCTGTACGGGCAACAGAGTCATGACACCGGTACCAACAATCAGGAAATTCATTTCATGCAGCCGCGCCAGGTGCAGGATGACCGCGTCATGGTGCTTGTACGCCCGTTCACGGATACCGAGGGCGGTGGTGAGTTGATGCTCATCGATACCGTTCAGTACCTCGAGAACACGCAACCGACCAAGGACAATATCGGTGTGTTGACTGGTCCGGCGCAGGAGGACGCGACGGTTAACGAGGTGTCCACGATCCCGGGTGCACCGTCGACAGGCGGTCGCTATTTCTCCGTTTATCCAATTCAGGATGGTACTGACCGACTGATGGTTAGCTGGAGTCAGTGTCGTCTCATCGAGATCCTTGCTGATGACGGCGATCCCGCTACCGAGGATACGCAGATCGTACCGTGTACCCAGGACCGCCTGGCGACTGTCATTATCATTGATCCCAACAATCCCGTCACGCTGGTCGAAGGCGACCACATCGTTGCGCCGCCGCTATACGGTATCTGGATTTACGATCCGCGCGACGATACGCAGTTACCCATCGTCGTGGGTGAAGAGGACTTCATGTTTACCGAGGTCGTATCAGCCGATCCTCGACCCAGCCCGCCCGTCGTTCTCGATGGCAGCAACGACTTTCCCCTTGACGTAACGCTTGCCGATAACGGCGAGGCGCTGCTGAACATTCGTAGCGTTTACGACTTTGATGGTACGGCAATTGTCGACATACCGACGGTCGCCGATCCCGGGCAAACCCTGGCGGCCGATCGCATTGCGCGTTTCTTGCGAATTGAGAAAGCCGTTTCGATTCCGGACGAAGACCTCCGTGATATCGATAACACGGCCTTTGGTATCAGTACGCAGCAAGGCATGAAAGAAATCGTCGGTTACGCCATGGTCGAGCCAGACGGATCCGTGATGGTCAAGGTACCGGCCAATACGGCACTGATGGTCAGCGTGCTGGACGAGAACGGTCACCGCATTACACAGCGCCACCTGAACTGGATTTCGCTCGGCCCCGGACAGGAGCTGACATGCAACGGCTGTCATGACGCCAACAGCGGCTTGTCTCATGGTCGCAGTGACGCGTTTAGCAGCGCCTATGCGGGCGCGCAGACGGCCGGTGTGCCGTTTTACCCGGCTGCTGATCCGCAGTGGTTCGTGGGCGACGTCGGTGAGACGATGGCCGAGGCGCGCGCACGAGTCACCTGCGCCAGCGACGGCTGTTCGTCCATCGAGCCGACCGTGGATGTCGTTTACCGGGATGTCTGGACGGCGGATTCCGTGGTTGCGGCTAACAACGTCGACATCGATTATCTCTACTCGAACCTCACAACGACCGCGCCAACATCGCTGTCGTGCCAGCAGGACTGGAAGTCGAACTGCCGCAGCGTTATCAACTACGAAACGATCATTCACCCGTTGTGGAGTCAGCCACGGGTGGTGACCTTTGATGACGACAACGATCCGCTCACGCCGGAAGTGCCGATGCTGGATCCAGTCACAGGCTTGCCGGTCAACAACAATTGCCTCAACTGCCACACGCCGATCGACCCGGCGAATAATGCGCCTCGAGTGCCTGCTGGACAGCTGGAGCTGCAGGACGGCCTTTCGATCGATGAGCCTGATCACTTCCATGCCTATCGTGAGCTGTTAGTTACTGATAACCTTCAGATTCTGGATAATGGCGCGCTGGTGGATGCGACCCAGGTTATCGGTCAGGACGTCGACGGAAACGACATCCTCGCACCGATTCCGACCGCTTCACCGGCGAGAATTACCGGCGCAAGGGCTTCGAGCGATTTCTTTGACCGATTCAATGATTCTACGGATCTACACTTCAATACTTTATCCCAAGCGGAGCGACGCCTTGTTGCGGAATGGTTGGATGTCGGAGCCCAGTATTACAACAACCCCTTCGACGCCCCAGCTAACTAGAAGCAGTCCCACGCACAGTGCGGGGACTGCTTCGCGACCCGCTTGGTTCGGAGGCCTGGTTGCTGTCGTCGTATTGCAGATTCTTCTGACAGCGCCGCCGATCCAGGCCGCCGAAGATTATCGATCTGTTGCCGTTGCCGATCCTTACCTTGAGATGCGCACGGGACCCGGCCGTGGGTACCCGATCTTCCATGTCGTTGATCGCGGTGAGTCGGTGGATATCATCATGCAGCGCACGGACTGGTACCTGGTTCGCGCCGACAACGGCAAAGAGGGCTGGGTCGATCGGTCTCAGATGGAGCAGACGCTGCAGCCGGATGGTGACCAGGTCAGCTTTGAGCAGGCCAAGATTCAGGACTTCACTGACGCCAAGTGGGAGACCGGCATTCTGGCCGGCGATTTTGGCGGCGCGAACATCATTTCGCTCTACGGTGGCTACTCGCTCAATCCAAATGTGTCCCTGGAGGTATGGGGTTCACAGATTTTAGGTAATTTTTCGAACGGCTGGATGGGCAGTGTTAATGTCGTCCATGAAGCCTGGCCCGACTGGCGCATATCACCGTTCTTTACTCTGGGTGCCGGAGTAATTCACACCGAGCCCAAGTCAACGATCATCCAGGGTGAGGATCGTACGGATGAGATCGGCCATGTCGGCGGAGGATTCCGTATTTATGCGACGCGACGTTTTCTGTTGCGAGCCGAGTACAAGAGCTACGTGGTTTTCACGAGCCGAGACGAAAATGAGGAAGTAGAGGAATGGAAAGTCGGTTTCGCGTTCTTTTTCTGATCGTTGCCATGATCGGCCTGTCTGGCTGCGCGGCGACGAAGAACCTGTTCGGTTTCGGCAATGAGTCGGCGCCGCCGCCGACCTCGGAGGCGCCCGGGCAGGTCATCGATCCGGAGGTGGAGCGTCGCGAGATCAAGGAGCCCGCCATTGATCGTGAGGACTTCGAGATTGGTGCCTTTGTAGGGATCATGAGTATCGAAGATTTCGGCACTGACGTTGTCTATGGCGTGCGGCTGGCCTATCACATTACCAACGGTTTCTTCGTCGAGGGTACGGTGGGGCAAACCGAGGGAGGACTGACGAGCTTTGAAATACTGTCCGGCGGTGCACGCCTGATCACGGACAGTGAGCGTGAGTTGACCTATTACAACCTGAACCTCGGCTACAACATCTTGCCGGGTGAGGTGTTTATTGGCGAAGGACATGCCTATAACACCAACCTGTACCTGATCGCGGGGCTGGGCTCTACGCGCTTTGCCGGCGATGACCGTTTCACGGTCAATGTAGGCGCGGGCTATCGTTTCCTGCTGTCGGACTCGGTCGCGCTGCACCTGGACTTCCGCGATCACCTGTTTGATATAGATCTTCTCGGTGAGGAGAAGACGGCGCACAATCTCGAGGGGCATCTGGGGTTCACGGTGTTCTTCTGAGGAAGGGATCACGGTTTCAATACGTTTCCCCGGGATAAAGTGGTGTTATGGAAAAGAATTTTTTAACGATCGGTCGAATTTTGCTGCCGCTGCTGGTCATCGGCGGCTTGTCCGGATGCAGCAATATCGAGCCCTGGGTCAAGCCTTACGAGCGCGACAAGCTGGCGGATCCCATCATGGCCCTCGATGGCGACCCCGTCTCGACCGCGTATCTCCAGCACGTATTCGAGGCCCGTGAGGGCGCTCGTGGCGGCGAAGGCGCGGCGGGCGGCGGCTGCGGCTGTAACTAAGGGGCACCAGCTCAGATGATGTTGCGACGTGGACTTTGGTTTTTAGCGCTGCTGCTGACGGTCGGCACGGCGCGCGCCAGCGTGCTGCCCGAAGATCGTGCCGATGTTCTCTATCACCTCTACACTGGCGGTGGCGTCGATATCGATGGCCCGTCGGTTCTGGTTCGCAAGAAGGTCGGCAAAAGCGTTTCGTTTGTAGGTAACTACTACGTCGATATGGTGAGTTCCGCCTCGATCGATGTCATCACCACGGCAAGTCCCTATACCGAAGAACGCACGCAGTGGTCGCTGGGCATGGATTACCTGCGCGGTAACACGACGATGCGTGTGGGTTACACGAGCAGTGAGGAATCGGACTACGATGCCTCGACCTATAGTTTTTCGGTAAGCGAGGACATGTTCGGCGGCCTGACCACGCTGACGCTCAGTTATGCACTAGGCGATGACCTGGTGCGTAAGTCCGATGATCCGACCTTTGAGAGAGATCTCGACAAGCAAATTTATGGCGTCGGGTTGACCCAGATTCTGACCAAGAACCTGATAGCGACGTTGAATTTCGAAACCGCAACCGACGAGGGTTATCTCAACAACCCGTACCGGTCCGTTCGGTATTTCAACGCGTCCGACACGCTCGGGCGTGGCTATAGTTTCGAAGGCGAGCTTTATCCAAACACGCGCACCAGTAACGCGTTGGGCATACGCGCGCGCTACTTCCTTCCATATCGCGCTGCTATCGAAGGCGAGTACCGTTTCTTTACCGACACCTGGGATGTCGAGAGCCATACCGCGTCGATTTCCTACGTGCACCCCTGGCGCGACTTTACGTTTACTGGCAAGTTCCGCTATCACGATCAGACGGGCGCGCATTTTTACAGCGACCTGTTTCCAAGAGCGCAGGCGACCAACTTTCGAGGCCGTGACAAAGAGCTAAGCCCACTGACCAGTTACACGTTCAAACTGAAAGCGGCCTACACGTTTCTTGATGAAGGTCAGAGCTGGGGCTTCCTGAAGAAAGGATCGGTTACAGCATCCGTGGATATGCTGCAGATTGACTATGACGATTTCTCCGACCTGACCGCGAACGCGGTGATCGGTGAAGAGCCACTTTATTCGCTCGACGCCAACGTCTTCCAGCTGTTCTTCTCTTTCTGGTACTAACCTCAGACTGGCGATCACGATCGTCACCGCCCGCGCGGCCAAGCCTTCGCCAGCGCTTTTGAATCGGCGCCCTACGACAGTGGTACGATGTGCCCCGGAACATTCGGAGATGGCCGTCTATGCCTACGTTAGTGATTGTTGTTCTTGGCCTCATCATCGTGGCGGGAGTCGTCCTTTACAACCGGCTCATTCGGAGCCGTAACCGCGTCGATACGGCATGGAGCGATATCGACGTACAGCTGCAACGACGGCACGACCTGGTCCCGATGCTTGTCAAAGCAGTCGATCAGTACGCGAAATATGAGCGCGCGACGCTCGAAGCGGTTACCGAACTGCGGGCCGAAGCGATGCGGGTGGCGGATGTTCGCGCCAAGGGGAAAGCTGAGGAAAAGCTCACCGCGGGCATCGAGCGAATCGTCGCGCTTGCCGAAAACTACCCCGATCTCAAAGCCAATGAAAACTTCCTGAATCTGCAGAACGAGCTTGTAGAAACAGAGAATTACCTGCAGTTCGCGCGTCGCTATTACAATGGCTCGGTTCGCGACTACAACACAATGACCGAAACGGTGCCGAGCAACATCATCGCCGGCTGGTTCGCCTTCTCGATGCGAGAGTTCTTTCAGAAAACATCTGACGACGCGGCGAACGTACCGCTCGTCAAGCTCGGTTCGATCGAATGACAAGGTTTGCTTGCCTGTTTTTTCTGTTACTGCCGCTGTGCGGTATCGCTGACGAGCGCATCTTGAGTTTTCATAGCGAAATTCGCGTCATGACCGACGGCATGATCGAGGTGACCGAGACGATAAAAGTTCGGGCAGAAGGCAGTCGAATCAAGCGCGGCATTTACAGGGACTTTCCAACCGAGTACGAAGATAAACTCGGCAACGAATACAAGGTTGCGTTCAGACCGCTGGCCGTCATGAGAAATGACAGGCCGGAGGCTTTTCATACCCAGGAAATCCGACGCGGCATGCGAACCTATTTTGGCCGTGCCGACCGTTACGTCGATCAGGGTGAACATACCTACGTGTTTCGGTACAGAGCCAGCCGCATGCTTGGTTTCTTCGACGAACACGACGAACTTTACTGGAACGTGACAGGATTCGACTGGGCATTCCCGATTGATAAGGCGAGTGCCATGGTGCTGCTGGAATTTGATGCACCGCTATCGGGGATCGCCAAAGAGGCCTATACCGGTCCTTTCGGCGCCCAGGGGACGGACTATCGGTCGCGTTTCGATTCCGAAGGGCGTGTGTACTTCGAGGCAAACAGTCCCTTGTCGCCGGTCAATGGCCTGACCATTGTCGTGGGGTGGCCGAAAGGATTCGTCGATGAGCCGAGCAAAGTCGATAAGCTTGGGTGGCTGCTTAAAGACAATAAGAATTTGCTGGCTTCGGTATTCGGGTATCTCTTGTTACTCGCCTATTACGTTCCGGTGTGGCGCAAGTATGGCCGGGACCCCGAGGAAGGTGTAATCGTAACGCGATACGATCCGCCCGAAGGATTTTCGCCGGCATCGCTCCGCTATATTCGGCAGATGTACTACGATGACAAGGTCATGACCGCCGCGGTCGTAAATCTCGCGGTCAAAGGATACCTGGTAATAAAACACCGGGGCGGAATTCACTGGCTGATCAAGGAGGACTCCGATGAGCTCAGACCGCCATTGGCCGCCGGGGAGCAAGAGTTGTTGTCCGGCCTTTTTAAAGGTCGATCAAAAGTCACGCTGGAGAATGAGCAGCATGAAGTGCTGGGAAAGGCGCGCGGCGCTCACCGAGAGTCCTTGATAAAGGACTACAAGCAACACTATTTCAGGACCAATATCGCCTTGAATATCCCGGCCATCCTGATCGTCATCGGCTCTATGCTAGTCGCGTTAAATATCGGGCGCGGCCCAACGCCTCTGGTAATTGCGGCCATTGTAATGTCATTCCTGACGATGGCCTTTTTCGCAATTATTATGAAGCGGCCGACGATTCGTGGCCGAAAATTGCTGGACGAAATGCTTGGTTTCAAGGACTTCCTCGAGATCGCAGAAAAAGACGAACTCAATCTCAGGAATCCGCCCGAAAAGACCCCGCAATTGTTCGAGGCATACTTGCCGTTCGCGCTGGCACTCGGCGTGGATCAGCAGTGGTCGGAACGCTTCGCCTCGCTACTTGCAAGTATTCGCGACCCGAATGGCAGGGAATACCAGCCGTCCTGGTACAACGGTAAGTGGAACAGTTCTAATCTCCGCAAGACGACCAACAAGTTGTCGAGCAGCCTGAATTCCGCGATCAGTTCGTCCGTGTCACCGCCGGGATCGTCGTCCGGTTTTTCGTCTGGTGGCGGAGGAGGAGGCTCGTCCGGCGGCGGTGGTGGCGGTGGGGGAGGCGGAGGCTGGTGACTTCCTATAGCCGCAGAACGGGGAGTTCGATACCCAACGTAATTTTCGGGCTGTTGATCGCCAACGGCCTGGTATTTGCGCTGCAACAGGTCAACGCTGAATTCATGTTCATCAATTTCGCATTGTGGCCGGCAACGGACCCTCGTTCTCCGTTTATGCCGTGGCAGCTGTTGACCTATGGTTTTCTGCACGGCAACACGACGCATATCTTTTTCAACATGTTCGGACTGTGGATGTTCGGGCGAGATATAGAACAATTCATGGGATCGCAGCGCTTTCTGATCTATTTCCTGGTCTGCGTTGTTGGTGCGGGCATCGTGCAGCTTGTTGTTGCGGGCATGCAGGGTGGCCTGTATCCAACGGTCGGCGCGTCCGGCGGCGTATTTGGAATACTGCTTGCCTACGGGCTGACATTTCCGAATCGCATCGTCGTTCCTCTGTTTCCGCCCATCCCAATGCGGGCGATCACATTCGTGTTTATCTACGGCCTGCTGGAGCTGTACCTGGGCGTTAGTGGCGGGGCTCCGGGCATCGCCAACTTCGCGCATCTTGGCGGCATGTTGTTTGGTTTTCTGCTTATACAGTACTGGCGGCGCGGGCGGCGTCGTCGATGAATTCTCTGCTCGCATTGATTGTCGCGACCTCGATACTGGTGATCATCCCGGGTCCGAATGTCGCGTTGATCATCGCGAATAGTCTGAAGTTCGGATTTCGCATGGGCGTTGTGA
>Ga0255046_10000318_pt1 | contig 12681 bp, 17 predicted proteins | sample BC1_12_27_MG_FD_183632 | JGI IMG/M metagenome (GOLD analysis project Ga0255046, IMG submission 183632) | Seawater microbial communities from Strait of Georgia, British Columbia, Canada - BC1_12_27 | ecosystem: Environmental > Aquatic > Marine > Strait | place: Canada: British Columbia...
GTCTGAAGCAAAAGGCTTTTGAACATTTGCCTCCCCCCTCCCTCATCCTTCTTTACTAACAATGCGACACGTCCGCTTCGACCGATGCCACTTTAACCATCTACCGATAGATGTTTTATGTTTTAATTTTTTGTACGCTTGCTTGTATCTCATCCTCACTCTCCTCTCGCTGTCTTCTTATCGTGGTGCATCTTGCACAATGCTTGCCAGTTGTTTGTATCCCAAAATAATTTTATATCACCACGATGCGGAACGATATGGTCAACTGTTGTCGATGGCGTTATGAAACTATTTGTTTTACATTCAACGCATAGTGGATGACTCCTCAAGTATGTTTCTCTTGCTCTTTGCCATCGACCACCATAACCTCGCTGTGCTGCTGTCCCTCGCTTTGTATCGTATCGCTTGTTGCGTTCATGGCTCTGTTGTTTCTTGTCCGACGTATGACCAGGACAATATGTTTCCCTGGTCAATTCATGGCAGTTGACACGGTAGCATTCATGACGTGGCTTCAATGGCATATAATTAGTGTGTCTCTCGATCGCTATCAAAGGTGTCTCCAACAAGAAAACACCTTCTAATAAAAATGTTTTTATATATCAATAATATAATCATATAAATTCAAATGTCAATGTTTATTTTAGGTATGATTTTTGCTTATATTAAAGTAGTTTGTTATCATGACGGCAATAACTCTCGGTAATATCAATCTGTTAATTTACATTTATGACGGCAATGTGTCGGTAATGACGGCATGTATTTATTGCCGTCATTTTTTGGGTAGCATATAAGCCGTTGATTCTGCTATCGTATTCGTTCACAAATAATAACTTATGACAGCATGACGGCATATTGCCCTATACCTCTATATACGTTTTTTTGATTATTGTTGCTTTTGTATTGCAATATATCATAGTATTTATCGTGCATCTACCACATATATTTCGTTTTTTGATTACCTTAATGGTAATTAACTTGCTGTCATGGTGTCATTTAGTATCATTTGTAACAATTTCCATCTTACAATTCAACGACTTAAGGTATACGTAAAAATGACGGCAAAAAAAGGCTTGCCGTCATTGCCGTCATTATGCCGTCATGAATCACACTTAAATGGTTGAATTCAACGAAGATAATGCCGTCATGGATTTATTTTAAAAAAAACATTGTTTTTTTAATTGTTTTGTGTTATGTTTAGTACTGGTCAGCAAAGGAGCAATAAACATGAAAAAACATATCGGAGCAACGGCAATAATGGCAGCAGCGTTAATGACGAGTGGTGGCGCTGTGTTTCATCCGCAATATCATGCTGGAGGAAAAATAGCACGTCACTAACCATCCAGAAATATTGCTCGCAAGAAACAGGATACGCAAACAACATAAAGTGTATTTGTACGACGCCGAAATAAACATGCTTAGCGGCTTTGCAGGTGGTACCGTGTCGGATAACGTGCATGCAATTACCGCATCCTTTTTAAGGAAAATTGGTAAGCAGATGAATTTTTTAAAAGAACGTGACTTAAACAGAATCAATGAGATACACAGGGCCATTACTGATTGTGTGTAGTTATAATCAATATTTTGGGCTTAAGAGTTATAGTTTTTTTGCCCATTAAAAACATGCCACCGTCCGGGTGGCGGAAAAGAAAGAAGAAAATGAATGAGTTGGCTCTTTTCGCGGGCGCTGGTGGGGGAATACTCGGATCTAAGTTGCTTGGATGGCGCACAGTCTGTGCAGTCGAAAAAGAGCCGTACCGCCGATCAGTTTTGTGTAAAAGGCAAAACGAAGGAATACTCGAACCTTTCCCAATTTGGGACGACGTGCGGACATTTGACGGAAAGCCATGGCGAAGCATTGTTGACATTATATCTGGGGGATTCCCATGCCAAGATATTTCATGCGCAGGAACTGGAGACGGGCTTAACGGAACAAGATCTGGATTGTGGGAAGAAATGCGGCGAATCATTAGCGAAGTACGATCAAGATTCATCTTCGTGGAGAACAGCCCAATGCTCCTTGTTCGGGGGATTGAGCGAATACTTGGAGACTTGGCCGCGTTGGGGTACAACTGTGCATGGGGAACTTTTTCAGGTCGCCACGTCGGTGCCCCAATTGAAAGAGAACGAATTTTTATTGCCGGCTCCAACCAAATCGATGGGAAAGAGGGGTTGGGGGATTTCAAACCAGAAGGCCCGGTATTCAAAACGTGTGGAGGAGAACGCCCGTCGCTATGGTTACAAACCCCACCCGTCGATTTTGGAGTGGTCGATGGGGTGGATAGTTACGTGGACCAGGTTAGCGCCATTGGCGACGGGCAAATACCGGCGGTGGTATGCTTCGCATGGCACGTCCTGTGCCAAAGAATTGGGCAAAAAAAATGAGAATTAGGAGGCCCAAAATACAGCTTATAACAGGCAATAAAAGTTCCGGCTACGCCTTCAGCCTAAAGGCACATTTTGAAGCAAAACGTCATTTATCGCCGGTCCGTTGTATGCAAGTTTGTAAACCTTTTGAATTAATAGGCGGCGAATGAGAATCATGCGAGTATTTCCACAAAGAACCAACCTCACACCTATCGATGATATGGTGCGATTCGATACTCCTGGTTTCTTCGATGAAGCTGATGAAATTCACGTGTCTACTCTTTTTACATGGGACATGGGCCGATCTGATTATTTAGCGAAACAGTGGAGGCATGTCGCGCCCGTAAAAACGGGAGGTCCAGCCTATGGAAAACCAGGTGCAACTTTCATTCCAGGTATGTATCTTCGTGAGGGTGCCGTTATTACGTCTCGTGGATGTCCGAACCGCTGCTGGTTTTGCTCCGTCTGGCAGCGTGAGCCAGGCTTGCTTGAGCTTCCTGTTACAGAAGGCTTTAACGTTTTAGACGACAATTTACTTGCCTGCAGCGAAAGCCATATACGATCAGTATTTGCTATGCTTAAAAGGCAGTCAAATAGAGCAAAGTTTACTGGCGGCTTAGAAGCAGCGCGGCTCAAAGATTGGCATGTTCATTTATTGGCTGAATTACGTCCAGATAGCATGTTTTTTGCTTACGATACACCAGACGATCTTGAGCCGCTATACGAAGCCTCGAAAGTGCTCAAGAAAGCCGGGTTCACTCGTCATCATATGAGATGTTATTGCCTTATCGGGGATCCACGAGACACCATTCGGGAAGCATATGCCAGGCTGCGCCGTGCGTACAAAATGGGGTTCGATCCGATGTCGATGCTATGGCGCGACAAAAACAATAAAGTTGCAGAAAACTGGCGATTATTTAACCGGGTGTGGGCGCGGCCCGCTCTCTACCGAAGGATCGCCGCATGAATAATAAGGAAGGTTTACAAACCAACATACAACACGCAAAGCAAAAAACGGTTAGGGCATAGCAGGGGGCATACCGCTTCTTGCGTTTGCAAACCGTTGTACGAAATTTTTTCGATCTTTTAATTATAAACTGGCCTAACCTATAAAGGAGGTTTTTTGTGAAACGAATAATTTCTCTCATTATCGTGTTATCGCTTATTCTGGTAAGCTGTGGCCGTCCGGCAACAATCGGCGGCGTAGAATATGAAACTGTCGGTTTTATCGAAATGGTTGCTCCAAACAATGTAACAGGTGATTACTCAAAGGAAATTCAGTATGAGGTATGTTGGGGTAATGTGATATGGGGCGTCATACTAATAGAAACTATTATTGCTCCGATTTACTTTTTTGGTTTCTCAATGTTCAATCCGGTTCGAAAGTTAAATCGGCCAGTTAGTCTATGGATAATCGAAAAACCATCGTACAACAAATGCTAAAAGTTCCGGCTGTCGCCTTCAGGCTACGCCACATTGGAAACGTCTTTTAGCATCGGACGTTGTACGAAATTAAAAATTGTCTTTGAATTGTAAATCGCTCACTGGAGGGTATGTGCCAGACAAAAACAAATATCATTACAAATGTAACGATTGTGGTAGGTTTTTGGGAAAAAAGCGTTGGGTGCCAAAAAACCATCCGTTGAAAAAACATGCATTGTGCTATAGTTGTTTAAATAATTATGATTGTCAAGAACGTTAACCAAAAACATTCTCAACCATAAACGAAAGGGTTTCCATGTTTCAAATCCATCCTTTAGCAGAGATCTTCCCAGTTTTACCAGAATCAAACATCGCTGAACTGGCAGCAGATATTAAGGAAAACGGTTTGCAACAACCCATTGTTCTGTTTGAAAACAAAGTTCTTGAAGGGAGAAACAGGCTTGCCGCATGTAAAATTGCCGGAATAACGCCAACATTTAAAAACCTTAAACCCGGCACCGACCCGGTCAAATACGTAGTCAGCCTCAACCTTTACCGACGCCACTTAAGCGAATCTCAACGGGCGATGGTTGCTGGAAAAATTGCTGACGTTCAGCGAGCGGGTAAACCTTCGGATGATACTACCGGAAAAACGACAATCGAACAGGCGTCAAAAATCATGAACGTATCAAAGGATTCTACCAAAAAGGCAAAAAAGCTGCTCAAACAAGATCCGATAAAAGCGAGAGAAGTAACCTCCGGGAAAAAATCACTTAACAAGGCACACAAAGAGACCGTTGCCAAAGAACCGCCGAAACCGAAAAAGGTAAAAACATTGGCAGAGATCGAGAAAAACGAAGCTCTGACAGCTGCCCGCGATGCGGTCAACGCCTTACATCTGATAAGAAAAGACAATTCATTCCGCACTGAAGCACTGACAAAAGTTGCCGAATGGATTGAGAGGAATAAATAAATTAAAAGGGTTTCTGTTTTGTATTGCACAATGAGAACAGAAGCAGATTGAATGGTGCCAACTCCTGTCTGCATATTCGGGAGAGCTGTAGATATCAAGTCACAGCAGGCTTAGTTGCGCTTTACACTATGGAGGCCCTTTTAATTAACTACAACCAAACAAAAGGAAAACCATGCCTGAAAAAAACGAATTTATATCCAGAGAGAAAGCAGCAGAGATACCAATATTAGCGGAAAAAAAACGCATTACTCGCTGGGAGATTGCAAACCATGTTGACAAGCCGTACCAAACAATGACGCAATATTACGGCAAGTACAACCAAATGCCGAAAGCACTCTATGATAAAGTTATGGAATATATTGACAACTTCCAACCATGACAACAACCATAGAGGAATTACTATCCCTCCTCAAAGGTGTTCGTAAAACACCGTCAGGATGGCAGGCGCTATGCCCGGCGCACGACGATAGCAACGCTTCATTGTCAATTGCACTAAAAGCAGACGGCAAGAAGTTGCTCAAGTGCCATGCCGGATGCTCTGCTGAATTGATTACTACAGCAATCAACCTCCGTATGGCTGACCTGTTCGATAAACCGCTCGAAAAAAAACCTAAGAAAAAAGTCTACACCGGGACCACTCGAAAAGAAACACCGTCTGTTTATCACAATTCTGATGGGACATATCGATTTGAATCTGTAAGGGTTGATGTTCCCGGAAAGTCAAAAACATTTTATGTACGAGTGCACGGCGAAAAAGGCTTCAATGGCGTCGAACCTTGTCTTTACAACCTGCATAAAATATCACAAGCTATCGTAAACGAAGAAACTATTTTCATTCCCGAAGGAGAAAAGCAATGCGACAACCTGGAAAAAATAGGATTACTGGGAACGACAAACCCGCTCGGTGCAGGGAAGTGGCACGACTCGTACTCAGATGCGCTTACCTTTGCGAACGTGGTCGTACTACCTGACAACGACACACCTGGAGAAAACCACGGGAAGCAGGTCGCCACTTCACTACTATCGACAGTAAAGTCAGTAAAAATTCTCCATCTTCCAGACTTGCCGGAAAAAGGAGACGTAAGCGACTGGTTGGAAAAAGGTGGAACGAAAGAAAAACTACTCGAACTTGTCAACGACGCGCCATACCATACGGCACCTGTTAAAAAAAAAGAAATATATTACTATGACAAGGACCGAAAAGAATACCTCTTTCAAAATCAACGATGCTGGTTGTCGTTAACAGAAACACAATTTAAAAAAAACCTAACCGCTCTCGGGTATAACGCTAAAAGAATGAGAGGTGATAAGTTGTCAGAAGTGGATAACAAATTGATTGACCTGAGAGAACACAACGATATAGATTATTTTGGTTCTCTCGCCGGATACTCCAAAGGATACTACCAAATCGGAGATAAGAGGTTGCTCATTCCAGATGGACCGAAAATCATCTATCCCAAACCTGGAGATTACAAACTGATATACTCTATAATCGACGGACTGTTAACAGAAGAGAGCGACAACACGCAAATCAACTATTTTTTAATGTGGCTTAAAATCGCATATGAATCGCTGGTTGCAAAAACGTTTCGACCGGGACAAATGTTAGTACTCGCTGGTGAGCGTGATTGCGGAAAATCATTTCTACAAAAAATAATCACCGAAATATTAGGCGGCAGATCGGCACGACCTTACAAATACATGACTGAAAAAACCGAATTTAATTCCGATCTGTTTCTCGCCGAACACCTAATGATTGAAGATGAAATATCATTAGTTGACATACGCTCCAGGCGTGCATTCGGATCGCAGATAAAACAATTTACAGCGAATGATGAGCACCGTTGCCGACCGATGTATCGACCAGCCTTGACACTAAAACCATTCTGGAGAATAACCCAAAGCCTCAACGACGAGCCTGAAAATTTAATGTCGTTGCCAGTAATTGACGAAAGCATTTCCGATAAAATGATAATTCTGCGGGCATACAAAAAACCATTCCCGATGCCGACAGCAAAAACCACCGACAGGGTAAAGTTTTGGAATGCAATTTGCGCACAAATACCGGCACTGCTTAACCTGCTATGCAAAACAGAGATACCCGAAGAAATGCAAGCGGATAGGTATGGAATAAGGTATTATCAAAATCAATACATATTGGCTGAAATAAGCGATTTAGCACCAGAGAAAAGATTGCTTGACTTGATAGACATGTGTTTGTTCGCTACCGACGCCATGTCAATAACAGAAGAATACGAATTGACCGCACACGAGCTTCAAACGCGCCTGTTATCGGATACCTCAATACAGTATGAGGCGAGAAAGCTATTGACATATAACACAACCTGCGGGACATATTTGGGTAGACTGGCAAAGAAATCGAAACGAATCGAGTACATTAGAACATCAGAGAAAAGAACATGGAAAATCAAGAGAAAGTGAGGTAGGGTATGGATGAATCGTTGCTATATGCTATCGGTCATAGCGAAAGAGTTTTTGATATAAGAAACACCATGGACCCAGCAGAAAGAAAGAGAAAGATAAACAACTATGCAGAAGATCTAAAACTGTATTTCTCTAATAACGAGAGGATAATAAGGTTTGCAAATATTTTACAAGAAGAGGATGTTTTATAAAACATGAAACGCGACGTCCGTCAAGTCTCTCAACTATCACCATGTTGCAACTCGCAGTACCGGGTTTTCGATGAGGATGTTCAGAGGTGTAACCTATGCAATGAAATATGTAAACCAGTATATGAAAAACCAGATAGAGGATATATTCCACAGCATAAAGGTGCTGACTGGGATAAAAAACAACACAAGGTAACATGGAGGTGACAAATGACAAACTGGATTCAAACTTTTACAGGTAAAAAATTCTACGAAAGTTCAAAATGAACGTCTTCTTACGTGATTATCAGAACGATGCGATTGACAGTATACGTCAACTGTATGCTGCCGGACATATGGCGCCACTTTTAGTGCTGCCTACCGGGTCCGGGAAGACGGTTATATTTTGCGACATAGCCGAACGTGTTTCTATTAGAAATAAACGGGTATACATTCTCGTGCATAGAGCAGAATTACTCAACCAAACATCGGAGCACCTTGACAAGCTTGGCGTCGATCATGGGAAAATAGCTCCAGGGTACACCATGACCAGCGACCTTGTTCAGGTGTCATCTGTTCAAACACTTGTCAGAAGACTTGACAAATTACCTAATCCCGATTTACTTATTATTGATGAGGCTCACCATGCGGTAGCTAAGTCATGGTCAAAAATTATAAGCAATTGGCAGGGGGTACGATTGCTGGGAGTAACCGCAACGCCACTTAGGCTCGACGGGAAAGGTTTGGGGAAACATGTGGGTGGATGCTTCGACTCGCTTATCACCGGCCCTTCGGTTAAAGAATTGACAAGTCAAGGATACTTAACACCATCAATCATTTATGCGCCACCATCAGGATTCAATACTATCGGAATAAAAACCATCGCCGGTGATTATGACAAAAAAGAAACGACCGTGCGTATTGACAAGCCAGTCATTACCGGGTGTGCGATTGAACACTATAAAAAACATTGCCCTGACTTCCCGGCTATCGCGTTTTGTGCATCCATTAAACACGCCACACACGTTGCAGAACAATTCAATCAAGCGGGAATACCCAGCATGTCAATAGATGGTACGCTATCCGACAAACAAAGAAAACATCGCATACAATCCCTTGGAAACGGCACGATAAAGGTATTGACATCATGCGAAATAATAAGCGAGGGAACGGATATACCGGTGGTGTCTACCGCTATTTTATTACGTCCTACCAAATCACTAGCAATATTTTTGCAGCAATGTGGGAGGACTTTACGACCGGCACCGCAGATAGGAAAAACTCATTCTGTAATACTGGACCATGTCGGTAATTGTTTGCGGCATGGTATGGTTGACGACTCGCGAGAATGGTCGCTTGACGGACAAAAGAAAAAGAAGGGAAATAAAAACGAAGAAGTGTCGGCGGCGGTCCGGCAATGCGCTGGATGCTATGCCGTCTATCCTGTCTATCTGCCTAAATGCCCACAATGCGGCATGGAGTACAATACAATTGAGAGAAAGATAAAAGAAGTTGCCGGAGAGCTTATTCAGGTATCAAGCTTTGATATTGCAAAGCATCAAAAACAAAAGCGCGTTGAAGTTGGAAAGGCGCAATCGCTTGAAGAGCTGGAAGCCATAGGTAAACAGCGAGGGTATAAGAACGGATGGGCGTTTAGATTGTATAACATTCGAAAACAAAGGAGGGTGCATGCCTAAATATTACATATGCAAAAAACATAAATTCAGATACCGATTCAAACCGGGAATATTAAAATCACTGCCGAAGAAAGCGGCAAAGGAATTGAAAAAGTGCCCGGAATGTCATGTTAAAATGGAGGTAGGAAAATGAAACACGTAGTTCCCAACAATGCAGACACAATCGAAGTTGACGGAATCAAATACTCTCGCGAGATATTTAAATTTTTCTCGGAAGATGCGAAAAATGGAGACCTGCATCAATTTGTTTCCAGAAAGAATCATAGCGATGGCGCGATAGTAACAATTAGAACTGTCAACCATTGCGGTATATTTGAATACGAAACGGCAATGGAAACAGTTTTGGGATATGTCGGGCCTTATGATGAGAACAACGAAGATGTATGGGGGGCAAAAAAAATGTTTAATTATTTGAAGGGCAAGTTTATCGAGGTAGGGAAATAATATGCAAAGATTGAGTGAAAGGGCAATTCAAAAAAAGCTGTTCCTGAAAATAGGCTCTCGCAAAGATGTAAGAATATTTCGAAACAATGTCGGAATGGCATATATGGGAAAGGTCATTTACAAAACGCCATTAACAATTAAGATCAACAACTACCGAGTAGTAAAATTCGGATTGATTAAAGGGAGTGGTGATCTTATCGGGTGGAAATCTGTAGAGGTAACACCTGAAATGGTAGGTAAAAAAATCGCTGTCTTTTTGTCCGTCGAAACAAAACGCACTCACGGGAGACGATCACCGGAACAAATCAACTGGGCAAAACAGGTTCAACAGGCGGGCGGGATAGCAATTTTTGTTGAGGATACCGATTCTATCGAAATTTAGGTGTATTCTAATTTAGAATACAGATAATGATATAAAAACAATGTTTTTTTAATAACTTGACCTATGGAAGTGGTTTTGATGGTATGTTATAGGTATGGAAACAATTAACCACCAACTGAGGAGCTTACGATGAGACTGAAACAAACAAATACATTATCCGACGGAAGATTGCTTTTTGCATATTGGGCAAATAATCGTGGACGTGGTGACAACAATTGTACGTTAGTTATTGTAGACGCAAATACCGCACGCCCTGATTACTCTAAATCTGTTTGTCAGGGCAACGGTTTTAATTGTGGCGATAATTGGATTAGAACATCATCATGGGCCGGTGATGTTAATGTATCAAAACGAGTTTGCGAATACCTCGACATTAAAAAAAATGATATAGTAATGGGTACAAACTAGTAACCCACAGCAACCACCAAACAGAGACGGAGCAGAAAACAAATGAACGAATACTCAAAAATGAAGGAGTACGGTTTGTGTTATCACTGCGCTGGTGATTCGAAGGGAAGAATCGCCACCTGTTGCGCCAAAAGATATTCATGCAAATGGTGGAGCGAGGGCAATAGGCAAAACTGGCGTCCGAAGACCGCGAAAAAACAATGAAGGTAATCTTATTCATATTGCTGATATCTATCCCATTGCATTCTCAACGATTGAGAATATGGGAAAAGCATGGCGTTACGTCAACCGAATGGAGGGTTGCGCGTGATAGTGGAGTATCGATATCAAAATTAGACAAATTGTCAGCATGCGGTATATCGATACACGTTTACGTAAGCAAGCCATGGATCAAATTAAATGTAAAGGAAAGACACTGGTTTGCATTTAAAAGATTAGGCTTGTCCGATGGCGAGATATCCGCATTGTCTCGTCACAGAAGATACAGATATAAAAAACCGCGAAGAAAAATATTCAGGAGGAAGGAAAGATAACATGGACTACAAACAAGAATTGCAACGCTTTGTTGACGTTGCACGTCAGATGGTAGACAATTCTGAAAGGCATCTCGCAGGACAAATGAAATATATGTTGTGTTTTTCTCTCGCTGCATGGCAAGCGTTTATCAATGGCCTTGAATTTTATGAAGGTATTATTCAAGCCAGCGAAAAAGAGAGCGAAAAAGCCAGCGACCAAGAAACCATCAACAAAATAACACCTCGCCCTGAAGATCCAATTGAATTGGAAGTTGTAAAATGGATGGAAGGCAAAGCACAATGCATGGTGTCGGCGGGACACGGTATCGAAGCGATTGACATCGCTTTTTATACAGCAGGCCATTTTGATTTATGTCCTGGTTCCGATACGTTTCAAAAGATTTTAAAGGCAGCAGCGAATATCGTTGAGCTATAACATGCTAAAATCAACCATTTACAAACTGTACGTACTATCCCACCTGCAAGCCAATGGCAAGGTATCGCTCGGAATGATGATCCATATGCAGAACCTTGCAATTAAACGGTATCAGGAATACCTGGAAGATGGCAGATGGGTGATTGTTGAACCTGTCAAGGAAATAGAAAGTACAACACCGTGAAAACAATGCAAGTTGAGCGATTGAACAAAAAGGGAAGAGAGATGTTCTTTAATATGTTTGGACGTGATGAAAACCGTATCTCCAAAGAAGAGTTAAAGGTTGTTTGTGTCAAACAAAACGTCAAAATCAATGAACTTGTTAACCATTCATCCAAATTGACAAAGCATCTATTCGATTCAAATCCGACACATCCCTTTTTTAAGGATATGCCCGCCGGAGATATCGACAGACTGCGGACGTTAAAATTTGGTGGTACAGTTGTGGAGCACAGCGATGACACCTGATATAATTTACATCCGCTCCTCCATGCTTCCATCGTGGAATGATTGCCCGCGCCGATCTGCTGCGCAGCAATACCGCAAGGAGATCGTTAACGCCGGTTACACGTTGCGACAGCGAGAGCCGTCGGTCGGCGGGATTATCGGAACGGCTGTTCATGCAGGATCAACGAACACGCTTTCTATCAAACTGACAACTGGTGAATATGCAGATGTGTCAGATTGTATCGAAATAGGTATTGACTCAATGCGAATTGAAATCGCCGATGGTGCTATCATGGATGCAACCACCGCCACAAAAAACATTGCCGAAACACAGACAATACAAATGATAAAATCGTACTGCATCCAAATCGCGCCGACCATAATACCTGCAATCATGCCGGAAAAACAACGTCAAGCAACCATACTTCCCGGTGTGATATTTACAGGGAAGAGTGACGTTGAAACGGTTGACAATGCTATCCGCGATGTAAAAGGAGGAGTGAAAGAAAAGATGTTTCATGGTCAACTGGGCGGGTATTCACTCCTGAAAAAAGCCGATACAAAAACCGCTACAGATAAATTATTTATCGACTACCTCCCGAGAGTATCACCAAAAAAAACATATCCGGGAGCTAAAACAATAAAATACAACGTTGCGCTATGCGAGGAAATAACGTATTACACAATACTGCAAATCGCGAAGAGCGTTTCTACATATAGAAAAACCGGCAACGTTTATGCCTTTCCATGCAATCCAATGTCGGTACTATGCAGTGATAAATATTGCCAAGCTTTTAAAACTAATTTCTGTGAAATTTACAAATGAGCAACAGGGTTTTTTATATTTTTTGTATAGCTGCGTTTTTCTTTATGCTTCCACATATTATTAATATCTTGGAAATCATTTACAAATAACCAATAGGAGGAAGTTATGTGCAAATTTATATCGTTTTTACACCATCCAATGACAGGTGAGATATT
>Ga0255046_10000322_pt1 | contig 12650 bp, 11 predicted proteins | sample BC1_12_27_MG_FD_183632 | JGI IMG/M metagenome (GOLD analysis project Ga0255046, IMG submission 183632) | Seawater microbial communities from Strait of Georgia, British Columbia, Canada - BC1_12_27 | ecosystem: Environmental > Aquatic > Marine > Strait | place: Canada: British Columbia...
GGTGTCGTTCACCACTACCACATCGCCTGCTGCCAAGTAATGTTCTAAACCGGCCGTGTTTCTATGTCCCATGCTCCCAGTTGAACGATTGAGAACCAACAGCCGCGAATCATCCCGCCTTTGGGCCGGCACTTGCGCGATGAGTTCTTCGGGCAGCTGATATTGATATTCATCCAGGCAGTACATGGGCTCATTACCGCTAACGCCAGACGATAGGCGAAGCAAGCTAAGCATAGTTGCGGTTTGAAGTCAACTTATTAGGCGAAACCGAGCTTGTTGTCAAACAAACAATCTCATTCATCCTATGGGGCAATCTCTCGATTATCACATCTATGGTCACAGCTGCGGTCCCAATATTATCGCTATCAACAGGTTGTTCCTACATGAATGTTCGATTCCAAAAAAAACTTCTCAGAAAAAGTTGCTTCTCTGGCCCAGATAGACGAGAACCATACCGACGCACATGGCTATTAAACCAAAGGTCCGCAAGTGGGCCGCCTCCATCTCGCTCACTTTGACTAACCACCTTTTGATTCCTTCAGGAAAGGCAAAGTAGGGCAACCCTTCTAGAATCATAACCATGCCCAGAACACTGAGGAAAAACTTCATAGCATATCCTAACGAGTTTTCATTGCAGATTGCGGAAGCTCATACCTTACATTTGTGCCAATCTGAAATCTAAAATTTCCACCCTATGAGTCTCGACGCCGATCGCTACTGCCAACCTCAAAAGATTGAATTGTAAGTCGCCCCTTCACTCCATGTCAAGGAAGACAGCTACAGGAGTTTTCCCAAAAATGATATGAGCGATACAGGCCAAAGGGGAAGGCTCGTCCACAACGAGCAATTCGCGGCATTTTATGGCAGTGTCGCTTTTAAAAATGCACCAAATCTTCATGCTGGCCTTTGCGTGGTTAAGAGTGCAAGGAAAGGTGGCTCAGATGCTCGTTGTTTCGCAGCCTCCCCCTTGGCCTTCCTGGTGTTTCTCCTGTCGCTCCAAGGCTCCATGCCCTATGCTCCATGCCCCACGCTACTTTCCTCCCTTTGCACTTGAATATAGCAAGGAAATGGGCTAGCTTTGGGCGCACGAAGAACTGATTAGTGCTCATCCGGAAATTCGCCATTGTCATTCTGAGCCCTTCGGCAAGCTCAGGACAGGCTCCGCGAAGAATCTCTGATAAACCCGAGAACCAAGAGATTCTTCGTCGCTTTACTCCTCAGAATGACAACCCAGAAGGGGAGTTTCTGGATCGACACTCATTAAGCAATTAGGATGAAACATGGTTGGTAGCACTATCGAAATAGATCTGGCGGCCCTGCGCCACAACTTTTCCCAGGTGAGGAAGCTGGTGGGTCAAACCACGGCTATTCTCGGGGTGGTAAAATCCGATGCCTACGGCCACGGCATGGTTGCTGTGGCCCGGGAACTGGAAACCCAAGGAGTGGAGTACCTTGGGGTCAGCAACTGTCGAGAGGGTGTGCCCCTCCGCCAAGCAGACTTAACAACCCCAATACTTCTCCTTCTCGGTATAGAAGAAGACGAAATCACCGATGTTATCAAACATGATCTTACTCCGGTACTCTTCCGTGGCGATATTGCCGAGGCAATCTCCTCCACAGCACTGGCAGCAAGTACTCAAATCCCTGTTCACGTGAAAATCGATACGGGTATGGGTCGTCTAGGAGTTCCTCATGTCGAGGCGGAGAAATTCTTTGAGTTAATCAAATCACTCAAGGGTATTCGGGTGGAGGGCTTGCTTTCCCATTTTGCCTCAGCCGATGAACATGACAAGTCCTTCAGTACTCAGCAACTTGAACGTTTTCAGCACGTCCTGAACCAGGCGAAAAGCGCTGGCTTGAATTTTCGCTACGCTCACATTGCCAACTCGGCTGGAATAATTGACCTCCCTGATTCCTACCACCAGCTGGTCCGGCCGGGGATAATGCTCTATGGCGGCCCCCCCTCTCAGGAACTCCTTCACCCCGTTCCCTTAAAACCAGTGATGACCCTGAAAACACGGGTGCTTCAACTCAAAGAGGTGGCCGCCGCTTCTCCCCTTGGTTACGGCTGCACTTACCTTACTTCACGACCCAGCCGGATCGCCACCTTGCCCGTAGGGTATGATGATGGTTACGACCGCCTTCTTTCCAACAAAGGTGAGGTGTTAGTACGTAATCGTCGAGCGCCTGTGGTCGGCCGTGTCTCAATGTGTCTCATCACGGTGGACGTCACCGAAATTCCGGAAGTTCAGCCAGAGGACGAGGTCGTCCTTCTCGGCAGACAGGGAGCTGAGGAAATCACCGCCGACGACATAGCCGCCAAAACCGACACCATCAACTACGAGATTTTCTGCAATTTCGGCGGCAACCGTAGGAAACAATTTCTCAACAGTTCCGTTAGTTGAGCGAACTTGTCCGTAGTCCGTCGTCAATGGTCCGTTGCAAGAAAACGCAGGTTCACCGATGATCAAGACCAAAACCCTGGAAATACTGAACAGCGCCTTGAAACGCTGTGGTGAAAGTGGCCTTTTCCAAATTCCTTCCGGATTTGAAATTCAGCTGGAAGTACCCAGAGTAGAGGCTCATGGCGATTTTGCCACCAATATCGCCTTAACTCTCGCCAAACCGAACAGGTGCTCGCCGAGAGATATCGCTGCCTCTTTCGTTGAACAATTGGCGGACGGAGATGGTTATTTTGCCAGGGTGGAAATTGCCGGTCCCGGGTTCATAAACCTGGTGATTAGTCCTTCCGCATGGTTCCAAATCCTGGACGAAATACACCGCCTGGGCCATGATTATGGCCGGTCTCATCTCGGGCACGGCCGCTCTGTACAGGTGGAGTTCGTCAGTGCCAACCCCACCGGCCCCCTGCATGTGGGGCATGGGCGAGGAGCTGCAGTGGGTGACGCTCTTGCCAGCATATTGGAAGCCACTGGCCATCGGGTGGAGCGCGAGTACTACATAAATGATGCCGGGACTCAGATCGAGACTCTCGGGCGCTCGGTCTTTTTGCGATACCAGCAACTCCTCGGCCGCCAGGTGGACTTTCCAGAAACCTGCTACCAAGGTGACTACATTCAAGCCCGGGCCCGCGAGATGCAGAAAATCCATGGCGACTCCTACCTGAATGTTTCCGAGGAGGAGGCGCTGCCCCTATTTAGTGACTACGCGGGCAAACGTATTCTTGACGGTATCCGAAATGATCTCCAGGAGTTTGGTGTCAATTACGATAGATGGTTCAGCGAGAAAAGCCTCTATGAGAACGGCGCGGTGGATCGGGTGATCGAAACCTTGAAAGCGGCCGGCCATATCTATGAAAAAGATGGCGCCCTCTGGTTTCGCTCCACCGTTCTGGGGGATGAAAAAGATCGAGTGGTGGTTCGAGCCAATGGCATGACCACGTATTTCGCTTCAGACTTGGCTTACCATCAGGATAAATATCTGCGCGGCCTGGACCTGGTCATTGACCTTTGGGGTGCTGACCACCATGGGTATATGGACCGGATGTATGCTGGGGTCATGGCACTGGGGCAAGAACGCGAAGCTCTCAGATTACTCTTGGTACAACTGGTGAACCTGCTGCGTAAAGGGCAACAAGTGGCCATGTCCACTCGAGCTGGTGAATTCGTGACCCTTCGGGACGTGATCGCTGAAGTGGGGCGTGACGCGGCGCGCTTCATTTTTCTGACCCGGCGCTCGGACAGCCCCTTGGATTTCGACCTCGAGCTCGCCAAAGAAAAAAGTGCTGACAATCCTGTTTACTATGTCCAGTACGCCCACGCTAGGATTAGCAGTATCATCAGGCTGGCGGAGGAACAGAAGCTAGCTTTGGATGTAAAGGAGAAGCTCGATTTCAACCGGCTAAACTTGCCTGAAGAGATCGCTCTCATCAAACAGCTCAGTTTGTATCCGGAAGTGGTGGAGAACAGTGCCCGGTTTCTGGAGCCACATCGGATTCCTTACTACTTGACCCAATTGGCTTCGGCCTTCCATAGCTACTACAAGCATCATCGAATCATCCAGGATGATCTGGCTTTGGCGCAAGCACGGTTTAACCTGGTCCAGGCAATTCGCGTAGTGATACGCAACGGCTTGGGACTGCTGGGAGTCTCAGCCCCTGAGAAAATGTAGAACAACGGCTGGACGAAACGCGGTTAGCTATGAGAATATAGGTTTCCTGTTTCGAAATTTTAGACACTTTAGAACATTCTAGTTCATTTTAGGCATTTCTTGTTATGAGCGCAGCTAGAAAACGTAAGAAAACGAAGAAACCGGTTCGCTTTGAGGTGAGCAGACTGGCGCTGACAGGCTGGTGTTTTGGCCTGTTTTTGGCTCTATTCTGGATGTTTTTGCTCGGCCTTTTTGTGGGGAAAGGTATAACCCCCGCCAATATCAATTTTACCGAAATTAAAAAAAGGATGATGGCCGAAGGCATCTGGCCCGGCTCCAGCGAGATGGGGCGGCAGGAGAGCCCTCCTCCAAGTACCACTACGAAAAAGAAAATTCCCCTCAAAGACCTGGAATTTTACGAAAAGCTAGCAAAAAAGAAAGAGGCACAGCTGCAAAAACCGGCCGTTGCCAAGACACCACCTAAGGAAAAACCGCCCACCACGGTAGCCGCCAAACCTCCACCACCCGCTGAGCAACAAAACAAGAGTTCTGAGCAGCAAAAACCATCCACAGATCGCTTCACCGTTCAATTGGCCTCTTTCAAAGACTTGAACAGCGCCAAGAAATTTGCTGACCGCTTCAGAGGCCTAAAACACAAAGCTACCATCAGAGAAGTGGAGCTGTCCGGCAAAGGTCGCTGGTATCGGGTGCAGGTGGGTAAGCTTGCCAGCCGTGAGGAGGCCACAGCCCTGGCAAATGACTTGGCTAAGAAATATCAGCTTCACGCCTTCGTCATTGGTCTAGAGGGGTGAGCCACGCGCAGCGCTGGCGCTTGCGCCGCGTGCCGGATTGACCATTGCAGATTGTTGATTGCGGATTGAAAATCTACTGAAAAGCTTTAAAAAATCTGTGGCAGAATCTGAACTCTTCATCCCAAGAATGGACAAGGAAACCCTTATCAAAGGCTACCGAAAGAGTCTGAACAGACGGCCCGCACAAAGAAATAACAGCTAAAATCCTGCCAGGATACAAAACCCATATCCACACTCACGTACCAGGCCGCGACAAAAGAGCGCCGATCCGCGCTCCAGAGCCATCTCTTCTCCTGAGAAAAAATAGGCTCTATACACAGATCGGCAAGGTGGCCAGTCTCGGTTAGCAGTGAACTAAGCTCAGTTACCGTGGGAAGCCGCCAATTGCTGCGGCCGGCAAAGTGCTCACTATTAAGGCCCTGGACATATACCTGAGCTTCATTCCAGGTCATGGGAAAATCCGAGCCATCCTGTTGCCAGACCAAGCCGGTAACCCTATCAGTGACAGTGGCGTCACCGTGTTCTTTAAAGTCATTATTCACATAATGGCGGGGCCGCCACAGTTGGTCGAGCTGGAACACCTCGCGCGCCTGCCGTGGTCTTACTTTAATACTTTGGGCTCTCAGTATTCGTTTTGAATCTCGTTTGTCTTTCTTTGTTGCCGGAAGCGGTGACACTATGGAACAAATCCGCTCTTTTCTCTCCTCCCAATCAGCGGCGAGCTGCTCCAAGGCTTTCAGCATCTCCGCGCTGCTGGCAAACCGGTCTCGCCTCTCTTGGGCCACGGCTCTCGTCAAAAAACTGTCCCATTCTTTGGTCAGATCGGGATGAAACTCACTGGCTCTTATTCCGGTCTCCACAGGGAACTTCCCCGTGAGCATTCGATGTGACATCACACCCATCGAATATATATCTGCCCTAACATCCACTCCGTCCGGATCCTGCTCTTGTTCCGGCGCAGCATAGCACGGAGAACCTACGATCAAATTGGGCGGGGGCTTCCAGACCTCTCCCCTCAGTTTAGAAAAAGCGAAATCGCTTATCTTGACGGTATCCTCATCTGTGACCAGTATGTTGTAGGGTTTGATGTCCCGATGTACGATTCCGGCCTGATGCAAGCGTATGAGTCCTGCCAGGATTTGGCGCAAGTAGTGTACTGTCTTGTCCAGTGTCAAAGCTCGGGAGGGGTCTTCGATTTGGTAGGTTTCGCCGATGATAAGACCCAGGTTGTTGCAGTAGTACTCCATGACCAGGAAGGGTCTTCCCTCGGTTTCGTCAAAATCCCATATGGCCACAATATTAGGATGTCGCAAGGAGGCCATGGTCATGGCTTCAGTTACGAAGCGTTCTTTGATCTCCTCCATGCCAAGTGACCCGACTAAATGAGGATGGGGTGACAATAGCTTCAGGGCCACTATCTTGCCAAATCTTGGGAATCGCACCTTGTAAACGGTGCTCATAGCCCCCTTACCAAGGAGACCACAAATCTCGTATTTCCCGATCTTTTTCATTGGTCATCTGCTGCTTGCCTGTCCCGCCTGTCCCGCGCTGAGTCGCGGGGAGCTTGTCGCGGGGCTGGCCGCTGGCTCTGCCTTACCACAAACGGTGCGCATGAAACTCGGGAAAGCCGAGTTCAAGGATTTTCTTTACTGTAATCGCAATATCATAGGCAACGTATCTGAGATCCACGGTCTGGCGGGAGGAATCCCAGATCACATATTTGGCTCTATTGTTGCCATCTCGGGGTTGGCCCACGCTTCCTACGTTGATGATGTACATATTTCCGTCTTCTAGACTCCTCAATCCTTGCTGCAAAGGACCACGGCTGACCTTGTCACCGTCAAAACCTACAATCTCCGGAACATGGGTGTGCCCGACAAAACACATTCTTTCCTGCATATCCGAGAATGCCAAAACGCATTCGCCCTCGGAAACGTCCAACAGATATGTGGTGATTGACTCAGGGGGAAAACCATGCACCAACCGGCATCCCTGAAAGACCATAGCTGACTTCAAGTCCTGGATGAACTCCAGTGTCTCTGAGGATAAAAGCTCTCGAGTGAGCAGCAGAGACCGCCGGGTCGGTTGATTGAACCAGCCCAGGTAGGATTTGTTCACCAACCCTAGTTCATGGTTTCCCATGACAGACAAAATGTTTTTCCGGCGAACCAGACTCACCACTTGATCGGGCTCAGGACCGTAACCGATGCAATCTCCCAGACATACCACGGCATCCACTTTGGATCTATCAATGTCGAGCAGTACCTCTTTGAACGCTTCTAAGTTGCCATGAATATCGGAAACAACTGCCAGTCTCATCTTTTCTGAATCTCTCTTCCAACTGAAAAGGCCTTACCCAGATATGCGCCGACACCATGGTAGGCCCGGTTTTCCGGGGCAAAAAGGATCGGTTTGACCTTTTCAATTGCGGGAAGTTTGTCCTCGCCAAGCAGGGACTCGTCAACCTTGACGTCCATGATTTCACCAATGAATTGGGTGTGAAGACCCAGCTCAAAAGTATGAAGTAATTTGCACTCCACCACAAAAGGAAATTCTTCCACATACGGTGCATTGACCAGCTCACTCTTAACCGGAGTAAGTCCGGTAGCTGCAAACTTGTCCTCGTCTCTCCCAGAAACCATACCGAAATAATCAGCCTCTTTCACGTAATCTTCAGACGGTAAGTTGATGGTAAATCCCTTTTGCTCCACGATGTTACCGTAGCTGTAGGTTGCCTTCCTCAGAGAAACTGCAACACATGGAGGTACCGAGCAGGCAATTCCGCCCCACGAGGCGGTCATCACGTTAGGTTTTCCTTCTTTGTCATATGTCCCCACAATGAAGACCGGTGTAGGATAAAGGATGGTTTTGGCGCCAAGCGATTTCTTCATGAGCGATCTCCTTACTATTTAATTTTATTAAAAATCGAAAACCTGGTCCTCAGGGCCAGGTCAACGTTGAATGGCTTTGCCTGCATAAGAGATTTGAGGCACAAGGCGCAAGGCGCAAGGTATAAGGAGACAATACGTTTTCTTTTATTGTTTTTGCCCTGTGCCCTGTGCCCTGTGCCCTGTACCTTGAGCCATTCCCTTCGGGGCAGCCCAAAGCCGTGTCCTTTGGGCCCGGATTCTTTACTTTTACCCTCCTCTTTTACTGAGTGATTGTTTCTCCTTTATATGGTTCGAAGTTCTTCATGAAAAGGTAAAAAAAGCCTACCAACAGAAAATTTATCACCGCAGTCAGGTGAAAGCCGTTCTCAAAGCCTATTCTCTGAATTATACCCCCCATGAGGGCAGAACTGAGCATCATACCGAAATAGATGCAGGTATTGTAGCCACCCATAGCAAGCCCTCGCGACTCCTGGTCAACAGCCTCTGCGATAAGTGCACCGACAGAGGTAAAAGCCAACCCCATACTAATGCCAAAAAGGGTTGCCGTTAAAATGAAGTGAACCACATTTTCAGATACCGCAAACCCAACCATAGCAGCAGAAAACCCAAGGAGTCCCAGAATCACCAGAGATCCACGTCTGGCAACTCTGTCGCTAAGATAACCGAAGGGAATCCGACAGAGGGCATTCGATAACCCTTGCACCGCAAAAATCAGTCCGATCTCAGCCACATTCAACCCCTGATTCTGGGCATGGAGAGGAAAGAAGGTTATAAACATCCCCAGTCCAAAACAGCCCCCCAAGGTAACCAACCAGCAACCCACAAGAGGACGATTGCGTAACAGGTTCGCCGCCACAGCAGCTTCATTCTTTTTGGCCTTCGTGTCCAGAATATGGCGAGCCCGGGGCAAATAGAAGAGAATCAGCCAGAAAGTGATAAAGATGAGAACCCCTGAGATAAGAAATACCTGAAGAAACCCTAACTCCTCAGCCACGAACCCTCCCAACGCCGGGCCAAGACTCATGGAAGTGTAGAGGGCCGTCGTATACCATCCATAGGAACGCCCAAGGTGAGTGGCTGGAGAAATATCAGCGACCAGTGACATCATGGTTGGGCCAAAGGCAGCCAAGCCAACACCAAAAAAGAGATAAATCCAAACCATCTGCCAAGGGGTTTTGCTGAAGTAGAGCAAGAATGATGTGGCCGAGAGGATGAGTGCACCAAAACAGGCCAGCCGTTTGCGCCCCAAGCGGTCTGACATCATTCCCAAGGGAAAAGACAGCAAGGCCGCCATAAGGAAAAAGGCGGAATTGATGATTCCTATTAATACTGTATCAGCACCTAGCGATCGGGCGTAAAGGGGTACCACAGGAAGTCGCATGTGCGACCCCAAAAAGCCACCGAAGGCGACACCGCAACAAATCCACAGCAGAGTTGTATAGGATGGGATAGCTGATTTGTTAGAAGCAACGTTAGTCATTGTAGGTATATAGGTAGTCGTGGTCCTAGCCAGGATTCTTTACTTCCCAGTTTGTCTCAAACGTCGATTCAACGCTTGGCGGGATATGCCCAAATGCATGGCAGCTATGGCCTGGTTGCCGTCGGAGCGTTTCATGGCCTCAGAAATCAGCAACTGTTCAGCCTGTTTAAGGGTGGGTAATTGCTCCGAGAAGGATAGCAAAGAAGTCTTTTTCGGTGGCAACTCCTTTGAATCTATTGAGAAGGCGGGATGTTTCTGGGAGATGTACGTCTTGAACACCTTGGTTGAAATTTTGCCAGTTGTATGCTTGCTTACAGCGTCGAAAATCAACGATTCCAGCTCTCTAATATTTCCAGGAAAATGATATGCACCGAGTAGTGTTATCAACTCTTTAGGCGGGGTTGGTTTCTTTTTGTCCAGTATTTTTGCTGCCTTCTCCAAAAAATGGTTCAGAAGAAGAGGCAAGTCCTCTGTGCGCTCACGAAGTGGTGGAATATGGACATGATGAATACGAAGCCTGTAATAGAGGTCCTTCCGAAACGTGCCCGCGTTCTGCAATGTCTCGAGTTCTTGGTTGGTGGCTACGACTATCCGGGCATCTGAACGCTTGGCAACGTCTGATCCTAGGGGGAAGAATTCGCCTTCCTGCAAAAAACGCAGGAGTTTTACCTGGGAGGCAGGGCTCAGATCACCTATCTCGTCCAGAAAAAGAGTACCCCCCGATGCCTTTTCCGCTAAGCCGGTGCGGGTCTGGTCAGCACCGGTGAAAGCACCTTTCCTGTGTCCAAAAAGAGTATCGGCAAAGACGCTATCATCCAGACCAGCAACATTAACGGCAATGAAATCTCCCTGGCGCCTGCTGATAGTATGAACCGCTCTGGCCACCAACTCCTTGCCCACACCAGTATCACCCGTTATTAGGACAGGTTGCGGGCTGGTGGCAATTGACTCAATATACTGAAAGATGGATCTCATTATTTTGCTGGTGGTAATTATCTCTGAAAACGCCTCAGGATTCTGGAGCTGATCGGATAACACGTGAGCTTTGAGAAGCTGGTTTTGCCGCCTCAATTCACGAAGCTCTATAGCTCTCTTCACACTGGCAACAAGTCGACTCCTTTCAACCGGCTTAACGATGTAATCAAAGGCGCCAGCCTTCATACACCTGACCGCAGTTTCTACATCGTCCGCTCCAGTAATGACGATGACTGGAACATGGGGAAAATCAGTTGTAACCATCGGGAGCAACTCTTCACCCGACAGGTAGGGCATTCTCAAGTCCAGCAGCATGACATCGCTTTCTTGCTCCGCCAGTAAAGAAATGACATCCCGACTATCCTGACAACGAATAAAGTTATTCACATTTCCGGAACGGAGCGCCAGTTCAAAACTATCCAGAGCCTGTACCTCATCATCCACCAACATCACAGGTAGGTGGGGATACGTGGATGTGGCCATCACATTGTCTCCTTCACATTACTGCCGGTTGTTATCAATGGGCAGAATAACTTCAACTTGGGTGCCTTCTCCCACTTCAGAGGTGAAAATCATTCTGCCTCCGTGCTCTTCAACAATTCTTTCAGAGATTGATAGACCCAAGCCAACTCCACCGGAATCCTGTTTCGTGGTAAAGAATGGATCCGTAATATGTGGCAGGCTTTCAGATGGGATACCCTTCCCTTGGTCCTTAACTCTAAGCACGACGCTACCATTTTCTTCGTAAATGGATGTTGAGACCCGTATTGCTCTCCTGTTGTTTGGAAGTGCTTGGCAAGCATTTTGGATCAAATTGATGATGACCTGTTCAAGCCGCTGAAAGTTTCCTTTTATTGGCGGGATGTTTCTGCCATAACGGACAGAAAAATGTTTTGTTGACTTATAGACCATGTTCGAAACGAGTGATAAGGCTGACTTTAATACATTATTCATATCCACTGGCTGTGTTACATCAGGGATGTCCTTCCTGACGAAACTTTTCAGGTCTTCCACGATTTGCTTGATGCGCTTGGATCCATCTGATATCCCCGAAAACAACAAGGGGATATTTTCCCTCATCTCTGAATAATTCATTCCCCCTAAGATAAAATCACCGTTTTGTTCATAGTACTCCTCAAGAATGGGCAAGATACTGTCCCAGGCTTCGCTCAATATCGGTGTATTTAACATAATGAAATTATTTGGGTTGTTAATCTCATGGGCCACACCGGAGACAAGGGTTCCCAAGGCCACCATTCTACTGGCGTGATAGAGTTGCTCTTCGGCTCGCTTGCGCTCGGTAGTGTCGCGAGCGATGCCTCGAAAACCGATAGGCTGACCTTCCGAGTCACGAATGAGGGACACCGAGCTTTCGCCAAACCTTCTCTCACCGTTTTTTGTTATCACATCCCAATCGAATGCTTGCGTGGTTTTACCTGTGCGATACACTTCGTTAAACACTTTGTAAGCCTCCGCAGCGGTTGCTGGAGTCATAAATTGTTGGTTGTTCATACCGAGCAGTTCTGCTTCGGTGTAGCCCAGATACTTGCAGAGGATAGGATTGAAAAAGGTAAGGTTCCCAGTGAGATCTACCTCGAAGTAGCCGTCCTCAATGTTAGTGAGAACTGTTCGAAGTTTCTCCTCGCTCTCCATCACTTCTTCCTTTGCTCTCTCCCGTTCGATTGTAATTGCATGCCAGATAGTAGGCACGTTGAACTGCCAGCGGGGCAGGATAGTGGTGATAGCGATTTCTTCGATTCCGGCGAAAACCAAAATGGGAACGGCCAACTCAAAGAGCCATTGGGGCCCACCCATTAATGCCAAAAGGAGACCTATGCTGGTGAGCACTAATGAAAGTTTGGTAGTCCAAGTCTGGTAGCTCGTAAGGCGACCATATTTTAGGAAAGCGAGTATGACTGGGACTGTATAGCTTACCAACACCGCAATCACAAAAGGAACCTCTTGTCTAACCAGTTCCGGCCATAACCACCAGGCGCAAAGTGCAACAGTGATGACCGTGGCAAAATCCCCCCAACTATCTAATTTTCCACCCAGTTCAGTAACCTGATTCAACCTCCTGGCAATCAAACCGTCAGTAAATCCGAGGACGAGCGAGAAAGCAAATAAGGAGATAAAGAGAGTTGAGTCGCCGATCCAAGCAAAATAGAGCATTAATGGGGTGAATACTAAGCGAAGACTGGTCATTATATTGGCCAGGGTGAGTATCTCGGCCTCAGTGGCATCGGAAGTCATTTTCAAACCACTCCATTGAAATGTTGGTTAAAGTATTCCTTTTTCAATTAGCCCGGATAATTCATGCATTATCCGGGCTAGGTTTAGGTTACAAAACAGAGCTGCAAAATGCAAGAAACACCGATCTAT
>Ga0255046_10000324_pt1 | contig 12633 bp, 21 predicted proteins | sample BC1_12_27_MG_FD_183632 | JGI IMG/M metagenome (GOLD analysis project Ga0255046, IMG submission 183632) | Seawater microbial communities from Strait of Georgia, British Columbia, Canada - BC1_12_27 | ecosystem: Environmental > Aquatic > Marine > Strait | place: Canada: British Columbia...
GGGGGAGTGTTGGTGCAGAAGGAGAAGGACATGGTAGAGATATCAGACGAGGATATGCGGGCCAAGAAGGGGTTTTTCGAGATGAGCTTCAAGAAGGATCCAGGGGTAAAGAAGCCAAGGCGGCGCGGGAAGAGGTGAACTCAAGTTCGCGAGGGGTTGACAGGGTTGACAGGGTACAAAATAGACTATAAGCTACTTGGAGATTTGAGGCGGGGTGTCTTGAATGAAGATGAAGAGATGACAACATATAAAGAAATCGAAGATGAGCTAAGGGAGCTTGAGTGTGAGGTGTGTGACAGATATGAGAGCGGGGCAGAGGGAAAAGAACATCTGCAATTTGTAGAGGAGGAGGTCCGAAGGATACGAGGGTTATTAGAAAGTTTCAAATATGAAATGATTAGCATTTGGGGCGACTAAAAATGACGACATATAAAGAAATTGAAAAAGCGCTTGATAAAGAGCAGTTGCAACATAGGATAATGGTAGAAAATGAGAGATAGTAAATGGACACATGAGCCGCCTGATGAACCTGGGTGGTATGCAGTGGTAGGACTAAACAGCGATATTTGCAATGCTGGTCACTTAAATGGTGAGCCAAGGTTTAGTGCTAGGTCTAGACATCTGGTACGGATAATAGACAAGGGCGGGCTTATGCTGATAATGCCGTTTAATTTCACTGGGGAGACGCTAGAGCTGGATGGCGTACCCGCGGATGAAGTATGGTGGTGGAAAGATCAGATGGAGGTACCTTGCGTTGAGGAGGATGTAATTGAGGCACAGGTAGCACTGGATATTAAGAGGAAGAGAGAGTACCTTGAGTATTGCGAGGCTAAGAGGCTTGGGATGGAAGAGATGGACAAAGAAATGCGCAGAGAGACATATGAAGCTCTGAAGGAGGAGTTTGAGGGTGAATGAAATGGAAGGTAATGGCTAGGCATAAGAAGTGTAATTCGTGCATGTGGTTTAGGAAGACATCACATCTTCAGCATACCAGCGGGATATGTGAAGCGCACGACTGGAATGTGTCTCCAGATAGCGTAGCATGCAAGGATGAATACAAGGGCAAGAGATACAGTAGGAAGGGCAAGAGAGATGAAGGATATAGAGGAGACGAGAGAGCTGATTAGAGGAGATTTAAGAAGGCATGGTTTAATATGTGACAAGACAGTAAAGAGGGTGATAACTTGGGATCAGTTTAGTCAACTATGTAGGGGTCGCAGTTACGCAGAGTGTGGAATGTGTGGGTTTTTACTTGGGGGAACGGTATGCTCTGCTGACAATTGTCCACCATGGCGTTTATTTGAGGAAGTTGGTAGTGAATGAAAATAATAACAAAAGTAGAAGTAGCAGAGGTTAATCAGGATAGCAGAGCTATAGTATATCACTTTAAGGGCGGAAGAATAGCTGAGTTGTACACTCTGGACTATGATGAAGGGATGTTACTTGGATTCTGTTATAAAGTTTGCAGAGACTTTGGGTTAACGAACTTGAGTTCGTGAGGAGGTGAAAAGAAATGAGTAAAAAGATGGGGATGATTGGAGAACATTTCAAGGATTGGCTTATAGAAAAGGGATGGAATAAGAATGAGGCATTTGATTTTTCTATGGAGATTGAATGTAAAGTCAAGGAGTGGCAGAAGGAGGATTCGATTATAGTTCTACCTGGAGGATGTAGATGCTATCATGGACCTGCTTGGCCTAGTCATTCTGGCCAGTATGATATAATTTGGTGCAAGACATGCCAGGATCATAGAGATTGGTTCCATAGTAGGCCAGAAAAGGAGGAGGACAAATGCCAGACAAAATTATAACAACGCCTAAGGGAGCGATGGGTAACAAAGGGGCTTGTTATGAGTTTTTTTAGGCTAGTTTTGAACTTTATTCACAGAGTTGTGGTGGGTGACAGATTGATTATTACCACAAACAACTATTTCGCATTTTTCCCCAAAGGGAGTCAGTTTAAGGTTGCTGGCAGAGATTTAACGGTCGAAACAACACGCAGCCATAAATTTGGAGATCCAGGGAATTATTCAGTTAGAGTTAAGAGATTACCTACAGTGCCAGTAACCAGGGAGGAGGAGAAATAGCTATGAATTTTGGAGAAGCATTAGAAGCGTTAAAAAATGGCAGTATGGTGCAGCGAGAAGTGTGGAATGGGAAGGATATATTCATTTACTTGGTACAAGGTGGCGGTGTAACCAAGGAGTATCTAGAATGTGATGTTTTACTGAAATCATTTGAAGTTGCAGGAGCGGTGAGTATTATTGAATGGCAAGCATTGCAGGATGATGTGCTTGCTGATGATTGGAAAACTGCTTAACGAACTTGAGTTCACGAGGGTGGCACTAGGTGGATAAATAATGAATATGAAAGAAGAATGGAAAATGGCTAAAGAACTTGAGCGTGATGAGAATAGAAAGAAGCTGTTGTATGTGGCGATTAAAGTTGTGGGCTTAAAGCATTGGGTATGGTTTAAAGCTGAGAACACAAAGGAAGAAAACCATAGATTTAAGGGTGAAAAAGGATGGGGAGAAGGTGGAGCTTTAACGTCGATAGACGTTGATGTGCAGGAGATCAAGGGTAGGCTTGAATCTGATGAATTGCAGTATTAGGAGAAATTGAGTTCGCGGGGATAGTCCTTGCGATTAAACAAAGGAGAATGAAAATGAGTACTGAAGGCGAGTTTAACGAGATAGAGAATACGGATAGGGAGCGTCCAAAGATGTCTTATGGGCGGCCTACAACATGGGTTTCAAAGGAACCATTGCTAGTCCGTGGAGGGGCCCCAACGTGTGTTTCGTGCAAGCATTTCTCTCTGTCAGAAGGGGTAGCTGAATGTGGTTGTGTAGCTTCTGGTCTTTATGACGCAGTTACAGGGAAAATGCACAAGATAACAACGTGTTTTAAAATGCGCAATGACGCCTCATTGTGTTCCAAATATGGGCAGTATTTCAAGGCAAAGGACTAGCAAATAGGGTGTTTGACAGGGCGGGGGCTAATGGTGCCTTCTGCCTTGTCATATCATTCAAAGCAGCTAAAGGCCTGAGGAAAAAAAGTTAATGAATGAACGTATGGTCGTACCAGACTATTTAGCTGAGCCAAGCCTAGAAGGACACATATATGGAAAGCTAATATTCAATAGTGAGAGCAATAGGTTTGAGTTAACAGGTGAGCCGTTATTGCTTCAGTATGCTAAGAGGATATTCCCTGGCGCGAGGGTGACTAGAAAAGGTGGCGGGAAGTTAGAATTCCATAGGACTAGGAGAGAGGTAGCAGATCTAAACTGGTTATTGATGAGATTCCCTGTAGATGTATCACAGTGTGAGGATATATTGAGTGGGGCGCGTGACGAGGCTATCCATCAGTTGAATAGTAGGATGTCTGGGAATGATTTGACGAGGGTGACGCCTCCATCTGAATTTACGGGTAAGCTGTATCCATTTCAGGAGTCGGCAGCGAGCTTTTTGACGACGAATAAAAGGTGTTTATTATCCGACGGAATGGGGCTAGGTAAGACATGGTCTAGCCTAGCAGCAGCGTCAATAGCAGGTGAGTATCCTGTATTGGTAGTATGTCAGACACATGTGCAGAGACAATGGCAGAGGGCAATAGGGTCATTGTTTAACCTGGGTGGTGTGAAAGCTGATGAGGCTAAGCCGTTTGAGTCAGCGGCAAAGAATGGCGAGGCACTAGCACCGATATTGTCAACGAGGACACCGTATGAAATACCCAATGCACCGTTTGCTATTATCCATTATGGGTTGATAGCATGGTGGGATATTGCAATATTAAAGCAGAACTTTAAAACTGTAATTTTCGATGAGGTGCAGGAGTTGCGGCATACGGGGACGGGTAAGTATTCGGCGGCGTCTAAGATTTCAGAAAACGCGTTGAATGTATTCGCGAATTCTGGTACCCCTGTTTTCGGGTATGGCAGAGAGATCTGGGCGGTGATGAATGCAATAGACTTTCATTGTCTGGGTAGTGAGGAGGCATTCTCAAGGGAATGGTGCGCTGGATATGGGGAGAGGATAGTATCAGATCCACTGGCATTGAACGGCCATTTATCTAGAGAGGGGTTAATGCTTAGGAGGAGAGCGCACGATCCTGAAGTGGCTATAGATTTACCAAAGATAATAAGACATGTTCAGGATATTGGGCATGATTCAGAGATGTACGATAGGCTGATACAGACGACACATAAGAAGGCAAAAGACTACAAGGAGGCTAATTTTACTGCAAAGGGCAGGCTGGCGCGAGATATAGAGAGGGAGTCTAGGCAGGCAACGGGGCTTGCTAAGGCTGAGTATGTAGCTGAGTTTGTGGCGAGTCTATTAGAGGCAGGGGAAAGACCACTGGTGTTTGCATGGCATCACGCAGTACACGATATTTATAAGGAGAGGCTGAAGGAGTTCAACCCGGCTATATTCACTGGCAAGCAATCGATGAAGCAGAAGGAGGACAGTTTACGGAGGTTTATGGATGGAGAAACGGATGTAGCTATGCTAAGCCTTAGATCGGCTGCTGGACTTGACGGTCTACAGCATAGGGCTACCATGTGTGTCTTTGGTGAGCTTGATTGGTCTCCTGCCTGTATGTCGCAGTGTGAAACGCGAATCGCGAGGATAGGCGTGGATGGGTCATTGATAGACGTGCCAAGTTACTATTGTGTAACGGATGTAGGGCACGATGAGGTGATGCTAGATGTGCTAGGTGTAAAAACAGGTCAGTTCATTGGATTGATGGGTGACGAGCCTGAAAGCTATGAGGAGAAGAAGCAGTCTGAGGATATGGCATTGAATAGAATAAGCATGTTAGTCAACAAATTGCGTAAAGAGGGAACGCAAAGCTTGAAAAGTGCAACTAAAAAACCTAAACTAGACAATAAGTTGAGCGATTGCAAGAGTGATCGTGAACGGTTGTTGGATGCTTTTAGTGGAAAGTTGCGGCGTGGCAAAAGACAAAATAAAGAAAACCAAGAAGCCTAAGAAGCTTGTAAAGTTTAAGCGCATTAAATCTTTAAAATGTTTTAAGGATGTTGAAGAAATGCTTTATGCTGGATTTCCTATAGCTGCAATTGCTAATTTTATTCAAAAGAACAAAGAAGAGTCGCTAGATATAACGAGAGATAGCCTGATTCAGTCATTGGTGCAATATCATACTAGCTTGAAGCCAGCTGGGTTAATATGCCATACGTTACCTCGCACGTTCGCTAAAGCAGAGACTAAATTCGCAAATAAGATGAAGGAGTTAGAGCGGCTGGAAACGCAGTATAGAGCAGCCGAGTATAGGTTTGATTTGGCGCATGGAAAAGAGCGGATGGGTAATTACTGTGATCCAGAAGTGAGCAAGCTACAGAAGTTGATAATAGAGATTATAGCGAAACAACACGCGGTCAAAATGGACCTAGGATTGATAGGATCTAGGGACCTGGGCACCATAACGGTGTCAGCAGAGCGGGTTGAGTATATTAGGAATAAATACGGAGAGGGTGCTGCACGAGCGTTTGACGATCCAGTGTCCAGGGGCAGGGTTTTGGCGGCGTTGAGTTCTATAAGGCGCGCGGGAAAACTGAGAGAAGCAGACGGATCTATGATAGAAGTGTCAGAGAAAATGAACCTGACAGACGATGAGAGTAAGATAATAGATGTAGAGTATGAGGAGACAGGAGAGACTTACGAAGTAGGGCCAATGGAGAAGGTGGTGATGGACCCTGACGAGGATTTCTCAAAACCTATAGATGATATGGGTGAGGCAAAGAGGGTTGAGAAAAAAACAGAGCCTGAGCCAAGGGATGAGCCAATGGTGAGGGAGCCGCTGGATAATGATTCAGAGATGGCAATAATTAGGAATGTGAATCCTAACTTGCCTCCAGGGCCGCAGAGGCCAGCATTGAGGGTAAATAGGAAAAAGGTGATGGTTAGCACGCCACCAGTAAAGAAACAGTAACGAACTTGAGTTCGTGAGAAAAAGGAGAAATGGTATGCGTAAGAATGTTATTTTGTCGAAGGAGATATGTCATAAGTGTGGCAGTCCAATGATTGCATGTACGGAATGCGTCCACTACGGTGACTCAATTAGAAAGGTGTTATGTCACAAATGCGGAAGCAAGGCTATTGAGTGCGACTGCACTTACGATGATGATATGGGGCAGGATTTCTTTAAAGAGTTGGACCCTGAGCTTCAGGTGACAGGGATGAGCTTTGGGCAGGCATTAGAAGCGTTGAAGAGAGGTTATGCTGTGGGGCGAGAAGGTTGGAACGGGAGGGGCATGTCCATCTACTTGGTTAAAGGGGCAGATGTGGACAGGAATAATTTAAGGAATGAGGCAGCTGAGCACCTTGGCGGCTATAAGTCATGTGATGGCGATATAGACAAAGTGGCAATTAGATCTCATATCGACATGAAGACATCCACCAACTCGATTGCAGTCGGCTGGAGTGCGTCACAATCTGATATGCTTTCTGAGGATTGGTTGATAGTGAAATTATGAGATATAAATGTTTGGAATGTGGGTCCAGGGCAGTCAAGGTGTATGATAAAAAATTATCGTCACATGTCGGTCTACAGTTAAAACCGATAACTACATGTTTGTGCTTGGTGTGTGGCCAGGAAGTGCGAATGGGAGATGGCGGCTCTCGCTTATCATGGTTTATCGTAGATAATCTATTCCCTAATGCGCCGAAGCATTTGCGGGAACCCCAAGAGGAAGAGCTTAGACGGTTAAGTAGGGAAGATTTGTTTTTGTTAGTAACTGTGGAAAGGTTACCAATGGATCCAGAGACTGAAGCAGGGATCAGAACACAGATGTCTAATACAAGAGCTCTTGATAGACTAATAAGACGTTATGAGATTGCCGCGGCCATCGCCGATGCAAAAAAAAATGGGTTGTATGAATCTGCGGGACATCTTAATAGTAATGTTGATTTGAATGAAACTAGAGATCAGGCTGAGATGTACAGTGAGTTTATGGACGAGGGCGGAGATCCTGAAGAGTGGGAAATGTGGTAAGAGTTTTGGGTCATGAAAGACGTATAAAAGGAGAAACAATGGGGATTAAATGTTTAGAATGTAGGTCCGAGCAAGAGCCCGTCAAAGACGCTATAGTCAGCGATTTGCGACTAGAGTGCAGGCAGCTAAAAAAAGATGTTGAGAAGTACAGGCGCTGGCTTGGGATGAGCGAGGAAGAAGATCCAATAATTAAGATCTTGAGAGGGCTATCTAGTGATGGCTTGGAAATGGCTGAGTGGTCAGGGGTAAGGGTAGACTATCATCTTTATAAACTTAGAAGTGAGATAGTTGCTTTCTGTAAAAAGGAAAATATTTAAATGAGTTTTGGGCCCGTCACTAAGGCGTATGCCGGGGGATTGCAGGAGAGTTATCGAGGGAGGGTTCATGCTGAGTCCCTCATTGATACAGAGACTGCAACTTACTGTTCGTGTGAGCATGAGCACATTTGAGCAGGAAAGCATCGGCAGCCCAATTTTTTCATCAAAAAAACAGCTGTAAAACCCCCGAATTTATTCGTGGGGAATGTTCACCAGAGGTGTTAAATGGAAAAATGTTCAGATAACAAGGACGACGAAAAGAAAACACCGGTGGATCTACCAGGAGAACTGCATGACAGGGTTCATAAGCAGGATGGAAAAGTGAGAACGGATCGTTCAAAGAGGCTAAAGAAGAGAAATAAGAGTGAGAGGGATAGATGAAGCTAGTAATAATAAGTGATACGCATGGAATGCATAGAGATATGGGAAAGATCCCAGATGGAGATGTATTGATCCATGCAGGGGATATGACAAACGTTGGGGAGTTGCAACAGGTAGACGATTTCAATAGTTGGTTGTGGACGTTACCTCATAAGAATAAGATAGTGATAGCAGGAAACCATGATTGGTGCTTTGAGAGAGATCGGGCGCGCGCGGAAAAAATGCTAACTAATTGCACATATTTGCAGGATGACTATACGGTAATAGACGGGGTAAAGTTCTGGGGAGGACCATGGCAACCAGAATTCTGTAATTGGGCGTTTAATGCGAAGAGAAGAAAGCTAAGAGAGCAGTGGGATCTAATACCTGATGATACAGATGTATTAATAACCCATGGACCGCCGTTTGGAGTATTGGATAAGACGTTGATAGGGAGTGCAAATGTCGGGTGTGAAGAGCTAGAATTCGCGCTGAGAAGAGTAAAGCCAAAGGTGCATATATTTGGACATATACATGAGGATTTCGGGATGGTGGAGAGAAAAGGGATAACGTATGTAAATGGAAGCACGTGTGACTTTAGATATAGACCGATTAATGAGCCTATAGTTGTGGAGGTAGAGAGCTATGGTAAAGCGTAATCGTCTCAATGCCGGTGATAATGTCCCCAATATTGAGAGCGAGAGTGATTTGAACGCGGACAATTGCTTCGACGTACTAACTGGAAAACGGTTTGCTGAGGAATAAGATGAACTTGAGTTCGCGGAGGTGTAAATGGAGTTAACGCCTAATGATATAGCACCTGTCTTTAGTGATGGAAAGCCATACGGAAACAAGGAGTGCGTATTTTCGGAGAAACAACCAGGTGGACATGTGTGCCTGTACGATAATTTATGGACATCATGTTCACTTGGAAAGCCGTGCGTACCTGGGTTGATGAGAGATCTCCTAGAAGAGAAAAAGAGAACAATGAAGGCTGAGGCACGGGTAGGGCGCGAGATTAAAAAGAGGAAAGAGGCTGTTAGAGAAAGAGATGCGGCGCTTAAAGAGATAGAAGACGGACGGATGATTTGGGATGTAATAGCTGATGTATGCAAGGATGTGCCAGAGGAAGAATGGGATAAGATACCAAGTGATCTAGCAGAAAACTTAAGACATTACCTATATGGTGAGAAGAAGAAATAGAGGGGTTATGATAGAATTAATACACGGCGATTGTTTAGAAAAAATGAAAGATATTCCGGATGGATCAATAGATGCGGTTATTACAGACCCGCCATACGGAACGGTCCAGTGCAAATGGGATACAGTGATTCCATTTGAACCAATGTGGGCACAGCTGAAAAGAGTTATAAAACCTAATGGCGCTATCGTATTATTTGGTGCTGAGCCATTTTCAAGCGCACTAAGAATGAGCAATATTAAAATGTATAAATACGATTGGTATTGGAGGAAGCCTAAGGCGACGGGTCACTTTAATGCCAAGAAAATGCCTCTCAAAAACACTGAAGTGATTTCTGTATTTCAAAAAACCATAAGATATAATCCGGTTTTTAAAACGGGTGTCCCATATAAGCCTAAAGGTGGTACTAGTAAGATAACACCTGAATGCTATGGCTCATTTTCGAATGTTTCTAAAAACGGGTCTATTGATGGGAAGAGATACCCACAGACTGGAATGGATTTCAATGTAGTGCAGCGTAATCTCTATCATCCAACACAAAAGCCAGTAAAATTAATGGAATATTTAATAAAAACTTACACAAACGAAGGTGAAACAGTGCTGGATTTCACTTGCGGCTCAGGAACTACGGGGGTAGCTTGCTCTAATTTGTCTAGGAATTTCATAGGGATAGAGCAGGATGAAAAGTATTTCAAGATCGCTGAAGAGAGAATAAGAGAGGCTGGAAAGCAAGGCGAACTCAAGTTCGTGGAATAAGAAATGATAATAACAACTAAACAGGGAAGAAAGAAGTCGATATTAACTCCTGAGGAGATAGACGATAGAGCAGGAGAAGTAATATCAGCACTAACGCCTGAAGAGAAAGAATTACTGTTTAGTTTATTGGGGGATACGCCAGAAGAGCAGGTATCGATAAAAGATACGATGCTGGATCACAGGTATCATACTGAGCCTGTGAGCATGGAGCAATTCCTGGAGGATCCGTATTATTTGGGTGGGTCGTGCGGGAATTTATACCCAGCGCTGAAAGATGACTTGATAGAGCTGTTTAGTTATCCCTATCGAGAATTCGTCTCATGCTTGCATCCAGACACAGTAATCCCGTTGATGGCCGGTGGGCATGCCACGATGGCAGAACTGATAGATAGGTGGGATAACAATGAAGAGCCCATATGGATATATTCAGTTAACAAGGATGGAGACATTGTTCCAGCTGAGGCACATAACCCTAGATATACGGGAGAGGACGACTATCTAAAGGTGGCGCTGGATGATGGGACCAGTTTTACAGCGAATCCTAGACACCAGATGGTAATGAGAGACAACCACAAGAAGATGGTTATGCATATGAAGCCAGGTGATAGCATTATGCCGTTTGAAGCAGATGGTAGACATATTATATCTATAGAGAAGGTGGGGCATGGCCAGGTGTGCTGCATGACAGTTCCTGACCATGGCAATTTTGCTATATTGACGCGCAGGGATGACGATGGCTTTACACGGAACGGAGTTTTTTCCAGCAACACTGGAGCGATCGGTGTCGGAAAGTGCATCGAGGGTAATACTGAAATAATACAAGGGGTTACAGGTGAGCGCAAGACCATAAAACAGATGTGCGAGGGCAATTCTAGCGATAAATGTGCTACGTTTGACAAAGATGCAGGCGAGGTTATAAATGGAGATTGCACTGCGACACAGAGCGGGATGAAGCTGATAGGTGAGCTAGAATTATCAAGTGGTAAAAAATTAGGACTAACCCCTGATCATCCAGTGTTAACACCATTAGGATACAAGAAAGTTTCAGAGCTGAACCATGGAGATCTCGTTGCAACGGCCAGATCAACTCCCGAACCAGAGCAGCCATACCAAATTAACGACAGTGAGGTTAAATGGATAGGGTACATGTTGGCGGACGGTGGGTGTACTGCCAAGCCAATGACTTTTACAAAAGCATGCGACGTTATACTTGGGGAATTCAAAGGGGTAACATATGGCCTAGGCGGCAGGATCGGAGCTGAGTACAACAAGGGAGAGGCTACGACACTGAACGTTCTTGACATGGATCGCCTAAGAGGGAAATACGAGCTATACAGCTTGTCAAAAGATAAGCGGATACCTGGCAAGTTGTACGGCCTAGACAATAGGCAGTTGGCGCTGTTGATCAATAGGATTTGGTCTTGTGATGGCTGGTTATGTAAGAGGAGCGGGGGCAAGCACTGGGAGCTTGGCATAGCGCTAGCCAGTGAAAAGTTTGTTCATGATATACAGCAGTTGCTTTTGAGATTTGGTATCCATTCTAGGGTCAGAGAGCGAGATGTAACCTATACGCACAATGGGGAGAAGAAGAAGAGCAAGGCGTGGTCGTTGAATGTGCTTGGCAGAGATGAGATACTGAGTTTTTTGGACGCGATAGGGGATTTAGTTGGAAGGAAAGAAGACTGCGCGACGGTTAGACGTGAACTTGAGTTCGTCAAAGGTAACACCAATGTAGATGTTACGCCCATGAATGTGGAGATGATGAAGATCATCCGTAAAGAAATTGGACCTATACCAAAGAAGGCGTGGTGGAATAGACCAGTCAAGCTAATGGGTCATAAGACCATGAAGAAGATGGCATCATTGTATGATTTGCCTGATTGGTGCAAGTGGTGGACTGATGTATTCTGGGACAGGGTGGAATCGTACAAGGTGGGCAGCGAATTAGAGCCTGTGTATGATATGACGGTACCTGGAACCCAGAACTTTTCGGCACATGGCGTGATTATTCATAATACCTTTGGAGCATCAATAGCTATATGTAGGATAATATACGAGCTATCCTGCCTTGTTAATCCGCAGGACACGTTTGGGTTGTCGAAGAGTACTGAGTTGGCTATAGCTCTGATAAGCATGAACTTACCGTTGGCTAGACGGGTTATGAAATCGGCGGTCGATGATAAGATCAAAGAGTCACCATATTTCATGGAGAAGTTCGCGCCGAAATTCTCCATGGACAATACGATTTTCCCACATAATATAAGGCTTACGGTGGCTTCGTATAGAAGTGAGCGAGTGATCGGTTTGACGATTATATCCGCTTTTTTAGATGAAACAAATTTCCCACCTAAGAATAAGAAGCAGCAAATCACTACAGCGATGGGGCAGAAGAAGACCAAGGCCCACTTTGATCCAGTGGAGAAGATGTACAGGTCTATGGTGCGAAGGATCGAATCAAGATTTCTAAACACGACGGGCGAGTTTCCAATGTTGGTAGTGTTGGCATCTTCGGCGGCGACACTGGATAGCTTTACTGAGCGCAAGATAAAAGATAGTGAAAACAAAGACCATGTATTTATAAGGGATCATACCCCATGGACGGTAAAACCAGCAGATAGATTTTCTGGCGAGAAATTCTGGGTGCTGTGTTCCACATCTAGTATGCGGGCTAGGATACTAGAAGAAGATGAGTATGATTTAGTAACAGATGAGTACTTGGATGACAATGACGCATGGCTGATTGATATACCAATAGATTTCAAAGAAGACTTTGAGATGGATATTGAGAACGCTATGAGGGACATAGCGGGTATATCTACTCAGGCGATCTCAGCGTTTATACAGCGAACTGAAGCAGTAGACGAATGTATTGATGAGACGATACCCCATGCGTTCTCCATGGGGGAATGGACATCAGGCGGGCCAGGCAAGTTTAGGTGGGACAAGCTATGTAGGCAATTCGAGCGCCGGATAGAGGGTGGATTCATGG
>Ga0255046_10000327_pt1 | contig 12614 bp, 14 predicted proteins | sample BC1_12_27_MG_FD_183632 | JGI IMG/M metagenome (GOLD analysis project Ga0255046, IMG submission 183632) | Seawater microbial communities from Strait of Georgia, British Columbia, Canada - BC1_12_27 | ecosystem: Environmental > Aquatic > Marine > Strait | place: Canada: British Columbia...
AGGAGCAGCGCTCGAAGGGCTGTGTCGCCGCATCCAGCGGCAACCACGGTGCCGCGGTTGCCTGCGCCATGCAGACGCTCGGCACGAGCGGCGTCATCTTCGTTCCTGAACAGACGTCAGCGGCAAAGGTAGACGTGATTGGGGCTTATGGAGGGGAGGTTGTCTTTTTCGGTACGGACGGTCTCGACACGGAGCAACACGCACGCGAATTCGCCGATCGAAACGGCATGGTGTATCTGTCGCCCTACAATGACGAGCGGGTAATCGCAGGTCAGGGCACCTGCGGTGTTGAGATTGTCGAGCAATTACCCAACACAGACACCGTATTTGTAGCCGTGGGCGGTGGTGGCCTGATCGCCGGCGTCGGCAGCGTCCTCAAAGAGCACAACCCGCGTATTCGTATCATTGGCTGTCAGCCGGAGGCCTCAGCGGTGATGGCGCGCTCGATTGAAGCGGGGGAGATTATCGAGCTCCACAGCGAACCGACGCTATCTGACGGAACCGCCGGCGGAATAGAGACGGGTGCGATTACGTTTCCGCTCAACCAGTTGATAGTCGATGATTTCGTGCTGGTTGACGAAGCACAGATTGCGTCGGCCATGCGCCTTTTCATGGACACCGAGGGCGATGTGATAGAGGGTGCGGCAGGGGTCGCCATTGCTTCGATGCTTGAACTCGGCGGTTCAATCCGCGGTCAGAACGTTGTGGTAATCATTTGTGGTGGCAATATCAGTCAAGAGAAGCTCGACCAGGTTCGACACATTGGAAATTTGAAAACATCATGAGACTGAATGCGAAGAGTTGGGTACTCGCCACGGTTGCGTTGCTGGGTGCGGGGCCGCTTTTTGCCGAAACCACTGCATTCGTCAACGTCAACGTCGTGCCGATGTCATCCGAGTCAGTGATCGCAGCGCAGACGGTCATCGTCGAGGATCGAATAATCCGGGCGATCGGCAACGTTGATGAAATTCGCATTCCAGAGGGTGCGGACGCAGTTGACGGTACTGACCGGTATCTCATGCCGGGGCTCGCGGAGATGCATGCGCACGTTCCCGATGCCGACTCCGGCCAGCTCGATCGCCATTTCAGCCTTTTCGTTGCCAACGGTGTAACCACCGTCCGCGGCATGCTGGGCCGGCCATCGCACCTTGGGCTCCGGCAGCGACTGCTGGAGGGTGAGGTATTTGGACCGAGGCTCATTACGTCCGGACCGTCATTGAATGGTCGAAGCGTCGTGGGCCCGCCGGATGCGCGCCGTCAGGTTCGAGAGCAAGCCGCCCTGGGCTACGACTTCATCAAAATTCATCCGGGTCTTAGCGCGGACGAGTTCAGAGCGCTTGCAGAAACCGCCAACGAGCTGGGCATCCCGTTTGCCGGGCACGTGCCGGTGGCTGCGGGTGTAGAGGCTGCCTTGAGACTCAATATGGCCACGATTGATCACCTGGACGGCTACTTTGTTGCGCTATTGCCCGCGGACAGCCACCGGTCAGGAGGGTATGGGGGGACCTTCGACGTCATGCTCGCCGCCGAAATCATGTCAGAGCGCATTGACGACATTGCCGCCGCAACCGCGGCGGCGGGCACCTGGAATGTTGCGACGCAGGTGCTGATTGAACACCTCGTTTCCGATGTGCCTGTTGCCGAACTTCGTAATCGGCCAGAGATGAAGTACATGAAGAGTTCGACGGTGCACCGGTGGGCGGAAAGCAAGCAGGCGTTGCTCGCCGAGCGTGGTTTCGACCCTGTGGTCGGTGCGCTGGCGATCGATTTACGGCGCAAACTGATTCTCGCATTGCACGAAGCGGGGGCAGGATTGCTGCTCGGCTCCGACGCACCCCAAGTGTTCAACGTGCCCGGATTCTCATTGCACCGCGAGCTCGACGTACTCGTCGCCTCCGGCTTGACCCCCTTTGAAGCGTTGCAAACCGGGACAACAGCGGCCGCGGAGTTTCTCGGCACGAATACGGGTGTCGTGCAGGTCGGCAAAGATGCGGATTTGCTGCTGCTGGATGCAAACCCGCTCCAGGATATTCGCAATAGCCGCCGAATCCACGGCGTGATGCTGCGCGGTGAGTGGCTGTCCGCCACAGCGCTCGAATCCCGCCTCCAAAAGTACCTCCACCGCGACGAATAACCTGATTGGGCAAGTTGCAACCATTAGGCTTTGGCACGCGTCTAAAAGGCAGGTGAGAAAAATTAACAGGGGAAAAAGATGCGCAGCATTATCGTCATGGCCATGTTTCTGGCCAGTTTCGCCGACGCCGCCTGGAAGGACTACACGACTGTTCGTGACCTCAAGGTAGACGCCGCCGGTATTGAGACCTTTGAGATTAACGCAGGCGCCGGCAGCCTGGACATCCAGGGCGTTGCCGGACTCGATAGTCTTATCGTGGTCGCTACGGTTGTCGTTCCGGAATCGGATGAAGATGACGCGATGAAGGTCATCGACAAAAAAATGCGACTATCGTTGGACAGGAACGACGACAACGCGAAGCTGGATTCCTGGTTCGAGGACGGTTTTCTAGGCAAAGAAACGAGCGCAAGAATCGATCTGAAAATCAGCGTACCTACCGGCGTCACCATTCGCATTGATGATGGATCGGGTTCGATTAACCTGATCGGTGTCGAGGCCGACGTGTCCATAGACGATGGCTCGGGATCAATCCAGGTGCAAGGTGTCGCGAGCGTTTCCATCGACGATGGCTCTGGTTCGATCGAGGTGTCAAATGCGTCGGGCGACGTCTCCATTATTGATGGTTCCGGCAGTATCAATGTCCGGTCCGTCGGAGGTAGCGTCAGCGTCGATGACGGTTCCGGCAGTATCGGGGTCAGTGACGTTGAGCAGGACCTGACGATCGTAGACGACGGTAGTGGCGGGTTTAGCTACTCGGACGTCCGCGGCCGCGTGGAGGAGAGTTCCTGACACGGGAAAATCGTCCGTAAGTATCTGTATTTAATAGATAATCAGCCCGCAGAGTGCTGCGGGCCAGCTCCGTCGAGCCCAGTCTTCCCGCCGTGCTGCTAGAATCAAACGAGGCGACGGCCATTCTCGCCAACTCGGCCGACTGGGAGGCAATATGAAACTTGTTAAGCATTTGCTCGACTCTAAAGGACGGGACATTATTTCGACCGTCGAAGACGCGTCTGTGCTCGATGCGATCAAAACGATGGCAGAGCGTTCTATTGGATCGCTGCTGGTCATGGATGGTGATGAGCTAAAAGGCATCGTGACGGAACGTGACTATGCCCGTAAGGTCATAGTGAAAGGACGATCGTCGAAATCGACGCACGTCAGGGAGATAATGACTGCCGACGTATGTACGGCGAGCACCGACCAAACCGTGAACGACTGCATGACAATTATGACGGAGCGACGTATTCGGCACTTGCCCGTCGTCGAAAATGGCAAGGTCCTTGGTTTGATTTCAATCGGCGACCTGGTGCAGGCGATCATTTCCGATCAGCAGGAAGCGATAGAGCAGCTGGAGCAATACATCAGCGGCTAAAGACGGATTCGGAGCAGGCATGTCGAATAAATCGAAGCTGGATCGGAATATCATGCAACTTTTCGACGGCTACGTGCATGGTCAGATTACGCGGCGCCAGTTCCTTGATCGGGCCGCAGCGTTCACGGCATCAGGCGTTACGGCCGCGGCGCTATTGGGCGGCCTAAGTCCGGACTACGCCCTGGCTCAACAGGTTGATCCGGATGACGACTCGATCTCTGTTGGCTATAAGAAATACCCGTCGCCGAAAGGCGCCGGTGTAATGCAGGGCTACTTTGTCCGCCCCGCGGTCGCCCAGCATAAGTTGCCTGCTGTTGTTGTTATTCACGAGAACCGCGGCCTGAATCCCTATATTGAAGATGTTGCGAGGCGCCTGGGCATTGCTGGATTTATCGCGTTCGCACCGGATGCCTTGACGCCACTCGGTGGGTATCCCGGCAATGATGATGATGGACGCGCGCTGCAGCGTCAGCGAGACAGCGCTGAAATGGTCGAGGATTTCGTCGCCGCGGCGGAATTTCTGGCAAAACATCCGGATTGCTCGGGAAGAGTCGGGGCTGTTGGTTTTTGTTTCGGCGGTGGCATGTCGATGCGTCTTGCGGTCAGTCTGCCGGAACTCGCAGCCGCTGTCGCGTTTTACGGAAGACATCCGGCGGCCGACGAGGCGAGGTCGATACGAGCGCCGCTCATGCTGCATCACGCGGGACTGGACGAACGCGTTAACGCTACCTGGCCAGACTTCGAGGATGCCCTGAAGGATGCTGACCGGAATTTCATCAACCACGAATACGCTGATGTCAACCACGGATTCCACAACGACACGACACCCAGGTACGACAAGCAAGCGGCTGAACTCGCATGGCAACGCACGATCGATTTTTTCGTCAGTCACCTGGAACTCAACACCTAGCAATGAGGCACTGAATTTCCATTCGTCACGTGTGAATAAATATGAGGCGCAAGAAGTTCTTTCATTTCTTATCAGTCATTCTGTTGCTGGCCTCGTCTCCTGCGGCCCCGACTGAAGAGTCGAAGACCGTCCTCGGACCGGAGAATATATACCTCTATGACGGTGCCAATGCCCTCATGGCCCATAACGGCGAAGAGGGTGTGCGCCTCACGCTGCTTGGATTGCAGGTGGCGAAGGGCGGCCGCGAGAAAAAGATCGCGCACTCCAACCTGTGTGCCGGATTCCTGTTGATCAACCAGCCACTGACCGCCCTGGAACACTGCAACTGGGTGATTGAAGAAGATGAAGGGCATTGGCGCACCTACAATAATCGCGCGCTCGTATATATGCGCCTGGAGCGTTTTGCTGAGGCGGAAGAGGATATTCGCAAAGGACAGGCGCTGAGGCCGAATTCCAAGAAACTCAAAATCGTCAAAGGCATGTACCTTGACGAAACGCAGCCGGTCACACCAAAAATTGAAGTCGATGAACGCCGTAATACGGATGACGACATTGCGAAAGAGTCGACCGATGTTGCCGAGGACTAGTCTAATACAGTACGCCACTGTGCTGGCTGCGTTGGCTTTTCTCGGCACGCCGATTCTCTGTTCGGGCGATGTAGATGAGCCTCAAGCCGGCGAAGGTGGCACTGAACGAAAGCCATCGCTTACGATGATACCCGACTACCCGAAAGTCGCTCGCCGTGATCGAATTGAGGGCGAAGTCCAGGTTTGTTTTGAAGTAACCCGGGACGGTCGTACGAGGCGCATCGCGGTCCGGAAAAGCACGCACCGGGTATTCGAGAAACCGGCTATTCGTGCGGTTCGGGCGTCCAGCTACCTGCCATTACCCAGTGACGCAGTGATGTCCGGCATAAAAGCCTGCCGGACGTTTCGCTTCACGCTTGAGCCTGTAGTAACAGAAACGGAAAATTAGTGTCCTGTCCAATGTGTCGCGCGATTTCAGAGGCTACAGAAACGATGCGACACAGTGGACAGGACACTAGACGTCTGCCGCCGACTCAAGAAGATTCAGCATTTTTACTGTAGCTTCTTCCAAGGTGGTGCCGAAGCTCAAAAGTCCTTCGTCATGCCCGGCCATGACGGCGAGCCCGGTTTCGCGGAATTCCGTATCCCTGTAAAGCCGGCGGAATTCATTCGCCATCTGCGGCGTACCATAAGCGACGTCGGCGCTTGTTGTCGGCAGCTTGTCTAAAAGGCTGCGCCACAAGACTTGACTGTGTACGTGTGCGATTGCGCCGATATTGACGTCGAGACCGTAAATTGCCGCATGAGTCATCGATTCTGACGACGCCTGCACTGGGCCGACGCAACATACTATGTTGGCACCGGTGTTGTATTCGGTGACCAGCGAATAATGTGCCTTGTTGGTATTCACGACGTCGCCGGTTTGCGTGCCGCTGATAAGGAATTGGCCGGGCTCGCCACAACGGACACTGATGTTGCCATATCCGATTCCGAGCTCTTCGTATTGACCGATGAGGCCGGCCCGTCGCAGCGGTCGACGCCAGGTATCAAGCTCTTCTGTCGCCGCGGCCGCAACCGCCGGAACGGGCGCCTTTGTCCAGAAGCTCTTGTACTTGATGTAGCCTTCATCGATGGTCACGACGTTGCCATCTCCGGAAACAACCCCAGTAAACCGGCTTCGGAGGCTTCGCAGATTCCGCGCTCGGTGATGAGCCCGGTTACCAGGCGCGCCGGCGTGACATCAAAAGCGAAATTGCTGATCGGCGTGTCCGGACCGGTCGTACGGACATGCACGGGCTTGCCGTTGTAAAGGCCGTAGATATCGCTCACCTCGGCCGAATCTCGTTGTTCGATGGGTATCTCTCTGATGCCGTCCCGGCTGTGCCAGTCGATCGTCGTTGACGGCAATGCAACGTAAAACGGGATGTTGTTGTCGGCGGCAGCAAGGGCTTTCAGATAGGTGCCGATCTTGTTGGCGACATCACCACGCCGCGTTGTCCTGTCCGTGCCCGTGATGACGATATCGACTTCACCGTGTTGCATGAGGTGACCGCCCGCATTATCGACAATCAGCGTGTGTGGGACTTTGTTCGCTGCGAGTTCCCAGGCCGTTAGCTGCGAGCCCTGGTTTCTCGGCCGGGTCTCGTCGACCCATACGTGGACGTCGATGCCGCGCTGCTGCGCGAAATAGATGGGCGCCGTCGCGGTGCCCCAGTTAATGGTTGCGAGTGACCCGGCGTTGCAGTGCGTCAGGACGTTGACCGTTGCTCCCGCTTTGCGAGAAGAGATTGCCTCAAGCAATGCGACGCCATGAGTGCCAATGCCGCGACTGATTTCAACGTCCTCGTCGCAAATAGCTTCTGCGTCAGCCCTAATCAGATCGGCCAAGGCCGCATCGTCTTTAGTCTGATCAAGCTGCGTCAGGATGCGTGTCACAGCCCAATGCAGGTTGACCGCCGTTGGCCGGGACTCCAGCAACGCGCCAGCGGCTTCACGGACAGCCGCCCTGGGGTTGTCGCTGGTTAGCGCGGCGAGGTATAGGCTCCATGCGGCAGTCGCACCGATCAGTGGCGCGCCGCGCACGTACATATCGGCAATGGCAACGAGGCCATCCTTCCATGAGCGAAGATCATGCACACGATACTCGTGCGGCAATAATCGCTGGTCGATGATTTGTACGACCGTGGGATCATCGGGTTTGAGCCAGATGGTGCGAAAGTCCTCGCCGCGTTGTGCCATGTAATTGTCCTGCAGACTGGTGTCCAGTGTCTTGTACGACGCGCTGAAACTATGCGACACATCGGACAGGACACTGGCATTCTACGACGGTTTGCCGCTGCCGGGCATTGTTTGCGCGTCGTCAGTGGGTTAGAACTGTTGTAGAAGATAAGGGGTGTGTTCGATGGGACCACTGGCTGGAAAACGCATTATCGAAATTGGCGGGATCGGGCCGGTGCCTTTCTGTGGAATGTTGTTCGCGGACATGGGCGCAGAAGTCGTACTGGTCGAAAGACGGACGGTGGACCCGAATGCGCCGGGATCGGATGCAGATTCGATGTTCAGGATCGTGGATCGTGGCAAGAAATCCATCACCCTGGATCTCAAGCAATCGCGCGCCGTGGACATTGTCCTGCGCCTCGTCGAAAACGCCGATGGATTGATCGAGGGGTTTCGCCCGGGTGTCATGGAACGCCTCGGACTCGGCCCGGACGAATGCCTGCTGGCTAACCCGGGACTCGTCTTCGGGCGCATGACGGGGTGGGGCCAGTTCGGTCCGCTGTCTCACGTCGCTGGTCACGATCTCAACTACATTGCTCTGTCCGGGGCATTGTGTTTCTCAGGCCGGTCTGATTCACCACCAAGCTCTCCGGCAACGTTGGTCGGCGATATTGGCGGCGGCGCGATGATGTTGGCCGTCGGCATGTTGGCGGCTATGGTTAATGCGCAAACGAGCGGCAAAGGGCAGGTTGTTGACGCGGCTATCACGGATGGCTCGGCGCTTTCGACGTCCCTCATTTATAGCCTGTTCAAAAATGGCAGCTGGAGTGTTGACCGAGAGTCCAACCTGCTGGACGGTGGTAGTCACTGGTACGATTGCTACGAGTGCGCGGATGGAAAATTCATATCGCTGGGTTCTCTCGAACCCGAGTTTTACTCGCTGTTACTCGAAAAGCTCGGGCTCGAGAATGATCCGGATTTCGCCGACCAAAACGACCGCGAACGCTGGCCAGCGCTGAAGAAACGGTTCGCCGACATTTTCAGGACCCGGACGCGCCGGCAATGGTGCGACCTGCTCGAAGGAAGCGATGTCTGCTTCGCACCTGTTCTGGATTTCGAAGAGGCGCCGGACCATGCGCACAACCGCGAGCGAGGTGTGTTTACGTCGGTGGCTGGCGTTACTCAGCCGGCACCAGCACCGCGATTTAGTGAGACAGTGTCCGAAATATCGTCACCTCCACCAAGACCCGGCCAACACACCGATGCCATACTCGGCTTGGCCGGCTTTACAAGCGCCGAAGTCGATGCGTTGCGCGAGCAGGGCGTGATTTAGCGTTTAGCCCTTGAGGCCCGCCGATAAACGTGCGGAACGCAGGGTGTTGAACATCAGCATTGTGATGGTCATCGGCCCGACACCGCCGGGAACGGGCGTAACGGCGCTGGCGACGGTGCATACGTCGTCGTAATCAACATCGCCCGTTAGTCGTGACTTGCTTTCGCCATCGATCATTTTCTCGACGCGGTTAATTCCCACGTCAATAACAACCGCGCCAGGCTTTATCCAATCCGCCTTGACCATGTCCGGCCGGCCAACAGCGGCGACGACGATATCCGCGTTGCGGACGACCTTTGGAAGATCCCTGGTGCGACTGTGCGCTACCGTAATCGTCGCGTTGCGCTGCATCAACAGGCTTGCCATCGGTTTGCCAACGATATTCGAGCGCCCGATTATTACCGCGTTTTTCCCCGAGAAGTCAGGTCCGAGTTCGTCTTCAATCATGAGCATGCAGCCCGCGGGTGTACACGGCACAAACGCATCCTCCGTGTGGCCTGCAGTCAATTTACCGATGTTGACGAAGTGAAATCCGTCGACATCTTTGGTGGGCGAGATCGACTGCGTGATGGTCTGCTCGTCGAGATGATCCGGCAGCGGCAGCTGCACGAGAATGCCGTGTATGGCATCGTCGTTATTAAGTTCGTCGATGAGCTTCAGTACATCCGGCTGTGAGGCGCTCTCGGCAAGCGTATGTTGAACCGAGTGAAATCCACAGGCTTCGGCGCGTCGCTTCTTGTTTCGAACGTAGACCTGGCTCGCCGGATCCTCTCCAATGATGACGACAGCGAGCCCCGGCTTGATACCATGTTCCTTCAAGAGGGCAGCGGTTTGCTCCGTGATCGTCTGGGCGAGTTGTTCAGCCCTGGCTTTGCCATCAATTCGTTTTGCCGTCATCTTGATCTAATCCATGGAATGGTGTGGGCGCGCCGAATGGTAACGCCGTCGCATCAGGCCGTAAAGAATGATCCCCGGTGCCAGCGATGCCAATACGTGTTTTAGCGTATGACCACTAAGCAGCGGTCCTGCGGCGTAGATCGGACCATCGTAATACTCAAGCAATTTTGCTCCGACGTAGCAGACAATCATCCCGGCGATGTACGAGCTAAGGTCGCTCCTGTCACGGTACAGCAATACGACCATCGGAATAAGTAACATCGGTAAGAACTGGACGACAGCGTAAGCCCGTAGATCGCCGCGACCGAGGGACTCGGTATAGGCCCAGAAGAAGACAGACCCGGCGCCGACAAGCAGCAAAGGCAATAATGCCATTCTCGCAGCACGGACAGACAAATACTCACCAACGATAATGGCAACGAAGCTCATGAAACCGATCGTCATGGGTAGTCGGTCCCAGATCAACGTGGCGTTGTTGGGGTCCAGGTGGTAGTAACCGGAGCCGAATGCGGTCAGGAAAATGCCAATGAAAAATATCAGCCATGCAGGTTTTACGGTCGGCGTGACTGTTGTGCCATATCGACTAACTAAAAGAAATCCAAGTACCCCGATGACAGCGAACGGCAGGTTTGAAATCACATTCAGGCAATTGGCTATCGAAAGAAAGTTTCGTTGATCGGCAAATCGATGATACGCGGGATCTTGTGCGATCGGATCGACGAAGACGGCCACCACGATTACGGCAGTACTGATGAACAACAACAGCCCGGAGCGCCAGGAAAGACCGATCGTCATGCGCTCACGTTACTGTACCGACCGGTGGACAGCAAGCAGATCGATATCGCACCCAATACGATGAATTCGAGCTAGAATGGACTCCTGAACTTGTCGACAAACGGATCCTGTGAAAGCATTACTACGCCAATTGCGCGGCATTATCGTGTTCTCTGGTTTCACGATAAATACGATCTTCTGGTTCGTCCCGATCTTTTTTCTGGCCATCATAAAGCTCATCGTACCGCTCGCTCCCGTACGTCGAGCGATTACGCGTGTTTTGATGGCGCTTGGCGAAAACTGGATCACCTTTAACAGCGTAATTTTGCGCGTCTTGGGCTCGATCGACTGGCAAGCGCGCGGACTTGAGAATCTGCGCAGAGATGGCTGGTACCTGGTCATGGTGAATCATCAAACCTGGGTCGATATTCTGGTTGTGCAAAAAGTCTTCAACCGGCGCATACCATTCCTGAAGTTTTTCATTAAGCAACAACTCATATGGTTCCCGTTGCTGGGTATCGCGTGGTGGGCAATGGACATGCCGTTTATGAAGCGATTTTCGCCATCATACCTTGCCAAGAATCCACATATGAAGGGCAAGGACCTGAAAAGGACGCGAAAAGCTTGCGAAAAATTTCGCCACACGCCGACATCGGTTATCAACTTCGTGGAAGGGACCCGTTTCAGCGTGGAGAAACGCGACAACAAAAACTCACCGTATCAGAACCTGCTGACGCCCCGTGCCGGGGGATTCGCGGTCGTAATGTCATCTATGGGAAATCTGTTTGACGTCATTCTGGACGTCACGCTGGTGTATCCGAGCGGAGCGGCACACTTCTGGGACATGTGTTGCGGTGGCCATGTGCCCGTCGTTATTGATGTTCGACAGCGGCCGGTCGATGAGTGGTTACGGTCCGGGGACTATGAGAATGACCGCGAATTTCGCCGCCGTGTCCACCGCTGGCTCGGTGAAATTTGGCAAGAGAAGGACGACCTGTTACAACAGATACTGGATGAATCGAGACGCCTATGACTGCTAGTCGCCAATACGATACCGTTGCTTTTGACGTGCGCGATAATGCCACGATGCTGTTCTTCGCAAAAACGTCAGAAGAAGGCGATATCAAGGATTATTTGCTGTTGATGCGGACCGTTGAAGATGATTTTGACCAGTCAATCTATATCGAGATCAACGAGCAGCAGTTTGGCGGCCACGATCTGATCCGGGAGGCAGCGCTGACGGGCAACGTTCTCACGCTGCGCCTGCATGAGCCTGCAGAATCCCTGGGCGGCGCTACAGAAATTGTGCTGACGTATGCGGAGACGACCGATAACCAGGAGAGCATGGAGGCTGGCGCATTTCGGGTGTTTGGCGACACGCTGGTCGGCGGAAACGCCTGACCCGTCGTGCCCCTGGCCTGATCTCCCGACCGGGTACTTCCATGAGTAGTGCGGTTTTCAGCCTCTACATCGTCCGCTGCTCCGACGATAGTCTGTACACCGGGATCGCAGCCGACGTCAGCAAGCGAATTTCCGAGCATGAATCAAGCTCCCGTGGCGCAAAGTATCTCCGGGGCAAAGGCCCGTTGCGACTGGAATTTGCCGAAGAAGTTGGCGACCGTGCCGCTGCTTCTACACTGGAGTATCGCGTCAAACGCATGAGTAAGGCGCACAAGGAAGCGCTCATCAGCGGTCGTGAATCGTTGCGCGATCTACTGGACGAGCCAGGCGCGGATCAGGCCTCGGGTGCGGGCTGTGGATAAATAGCGATTGGTTTGCCGAACTCGGGCAGGAATAGCTGAGTGCCAGTGTCCCATCGGTCACGGAACGCTTCGAGCCACTTGGCGGTCTGTGAAAGATCACTGAGAAATTTCGGGCCAGGTACGGTCTCTCCAAATGGCTTCGTATAATCATCAAAGTGGATTGGGTACACGCTGTTCGCCCCCGTTTCCGTTACAACAGCCTGCCAGTACTTTTCAGCATAGTCCTTCCCCAGGCTATCGAGGCCGAAGACGCCAAGCATGACGACATCGGCGGAGACGTCGCGGAGGGCGCCATCTGACAGCCCGGCGCTGCCTTGCACAAGAGTTGTGCCCTCCGGATGCGAAATTACGATCGTATAACTACCTCCCTCGCGCCAGGCGCTGACAGGCGTTGGTACGGTTAACGGCGCATCGATCGTGCCTGCCAAGGGAACGGAACCGCGCCAGCCAATCGGCGCATGCCTGGAGCGCAACAGCGTAACGGTGAATCGACCAAACTCGTAAACCGGATTTTCGCCGACCAGCGTTATTTGATCCTCAGGAACCCCTGCGCCTCGCGCAATTTCTGCCGTTGATTCGGAGCCGAGAATTGACGCACTGGTGCGATTCGCGATCGCGCCGACGTCCATCGCATGATCGAAATGCGAATGTACCGGAATGATGGCGGCAAGCCGTCGCATACGATAC
>Ga0255046_10000328_pt1 | contig 12608 bp, 11 predicted proteins | sample BC1_12_27_MG_FD_183632 | JGI IMG/M metagenome (GOLD analysis project Ga0255046, IMG submission 183632) | Seawater microbial communities from Strait of Georgia, British Columbia, Canada - BC1_12_27 | ecosystem: Environmental > Aquatic > Marine > Strait | place: Canada: British Columbia...
AGCCGAGTGCCACCGAGCTCACGGTGGCCGAGGGGGCGGCGGAGCTGGAGTGGATCGCGCGGCGCGGCCCCGTTGCGGTGGAGCTCACCTACACGTTCCGGCCGGACACCTACATGTTCGATGTCGCGGGCCGCGTAACGGGCGTAGCGCGCAGCGCGCTGGTCGTGATCGGCCTGGGGCCGCGCATCGCCGCGGTAGAGGCTGACAGCGTGTGGGACTACCGGGCGTACGGCGTGGTGACCAAGGACGGCAGCACCGAGCGCCTGAACTTCCGCTCTCTGGACCCGGGCGAGCAGCGCGCCCTGGAGGGCCCGTTCGAGTGGGTGGCGATCAAGTCCAAGTATTTCCTGGGGGCCGTGCTGGCGCTGGAGGAGGGGCAGCCGAGGTTCGGCGGTGCGCTGGCCACTGGCGGGAGACGTCCGTGAAAGTACGCGGTCGAGGCCGAGCTGCTCACGTCGCTGCCCGCCCCGGGCGGCGTGTTCGGCTTCCAATGCTACTTCGGACCCCAGGAGTTTCAGCGCCTCTCGGCGATCGGCCACGAGCTGCAGGACGTGAACCCGTACGGCTGGATCTTCCGCCCCATCATCCGCCCGTTCGCCAACCTGATAGTCCGCATCCTGTTGTGGATGCACGAGACGCTCAATCTGGGCTACGGTTGGGTGCTGATCCTGTTCGGCCTGGCGATGCGCGTCCTGCTGTGGCCGCTCAATCAGAAGGCGATGCGGTCCAGCATGGCGATGCAGGCCGTTCAGCCGGAGATGAAGGCGGTCCAGGAGCGCTACAAGGAAGATCCGCAGCGGATGCAGCAGGAGGTGATGAAGCTGTACAAGGAGCATGGGGTGAACCCGCTCGGCGGCTGCCTGCCGATGCTCATCCCGATGCCCATCCTGTTCGCGCTGTTCTTCGTGTTCCGCGAGACCATCGAGTTCCGCGGCGTGCCGTTCCTGTGGCTGCCCGATCTGTCGCGGCCGGACCCGCTGTTCATCATCCCGATCTTGATGGGCCTGTCCATGTTCGCCGTCACCCGCATCGGCCAGATCGGCGTGCCACCGAACCCGCAGATGAAGATGATGCTGTACGTGATGCCCGGCTTCCTCACGTTCATCTTCCTGAAGCTGTCGGCGGGCCTGAACCTGTACTATGCGGTGAGCAACATCGCGTCGATCCCGCAGCAGTGGCTCATCGCGAAGCAGAGGCTCAAGAGGCAGGCGAACAAGAAGGAGTGAGTTTGTAGTTTCCCCCCATGCTCTCCGACACCATCGCCGCGCTCGCCACCCCCCCCGGCCGCTCCGGCATCGCGCTCGTGCGCGTCTCCGGTTCAGGCGCCCACGAAGTAGCGGCCAGGATCCTCACGTCATTTGCGGTTGCGCCCCTGCGGACGGCGCGGCTCTCGCCCGTCGCCCATCCGGGTGACGGAGAGCTGCTCGACGAGTCGCTCTATCTCACTTACCGCGCGCCCGCCTCGTACACCGGCGAGGACATGGTGGAGATCACCACACACGGAGGCCTGCTGGTGCCGGCGGAGGTCCTCGGCGCGCTGCTCGCCGCCGGAGCGCGACAGGCGACGCCCGGGGAGTTCACCCGCCGCGCGGTCGCAAACGGCAAGCTGGACCTGCTCCAGGCGGAAGCCATCGCCGATCTCGTGGATGCCACCGCACCCGCGCAGCGCCGTGCGGCGCTGCACCAGCTCGACCGCGGGCTCTCCGGCCGCATCGCCGCTCTGCGCGAGCAGGTGCTCGAGCTCGAGGCTCTGGTGTGCTACGAGATCGACTTCCCCGAGGAAGACTCCGGTCCGGTCGCGCCGGAGCGGATTGCGGCTGCCGCGGCGGACGCCAGGGAGACCATTGCGGCGCTCATCGGCACCGCCGCCGACGGTGAGCGCCTGCGCGAAGGCGCCCTCGCAGTGATCGCGGGCCGGCCCAATGCGGGAAAGTCATCGCTGTTCAACGCCCTGTTGGGGAGCGAGCGGGCGATCGTGACCCACATCCCCGGCACCACGCGTGATGCGATCGAAGCGCCGGCGTCCTGCAACGGCTTTCCATTCCGGTTGATCGACACGGCGGGCCTGCGCGAGTCGGAGGACGTCGTGGAGCGGCTCGGCGTCGAGGTCAGCAGACGCTACCTGAGCGCCGCCGACGTCGTGCTCTTCTGCGCGGAGGCGGGACGCGAGTTGGCACAGGGGGAGAGTGAGTTCCTACGCGAGGTGACGGTGCCCGTGGTGCTGGTGCGCACCAAGAGCGACCTGCTCGGCGACAGCGACCACTCGGCAGCCGACAGTGGTGTGATGGTTTCTGCCAAGACCGGAGATGGGGTCGTCCAGCTGCGCTCAGCGCTCGCTGAGCACGTGTTCACGGGCATGGCGGGCCGGGGTGACATCGGGCCGCTGGTTACGCGGGAGCGGCACCGTGTGGCTCTCCAGCGGGCCCTGGAGGAGGTCACGCGCTTCGAACAGGCGCGGGGGGAGGGGCTCGAGACCGCGGTGGCCTCGACGCATCTGCGGGCGGCCGTCGCGGCCCTGGAAGACGTCATCGGACTCGTGACCGGCGAGGATGTGCTGGGGAGGGTCTTCGAGAGCTTCTGCGTGGGGAAATAAGCGGCGCTACAGCGTTTCGTCGCCTCCCTCCAACACCAACCGCCACACTTCGTCCACGAGCCACTGCATCCGCTCCTGGGCGTACTCCAACTCCGATGCGCCCATTTCCTCGACCCGGCGGGAGGTGTCCCGCACGTGCCCGATCAGCTCGTCGAGCACTTCGCGCAGCCCGCCCATCTGACGGCGCTCCGGGAGCGGCTTCGTGGGGTGTTTGGCGGAGCGGCGAGTCGGGCTTCTGGAGGACCTTTTCTTCACGCGCTCTGCACGTCTCTGGAATGCTGATCGAATGCCGTGCACTCCAGGGCGTTGGCGCGGAGGGCCTGAGCCACCCCCAGTTCTGCGACCACGGCCTCCACCATTCGGTCCCCGAGGTAGTACCCCGACCGCTCGGGGATCACCTTACCTCCCACCAGCCTTTGGGCGGCGGACATGCCGCCGGAGAGGTAGCGCAGGCGGTATCCCAGACCACGCTCGTCGAGCTCGGCCTCCACGGAGTGCAGCAGGAACGCTTCCAGTTGGCGCAGGCGGCGGTATTGGCGCCGGGCGTAGCCCATGTAGTCCCACGGCTCGAATCCGGGAGCGATGATCCGCGACGCCGCCACGGCGAGGCCCTCGTTCACCAACAGCTCGCGCAGGTTGGTTCTCGAACCCGTCTCCCAGTAGTCGTATCCGCCCAGGTCCCGAACGATGTCCGCCAGCTCGCTGCGGCTGTGCGGCGACGTGTAACGCGCGAGATGCGCCACCTCGTGAGCGATCCAGAGGGGGATCTGCTCGGGCGGCAGGCCCAGGCCCAGCGACTCGTGATTGGGGCGTCCCGTGAAGTGCTCGAGGCAGATGAACGCCACGCCGCGGTCCTCCACCACCAACTCGCCTGCGTTCGCGCCACCCACGCCGACCAGGAGATAGACGTCGAACTGCCGGTCCATCTCGAGCACCTCTTGGCAGCGCTTCATCGTCTCTTCCGCCACTGACGCGACATCGTAGCCACTCAGCAACGCGTGCAGGTCGCGCCGGTCGGCAACGAGGGCCCGCTGGATCACTTCCTCTGCATGAGGGCTATCGAGATCCAGGATGTAGTTGTGCCAGTATGCGGAGAGAACGCTGCGGTGACCGTCGAGATGGCGCCGATACGCCTCCATTGGATCTGGCGCGTCGAGCGCAGCGAGGAATTCGGGAACGAGGTTGATCAGCATTGGAGGCGCCCACAATCTGTGATGCGCAACCGATACTGACAAGACCTCAGTTCAGCGAAGTTCGACTTCGATGTGTGTAGACCGGGCTTCTCGCGGCTGCACCATGTCGCGCACCCGCATGCTGATTCGGTATTCGCCGCGCGGAATGCGCCCCGGAGCGAGCACGACACGCTCGGTGACGATGGACGCGGCCGGTGTCTGGCGCTGGTATCTGACTCTCACGACCTGTTCGTCACCGCGCTCGAAAGCGTACTCGACCTCGTATCTGGCCAAGCCATTGGAGTCTGCCGTGAGCTCGTAGATCTCCGAGTAGAACGCCAGAGGCTCCCCGGCCGACAAGCGGCGCGTCCCGGGCATCGCGCGTGCGATCTCCTCGCGGGAGTAGGCGGTGTCCGAGAGCGACGCTACCAGGAGGCTCGATACGGCGAGCCGGTCGAACCAGAGGTAGTGGACGTCGGCCAGGGCCCTGAGGCGGCCGCGCTGATCGCCTTCGCGGACGTCCACTCCGACGTTGTAGCGCTGCGCCCCCACGTGGAACACGAACGGAGCGGATCCGGTCACACGTGCGATTTCCGTCCACTGCGTATCCCACAGCGCGGCCGCGCCGGAATCGGGCGTCACCCCGACGTACACCAGGTGGTATCCGTCGATCGCGCCCCGGAAGGTCGCTACCCATGCGTACACGTCCAGGGACGCGGGGATGGAGGTACCCTCTGTCTCCAGTACTATGGCTGAGTTGTGCAGCTCGGTCCTGCTGGTGTGGTAGACCAGCATATCGCCCACGATGGACGCGAACGTGATGGCCACGATGCCGTCCGGCGTTTCGTAGTACCACTGCTCGGCATCGACCGGCACGGGGCCGACAGTGGTGAGACGGCGGTCGGGCTCCCCGTAGCGCAGATACACGAGGCCCCTGCCGTCGTACCCGTAATTGCGATAGCGAGTCACCGAATCGGGCTCGGGCAAATTCCGCACGTCCACACCGAGCCCGGCCCGCACGATATCGTCCTCGAGCCTGGAGCGGCCCGGCATCGGGCCCACCCTGAGGCCGAAAGCATCGCCCAGGGACTGGAGGATCGCGGCGGACATGCCGGCATAGAGCGACCGGTTGATCTCTGAGCGGTGGAAGGTCGCCTGCGGGTGCAGCAGTGGGTAATAGTCACGCGCATGTGCCAGCCGCGTGAAGTGTTCGACGATCCGCTCGTTCTCCGCGGTGTTGAGGTCGGGCTCCCGCCGGGACCAGAACGAGCGCAGGAACGTCTCGCGCTCCTCAGGTTCGAGGCTCGCGTAAACGCTGTCCTCCTCGGGCGAGGCGATCCCGCTGACCTGTCTCCACAACAGGCCGAGGGTGTCGGACTCCGCGCGCTGGAGTGCCAGCTCGTAGTCGGCCAGGCCGCCGGTGGTGTCCCCGCTCTCGAGGGCGCACTGGCCCTTGACCGCCCACACTGCAGCGTCGTCGCGCCCGGCCGCCACCAACGAGTCGAGTAGAGCGGCAGCTTCCGGGTACTCATTGGCCTGCGTGAGGAACCAGGCCCTGCGTAGATCGGAGTGAGGGTTGCCCGCATAGCGGCTGAGGACCTGCGCGGCGCTTCGCCGATGGTCGTTGTTCCAGTAGATCTGCTCGGCGATCTCCCACGTGTCCCTGTACTCGGCGTCGATGCGCCACACGTCGAGCAGCGCGCGGCGGATCATCCACTGCCCGTCCTCCATCGCGAGGCGCAGACCTACTTGCGCCTGCCAGTAGCGCGCTTCCACGTAGCTCGTGTCCGCCTTGGCGGCGCGCTCGAGGTAGTCCCACGCCTTCCAGCGGCCGATCACCGGCCACTCGAGGTGAACCCGGCCCAGCAACGTCAGGGCGCGGGCATCGTCTCGGTCTCGGCGCACCGCGCGTTCGAGCTCGCGCTTCGCGTCATCCAGCTCCCCCTCGACGAGCAGCGACTCCGCCCGGGCGTAGAGCGACGTATCCTGAGGGGGAACCGTCGCGGCGAGAGCGAGTAGGAGGGCGCCGGCGACCATACCGCGCCTAGCGCAGCTCCACGTCCGCGAGGGTGGAGTGCTCCTCGCGTCCCGCGACCCGATCCCGAACGGTCATCGTGATCTGATAGCTGCCCCGCGGCACGTCGCCGGGCGCGAGCACGATCCGTTCGGGAATGGTCGGGTTGGAGGGCCCCTGGCGGTCGAATGCAATGCGGACCGTTTCGCCGCCGGCTTCCGGGACGAAGGCGTACTCGACCTCGTACCTGACGAATCCGGCGGCGTCCGCCGGCAGGTCGTAGATCTCCGAGTAGAGCGCGAGCGGCACTCCTGCCGGCAGGCGGCGAGTGCCGGTCATCGCCGCCGCCACGTCGTCGCGGCCGAAACCGGTGTCGCTCACGGCGCCGATGAGAATGCTCGACACCGTGAGCCGGTCACGCCACAGGTCCGTTATCCGGATCTCTGCGCGCAGCCGGCCGAGCCGCTCCTCCGCGCGGACGTCCACCCCCAGGCGCAGCGCACCCGCATCGGCGGTGAACACGAACGGGCTGGTGCCGGCGACGCGGTCCAGCTCGACCCAGTCGGGGCTCCACAGCGCCGCTGCGCCCGAGTCCGGCGTCGCTCCCACGTACACGGTGTGGTCGCCGGTCGCCGGGCCGCGGAACGTCGCCACCCAGGCGTACACGTCGAGCGACGCCTCGATCGACGTAGTGTCGCGCTGCAGCAGTTCGGCGCTGTAGCGTACCTGGGGACGCGTGGTGGGAAACACGACCATGTCGCCACCGAGCGACGTGCCTGCGCCGCCCGCGGTAGCTGCAGTCGCGCGCGCGAACACGGCTACCATCGGATCGCCCGCCACCTCGTAGTACCACGCCTCGACCTGCCCGCCGTCCATGACGTAGCGGTGCACGGGCTCACCGAAACGCAGGTAGATGAGGCCGCGCCCGTCGAATCCGTAGCGCCGGTACCGGGATACGGAATCCGGTTCCGGCAACGCGCGCACATCGGTGCCCACGCCCGCCGCCTGGAGATCGGCTTCGAGGCGTGCGCTCATCTGCGGCAGGAGTCCGGGAACGCCCAGCGACTGCACCATCGCGAACACCGTGGGGGAGATGTTGGCGACCAGGTTGCGTCGCCCCGGGGAGCGGTGGAACGCGGACTGTGGATGGAGCAACCGGTAATCGCGCCGCGCTCGCTTGAGTCGCGCGAAATGCTCGGCGATGCGATCGTTGCCCTCGGTGATCAGGTAGGGCTCCCGCTGCGCCCAGAACTTGCGGTAGAAAGCTTCCCACTCGTCCGGTGATGCCACTGACCAGGCGCTGTCCTCCTCGGGCGACGCTATCGTCTCGACCTGGCGCCACATGATGCCGAGTGAGTCCGTCGCCGCGGCTCCCAGCGCCGCGGCGTGGTGCGCCAGCCCGGTGGCGGTGTCGCCGGCCTCCAACGCGCTCTGCGCCATGAGTGCCCAGGTGGCGGCGTTGAGGTCACCCGCTTCTGCTCGGGCTGCCAGGAGGCGATCTGCGTCCTCGTACTTGCCGAGCTCGATCAGGAGTTGTGCGCGGCGCAGATCTGCGGTGGGATCGCCGGGGCGACGTGCCAGGATCGTTACGGCCTGCTCGAGCTCGTCCTTTCCGTGGTACGTGTAGCGCCAGAGCTCCCAGGTGTCGCGGTACGACGGATCGAGATTCCAGATGCGGTACAGCCCGTCGCGGATCGCCCACTCGCCGTCCTTTCCACCGGCCGCGAGTCCCGCCTGCGCCTGCAGATATGCGATCTCCGGATCGTCCGGGTTGAGCTCCCAGGCTTCCTCGAACAGGTCCCACGCCGCCCACGCCCAGTCGCTCTGCCCCGCCTCTTCGAGTTGCACGCGGCCGAGAAGCACCAGCGCCCGCACGTCCTTGCGGTCTCGCTCCAGCGCCGGCTCCAGCAGGGCGCGCGCCCCGATGAAGTCTCCGGCCACCAACAGCGACTCAGCCCGGGCGTACAACGTGGTGTCCTGCCCGGGCAGCGCTGCGGCAAGCGTGAACGTGAGGAGCGCTCCAGCTATCCCATGACGCGTTCCAGTGAGATCGACGGCATCATTCTTCGTCGTCGCGGAGCTCTCGGCTCACCTCGTCGAGGAGCTTGCGCTCCTGGGGCGTGAGGGACTCGAGTCCACTCTGGGAGATCTTGTCGAGCACGCGATCGAGCTCGTCCTGCCTGGCGTGCTCATCGTCGTCCTCCCGCGGCGGGCCCGCGGCGGCAGCGGCAGCGGGAGACGCCGCCGCGCGTGGCTCGCGCACGCGGCGCTGTGGCACGACATGGGCTATCTGGTGAGTTCGCGGCGCGGCCCGCGCGCGGCGCATGACGGCCTCCTCGCTCTTCAGGTAGATGAACCCGAAGAGGAATCCGCCCAAGTGTGCGAGATGCGCCACCCCATCCTGTGCGCCGGTGATCGCGAGCACCAGGTTGATCGTGGCGAGGAATACGACGAGCCACTTCGCCTTGATGGGAAGCGGCAGGGGAAAGACGTAGATCGGCGCGTCGGGCCAGGTCATGGCGTACGCGAGCGAGACGCCGAAGACTGCCGCAGATGCGCCCACGAACGGTGCGACCGGAGTGAACAGCGACAGCGCAAACGAGAATGCTGCGCCGCCCAGCCCGCAGATGAGGTAGTACAGCGCGAAGGTGCCGCCGCCCATCCGTTCCTCGACCGGCGGTCCGAATATGAACAGCATCAACATGTTGAACGCGAGGTGCAGGAACCCCGCGTGCACGAACATGTAGCTGACGAACCCCCACCAGTGCCGGCCGGCGTCGGCCGGGCTGAAGGAGAAGAACTCGTTGAACCACGGTCCGGTGAACACGGTGATGGTCAGGATCCAGACCACCGTGTTCGCGATGATCAGCCCCCGTACCCACGGGGTGAGCGAGAATGACGCCTGGGACCGCATATCCACCTAATCTAGGCTTCAGCCGCCGGCTTTGTTCCGGCCTCCCGCCGGGACAGCGCCAGGCGGCAGATCCGGTCGCACAATTCCTCGAAGGAAATACCCACTGCGGCTGCCGACTGCGGCAGAAGACTGGTTGCCGTGAGGCCGGGAAGCGTGTTGGCCTCCAGCACGTAGGGACTGTCGTCGGCGCCGATGCGGAAGTCGATGCGGGAGAAGTCGCGCAGCTTCAGCGCGCGGTGGCTCGCCAATCCGATGCGGCGCAGCTCGTCGGCGAGCGCGTCCGGGATGTCCGCCGGGAAGATCTCCTGCGTCATTCCCGGTGTGTACTTGCACTCGTAGTCGAATATCTCGTGACTGGGGATGATCTCTCCCACCGCGAGCGCCGCGTTACCCAGGATCCCGACGGTGTACTCACGACCGGTTGCGTAGGCCTCCAGCATGACCTCGTCGTCGTAGGCGCGAGCCTCCTCGACGGCGGCGCTGAGCGCGGCGACGTCCCGCACGACCGTGAGCCCCACGCTGGACCCCACCCTGGACGGCTTGACGATGAGCGGCAGTCCCAGCGCCGCGACCGCGTCGTGGGAGGCGGGCCACATCTCCCACGGTGCGGTCGGGATGCCGGCGTTGCGGAACAGTCGCTTGGCCTCGTTCTTGTCCATCGCGAGTGTGCTGCCCACCGGGTCGCTACCGGCGTACGTCAGCCCCGCGGCGTCGAGCAGGCCCTGCATCTCACCGCCCTCGCCCTGGCGGCCGTGCAACACTATGAAGACGACGTCGGCCTCTGCGATGGGTTCGAGCTCGGTCAGCTCCGCACTCAACTCGCGCGCGGCCAGGGCGGCGAGCTCAGCCAGCGTGGGCGGCGTCTTGCCGACCGGCACGAGGCGGCGCTCCTCCTCCTGCACCGACAGCGCACCGTCCACGGTGTCCACCACCGTCACGTCGTAGTGGCGGGCGCGCAGCGCCGCAACCACCTGTCCGGCGCCCGCCAGGGCGACGTCGCGCTCCGGCGTGGAACCGCCGGTCAGCACGGCGACGCGGGTCACGGCCGGTATTCCACGCGGTACTGTGGGGTCTCCCAGATTTCCACTGCATCGACGCGAGCCGCGCCCGCAAGGCGGTGGCTCGTGCGCTCGCACACGACCACGGCAAGGCGCTCGGCCGTGGGTGGAGAATTGCCGAACGGCTCGAGGTCGTTGAGGTATGAGTGATCGAACTCGCTCACCGCGTCACGCAGGGCCTCCTCGACCACCCGGAAGTCCACGGCCATTCCGCCCTCGTCCAGCGCATCGGCCTCCACGCGCACGGTGAGGCGCACGCGCCAGTTATGGCCGTGCATGCGCTCGCACTTCTCGACGCCGGGGAGCGTGTGCGCTGCGGCGAAGGCCGCCTCCGCGGAAAGCAGATAGTGCGCCACCTCAGCTGATTCCGGCCATGTGATGCAGCACGTCGTAGCGGCTCACGATTCCGGCGAGCTTGCCCTGCGTTCGTACGAGCACCGCCGGCGTGTCGCGCGATAGCAGCTCCGAGACCCTGTCGAGAGGCGCATCCGCGTCCACCACCGGGTAGGGTTGCTCCATGAGGTCGCGTACCGGCTGTTCGAGCACTACGGGCTGCGCTATGGCGCGGGCCATGAGAGTCGCCTCGTCGAGTGCTCCGACGCACTCATCGTTATGCACTATCGGGAGCTGCGAGATGTCGTAGGTCTGCATCAGGTTGAGCGCCTGCCGCACCGTCTGCGCTGGGGCGACGGTGACCAGGTCCGGCGCCCCGTCCGACTTCGCCGCGAGCAACGCAGCCGTGGTCACCCGCTCCGCGTCCAGCATCTGGTTCTCGCGCATCCACTCGTCGTTGTAGAGCTTCGAGAGATAGCGCTCACCGGTGTCGGCCAGGATGGCGACGACGCAGCCGTCCGGGTCGTTGGCCTGGCGCGCCACGTGCAACGCGGTGCACACGTGGAGCCCGGAAGAGCCGCCCACGAACAGCCCCTCCTCGCGGGTGAGGCGGCGCGCCATCTGGAACGCATCCTTGTCGCTCACGGTGACGAACTCGTCTACCACGTCGTAGTGCAGCGTGCCGGGGATCTTGTCGCCTCCGATCCCCTCCACCTTGTAGGGGTGTCCCTCGCCCAGCTGCTGGGCGCGCGCGTACTCGGCGTAGATCGAGCCCTCGGGGTCGCCCACGACAATACGTACCTTGGGATTCTGCTCCTTGAGGTAACGCCCCGCTCCGGAGAGCGTGCCGCCCGTGCCGGCTGCGCCCACCAGATGGGTGATGCGTCCCTCCGTCTGCTCCCATAGCTCGGGGCCGGTCGACCCGTAGTGCGCGTCGGGGTTCACCGGGTTGTAGAACTGGTTGGCCAGCACTGCGCCGGGCGTCTCCTGGACGATGGCTTTGGCCTTCATGACGTAGTTGTCGGGGTGGTCCGGCGGAACCGCGGTGGGAGTGATGATCACCTCGGCGCCGAACGCCTTGAGCAGTCGCACCTTCTCGGACGACATCTTGTCGGGCATCGTGAAGATGCAACGGTAGCCCTTGAGGGCAGCCGCGAGGGCGAGCCCGACCCCAGTGTTTCCCGAAGTTCCCTCGACCACGACGCCGCCCGGCTTGAGCTGGCCGCTCTTCTCCGCGTCCTCGATGATTGCCAGCCCGATGCGGTCCTTCACCGAGCCGCCGGGGTTGAAGAACTCCGCCTTGCCGTAGACGGGGGTCTTGAGTCCCGCGGTGACGCGGTTCAGCCGTATGAGGGGTGTCCAGCCGATCGTATCCAGGACGTTCGCGTACGGCCGCCTGTGATTTTCACTCACGATCCACCTCCCGATGACCCTTCAGGCAGCCGGAAGTGCACCGGCTGGAGAAACGACGACGCGACCGGACGGCCGTCCCGCTGTGCGGGCGCAAACCGCATCTCGGCCACGCCGACGAGCGCGGCGGAGTCGAGCGCCGCGTAGCCGCTCGGTTCGGCGATCTGCGTGGAGTCGGGGACGACAGCTCCCGTATCGTCCACAAAGAGACGCAGCACTACAGTGCCCTCGACGCGCTGCTCGTACAGCGCACGCGGATAGCCGATCGGCGACTCGGCGTTCACGACCACCGGCGTCTCGAAGCGGCGCTGTGGCTGATCCGTCGCCTCGCCGTCAGGTATCGACTCTTCCGCCGCACAGGCGGCCAGCAGCACGGCTGCAATCCAGAGATGTCGCATTACCGATCCTCGGCGCGTTTCTTGAGTTCGGCGAGGCGCGTGAGCGCCTCGATGGGCGTCAACGTTTCGGGGTCCAGATCCTGCAACTCCTTGACCACCGGGTGTTCACCTGCTGCGAACAGCGCAAGCTGCTGCGCGTCCGGTGCGGGCGGCGGAGCGATACCAGCTACGTGATGTCCGGACTCCAACAGGGTCAGGATCTCCCACGCCCGCTGAACCACGTCGCGGGGCAGGCCCGCCAGTCGCCCCACGTGTATTCCGTAGGAGCGGTCAGATCCACCCGGTACGAGCTTGTGAAGGAACAGGATGTCGTCGCCGGACTCCTTGACCGCCACGTTGTAGTTGCGTGTGTGCTGCAGCTCTTCCGTGAGTTGCGTGAGCTCGTGGTAGTGGGTCGCGAAGATGGTCTTGCAGCCCACGCTGTCGTGCAGATGCTCGGTCACGGCCCAGGCGATTGCTACGCCGTCGTAGGTCGCCGTACCGCGTCCTATCTCGTCGAGCAGGACGAGGCTGCGGTCTGTGGCGCTGCGCAGGATGGCGCTGGTCTCGCTCATCTCGACCATGAACGTGGAGTGGCCGCGCCCCAGCGCGTCGCTCGCGCCGACGCGGGTGAACACGCGGTCCACGACGCCAATGCGTGCGGCGTCGGCGGCTACGAAAGAACCCATCTGCGCCATCAGCACGGCGAGACCGGTCTGGCGCAGCACAGTGGACTT
>Ga0255046_10000331_pt1 | contig 12570 bp, 8 predicted proteins | sample BC1_12_27_MG_FD_183632 | JGI IMG/M metagenome (GOLD analysis project Ga0255046, IMG submission 183632) | Seawater microbial communities from Strait of Georgia, British Columbia, Canada - BC1_12_27 | ecosystem: Environmental > Aquatic > Marine > Strait | place: Canada: British Columbia...
AATCGATTCCGTGCACAACACCCTGGAAACGGTTATCGGCAACAGCCAGGTTACGATCACTCGCGTCGCAGACGCGACGCCATCACCGTCGTCCCCGTTAACGCCGGACTTGTTGGAGGCCATCGAGAAAATCACGGAAGAAATGTGGCCCGGTGTGCCTGTGCTACCCACGATGAGCACTGGCGCGACCGATGGGCTCTACCTGCGTAACGCCGGCATCCCGGTTTACGGCGTATCGGGCCTGTTTCGCGACATTGATGACATTCGTTCCCACGGGCAGAACGAGCGGATTCGCATCGAGTCCTATTTCGAGGGACAGGAGTTTCTGTATCGCCTGACCAAGGCCCTATCGCAGCAAGACACGCGATAACAGGGACACCCGGCTCGTCTGTCGGCCACGAGTCACGAAGGACCGCTAAGGTTGGGTCGCCAACCAGGCATCCATGCGCTGCTCCAGGATATCAAGCGGCAAAGCGCCCGCGCCCAGCAGTTCGTCGTGAAACGCGCGGATGTCGAACGCCTCACCAAGCTGCCGTTCAGCACGATCTCTCAGAGCGAGTATCTTCAGCTGTCCGATTTTGTACGCGAGTGCCTGACCGGGCATCGCGATATAACGATCGATTTCGTTGACGATGTCGTGCTCGGTCTTGGCCGCATTGGCTTTGAAAAAATCGATAGCCTGTTGGCGCGTCCAGCCCTTGTAATGAATGCCCGTATCGACGACGAGTCGCACGGCGCGCCACATGTCGTAGGTAAGCTGGCCGAACTTTGAGTAAGGGTCCTTGTAGAGTCCGAGATCGTAGCCGAGTCGTTCGCTGTAGAGGCCCCAACCTTCAACGAAGGCCGTGAAACCGTTGAAGCGACGGAAGTTCGGAATGTCGCCCAGCTCCTGCTGCAGAGCAATTTGCAGGTGATGCCCGGGCATTGCCTCGTGGACACTGAGCACCTCGATTTCGTATTTCGGCCGCACCTCCGGCTTGTAGAGGTTGACCCAGTAGGTTCCTGCGCGGCTGCCATCGGCCGCCGGCCGCGAGTAGTAGGCTGTCGTTGTATCCGGGGCGATCGAATCTGGAATCGGCTTGACGCCATAGGGCATTCGGGGCAAGACGCCAAACAAGGTCACGAGCTCCGGGTCGATTCGCTTGCAGGTGGCGAGGTAGGCCTCGTGAAGATCCGCCGGATCGGCGAAGTAGAACTGCGGATCGGTGCGCAGGAAAACGAGGAAGTCCTCGAAGCTACCCTCGAATTCGACGTCGGTGATGAGCGTCTGCATTTCGCCACGAATGCGTTTGACTTCCTGAAGCCCAAGCCTGTGGATTTCGTCGGGCGTCATCCGCGTTGTCGTGAATGAACGCGCCAGGTGTTCGTACCAGGCATTGCCGTTGGGTAACAGCGACTGGCCGATGCTGTCGCGGCTTGCCGGCAGGTACTTGTCGTTGAAGTAACGATCAAGCTTCCGGTACGCCGGCAGGATGGTTTTTTCGATGGTTTCAATGGCCGATGCGCGCAAGCGCTCCTGGTCCTCGGCTAAAATGGAGTCGGGCAGGCCTGCAAACACACGATAAAAAGGGCTTTCTTCGGGGTTGTCGACGATCTGCAAGGCAAGCTGTGATTTTATGCGCTGCATCAGGATCTTCGGCGACACGATATCGGCCTTGCGGCCGGCCTCGGCACGGTCGATTTGCTGGTCTATGACGACGTCGATTTTGCCCATGCGTGCCAGCCAGTCGTCAAAGTCCCGGGTCGTTACCAGGCGCAATTGATTCGTGACGTTCTCGAGATTCTGCACGCCACCCCGGTGAAAGAACGGCAACAGGTGCCCGCGAAATTGATACTCGTCTACGTCGTTTTGCAGCTGTCGGCGGAACAGCTCGTAGTTGAGCTGACCGGCCTCTGGCAGCGCCGTGCGTTCGATCGCGTAAACCCGGCGCAGAAACTCGCGTGTTTCGTCATGACGCCGTTCATGCGCCGCCAGGCTGTCGTCCTGCCACTGGTCGTTGTAGCGGCGATCACCCATCGTCGAGGCCATTACCGGTGAGTTCGCGAGTTGCCACTCCCAGTGCTCGTCGATAAGGGTCGCAAAATCGGAGGCGGCGTCCGCCCAGGACGCTGCCGAGACCGCAAGGAGGAGGATGCCCGTTGCGATGTAGAGTCTTTTCATGCCGAGTTCCTTATCCAGGATTGCACGCATTGTCACTGGCAGCAACGCGGCTGGCAACCAGGCCTGGCATTGGCTATGATTGCGCGCACTGATCTACAGCGTGCACAGAAGAGACCTCGTTCAATCGAGGCGCCGAAGGCGCAACACGCTCGGAAACGCTCAGGCAAAAGGACTGAGCACGCTGATCAGCTCTGGAGAGCGGCCAGACGGCCCACCGAAGGGGTATGTGGCAATCGCCAGAATACTGGCCGCCATTGATCTCTCAGGTTGCAAAGGACAGGGGGGCGGCAGGCTGAACGGCCTGCCGCCCCTATTTTTTTTGCCAGACACTGACGACGGGCTAACGCTATGGGATTGAAAACGCCGCTGTACGATAAACACGTTGATGCCAACGCGCGCATTGTCGACTTTGGTGGCTGGGATATGCCGCTGCACTACGGCTCCCAAAAGGAAGAACACCACGCCGTTCGACAAAACGCTGGTGTCTTCGATGTCTCGCATATGACGATCGTCGACCTCAGTGGCGAACGGGTGCGCGAATTCTTGCGGTACCTCGTTGCCAATGACGTCGCCAAGCTCAAGGACTACGGCAAAGCTCTGTATACCTGCATGCTCAACCCTGCGGGCGGCGTCATTGATGACCTCATCATCTACTTTATCGGTGATACCGAGTACCGACTGATCGTGAACGCGGCGACGCGCGAAAAAGACCTGGCCTGGATCCGGGAGCAGGCGGCGCCGTTCGGAGCAGCGGTCGACGAGCGTGCGGAATTCGCGATGATTGCGGTGCAAGGCCCCTCTGCACGCGAGCTTGCAGCGCCACTCATCGACAGCAATTGGCGTGACGCAGCGCTCGCGCTGAAACCGTTCAACGGCCTGCAGGCAGGCGATATGTTTGTGGCTCGCACCGGATACACGGGCGAAGAGGGCTGGGAGATCGTGCTCCCGGCCGGCGATGCACCGGCGATGTGGGAGGATCTCCTGCAAGCGGGCGTTGCGCCGTGCGGGCTCGGCGCGCGTGACACGCTGAGGCTTGAGGCTGCGATGAACCTGTATGGCTCGGACATGGACGAGTCGATTTCGCCGCTTGAGGCTGGGCTTGCGTGGACCGTGGCCTGGCAACCCGAGGATCGTGGTTTTATCGGCCGCGAGCCGATGCAAGCATTGCGTGACTCGGGCAGCTGCCGGCGTTTTGTGGGCCTGTTGCTCGAGGATCGAGGTGTGCTGCGTAATCACCAGACCGTCATCGTCGATGGCATCGGTGAGGGCGAAATCACGAGTGGCGGCTTCTCGCCAACGATCGAACGCTCGATCGCTCTCGCCCGCGTTCCTGCGGGCGATTACGACCGTGCCCAGGTCGACGTCAGGGGCAAACTGTTGAACGTTCGGATCGTGAAGACACCGTTTGTTAGAAATGGGCAGATTCGCATCGACGTATGACGTCGTTGCTGAGCAAACCAAAGGGAGTAGCATGATGAGTGAATTGCCGGGAGACCTTCTCTACACCAATGATCATGAGTGGTTACGCCGCGAGGACGACGGTACGGTGACCATCGGTATCACCGACCACGCGGCGACCGCCTTGGGTGATCTCGTGTACGTCGAATTGCCGGAAATTGAGCAGGATGTCGAGAGTGGCGGTGAAATGGCGGTTGTCGAATCGGTCAAAGCGGCGTCCGACGTTTACGCGCCGATCGCGGGCAATATTGTCGCGGTCAATGAAGACCTCGCCGACGAACCCGAGAAAATCAACAGCGAGCCTTTTGGCGAAGGCTGGATCGTGCGCTTGACGCCGTCCGACGACATTGATGAATGTGAGTTACTGACGCCTGACGCCTACCAGCAACTGCTCGACGAACTCGACGACTGAGTACAGTTTCATGCCTTTTATACCCCACACCGAGAAAGACACTCAGGAAATGTTGGCCGCCATTGGTGCCGATTCGATAGAGGATCTGTTCGACGAAATTCCTGCGAAGCTCCGCATCGATCATTTGCACGGTGTGCCCGAGGCAAACAGCGAGATGGAGATTTCGCGTCTCATGCGCAATCGTGCCGCGATGGACGGGTCACCGCTGTGTTTTATCGGCGCCGGCGCCTATGAGCATCATATTCCGGCGGCGGTCTGGGACATCGCCACTCGCGGCGAGTTTTACAGCGCCTACACGCCGTACCAGGCCGAGGCAAGCCAGGGTACGTTGCAGGTCATCTACGAGTACCAGACGATGATCACGGAGCTGACAGGGCTGGATGTCAGCAACGCGTCGCTGTATGACGGTGCCTCGGCGCTGGCCGAAGCGGCATTGATGTCCGTTCGCTCGAATCGGCGCGTGAAGACCGGACTGGTGTTACTCGCCCCCGGCGTGAACCCTGTTTACGAGAAGGTCGCCTCGGCGATAGCGGGAAGCCAGGGATTGACATTCGAACGTCTGCCGGTCGACCCTGCATCAGGCAACGTGGCGTTTGATCAGCTTCGCGACGACAAGAACCCGGTGGCGGTCGTCGTGCAACAGCCGTCGTTCCCCGGAACGCTCGAGGACGTTGATCGCCTGACCGACTGGGCGCATGCGCAAGGTGCTTTCCTCATCGGAATCGTCAATCCCGTTTCGCTGGCATTGATGAAAGCCCCCGGGCACTGGGGAGAGCAGGGCGCCGACGTCGCGATCGGCGAGGGTCAACCGCTGGGCGTACCCCTGTCATCAGGTGGCCCGTATTTCGGTTTTATGACCTGCAAGCAAAAACACGTGCGGCAGATGCCCGGACGAATCGTCGGCCGCACAACCGACCTCGAAGGCAATCCGGGTTTCGCACTGACGCTGCAGGCGCGTGAACAACACATCAGACGTTCGAAAGCGACATCCAATATTTGCACGAACCAGGGACTCATGGTGACGGCAGCGACCATCTACATGTCACTGCTTGGCGTTGAAGGTCTCGCCCGCGTCGCGGCAAGATCGCACGCGAATACGACGCGGTTTGTCGACGGTCTCTGCGCAATAGATGGTATTGAACGCCTGTACGAGGGTCCATTTTTTCACGAGGTGGCGTTGAAACTGGATCGTCCTGTGGCGCCGGTACTCGCCGCGCTGGCCGAACTAAACATACTTGGCGGTTTTGATCTCTCTGACTTTGCATCCACGAATGCGCTGCTCGTTTGCGTGACGGAAACCAAAACCGACGCGGACGTCGACTCGACGATTACTGCATTTGCAGAAGTCATGGCCTGATTGGGCCGGGAAGAGAGCGGTGGCAAAAATTCAATTTGAACACGCGTCTTATCGAACCTACGGTGACCTGCCGGCCGTGGGTAGCCGGGCGCCCGACGTATCGCTGGTGAATACGAACCTGCAAAACGTTTCGCTCGCGAATTGGATGGGCATGCGAAAAATCATGAACATCTTTGTCAGCATCGACACATCCGTTTGCGCGGAGTCGGTCATCAAGTTTGAGCGCTATGCCGGTGAACGCGATGACCTTGCGATACTGATGGTCTCATACGACCTGCCGTTCGCACACCAGCGATTCCAAAAGGAGCACAGCCTGAAGCACGTCGTCGGTCTGTCAGCGATTCGTCACGCTGGTTTTGGCGAAAATTATGGTGTGCAGATCATTGACGGTCCGCTCGCCGGCATGTTCTCGCGCGCCGTCGTGGTGCTCGATGAGAACAATACCGTCGTTCATAGCGAGCTGCTTGAGGACATAACCACGGAACCCGACTACCGGGCGGCATTTCGCGCAATTGGAATAGATATCGATGAGTGAACTTATATTCGAAAAATCGCGGTCGGGCCGCCGAGCCTTCGCGCAGGCCCCTGAAGAATCCGCAGCAACCTCAATTCCGGAAAAGTTCCTGCGTGATGACAAGCCGCGCTTGCCCGAGGCGAGCGAGCTGCAGGTCGTACGTCACTATACGCGCTTATCGCAAGAGAATTTTTCGATCGACACGCAGTTCTATCCGCTCGGATCGTGCACGATGAAGTACAATCCGCGCGCCTGCAATACGTTGGCGCTGCTGCCGGAATTTGCGGGTCGCCATCCCCTGGGCCCGGTCACTTATGCTCAGGGGTATCTCACCTGTATGTTCGAGCTGCAGGAGATGCTCAAGGCTGTGACCGGGATGAAGGGTGTTTCGTTGACACCAATGGCCGGGGCGCAAGGTGAACTCGCCGGCGTCGCCATGATCAAGGCCTATCACGCCGCTCGAGATGACCACGAGCGAACCGAAATCATCGTTCCCGACGCGGCGCACGGCACCAATCCGGCGACTGCGACCATGTGCGGTTGCACGGTCAAGGAAATACCCACCGGCCCTGATGGCGACGTGGACATCGATGCACTCAAGGCCGTTCTCGGGCCCAAAACGGCTGGGATCATGCTTACCAATCCGTCAACGCTCGGTGTATTCGAGCGGCACATCAAAGAGATCGCCGATATGGTCCACGATGCGGGTGGCCTGTTGTATTACGATGGTGCAAACCTCAACGCCATTCTCGGCAAGGTTCGTCCGGGCGAAATGGACTTCGACGTCATCCACATGAATCTCCACAAGACGTTTTCGACTCCCCACGGTGGCGGTGGTCCGGGATCGGGCGCGGTCGGCGTAAACGATCGATTGTTGCCGTTCATGCCAATTCCGGTCGTGGGCAAACGCGAAATCGACGGAGACACTGTTTACGGCTGGCTCGGGGAAGAGGATTTACCACAGAGCATTGGCCGACTCTCGGGTTTCATGGGCAATGCCGGCGTATTGCTGCGTGCCTATGTGTACATGCGCATGATCGGGCGCGATGGCATGGAACGAATCGCTGAATATGCCACCCTGAACGCCAACTACCTGATGGCTCGCATGCGTGACGCGGGTTTTGAACTGGCTTACCCGGGACGTCGGGCGAGTCATGAGTTCATCGTGACACTCAAGCACGAAGCCAAGTCGGTGCAGCTCACGGCGATGGATGTTGCGAAAGCGTTGCTGGACCGGAACTACCATGCGCCGACAACGTATTTCCCGTTGCTCGTTCCCGAATGCCTGCTCATCGAGCCAACGGAAACCGAAAGCAAGGAAACGCTGGATGGCTTTGTCGACGCGATTATCGACATCGTTCGGGCTGCGAAAGAAGACGGCGTGACTTACAAGGAAGCCCCTTACGATATGCCGGTTCGCCGCCTCGATGACGTGAAGGCGGCTCGCGAGCTGGATCTCGCCTACCGCCCCGGCTAATCAGGTTCGCGTCCGAGCCCTGATTTTGCTCAAATAGGGAACCGCGTTGCCCGCAAGCAGTCCAGAATAAGACATAAGCGGGCATTCGCGCCGGCAATTGATCAGGGGTGTTATGACATACGGCAGGAATCTGGCGGTTATCGCCGCGTTATTGTTCAACGTCACGGCTATCGCAGCCGACGACACAGCTTGGACAGAGACGCTTGAGCGTATTTCGTCAGGCGTTGTCTCCATACGCATAGACAGCACGCGCGCCTTTGATACCGAGTGGAACAGCTCCAGTCAGGCGACCGGCTTTGTGGTCGATGCCGAACGCGGCCTGATTCTCACCAACCGTCACGTTGTAACACCCGGACCGGTCATCGCCGAGGCCGTCTTCCGGAATAATGAGGAAGTACGCCTGACGCCCGTGTACCGTGACCCGGTGCACGACTTCGGATTTTTTCGCTACGATCCCGCAGAGCTGCATTACATAAAGCCTGTCGCACTGCCGCTGGTTCCCAATGGGGCGGGGATAGGCAAGGAAATTCGTGTCATAGGGAACGACGCCGGTGAGCAGCTATCGATCCTCGCGGGCACGATTGCACGCCTGGATCGCAAGGCACCAGAATACGGTCGTGGCAAGTACAACGACTTCAATACGTTTTATCTGCAAGCCGCGTCCGGCACGTCGGGGGGCTCGTCGGGCTCACCCGTTGTCAACATCGATGGCGAGGTCGTGGCACTGAACGCTGGCGCCAACAGCTCCGCCGCCAGCAGTTTTTTCCTGCCACTCGACAGAATCGAACGTGCTTTGAAAGAACTGCAGGCCGGCTCGCCGGTGACACGCGGGACACTGCAGACGACGTTCCAGAGCAACGCTTACGATGAGTTGCGGCGACTGGGTTTGACGGAAGACTCAGAACGCATTGCGCGCTCGTCGTTTCCCGAGCAAACCGGAATGCTGGTCGTCGACCAGGTCATTCCGGGTTCGCCGGCCGCGGGCAAACTCGCACCGGGCGACATACTGCTGCGCGTCGATGGCGAGCTAGTGTCGGAATTCGTGCCGCTGGCGGCCATTCTGGACCGCAAAGTCGGTGCGGAAATCGAAATCGAGCTGGAGCGCGGCGGCAAAGCAGTGATAAGCACCGTGCACGTGGATGATCTGCATTCGATAACGCCGGACGAATATATCGAGTTCGGCGACGCGATCGTGAACCGCTTATCCTACCAGCAGGCGCGACATTACAATCGCGCGGCCGAGGGCATCTATGTTGCCAATCCCGGCTACCTGTTATCCAAGAGTGCCATTCCGCGCGGCGCCGTCATTACGGAGATGGATGGCAAAGCGGTAGCGGATCTCGACGATTTTGAGACGGCGCTAAATACGCTTGCAGACGGTGAGCGTGTGCTCGTGCGGTACGTCACGATGGAGAACCCCCAGAATTCGATCGTGCGTCTATTGGGAATGGACCGTACCTGGTACCCGGTACGACGCTGTGCTCGCGACGATGCCTTGGGTTTCTGGCCGTGTCGTGATCTCGCGGACGGGCCTCCCCCGGAGCCGGAGGAAGTCAGCAGCACGCAGCTGACGAAGCATGCCGATCCGATCGTCAATGCCATTGCACCATCACTGGTCGTCGTTACGTTCGATTTACCGTACACGCTGTCCGGCGTGTCCGAACGCCATTATTACGGCACGGGCCTCATCGTCGACAAGGAGCGCGGCTACGTGCTCGTGGATCGCAATACCGTGCCGATCGCCATCGGAGACGTGACGGTGACGTTCGCGGGTTCGCTGGAGGTCGAGGGAAAAATCGAACAAATACACCCGCTGCATAATCTTGCGATCGTCTCTTACGATCCAAAAAGTATCGGTACAACGCCTGTAAAACAGGCGACGTTCAATACCGCGCCGTTGGAGCCTGGCGACGATGTTTGGGTTGTGGGCATCAAGGCTGATCACCAGCTTGTGCATCAAAAAAGCACCGTGTCATCGGTGGATCCACTCTTGCTGCCGTTGTCACGGACATTAAGATTCCGCGACTCAAACATCGAAGGCATCTCGTTGGTGAACGCGCCCAGCGATGTCGACGGCGTGCTCGTGGACAGGAAAGGTCGTGTCGCGGCAACCTGGTCGAGCTTCGTGCTGCAGTCGGGCGGGGATGCGGCGCAGTTTAATCGTGGTGTTGGCAGCGAGGTCGTCAGGCAATTCGTCGAAACGGTTCGCGAGGGCCGGCCATTTTATTCTCTGGAAGCCGAATTCGTCTATTCGCCGCTGTTTGCAGCACGCAAGATGGGTGTCGATAAAGAATGGGTTGCGCGCCTCGAGAAGAACAACCCGGTTCGTCGCAGGGCGCTGAGTATTACACGGCTGGTCGCCGGCTCTCCGGCGTCCAAGCTGCTAAAGAACGGTGACATGGTCCTGGCAATTGACGGCTCGGTGGTCACGTCTTTTCGGGAACTCGAAGCAGCCGTTCAAAAGCCGGAGGTGATGGTCACCGTCTGGCGAAATGATCAGGTTCGTGACATTTCGGTGCAAACAGCTGCGCTGGACGGCCTTGGCATCGAGCGCGCTATTTCGTGGGCCGGGGCCCTGTTGCAGAACCCACACCGCGCCATGGCTGCGCAGCGCGGCGTCGATACGGAAGGTGTATACGTCGCTTATTTTAGTTATGGCTCGCCGTCGACTCGTTACGGTCTCTGGGCCGGACGTCGCGTTGTCGAGGTCAATGAGATGCCGACGCCGGATTTGCAGACGTTCATTGATGCAGTAAAAGGCATCAAACATCGTGAGTCAGTTCGGCTGAAGACGGTGACCTGGAATGGCACCGCCGAGGTAATCACACTTAAGCTCGATAACCAGTACTGGCCCGCCTACGAGATACAGCGGACGGACGACGGCTGGAGGCGTTTCGATCTTGGGTCCTGAGCGGAACCATCGGTACTGGCTAACCGCGCCGCTCGCGGCGCTGGCGATGGCTGCCTGCGGCCTTGCATTCGGCCAGTCGTTGTACAAATACCGTGACGATAGCGGTAACTGGGTTTATACGGATCGACCGCCCAGCGATGGCGAAGTCGTGGAGGTGCGACCCTTGAGCGTGGCGCCGAGTCTGGACACCGTGACGGTCACCGAGGAACTTGTGGGCGATGCGATCCGGGTAACAGCACGCAATGGCCTCCATGCACCGGTTGAAATCGCGCTGGTTTTCAAAACCCTGTCCGGCGTGGTGCGCCCTGACCCGACAAAAGAGCTTCGCTGGGTTATCCCGCCACGCAGCGATATGTCGCTGCTGCATCTTGCCGTCGTGGAGGGTGCCGGATCGCCCGGAGTCGATTACTTCTACGACTACATGCCCGGCGATCCCGAAGCCATACATCGCCCGGCAGAGGGCTACCGCGCCCCGTTCGCGGCTGCCGCCAATCACCCGATAACACAGGCGTATCCGGACAACGTGACGCATCAATCGGTGGACAGCGAGCACGCTATTGATATCGCAATGCCCGTTGGCACCGATGTGCTGGCTGCACGGGGGGGCGTCGTCTTCGACGTGATCTCGCGCAATTTTCGTGGCGGCGTTGACAGGGACAAGCATCTTAATTCGGCCAATATCGTGCGCATATTCCACGACGATGGGACGATGGCCGTCTATGCACACTTGAACTGGGATTCCATTCGCGTGAGGCCAGGCGAGCGAGTTCGTGCCGGCCAATACATTGCAGACTCCGGTAACACAGGATTTTCCAGCGGGCCCCATCTGCATTTCGCCGTGCAACGTAACGCCGGTATGCACATTGAAGCGCTGCCCATCGCGTTTAGTGGTCCAAAAGCCAGGAGTGCAATGCCCGCGACGGGCAATGTGCTTACAGCCTATCCCTAGTTTATTGTGCTAACTGCATGTCGTAGGCGTGGCGCGAACGCTCGATAACGAACGCATGCACCGCGTCGCTGTCTTCCTTGCTGAAAATCGGCCCGAATGCCGGCATACCGATGTCGCGCAGCATTCCGCCGACAACGATCGCGTCCCATATTTCGTGTTTTTCCTTTGTCAGCCGACGCAAATCCGGTAACACGCCGCCACTAACGGCGCCGGTGCCATGGCAAACGCCGCAGCGCTCATGATAGAGGTCCTTACCGAGTGCCAGCTGAGCATCGCTCGCATCGCTGGCTGGCGGTTCAGGAAACGGGGTTGGGGCGGTGAAATCGAAGGCGGGCAAGGCCTGGCGGCCACCATGGCGGAAAGCAAGAATCCGGCTGTGGTTCTTCTGCCCGAGTGCGGCTGTACCTTTGCCACCAAATAATGCGAAAACGGAGCCCCAACCGGCGGCAATCGCGACATGCTGCTGATCATCGACGCGGTAACTCATCGGCGCGGCCACGATACCGGTCTGCGCAGGAAACTGCCAAAGCCGTTTGCCGCTATCGGCGTCGTACGCGGCGAATTCCCCGATCGAACTGCCCTGAAACACCAGGTCGCCAGCCGTCGCCAGGGCGCCGCCGTTCCAGGGGCCCGCATGCTGGTAGCGCCAGACTTCACGCTGAGCTACGGGGTCCCATGCGACCAACTGACCGGTCATCGACTTCATGATTTCTGCGACGGCGGCAGGATCATCCGGAAACTGCAGGCCCTCGAATTCCGTTCCACCGTTCCAAAAACCCTCGGTGAACTCGAAGTTCGGCTCCTCGGCATACAGCGTGCCGAGATCCTGCGACGGGATAAACACCAATTTGGTTTCTGGGCTGTACGCCATCGAGTGCCAGTTGTGACCGCCAAATCCGGTCGGTGCAAGCATAACTGGTGTTTCACCATAGCGGGCCTCTGGTACTTCTATAGGCCGACCGGTCGCTTTGTCGATGCCGGTCGCCCACATCACTGCGACGTAAGGCTCGGCCGAGATCAGCTCGCCATTCGTTCGATCCAATACGTAAAAGAAGCCGTTTTTCGGCGCCTGCATGAGAACCTTTCGTTGGTCTCCGTCGATTTCGAGACTGGCAAGGATCATGTGCTGTGTCGCCGTGTAGTCCCAGTTGTCACCAGGTGTTGTCTGGTAGTGCCAGACGTATTCGCCCGTTGCTGGCCGCAATGCAACGATGGAAGAAAGGAACAGGTTGTCGCCGCCACCCGGGCTGCGCACTTTCTGATTCCAGGGTGAACCATTGCCGACGCCGATATACAGCAGGTCGAGTTCGGGATCGTAGGCCATCGAGTCC
>Ga0255046_10000332_pt1 | contig 12566 bp, 11 predicted proteins | sample BC1_12_27_MG_FD_183632 | JGI IMG/M metagenome (GOLD analysis project Ga0255046, IMG submission 183632) | Seawater microbial communities from Strait of Georgia, British Columbia, Canada - BC1_12_27 | ecosystem: Environmental > Aquatic > Marine > Strait | place: Canada: British Columbia...
TCCAGGCGAGGGACCTGCGTCCCCAGTTGGAGGTGTCATGAGCAGTCATTCCCAACCTTGCCCTTACGAAGAGGCGGTGGCCGCCGCCGTTCGGAGCGGCGACTGGAGCCCGGAGCTCAGCACCCACCGCGACGGCTGTCTGACCTGTGCCGAGCTCACCCTGGTGGTGGCGGCGCTCGCCGCCGATGCCGAGAAGCTGAACGCGATCGAGACGCCTCTACCCGATCCGGCGCCGATCTGGCTTCGTGCACGTCTCGCCTCTCGTGAGCGTGACTATCACCGCGCAACCCGTGCCATCACCTGGGTTCAGCGGGCAGCAGTCGCCGTCGTGTTTGGCATTGGAGTCGCCTTTGCTCCTGGGCTCTGGGAGTTCGTGGGTGGAGCATTTTCCAACCTCAGCGGTAGCATTTCAGCACCCGACCTTCCCCGTGCCGCGGGTTCACCGCTGTTGGTGCTGGTGGTGAGCATCCTGGTCCTGGGTGGTCTGGCACTGTGGGAGCTCACCGCGGCGCAGGAGAATTGACCGCGGTCCCGGAGATGGGTCCTCTGAGCGATTCAACCGCGGGGGCGGCACAGGTGCCGCCTCTACAGCGGACCGACCGACAAAAGTAATGTTGGGGGCGGGACCTGTCCCGCCCTTGTTTGGCTATTCCTTACTGTGTAAAGAAATCGAAGATATTGCCTAGCATTGAGCTGTCGGCCTTGTAGATTTCGGTGTAGCGGCATCGCTCACAGGTGACGGTCGTAAATTTCTTGCTCTGGACATCGAAAACCTTGGTCAGGATGCCGCCGGTCGCCCGCATCTGGTCGACTTCATACTCGGTCCCCTGGCACTTAGGACAGTGATAGTTGAGTTCTTGCATGGTTGTCTCCTACCAGTGTTTACGTCTCGATACCGCGATGATTCCCGATTGGGGAGTTCGCGCCCTTTACCGGCGCGAGTAAAGAGCCAAGAGTGAAGAGTAAAGAACCAAGCATGATTGGACCAGCATCGCCCGTCGTACAGCGTCTTAACCCTTAACTCTTAACCCCCTAACCGAACAACAGATACCCGCCGATTCCGAAGACCGCGACATCGGCAAGGACATGGCTCATCCAGCCGGGCCAGACGGATCGGTAGCGGAGGTAGAGCCAGGACCAGACCACACCGCCCGCAAATACTCCGGCGGAGGCCAGAAAGGTGAGCCCGGGATCGAGGTACTGGCTGACCGCGATGACGTGATGGGCGGTAAAGATCGCCGCCGAGGCAATCACCGCCACCGCGCCTTTCAGCAGGGCCTCGCACTGCCGGAAGATGAACCAGCGGTAGACGTACTCTTCCATGACTGAGTTGACAAAGGTCCAGCCGGCGGCCCCCGCGAGATAGGGGATGGCCGAGTTGAGGCCCATCTCTCGTACCGCGGTGCGAAGCGGTGCCAGATCCATGTTCTGGGCACCGACCAGCCAAGCGCCCAAGACGATGATGGCCGCCAGCACGACACCGCTGAGGGCGCCGATCGCGAGCCCACCGTGGCGCGGCGGCGACCAGCTTGGCGTGCCCTTCTCCACCAGCAGGTACCATGCGGCCGGGAATGCCAGCAGCCAGATCTTTGCAGCCAAGAAAATGGTCTTTCCGACCGGCCCCGGGGCGATGATCATGGCGATGATGACACCGAGGCTGGGGATGGGTGCGAGGAGGAGGAGCGCGATCAGAGCGCGACGGCGTTTGGGTGCGTATTCGTTCACCTCTTCATCAGAGAAAACGGAAGCGGCTCCCTTCCCTCCTGCCCCCTTTCTCCCCTGCCCGATTGCTCGGACGCGCGTCAGAGTCCCGGAATACCCAGGATGAGATTCGGATCTGGACACAGCTCGAGATAGCGCTCCCGTTCCGATGGCGCCGCGACGCCCGGGTAGTCCACTGCGTCGCCGAGAGTTTCGGTGATGATCTGGAAATGGAGATGGGGCGGCCAGCTGCCGTTCTCTTGAATGTCGCCGACCTCACCCAGCTGGTCCCCAGCGCCGAGGGTGTCTCCGGGGTCGAGGTTTTCGAGCGAGTTGCGGCTCAGGTGACCGTAGAGGGTGTGGAACTCGATGCCGTCGAGTTCGTGGCGAAGGATCACTGTTGGGCCGTAGTTCCCGAGTCCAGCGTTGACGGCTGCCGAGTGGACGGTTGCCGGCAGCGGGGCCACGATACCGGTGCCTTCGACGACGAAGAGGTCGATGCCGAGGTGGATGCTGCGGCGCTCGGCGACTCCGTCGAAGAGGGGAGAGTGCCGGTAGAGCACCCGGTCCTCGTCGTAGCGGCCGATACCGACGGGCGTCTCGGCCTCGGCGATGAACTCGAAGAGGTATTCGGTGAATCCCGAGACGTCGTTGATGTCGAGGTGGGCGAGCTCGCGGTTGGTACCGGTGAAGTCGAAAACGACCAACTTGCCGCCGATGAGGTCAAAGGGCACGACGGAGGCCGTCTCACCGCTGTGAGTCTCGAGGGCGGCAACGATTGGTGACGCGGTCATCGGCTGATTGTAGCTGGGAAAATCGAAATGGTTCGAATCCAGTATGTTATTGGCCTCCGACCTCTGTACTGTCGAGGACCAGAGTCGGGGGTTCGGGTGCTGTGTCTGACGCGGTTTCGTCGGCAAAGACCACAGTTACCGATCGAAAGCGGTCTTCGCGCCAGTGGTCCTCGAGAAGCAGCCAGGACCGCACGAACTCGGCGACCTCGAGGCGACACCGCTCCCGTACCATCTCGAGATGGCGGGAATCCGCGGCGCGCACGGAAAGCGCGGCGGTGATGCCGTGTTCGAGCTCTTCCATCTGCTCCTCCTCGTTGAAGCGGAGCCATCCACGTTCGCTGAACTTTTCCATGCGGCCGGTGTCGATGGCCGGCGGCAAGGTCGGCCGGATGGCGGGCGCGTGCACCACGCAGGACTGCCCCTCGACCTCGAGCAGCCAAGGCTCGTCGAGCCGGAGATGGTAACGGTAGATAGCAGGAACTCGGATCTCTGTGACCGTCGTTCCGAGGGGGATGAGATCCCACCCGATGCGCAGCTCATCAGTGCTGCGGAGGATCTCTACCGCTTCGAATGCGGCCAGCTCGAGCCGCGCGCCGCCGTCGGGAGAGAAGGATGGGATGGCGGAGATGAAGGTGTTGGTGATGGTGCCGCTCTTGAAAGCCGCGGCAATGTCGACCGCACCTTTGCCGAGCTCGCGCACCATTTCGGTGGCCGCCCGTCCTCCCTCACGGGCCGTGCGTCCGATCTGGTGGACGACGAGGTAGGCCATCATCCCGAGGGCCAGGATGACCACCGGCCAGCGCAGTGCCCGCAACACCTCGATCCAGCCTTGCGGCCTTTTTGCAGCGCTCGATGGCGGAGTTGAGGGTTTCTCTTCGGTCATGGCCGTTCCTTTGCGTGTCACTCATCTCACGCTACCGGTTTCGCTTCGAGGCCGCAAGCTGTACAACGTTTTCAGCTGCAGCGGCATCTCATGGGTATGGAACGAGAGAAATCCTCAAAAGGAGTGTGACGATGCGTATGAAATCAAGTTGGGTCGTGATGTTGAGCCTTGTGCTCATGACCGCCGGATGGGCGGTGGCTGATACCGGATACGAGGAGATCGTCGACCAGAGCTACCCGCTGGCCGCCGGTGGCAGCGTATCGCTGGAAAATATCAATGGTGATGTGAGCGTCGAGGTCTGGGAAAGGGACGAGGTGCGGGTGCATGCGGTCAAGCGTGCGAGCACGACCGAGCTTCTGGATGGACTCGAGGTCAAGGTGAGTAGCGGCGAAAACGAGGTACGAATCAATACCTTCTATCCTTCATTCCGCAGTTCTGAAGCGGAGCCCGGCAGTTTCACGAAGGTCGAGTACACCCTCACCATCCCGCGGACGGCGGTGCTCGACGGGATTGAGCTGGTCAACGGCAATTTGACTGTGGTCGGGGTCGAAGGTGGGATCGATGCCGAGACTGTGAACGGAAACATCATGGTTCGGGACTGCTCGGGCGGTGCCCAACTGGGCACCGTGAACGGCGGTATCGAAGCGTACGTCGACAGTCTCGACGAAGGTGACGAGCTCGACATGGAGTCGGTCAACGGTCGGTTGGATCTTTACCTTGCCACCTCGATCGGTGCCGATCTCCGGGCCGATTCGGTCAACGGAACGCTCAGCAACGATTTCGGTTTTGAGGTTCGCAAGGGCAAGTACGTCGGCTCTGACTTTCAGGGGAGCGTTGCTGGGGGCGGCTCGCAGGTATCACTCGAAACGGTCAACGGCACAATCAACGTTCATCGTCCGTAGGCCCTCTTGAGCTCGAGACAGCGGGGAACCCGAAACGGGTTCCCCTTCTTGGTTTCTATAGACGTACTGTGTTCTTGACCCGTGGTTCGGCGAGTGTACAATGAGCGCACGTGAGCAAGAAAAAGGATGAAGTGACCAGCGACCGTTATCGCTCTGCGTCCGCCTACGAGAGCCTGGTCGGGTTTTCGCGCGCCGTGCGTCGCGGCTCGCGCATCGTCATCTCGGGAACGGCGCCCCTCGACCATGACGGAGAGACCGTCGTCGGAGACGCCTATCTTCAGGCGAAGCGTTGCTTCGAGATCATCCTCGAGGCGATCGAGGCCCTCGGTGGTACCCGAGAAGATGTGGTTCGGACCAGGATGTTCGTGATCGATGCCGCCGACTGGGACGGGGTCGGTCGTGCCCACGGTGAGTTCTTCCGTGACACCTACCCGGCGGCCACCCTGGTCGTCGTAAAGGGACTCCTCGACCCGCGGTGGCGGGTAGAAATCGAGGCCGAGGCGGAGCTGTTGTCCAGCCCATAATTCGTCACTCGAATGGCCGAATCTGTGCAATAGATTGACAATGAGGCCCGTGGTATACTCCCGCCATTACGGTGGACGGCTTTCTTTTTCCAAACAGCATATTTGCGTCGGATCTTGCGACGATCGGTCGTTCTGTCGACACCAGATCGAGCCCGCAATCGCTCGATTTTGAGGCAGGAGGGCGATGAACAACCTCCCGCGTGTTCTGATCATCGACGAAAACGCCAATGATCGAGCGCTCGCATCGCTGGTCCTGACGGGAGAGTTCGGTAATCTCGAGCTGGACGCGGTCGGCACTGCCACGGAGTTCTCGAGCGCCCTTGCCGCGGGGCGATTCGGGATCGTCATCACCGAGGCCGCGTTTTCATGGAGCACCGGTCTCGAGCTCATCCGACTGGTGCGTGAAACACGCCCCGATTGCCCGGTGATCCTGTTTACCGCGGAGGTCGGCGAGGAGTTGTGGGGCGAATCCCTCCGTTTGGGCGTCGATGGCTATGTCTCGAAATCCTCTGCCGGCTTTGTGCGGCTGCCGGCGGTGGTTCGCTCCGTTTTCTTCCAGACCCGGCGGCAGGCGGTCGCAAGCTCGCGCGATGCGCCCTACCGGCGTCTCGTCGAGGGTTTGCCGGTCGGTGTGTTCGTGGCCACTCTCGAAGGCGAAATCCTCGAGGCAAACCCCGCCTTCGCGACCATGCTCGGTCTCTTCGACCCGGAGGAAGCGGCCTGGACGAGCTTTCCGAGCCTGTTTGCAGATCCGGCTGCCGAGGAAGATTGGCGGAATCGTATGGCGACCACCCGATCGGTGCGGAATATCGACATCGAGCTTCGGCGGGCTGACGACAGCTTGATGTGGTCACGCGTTTCATCGTGGGTGGTGGAGGACGCGGGCTCCGGAATGAGGCATATCCAGGGCATCGTCGAGGAAACGGGCGATTACCACGTCGCGCAGCAGGAATTGGCCGACAGGACGGAGGCGCTCGCCCGCTCCAACAATGAGCTCGAGCAGTTCGCCTACGTTGTTTCCCACGATTTGCAGCAGCCTCTGAGCGTGGTCTCGAGTTATCTGGAAATGCTCGGCGACAGCATCCGTGACCGACTCGAGAACGAAGAAGAATCGTACCTGGACCGAGCGGCCGCCTCGGCCGTACGTGTGCAGGAAATGGTCGATGCCGTGCTCGGCTTCGCGAGGGTGGACTCGCGCGGGGGCGATTACGTTCCGGTCGATCTCGGCGCGGTGCTGGAGCAGGTCAAGTCCGAACTGTGGAAGGAAATCACGGTTGCCAAGGCGGAGATTACCACCGATGACCTGCCGACCATCCTTGCTGATGAAGCGCAGATGGAGCAACTGCTCCAGAACCTGGTGTCCAACGCCCTGAAGTTCTCCGGCAGCCCACCGGCGGAGATCCACGTGTCGGCGGAGGAGAGTGAGATCGAGTGGACGATCTCGGTGAGGGACAACGGCATCGGTATCGATCCCGAGGCATCGGATCGCATCTTCGTAATGTTCCAACGCCTGCACACAGAGAGGGAGATCCCGGGCACCGGAATCGGCCTCGCCATATGCAAGAGGATTGTTGATCGACACGGCGGGAGAATTTGGGTAGAATCTGAACAGTTGTTGGGAGCTACGTTTTTCTTTTCGATCCCGAAACAAACGGCCGATCAGGGCGAGGATCGACCGTGAGGTTTGGTTTCACTTCGAGGAGACGGTGAATGAGGTCTGGTCCAACAGCCACCGGATTGCGCCGGCAAGCGTTGGTTCGCATTTTGCTGGTGGAGGATTGCCCCGACCATGCCGAGCTGATCTGCACGAAGCTCAGGCGGTCGAAGAGGATCCGGGCAGATATCGATCATGCGGATCGTCTCGAGAAGGGTCTCGAGAAGCTCGACCGAAACGAATACGATGTGATGCTGCTGGACTTCTCGCTGCCCGACAGCTTTGGCATCGATACCTTCCACCGCGCCCACGAGGCGGCGCCGAAAACGCCGATCATCGTCCTTACCAGCCTCGACGACAACGATCTTGCCGTGCAGGCGGTTCGCCAGGGAGCTCAGGACTACCTGATCAAACGCGAGGCGGATACGAGGCTGCTGGTGCGATCGATCCTTTACGCCATCGAACGTGCGACCTCAGAGGAAGCATTGCGCAAATCGGAAGAGCGGTTTGCCCTCGCGGTGCGCGGCGCCAACGACGGGCTGTGGGACTGGAACTTCGAAAACGACCGCGTCTTCTACTCTCCGCGCTGGAAATCCATGCTCGGCTTCTCGGTGGACGACGTCGGCGACAGCCCGCGCGAGTGGTTGGACCGGATCCATCCCGACGATCGGCCCCCGTTTCGTCGGCATTTCGACGCGCACATGTCGGGATCCACCGAGCAGCTCGAGTTCGAGCACCGGATGCGAAACGTCGACGGTGAGTACCTATGGGTCCTGGCGCGAGGTGTCGCGGTCCGGGACGAGAACGGCAAACCCTACCGCATGGCCGGTTCACAGACCGATATCACCGCCCGCAAGAAGGCCGAGCACCAGCTCCAGCACGACGCCCTGCATGACGGTCTCACGGGTCTCGCAAACAGGGTCCTGTTTGTGGATCGCCTGGCCTGCGCCCTGGCCGATCTGCAGCGGCAGGCGTCACCTCATTTCGCCGTCCTGTTTTTTGACCTCGACCGATTCAAGAACGTCAACGACAGCCTGGGCCACAGCATGGGCGACAAACTGCTGGTGGGCATCGCCCGACGCCTCGAACACTTTTTGCGCCCCGGCGATACCGTTGCCAGACTCGGAGGCGACGAGTTTGCGGTCCTCATCCATCGGGTCGAAGACGCCAGCGGAGCGATCCATGTTGCGGACCGGATCCAGGAAGTCCTCAGCATGAACTTCTCGATCGAGGGACATGACGTGATGGTGACCGCCTCGATCGGTATCGCTCACAGCTCCACCGACTATTCGAGCCCCGAGGAGATTCTGCGCGACGCCGACATCGCAATGTACCGTGCCAAGGCCGAGGGCAAGGCGCGGTACGAGATTTTTGACCGCGATATGCACCAGAGCGCAGTGGCACTCCTCAAGCTCGAGACCGAGCTGCGTCGGGGTGTCCACCGCGGCGATTTCATAATGAACTATCAACCGATCGTTTCCCTCGGCAGCAAGGGCCGCATCGTTGGTTTCGAGGGGCTCGTTCGGTGGCAGCATCCCGAACGGGGCATCGTAACGCCGGCTAATTTCATCGCCATCGCCGAGGAGACCGGGCTCATCGTGCCGCTCGGCTGGTGGGTGCTGCGCGAATCCTGCAGACAAACCCGTCGGTGGCAGGAGCAGTTCCCGGGCGACCCGCCGCTGTGGATCAGCGTCAACATGTCGGGCAAGCTCTTCATGAAGAGCACCATGGTCGATGAGCTGCTGGGGATCCTCGAGGAGACCGGCCTCGCGCCACGCGATTTGCGGATCGAGGTCACCGAAAACGTGGTCATGGACCATGCCGATCTCGCAGTCCGCAACCTGATGGAGCTCAGAGCCCTCGGCATCCAGTTGTCGATCGACGATTTCGGCACCGGCTATTCGTCGTTGAGCTACCTCCAGCGCTTTCACTACGATTCACTCAAGATCGACCGCTCCTTTGTCAGCCAACTCGGTTCACCCGGTGACTCACGGGCAATCGTCGAGACGATCCTCAACCTCGCCAATTCCCTTGGCATCGGCGTGGTGGCGGAGGGGATCGAAACCGCCGATCAGGTGGACCGCCTGCGCAAGATGCAGTGCCCGCACGGGCAGGGGTTCTGGTTCTCGCGTCCGCTGGCCGTGCCTGCGGCCGAAGAGCTGATGGCGTCATCACCGACCTGGTAGCGCGCACCTTGAAAAGTGTTGAGTGTTGAGTTTTAAGTGTTGAGTTATCCCCCGCCCACCCCGAGTCAGAGGGAGGGTGGTTGGGAACTCAAAACTAAGAACTCAAAACTCGAAAGACGGCTTTACGAATCACTCACATGTTGCTGATTCGTACCGGCATTCTCCGCGCTCCCCACGTGCCGGGCGGGCCGTCGAAGTGCCCGGCGCATTGCGTCCCGCAGGCCCGACAACGCCCCTTGTCGTCGAGCTTCCATGCGCCGAGTTTGTACCAGTCGCGGCCGATCACGACCTCACCGCAACTGTGGCAGTAGGTCGAACCTCCTGTGGGGTCCACCACGTTACCGGTGTAGACGTGGCGGACGCCGTTGGCGCGTGCGATCTCGCGCGCCCGGCTCAATGACTGCGGAGGAGTGGGCGGAACCTCATTCATCTTGAAGTCTGGATGAAAGGCGGTGAAGTGCATTGGCACATTGCAACCGAGGGTTTCCACGACCCATGTGCTCATTTCGTTGATCTCGGTCTCGGAATCGTTCTCGCCGGGGATCAACAGGGTCGTGATTTCGACCCACACGTCGGTTTCCTGCACGAGATACTCGAGGGTCTCGAGCACCGGCTTGAGTGCGCCGCCGCAGAGTTTATTGTAAAAACCCTCGGTAAATGCCTTGAGATCGACGTTTGCGGCGTCCATGGCGGCGAAGAACTCGCGGCGCGGTTCGGGGCAGATCTCACCCGCAGTTACCGCCACTGTGGCAATGCCCACTTCTCGGCAGGCGGCGGCGACGTCGACCGCATACTCGAGGAAAATGACCGGATCGTTATAGGTGAAGGCGACGCAGCGGCAGCCCGTCGAGGCGGCCGCCCGTGCGATCGCCTCCGGCGACGCGGCGTCCGCGAGCGTGTCCGTTTCCCGCGACTTGGAAATCGACCAGTTTTGGCAGAATCGGCAGGCAAGATTGCAGCCAGCGGTGCCGAAGGACAGCACCCCCGACCCCGGGAAAAAGTGGTTGAGCGGCTTTTTTTCGATGGGGTCGACGCAGAACCCCGACGATCGGCCATAGGTGGTCAGAACCACTCCGCCGTTTGAGTTCTGCCGCACGAAACAAAAACCGCGCTGCCCGTCCTTGAGCTTGCACAGACGAGGGCAGAGCTCGCAGACCACGCGCCCGTCGTCGAGTATGCTCCAGTAGCGGCCTGGTACGACCGAGTCCATATCTCCATTGATGCTGTGCCGGCATAGACATGTCAAGCACTTTGACCAACGAATAGTTGCCTTACCATCAAGACACCAAGCACACCAAGGGATATCTTGGTGCCCTTGGTGACTTGGATTTTTGTTGAGAAAGTTGGGTGAATAGAAAATCCTGGAGACCCTTTGCTAACATGCTGTGTCCGACCGATACTCGGGAGGAGATTTCCATGAAAAAGGTCATTTTGGTCCTGCTCGTTCTCGGCGCCGCCGTTCTAATGAATTCCTGTGTCGTCGATGACAACGACGCGCTCCGTGCCGAGGCTCAGGCCTTTCTCGATGAATACACGGAAACGTACCTCTCGCTCTACACCCAGAGCTCGGAGGCGGAGTGGGCGCTCAACACCAAGATTATCGAGGGCGACGAAACCAACCGTCAACGAACGGAGGCCGCCAATCAGGCGTTGGCTGCGTACACCGGCTCGGTGGAGGTGATCGATGGCACTCGAGCGCTCCTGGCAGATGCGGAAACCCTGACTGCCCTTCAGGTGAGCCAGCTCGAGGCCATTCTCTTTCAGGCCGCCAACAACCCGCAGACCGTCCCGGATCTGGTGAAAGATCGGATTGCCGCCGAGGCCAAACAGGTGGAGACCCTGTTCGGGTACGAATTCGAGCTTTTCAGTGAGCCAGTGAGCACGAACCGCATCGACAAAGCCCTCAGATCCTCCACGGATCTCGAGTTCAGGCTGGCGGCGTGGGACGCAGCAAAGGCGGTCGGCCCCGGCCTCAAGGAGGGTTTGGTCGACCTGGTGGAGCTGCGAAACGGCACTGTCCAGGCTCTCGGCTTCGATGACTTCTTCTCGTATCAGGTTTCCGAGTACGACATGACCACCAAAGAGATGGTGGAGCTCAACAAGCAGTTCGTGCGCGAGCTGTGGCCGCTCTACCGTCAGCTCCACACCTGGGCTCGCTACGAGCTTGCCGAGCGCTACGGTGAGGATGTACCGGAGATGCTGCCTGCTCACTGGTTGCCCAACCGTTGGGGCCAGGAGTGGGCGTCGCTCGTGAGCGTCGAAGGCATCGATCTCGACGGCCAGTTGGCTGCCTACAACGCCGAGTGGCTGATGGGACAGGCCGAGGACTTCTTTGTCAGTCTCGGCTATCCCGAGCTGCCCGAGAGTTTTTGGGAGGCGTCGTCACTCTACCCGCTGCCACCCGACGCGACGTATAAGAAAAACAACCACGCCAGCGCCTGGCACATGGATCTCGAACACGATGTGCGCTCGCTGATGAGCGTCGTGGCGGACGAGTACTGGTGGATGACGGTGCACCACGAACTCGGACACATTTATTACTACCTCGCGTACACCAACCCGGACGTACCACCGATGCTGCGCGAGGGCGCCAACCGCGGTTTCCACGAGGCGATCGGGTATCTCTTGGGACTCGCCTCAATGCAGAAAGCCTTCCTCCAGGGCCGTGGTCTGGTCGAGGCTGACGCCGAGACCGATGAAATCCAGGCGCTCCTCAAGGAAGCGCTCGACCAGGTAGTCTTCATTCCCTGGTCGGCGGGTGTCATGACCCTCTTCGAGCGCGATCTGTACGAAGGACTCGCGCCCGAGGAATACAACCAGCGCTGGTGGGAATACAAGCTCGCGCTGCAAGGCATCGCGCCGCCGGCCGAGCGGCCCTCGGACGCCTGCGACCCGGCGACCAAGACCCACATCAACGATGACGCTGCACAGTACTACGACTACGCCATCTCCTACATCCTGCTCCACCAGTTTCATTCGCACATAGCCAACGAGATCCTCGGCCAGGACCCGCACAATACCGACTACTACGGCAGCGCCGAGGTCGGCGCCTTTCTCGAGGGCATCCTCCGTCTTGGTGGCACCCGGGACTGGAGGGTGGTGATGGAGGAACACCTCGGGCAGCAGATCTCGGCCCAACCCATGCTCGATTACTTTGCGCCCCTGATGCCCTGGCTCGAGGAGGAGAACAAAGGGAGAACGATCACGCTGCCGGAGACTCCGAAAATCTAAGCTCGTATCCGCCCGCCTCCACCAGGGTCTGCGTCAGGTTCAGCGGTCAGGTTGTGTGAAGGCTCCACGGGAGCCTTGTGTCCTGTAGGGGCGGCACCTGTGCCGCCCTTGATCGCTACAATTTCGGATCATGATCACTCGCCACAGCCGACGAGGGCGGGACAGGTCCCGCCCCTACACCATCGCCTGTGCGACTCGTTGCTGGCATGCCCTTCCACTGCGGTTTCCTAGGGAATAGGAGTGTTTTTCACTTTGCGCCGGAGTTCCTACCGTCTCTATTGGACCGCACCCCCTCATTCCCTCAAACCGTCATCGCCCACAGCCTGTTGCCCCATCGAGACCGATCAGCTTTCTCTCCAAGGACGAAGCCAGCTCCGTTCCTGAGATACCATGGGTGTGGTACCTCCTTTTCTGATTCCGTTGTGTTGTGAATTCTGGATGGCGAAGGGGAAAGCTGATGGGCGAAGAGATGCTGGAGCATGTCGAGGTTCCAGACGAAGACGATCCACAACTCGATCCGGCGATGATCGAGGTCGCGTTTCAGAAGTTCGAGGCCGAACAGAGCATGGTCGGGGGCTTCCTGGCCGGCGCCGTGGCGGCTCTGGTGGGTGCCGGGGTGTGGGCCCTCGTCACCATCCTGACCGGATATCAGATCGGATTCATGGCGATCGGAGTTGGCTTCCTGGTCGGA
>Ga0255046_10000333_pt1 | contig 12560 bp, 6 predicted proteins | sample BC1_12_27_MG_FD_183632 | JGI IMG/M metagenome (GOLD analysis project Ga0255046, IMG submission 183632) | Seawater microbial communities from Strait of Georgia, British Columbia, Canada - BC1_12_27 | ecosystem: Environmental > Aquatic > Marine > Strait | place: Canada: British Columbia...
CTCTATATTAGTTCTAGTCCCAAGATCTATATCTAATATAGTATTGTTTTGTAATCTATTTCCTCTAGCATAAATCGCAAAACCAGTTAAACCAAAAGAATTAACGTGCCCAGGATCAAATGATCCCGCGACTTCACCATCTACTTGATAGAAAGTAGCGTCAGGTAAACCTGTTAAAGATCTCCCCACAAATAAGTCAGCACCATAAATACCTATAAGATCTCCTTTGTTAACTATAACATCACAATCTATCCGATAAATATTGGGTCTTTTTGTATATATACTAGCCGGCTCTATATCAGGAAAATCTATTGAATGTATAACTCTTAGTATACCATTCTTATTACGTCTTAAAATTTTAATTTTAGACGTCTCATCTGCTTGTCCATATACATATATTTTTTGAACTTTACCATTATTATTAAACGGATGAGAAAGATCTATAATTGTTCGACCAATATTACTTAAAGTTTCATAATAAACACTGTCTTGCGCAGCAGATATTAACGATGAAGTACCCATTTCTATGTAGTCTCTTCTTCCGCCTTCTACACTGTATTGAAGTGGGTCATGTTCATAAGCAAAAGTATTTGTCCTTCCGTCTACTAATTTATTTAATTCAACAGCGGTCAAAAATCTAGAAGAAGCATAATCAAAACCGGTAGCCGAACTAGTACCAGACTCATTTTCTGACACACTTACTGCGGCGCTATAAAAACCGAGGGCTTCAGCAGCTTCCGAATATGAAATTTGTACAGAACTTGTTGAACCAATTGTTCCAGAATATATTTTTAATTTATAATACTCATCGTACTCAACCTCGGCAAAATTATACCCACCTACACTAACGGAAGATATTTTTCCTGCTATAATTTTTGCCATTTCCGACCCACGAACATTTGCGTTGTTTCCGAGCTCGAAAATCTCTTCTCCGTAACCATCTATATTTATTCTTAAAGAGTCACTCACCCCAGATACAGTAGTGTATGTAGTTGACGCTGTTCCCGCTCTACAAGAGCCACGACTACCAGCCCCCGGACATTCATGTTCATAATTAAGATAGTAAGAACACTGTGTATTAGTACATGAATATCTATTTAAAGCGGTAATCTTAATAAACTTTATAGCAAATTGATCGCCTTTCCAACCATCTACAAAAGGATAAACTCTTAGATTATTTATATCTCCTTGCCACCATTGAGCAGGTCCTAAACTCACAGAATATAAATGCCATTTATCATCAGCTATAAGATCAAAATCATATTGTTTATCGGAATTAAACGTTCCGTCATCTATTCTAGTCCATTGAACTCTACCAGTAGTTAGTCCTTGCACAACTTTGTCTGGATTATTATTTGTTATTTTCATCATAATATTTAAAAAATAATAATCTTCAGCTTCTACAGCTTCAAAAACTTCTGTGCGGCTTATATAGATATTTCTATCAAAAGCTGTGCCAAACAACACTCCCGACCAACACCCATATAAATAAATGTTGTTATATATATCCCACCCATTCACATCACCGTTTATGTGGAAATCTGATGAGTAACCACTTAGATTATCATACACGCATAGAAATGAATTTCGTATAGAGCTAGCAGTTCTTAGAAAATTGTACGCCATATTATTTCCTTAATATACATTGCTTTATTATATCGTTCAAACAATAACCATCTCCACCATATCCGCTACATTGACCACAATATGCTATTCCATTATCTGGATCCAACGACTGTGGATTTATCTTTTTAAATACCTCAGTTTTTCTAAATTCCATCACACTCTTTGCTATTTGGCGGCGCTGTAATAATTCCCAATCTTTATATGTAAATTTTTCAACACTATTACATCCTATACACTTGTATATCAAATAATTCTGAAGAGTTTTTTCTATTATCTCCCCCAAATCATCTACCAAATAATCCATATCTTTATAGTATTGTGCAACAGTGATTGCTTCGTCTAAAACTAAAAGCTGATCACATTTCTTACATCTCATTTCTAACATAAATTAAATCCTCCTAATAAAGAAAACTATCAATCGCAACTGGGAATAATATCTCCTGATCATCTTCATATGTTTTATTTGAGGGTGAAGTCGCATCGTACCCTTTATATGTTGGTGCTATAAAAGCCATAGGATCAACCAAAGTACGTCCAACAACATCAGCATAAGCTTGTAGCGCATCGACCGTTCCAGTTGAATGTGTACCACAAACCTGTCTAAAAATATAGTCAAATCTATTAACTCGTAAATTAGTCCATCCACAAGGCCAGTCTGATCTAATATGTTCTATATCCCAGTCAAAACTATGGCCGCAAGGGCTGTACGAAAATAGTGGTATAATTCTGCTTAAAGGTCTTACATAAGTATTTCTAAAAGTACAATTCCAACTGGGGAAAGGTGCTGACAGTTGGTCCTCTAAACCAGGAGGAGCGGTAGACTCCAATGTAAAAGTAGTACTGCCAGAATCAATTATTTCATCATGTATTTTTTTCTGTTTAGCTTCGAAATCAATCACATCATTACCAGGTATAGGTGTGTTATCTTCTTCAATTTGCTTCATTATTCTACCGCGAAGCTTATTCATACTTTTACTTGCGCCAGCCGTACTAGCCCCTCCTCCAATTACACCACCTGCCATATCATGTTGATACACTGAGGATTTATCGGAGTTTAAAGGGTACAACAAAGATCCACCAGAATCAGATCCATGTGGGGCAAAATCACCATGGTCTCCCACAGATATCTTATATTTACGCTCATAAACTACTATATCTTCTTCTGCATCTACAAATTCACAATAATATAATCTTATAGAAGATATATTACATACATTATTAACCCCAGCATTATTAAAGTAAGTAGACAAACCTGTTTTTTCAGCGATTTCTTCTGCAGTAGGTTTAAGCCTAAAAGAGATTCTAAAATATCTATGATTAGTACTAAGAACATCACTAGGAGAAAAATCTATATCGTAGAAACAACGCAATCTATTCTCATCATCACGATCATCGTCTTTTGTAGCTAGTGACATACTATCCAATTCATATACCTGAGTAAAACTAGCGCCATCTTCAGAAGTAAACATTCTTATCCCAGGTAAATGATATAAAGTACCAACAAAAACATAGCCGGGAATTGTCTTATCTATACCTTCATCTTCTGCAGGCCCATAATCAAATTCTATAATCACACCTAATATTGTTCGCTTATTAAGCAGTTCATAATCAATATTTAAACTATAATCATCCCCAGCTCCATCATCAACACTATAGTAAACATCGAAGCCGAAATTAGCTGGATACCATTCATTTGATTCTACACCACTCCATGGATTCTCTGTATTTATAGCCGTGTCTTGTGGTCTACTAAATCGCATTTGATGCCCATCTTCACCCTCAAAATCTGTTAATACAATTTTATATGGCAAATAATCCATAAAAGCAGAGTTAACTATTATATTAAGCCCATAATTGTAGTATTTCTCTATAGGATCTCCGGTAAAGTCATCGTAACTTTCTAGAACAGTTCTATCCGAGTGTGGTGTAGCACTAGCATCAGATTCAGAAAAAACGGTGACGTCTTCATAATACCAATCTTCCGTAGAACAAGCTGTATACAAAGCTACGTTACAACTACCATCAGTAGGAACGGCCAACCAATTACCCGAAGCGTCGAAACATCTACCTTTACCATTATCTATAGTTGTAGTCCATGCTGCTAAATTACTATCATAAGAACCAGGTGCGTCTTCAATTTCTTCAGGAGCTGTAATTTCTATAACACGAGAGCCTTCGTCACAAACCAAACGATACTCCATCAATTCGACATCGTATTTATATTCTGGATAGTTTATATCAAGAAATAAATGCTTACCAGCCACACTACCGCCAAGATCTTCCACATAAGGACGTTGTAACTTTTCGATAAAAATTTCTCCAGTTAATATTTTATGATCATCTTGAACATCATATTCTCTGGACACGTTTAAATCTATAGCTTCTCTTTCTAAAGGAAGCCAAACCTCTTGCCAAGCCCAATGTATAGATTTCCCTGTTGAACCAGGCGGGTCTTTATAAGTAAACCATGGTATTATGTCTTGAGATATAAGCCCTCCACTCTGTTTAGGGCTTCTAGGATAGGGATAAAATAAACCAGCTGTTGAAGAATGTGGTCTAAACACTTCGTCAAATCTAAGCCTAACCGATACTTCAATACCAGACTCGGGATCCGAATCTTCTTCTGTAAGAATTTCTTCCCCAATATTAACCCCTTCGATACTTCTGGTGGCCATAAGAAAACCCATAGGATGTTGAAATGCGGTGTGAGAATTGTCATAGAAATCATCACTCGTATAAACCATCCATGGCCAATCATCGGCTGATGCCCCTCTTGATATATCTGCAAAGGAATAAAACTCATATATAGGCACCCATTTCTTTCTTCTATTGAATGATAGAGTTGTGGTATTAAGTTTGTAATAATCCACATTATCCATAGATCTATAACTACGTAAATAATCTCTAAAAACATTTCCAAATTTTGGAAGGCTTCCGCCATTTTTCGTCATCCAGTATGCAGCCTCACCCTGAACACCTCCTCTGTAAGAAGCGCTGCCGCCAAATATATTACTAGTGACCTTATCATGGTTACAAAAAGACCAATCACATGTACAATTCGGTATCTGAGCATGTGTGTCACACGTAAATCCATAATGCTCAGAAGGTCCCAACATCCTCATATCCCACGAACCATGTTCTATATCACCAAATTCATCTGGCTGAAATACCTCCATAGTATTAATAGCCCACTCACTTAGATTGCCAGTTATATTATATCTAGCTGTACTATTACATTCATTATAAGGATACCACATCGGACCTGTATAATTAAAAGAACTTAATGAATGGTCGCCACATTGAGGAGTAAATGCTCTATAAACTTTATCAATTTTGTATGTAGCACTAGGCCCAGCACCATCACTAAACCAACAATTATGTGATGGTAATAATGTGTACTCAGTATAATAAGCTCCCCAACCATAATGTATTTCAACGTCACGGCAAAAAGGTTGGCGCACCCAAGTTGTTAATTTTGTTTTTACTTGACCTCTAATTCTACCAGTAATACCCTTAAATACTACTGTAGGTGTGAAACTATGAGAATTAAAACCCCTTAATTCATATACACCGTCATCATACTCCGCCACACTAAAATAACTTTGATAAGCAACCTCATCAGGATAAGTACCACTAGTAGTGAGAAATGACTCGTCTATTTCTTCGCCTTCCGACTCCTCACCATAACTTTTCTTTTCATAAACATATATTTTAGGTATAAATAAACTAGTATTTTCACAAACAGGTCTAAAATCATTTATATTTTTTGGCTTTATAATAATTTGATTAACTTCAATACCAAGCTCGTCTTTTTTAAAAATTTCCATACTACACTTATGAGAGATTTCTCCATTATCATCGACATATTTTAAATACATATTCCCTTCTATTTCCCAAGGTTTTACAACATTAGACAGTACATTCCTAACATCTGGTATATCTACAAGTATATAACCAGCATTACCTAACACTCTTAATTGCGCAACAGGTAATTCCAATTTACTTGCAAAAGTTACTTTGAATAATTGATACATCATATCATATGTATCAAATTCACTAGGTATTATTAAATTACTCTCAAGACGTTTCTGAACCCCATCATCATATAAATGATCTATTGAAACTGTTCCATATGAAGCCTCTGATGAAGACAAGGGATAAAATTGAAAATTTAGAAACCCATACTTATTAACAAATGCTAAAAAGTTAGTAGAATAATCTGGTAAATAGGGAACACCCCCATAGCCTTGTATATCAAAAGAAGTCTGGGCTAAAACACCGCCGCAAAAAAACCTACTTACAGTTATATCATCATATTCCCAAGTACCTCCACCCTCATTAAAAACAAATATATTATTTTCACCTTCAAAAGTGGGCACGTCTATGAAAAAACAGTTTGTATCACTGCCTGCTGAAGCAAGTACAAATTTGTCCGGACTAACTGCTTTTAAATACTCAAGTTTATAAGCAAGCTCCTCATAAAACTCACTAAATAATACGTCATCATTAAACGATATCTCTATATCAAACATAGTTTCATACTGCATTAATGTATTAATGGGCAAAAAAGAAAGTTCAGGGTCTGATAAATTTACACCATAGGTTTGGCTATCATACCAAAACATGTCACCAAAAATCAATACAGTATCATCGTCAAAATTAGTTGTTTCAAAAAAATTTATAGTGGTGTTTTCAACCACATCGAATTTGTTTCTTATTACCGGTGCTAAATGTATACCTTTTAAATCTCTTATTTTTGTAGGATAATCCCCTACATAATCGTTTGCTGGTGTCCCAGCAGTAAGTATTACATGAGTCTTATATAAATCAAACGTGTCAAAACTATTTAGTCCAACATTTCTAGCTTCTATTAACCAAGCCACAGTATTTATTTTAGGTTCTAGGTTCTGATATAGAAGACCTTCCCAAGCTTGTATCTCAGGTTCTTCAAAAGCATCTTTAAACTTCTCTACAGTCCATCTATCTTTTTTAACATAGTATCTTAGTTCTTGTATCTGCTCCGCAAGAACTTTATCACCTTGCTTCATTTTTTCATCTATACAATATTCCCAACAAATACCTGTGTATCTAGCACATTCTGGCTTCGCTCCATTACAAGGAGCTGTATACATACCCAATTCTTCATCATATTCATGGTCAGTCCAATATTTTTCTATATTCGAATCATAAGTATTAGCACATTTATTAGTTAAATCCCCTATTTTACCGGCCTCATCCATAGTAAATATTGATGCATCGGCTTTCCACCAATAACATCTACCTAACTGCGCTCTTAAATAACTAACATCGTAAGAAAAAGGCAGTCTAAAACTTAAACCATCGACTGTAGTAGAATCTGATGTAGCTTCAAATGGATCGGTGTCAGGTTGGACAGAGGTGAATCCCATTTGAAAAGGATAATAAGCAGAACACCTCGCCGCTGTACCATGCTCGTCACACTCACCTTCATTATATTCGGTAATTTGATCTCTTAACCATTTAATACTATCGCCTTCTTTTGCTTTAAACCTTCTACCAACTTGCCTACTAATATCCGGCAAAATACATCTAAACTCTTTAGTACCATCACCGTCATATTTATTACAACCTATATCAGTACCTATTTTATTACAATTAGGAAAAGAAGAGGGAGTAGGAATATCTTCATTAGTACATGTCTGCTCTGCCTCATCCCAGAAACTACATTGAACAGGTTCGTTTACCCAATACTGGCATACATTTTTACCTTCATGTTGTCGCCTAAAACGTTCTGGTAGCTCTTTAGCCATTATCAATTACCTCTATGTTAAATTTACCAGTCAATTCATCTACATGATAGCAAATTTTCTTTGCTCCCTCATAAAAACCAATGGTGCGTCTCTCTAGTTGAAGACTCTTTTGTATACCTGGTACCATAGAAGCGCGGTATTTCACGAAGTACGCTTCTTTTTTTGTTAAATGCCATTTTCGGCCATCAAAAAAGAGGCTAAGTCTAGTGATAGCCTTTTTAGGCACATCTTTCCACTCGACTTGCCCCTCTCTTAGTCTGGTCCCATCTTTTAACTGTACTTCCCAATATCTCTTCATAAAACCAACTCCTCCATTTCCTTAATTCAAAAATTTATTACCACACTATCGTAAAGACCATCCCGTCCCGTAGCTGAGCTACGCTTTTATAAATTTATCCCTAAAACTAGTCCTCCTTCTCGACTATCTCCACATAGTAGAATTCACCTACTATACCATTATATGTCTTTGTGAATTCTTTTATTATCGGAACTTCATAGCCATACTTTGCAAAATAACGCTTATAGAATCCATATTTTTTCTTCTCAAAAGTTCCTGTTAATTTCTTAGGTTTGATAATCTTTTTTATTTCTTTAATTGCATACGGAATATAATCTTTTGCCGAATCATATCTAACCAACCAACCACAAATTTCGTACTCACCATCCCCAGATCTAGGCTCTAAGTGGCAAATACCTACGTAGTCTAAAGTATTTGGATTGTCATATCCTCTTATAACAAAAGATTTATCCGGTATCAAATCTATATTTATAGATATTTTTGAAGACATTTCAAATTACCTCCCTATCGTATTATAGTTTAATACAAGTAAGGCAAATTCGAAACAATCTTTTTAATTAATTAACTATAATCAAAATACAAACGATAATTAATTGTACTATTAGCGCCTGTCTCAGCCGAACCTAACCTAATATTCAACCACACAGGATCAGCAACAAGACCATAGTTACCAATCGATTCACTTAATTCAGATGTGGAAACAACTGGTAAATCATCCTCAGTAGCAGCTAAATAAGCTGGAGCAACATCAGAATCTATATCAGCGGCGGTTATGTTCGGATACCACTCTATAGAAGTCGCATCACCAACTCCAAGACTATTATTACCAGGACCTACAGTACCAAATCTAAAATATGTATCACTACTACCAGTATCGTGATGACTAAAAGTACCATGACTTTGCAAACCAAATTGCACCGTACTCATTATAACAGCTCCAGACTCTATTTCAAAATTAACAGTTCTGAGTGAACTTTCAGTAGAAACTGTCACATTACCGTAATTTAATGAAGTGATGTTATAACTACTAGCCGGTGGACCAGAAGCTATCACATAATATTCTTCTGTGGCTTTTAAAGTACCATCATCAAATTTTATAGTCAATCCTCTAGTACCAAGTTGTGTATAACCACCGCCAGAAGAAGTAGTTACAGGACCAGTACTCATATCTCCTCTATCAGAACTCCACACATATTGTGCAGTACCTACTGGAGCACTAACATTACTTCCCTGAGCGAAATCTGGTGTAGAACATACAATTGTCCAAGCTGTGGTAACTGTGTTAAAAACTGCATCTGTAAATTTGACCATTAAACCATAAGTACCAACATAGTACCAATGATCTGGATAAAGCAATTCTACAGCGTTACCAATAGCACACTCGTCTACTGTACCAGTAGTCCAATATAGCTTTGGAACATTACCAGTACCAGCTCCCATAGTTGTACCATTTGTAGTATCAATCTTAAGTGTATATGTGAGGTCACCAGCAATTCTATTATACACTCCACCAGTAGATATCACCCCAGCGTACGTATTACTTCCTCCTTTTGTAGGAGTTCCTATACCTCTAGTAGATATTTCGTCATTACTTATAACAATTTTATATACTTCACTATGAAATCCATAGTAAGTACCAGAAACAGAAACATTACCAGCATAAGTATAAGAATCATTATCTTTAGTAGACCCAGCGACACCACCTTGTGGATCATTACTATCAAAACCAAGTTCTGAATGCGCAGAGTTGGTACCACTAGTTGCTACAGTTACTTGTGAACCAGATCCAAGTTCTCCAGAATACAAATTAAAATGATTTCCATTTGAATTATCATTTTCCCATACACAAATAGCTCTGTTAGACTCTTCAGAACTCCAGCCAGCTTCGGCATGTATTTTCTCGGTTATGTCTTTCGCTATAAATCTAGGGTCTAGATTAGACCCGGAATATAACGTAACATATCCAGAATCAGTTCCAAAATTGACATATAATCTGTTTGTAGTGGGTCCTATAGTAAATGTATCATCAACACTAGCTGTCGCTTTACAATAACCTCTTGTTCCTTTACAATTATTGTCACCGTCAGCGGCTATTCCTACTGAACTCACCGCGTATGAGACCCATCTTGTACTTGCTGCCATATCAAACCTCCTTAACCTTATAATAATAAGTCTTTTTCTATTTCTATAAATTAATTTGCCTTTTTAAGGCTTGTCTTCTATAGTAAATGTGAAACTATATTCATCCATTTCATTTCCATAGAAATCTTTTACTCCTCGAATTTTAACTATATAAGTCCTCTCGTAGAAAAAGAAAGTATTTTGCGGATAAATAACTGCTCCTAGATCTACACTAGGTATTGCTCTTATCGAAGCTCTTAAATCTGAACTCGGTAAATCTGATGTTTCAAAATAAAAAGCAATTCCTTCCATATTCGGGCAAAACGCTTCATTAGTAATTCTAGCCATAGTAACTACAGTGGCTAAAGGACCCCAATTAATTCCTGGCTCATTAAACTCTACGTGATACCCGTACAGTAATCCAAAATCTTGTTCCGCTACTTCACCATTATCATTCTCAGCATGTATAGTTAAAACAGTTGGACCACTTATAGTTGTTGTTGGATAGTAATAAGCTTTATACCCATTAGTAATACCTGATAATGTAGTTGGTACGTCAATCCCATCATGTAAAAAATGAGTACCAGCAGTAATACTATGGGTTAAATCCACAACATCCACTGTAAAATACAATATGTCTGTTACAAGTACTGACTCGCCTATATCCATAGAGAAATTATCTATTAATATAGTAGAATCTACACTAGAACTACTTGAGCTAGACTCACTTGAACTTGAACTAGATTCAGAACTAGAGCTAGATTCACTAGAACTCGAGCTAGATTCAGAACTAGAACTACTAAAGCTAGATTCACTAGAACTCGAACTTGATTCACTAGAACTGGAAATAGATTCAGAACTTGAACTGCTCGAACTAGATTCAGATGATGAACTACTAGAACTAGATTCTGAACTTGAACTACTTGATGACGATTCAGAACTCGAACTACTTGAACTAGACTCACTACTTGAACTACTTGAACTAGATTCGCTAGAGCTTGAACTTGAACTAGATTCAGAGCTAGATGAACTAGAACTAGATTCTGAACTCGAACTACTAGAACTTGACTCACTAGAACTGGAACTAGATTCTGAACTAGATGAGCTTGAACTAGATTCGCTAGAGCTTGAACTTGAACTAGATTCAGAGCTAGATGAACTAGAACTAGATTCTGAACTCGAACTACTAGAACTTGACTCACTAGAACTGGAACTAGATTCTGAACTAGATGAGCTTGAACTAGACTCACTTGAGCTTGAACTTGAACTAGATTCAGAGCTAGATGAACTAGAACTAGATTCTGAACTCGAACTACTAGAACTTGACTCACTAGAACTGGAACTAGATTCTGAACTAGATGAGCTTGAACTAGACTCACTTGAGCTTGAACTTGAACTAGATTCAGAGCTAGATGAACTAGAACTAGATTCTGAACTTGAAGAACTAGAAATAGATTCAGAACTTGAACTACTCGAACTTGATTCAGAACTTGAACTACTCGAACTTGATTCTGAACTAGAACTACTCGAACTAGATTCTGAACTAAAACTACTAGAAGATGATTCTGAACTAGACGAACTAGAACTAGACTCCGAGCTAGATGAACTTGAGCTAGATTCTGAGCTAGACGAACTAGAACTAGACTCACTACTAGAACTACTTGAACTAGACTCAGAACTTGATGAACTTGAACTTGACTCTGAACTAGACGAACTAGAACTAGATTCTGAACTTGAACTACTTGATGAAGATTCAGAACTAGACGAACTAGAACTAGATTCAGAACTTGAACTACTAGAACTAGATTCACTACTTGAACTACTAGAGCTAGATTCTGAACTAGACGAACTAGAACTAGATTCGCTTGAACTCGAACTGGATTCTGAACTAGAAGAACTAGAACTGGACTCAGAACTAGAACTACTTGAACTAGATTCAGAGCTCGAACTACTTGAACTAGATTCAGAACTAGAAGAACTCGAACTTGATTCCGAACTAGATGAACTAGATTCTGAACTAGACGAACTAGATTCTGAACTAGATGAACTAGAACTGGATTCAGAACTCGAAGAACTAGAGCTAGATTCAGAGCTAGAAGAACTTGAACTGGATTCTGAACTAGAACTACTTGAGCTCGATTCACTAGAACTTGAACTTGACTCACTAGAACTAGAACTAGATTCTGAACTAGATGAACTAGAGCTAGATTCACTCGAACTAGAACTAGATTCACTAGAGCTAGAACTCGATTCCGAACTCCCTGAACTCGAACTAGATTCACTAGAACTCGAACTAGATTCGCTCGAACTAGAGCTAGATTCTGAACTAGAGCTAGATTCTGAACTAGAGCTAGATTCTGAACTAGAACTAGAACTTGCTGGAGCTTCAGATATGAGTCCAAAAGTATTGGCATAACCACCACTAACAAAATACCAATTTGTTAAAGACCCTACTTGTTCTGGACTAGACCTGTTAGTATTAACAGCATCTTGATCCCCTAGACCTAGTTCACCACTAGTATTTAAGCCCCAAGTCCAAAGGGTGTTATCTGTTTTAATAGCAGCCGCGTGGGATTGACCACAACTAACTTGTGACCAAGTAGTTAAAGATCCAATTTGTTCTGGACTAGACCTGCTATAGGCAGATACAGAATCCCCTAGACCTAACACACCGTAGGTATTAGTTCCCCAAGACCACATAGTCCCGTCAGTTTTGACAGCTAGTA